>Ga0187892_10003717_pt1 | contig 27230 bp, 22 predicted proteins | sample MA1701073metaG_FD_139345 | JGI IMG/M metagenome (GOLD analysis project Ga0187892, IMG submission 139345) | Bio-ooze microbial communities from a basaltic lava cave in the Kipuka Kanohina Cave System on the Island of Hawaii, USA - MA170107-3 metaG ... | reverse complement strand
TTGCGAGTTGCGGGGAGTGCGGCTACGCGGCGAACCTCGAGAAGGCGACTTCGCGATTGACGGACGGCAAGGACGTTCCCGTCCAGGCGGAAGACGGCGACCTGAACGTCGAAGTGCCGGACGTGTTGCCGGTCGAGAAGTTCCCGACGCCGGGCGTCAAGACGATCGCCGACCTGACGAAACCGCCATACGATGTTCCTGCGGCCCGCCAGATCAAGACGCTCGTCTATGTCGTCGATAGCAAACCCGCGTTGTTCCTCATTCGGGGCGACCACGATCTGAACGAAGCGAAGGTGATCACCGCCACGGGTGGCACGCTTTGCCGGGCAGCCGAGGCGGAGGAGATTCGCAAAGCGTTGGGCGCATCACCCGGCAGCCTTGGAGCGGTGGGTGTGAAGCACGTGCCCGTGTATGCCGACGAAGCGTTGCGGGACACGACCGATATGGTTACCGGCGCGAACGAAGACGGGTTTCACCTGCGCGGCGTGGATATCACGAAGGACATCGCTGTTGCGAAATGGGTGGACCTTCGCACGGTCCGATCGGGCGAAGGTTGCCCGAAGTGCGACAGCGTGTTGCGCGTCGATACGGCGATCGAGATCGGCCACGTGTTCAAGCTCGGCACGAAATATAGCGTCGCCGTCGGCGCGAACTTTCTCGACGAGAAGGGCGAGTCGAAGCCGATGATCATGGGTTGTTACGGGATCGGCGTGAGCCGGCTCGTTGCCGCGATCATCGAGCAGCATCACGACAAGGACGGCATCCAGTGGCCGCCCGGCGTCGCGCCGTACAAAGTATGCATCAGCCCGGTCAATCTCGCCCACGCCGAGACGAAAGCGCTCGCCGAACAATCATACGCCGATCTGCAAGCGCGCGGTGTCGAAGTCATCCTCGATGACCGCGAGGAGCGTCCGGGCATCAAGTTCAAGGACGCCGACCTCGTGGGTTTCCCGGTCCGCGTCACCATCGGCGAGAAGGGGTTGGCCAAAGGCCAGGTCGAGGTGCGCCTGCGCAAGACCGGCGAGACGCGGCTCGTGGATAAGGCAAAGGCGCTGGACGAGACGTTGGCGCTGCTGGTTTGACTTCGCCGGCGATGACCTCCCACCCGTTCAACTGGCGGACGGCGTGGCTGTGCCTGTCGATCGTCGCCGTCGTGTACGGCGGATCCCTGGCTTACCGTGTTATGGTTCGCTACGACGGCAACATCACGGGTTTGTTTTGCGTGGGGGACAAAGAGCCATTGCCGGCTGCTCTCGCGGATGAAAACCTCTACGTGCATCGAGGGTGGATTGGTTACGATGGACAGTTCACGCTCTTCCTCGCATACGATCCATTGCTGCAAACCGACCTTGTCGCATCCTTACCGAAGGCGGCGTATCGTTACCAGCGAATCGGCCTGCCGCTCCTGGCTTATGTGATGAGCGGGGGAAACCGGTCCCTCCTGCCTTACCTACTGGTCGGACTCAATTGGGGGATATTTCTCGTCGGCTGCTGGTTCGTTTGCCGTATTCTCGAACACTTTCAAGCCTCCGCGTGGTGGGTGTTTGTATATGCATTCAGCCCCGGGTTGATGTCCTCCGAATTCCGAGTCTTGCCCGACGCCACCGCGACCAGCCTGGTTTTTATCGCGATCTTCTTCTTGCTCAGGGATCGTTGGATGGCGGCCGCTGTGCTTCTGAGCGTCGCGACGATGGTTCGCGAAACAGTAGTAGTGATCGCAGCCGCCTTGGTGCTGTGGGCACTCTGGAACCGAGCGCCGCGAAAAGCCCTGACATTCCTCGGTCCGATCGTTCTCTACGGGATATGGTGCGCCGTGATTCGCGTGGCGCTGGGGCAATGGCCGTTCTTTTCGGCGCTACGGTGGCAGACAGAATCCAATTTTGATTGGCCGATGGTGGGGATCGTGGAGAAGTTTGCGTTCGTTTTGAGGGCTATGGTGGAAGTGCAGCGCGGCTTGGGAATGCCGGGCGCGGTCATCGCCGCCAACGTTGTCGTTGAGGTGCTGTTCAATCTCGGACTGTTCTTCGCCTTCTATCTCAGCATCCACAGCGTGGCACAGCGACCGCGTCACTGGCTGAGTGTATGCCTCTGCGTCTATACGCTGCTGGCGATTTGCCTGAGCGTCTATCAGTGGAACCGATTCTGGCATCTCGCTCGCGTTCTCGATCCGTTGATCCTCCTGCCGTGGCTCGCGTACCTGGAGAATCGCGACTCGAAATACCTCGTGCCGTCGGTTTGCGCGGCGCCGGTTTCTCTTGCCATTTGGTTCGCATGAAACACGTCGCCAAACTTTCCCTCGCGCCGGCGTGGGTCTGCTTGCTGGTTCTGGCCTCCGCCTACGTGACCATCCTGGCCCTTCGTGTGGAACTCCGATTCGGCGGCGACGTGACGGCCCTGTTCTGTGTCGGAGACACCAAGCCCATTCCTTCGCTGGTGACGAATCAGAACTTTTTCGTCCATTCCAACTGGGAAGGTTACGACGGCGAATATGCGCTCTTTTTGTCGTTCGATCCGCTGCTTCGCACCGGCATGGCCCGGGGTTTCGATAAGCCAGCGTACCGCAGCCAACGGATTGGCCTGCCTTTGCTGGCCCATGCCCTGGCGTTGGGAAAGCCTGCTGCCCTGCCTTCCACAATGATCGCGCTGAACCTCGTCGCGCTGCTGGTGAGCGGTTGGTTCTTCCTCAAGATTCTCAAACACGTCGGTGCATCTCCGTGGTGGGTGCTCGCGTATGGATTCAGTCCCGGCTTTCTCTCGGCGGAACTTCGTGTTCTGCCAGACGCGACGGCCATGTCCCTCATCTTCATCGCACTCTGGGCAGTGATCCGCGGACGCTGGATGCCGGCCGCACTGCTGCTATCCCTCGGGACACTCGTGCGAGAAACGACGTTGCTGGCGTCTCTCGCGCTATTCGCGTGGGTTTGGCTCCACCGCGATCGTCGCGGCGCGCTGTGGTTTCTGCTGCCCCTGGCTGTGTACGGTGTTTGGGCGTCTTACGTCACGGCACAGGTGGGTGCATGGCCGTACACGGCAGGCTTCGATTGGCCGATGACCGGGATCGTCGGAAAAATTCTGCTCGGCCTGAAGGAAATCGCGGTCGTGCAAGGAAAAGCGGGCAAACCTGTCGCGGCAATCGTTGTCTCCATCGCTGTCGAAGCGGTCTTCAACATCGGATTGCTGTATTCATGTTACCTTGCGATTCATAGATTGAAGGACGCGGCCCGGGAATGGCTGACGTATCTCTGGTGCGCCTACGCGCTGCTGGCGGTCATGTTGAGCATCTATCAATGGTGCCAATACTGGCATCTGGCACGGGTGCTCGATCCTCTGGTGTTGCTTCCGTTGCTGGTGTACCAGCAAACAAGGGAACGGAGATATCTCGTGCCGCTGCTATGCGCCGTGCCGGTGTCGGTGATGGTCTTGTTCTCGCCGAGATAGACCTCGACGGCCTGCTGTCACAGCAACCGCTGTTGGCGCGACGCCTCGCCAAGATCGGCGACGGGGGTGCGCGGACGGCGGCGTTTCTCGATGATGTACTTGTCCAGCGCCGCATCGAACGGGACGGGATACTGGCCGGTGTAGCAGGCGGTGCAGAACTTGGATTTCTCCAGCCCCGTTGCCATGATCATGCCTTCGAGGCTGACGTAGCCGATGCTGTCGGCCTGGAGGTAATCGCGGATCTGGTCCAGGGTCATTCGGTTGGCGATCAATTCGTCGCGCGTCGGAAAATCGATGCCATACACGCACGGATGCCGGTGCGGCGGGCAGGAAACGCGCACGTGGACCTCCTTTGCGCCCGCCTCGCGCAGCGTGCGCACCCGCGCCCTCGCCGTCGTGCCGCGCACGATGCTGTCATCGACGACGACGACGCGTTTGCCGCGGACGACGTCGCCGATGAGGTTCAGTTTCACGCGCACGCTGAAGTCGCGGATGAGTTGCGACGGCTGGAGGAACGTTCGCCCGATGTAGTGGTTCCGCACGAACGCCATCTCGTACGGGATGCTGGATTCGAGGCTGAAGCCAAGGGCTGCCGGGTTGCCCGAGTCGGGCACGGGCACGACGATGTCCGCCTCGACGGGGTGTTCGCGCGCCAGTTGGTGCCCGAGATTGACGCGGACCTTATAAACGTTCTGATCGTGAATGTTGCTGTCGGGCCGCGCGAAATAGACGTACTCGAAGATACAGAACGCCTCGCGGTCGTGTCCCTCGAACGGCTTGATCGAGCGCAGCCCTTTCTCGTTGATGATCACGATCTCGCCCGGCGCGACGTCGCGCACGAACTTGCTGTGGATCTGGTCCAGCGCGCAGCTTTCGCTCGCCAGGATGTACGAGCCATTGATCTTGCCGATGCAGAGCGGGCGGAAACCGAACGGATCGCGCACGCCGATGAGTTCGGTCTCGGTCAGAATCACCAGCGAATACGCGCCCTGGATGCGCTTGAGCGTGCTGATCAGGGTGTTCTCCCGGTCGCCATGCGTCGGCAGCGCCATCAGGTGCAGAATGATCTCGCTATCGACGGTGGTGTTGAAGATCGAGCCGAACGCTTCGAGTTCGTCGCGCAGCACGGCGGCGTTGGTGAGGTTGCCGTTGTGGCCGATGGCGATCTGTCCGCGCGAGCAATCGGCCGCCAGCGGCTGGGCATTGACGATGGAACTGGAGCCCGTGGTCGAGTAACGGACGTGGCCGATCGCGCGGTCGCCTTTCAATCCGTTGAGGATGTGCTCGGGAAAAACGTGCGAGGCGAGGCCCATTCCCTTGTGAACATGGAAGGCGGGCCGGTCTTCCCTGGGTTCGCAGGCGACGATGCCGGCACTCTCCTGTCCGCGATGCTGGAGGGCGTAGAGACCGTAGTACGTCAACCACGCCGCGTCGGTGTGGCCGAACACGCCGAACACGCCGCAAGCGTCCTTCGGTTTGTCGTCGTACTCTGCGTTGCCCTGGTTTTCCATTTCTCGTCCTCGTCCTCGTCCTCGTCCTCGTCCTCGTCCTCGAACCGACCCATCCGAGGACGACGACGAGGACGAGGACGATTACGAAGTCATCAGCCGCTCGATGGAATTCCACCACAAATCCGCCAACTCGCTCACGCGCCATTGCCATGCGTTGTCGCCCGAACGCACGATCAGCATATCACCGCCGACCTGACCGAGCAAGGTCACCGGCACGCCGCGACGCTCGAAAAGCATCCTCGTCGTGCCGACGTTTTCCTTCCGGCACGTCACGACGATCCGGGAATGCGCTTCGCCGAACAACAGCGCATCGGAGCGGATGGATTTGCCCTGCGTCAAGGGCGCGAGGTCCACGTTGGCGCCGAGCCGCGCTTCGCGTTGCGTCCGCGCGTCGGCGTGCGAAATGCAACACTCGGCCAGCGCCACCGCCAGGCCGCCTTCCGAGCAATCGTGCGCGCTCCTGATCAGGCCGGAACGGATCGCGCCCACGACCGCCTCTTGCATCGCTTTCTCCCGCGCCAGGTCGAGCCGGGGCGGCAGGCCGGTCTTGAGGCCGTGGATGCGCTTAAGGTATTCGCTGCCGCCGAGTTCGTTCGTGCATTCGCCGATCAAAAGAATCGTGTCGCCCGGCGTCTTGAACCATTGGGTTGTGACGTGCCGAGGGTCGGCGATCAGGCCGAGCATTCCGACCACGGGCGTCGGATCGACGGCGGCCTGCGGCGATTCGTTGTAGAAACTGACGTTCCCGCCGGTCACGGGCGTCTTGAAAAACTCGCACGCCTCAGCGATTCCCCGGCAACTTTCGCGGAACTGGTGGAAGACCTCTGGATCGGTGGGATTGCCGAAGTTCAGATTGTCCGTGACTGCGACCGGCACTCCGCCGGAGCAGGCGACGTTGCGGGCGGCCTCGGCGACCGCGGCCTTGCCGCCTTCGTAGGGATCGAGATAGCAGTACGTGCCGTTGCAGTCGGTGGAGAACGCAAAGAACTTGAACATCGAGTAATCCGGTTCGAGCGGTGACTCTTCCTTCTCGACCGGCGTCGGCGTGTTGTCGAGATGTCCGACGAACGGCTCGGGTGCGAGCTTGATCCGCAACACTGCCGCGTCGGAACCCGGGCACACCATCGTGTTGCTGCGAACCATGTGGTCGTACTGGCGATAGACCCAGTGTTTGCTCGCGATCGCAGGCGAGGAGAGGATACGCTTGAGAATGTTGACGTGCTCCCACGCCTCGGGCTCTTTCAGGCTCTCGACCTTCCACGAACGAGCCGCGGCAAGATATTTCGGCTCGCGCGCTTCGCGATTGTACACGGGCGCGTCCTCGGCGAGTTGCTTCGCGGGGATCTCGCTGACGACCTTGCCGGACTGTTTCACGCGCATCATGCCGTCGCCGGTGACGACGCCGATGTTCGCCGCGTGGAGGTCCCATTTCTCGAAGATGGACTCGACCTGCGCTTCCTTGCCTTTGTGTACGATGATCAACATACGCTCCTGCGACTCGCTGAGCATGATCTCGTAGGGCGTCATGCCGGCCTCGCGCTGCGGGACCTTGTCGAGTTCGATCTCGATGCCGCTGTTGCCGCGGCTGGCCGTCTCGCAGGTGGAGCAAGTCAACCCCGCCGCGCCCATGTCCTGGATGCCGACGACGCAACCGCTGGCGAGCAGTTCGAGGCACGCTTCGAGCAGCAGCTTCTCCATGAACGGATCGCCAACCTGCACGGCCGGGCGGTCTTCGTGAGACTCCTCGGTCAACTCCCGCGAGGCGAACGCTGCGCCGGCGAGTCCGTCGCGTCCGGTCGCGGCGCCGACGTAATAGACTGGATTGCCCGCGCCGGTCGCCTTGCCACGGATGATCTGCTCGTGGCGAAGGACGCCGATGCAAAGCGCGTTGACGAGCGGGTTGCCGTCATAGCTCTTGTCGAAGCCCACCTCGCCTCCCACGGTGGGGATTCCGATGCAGTTGCCGTAATGGGCGATACCGCCGACCACACCGGCCATGAGTCGCTTGGCAGTAGAACTTTGCTCGCCTTCGTCAATGGGACCGAATCGAAGAGAGTTGAACAGCCCGACCGGCCGAGCGCCCATCGTGAAAATGTCGCGAATGATCCCGCCCACACCTGTCGCGGCGCCCTGGAACGGCTCGACGGCGCTCGGATGATTGTGCGACTCGATCTTGAACGCGATCGCCCACCCGTCGCCGATATCGACGATGCCGGCATTCTCTTCGCCCGCTTTGACGAGGATGTTCGCGCCGTCGCGTGGGAACAGCTTCAGGATCGGGCGCGAACTCTTGTACGAGCAGTGCTCGCTCCACATCACCGAGAAGATGCCCAGTTCGGTGATGTTCGGCTCGCGTCGAAGGATTTTCCTGATGCGCTCGTGCTCGTCGGCGGTCAGGCCGTGCCTGGCGATGATCTGCGGCGTGATGGGGACTTCGTTCATCTCAGTCCGGCTTCTGGCCCATGCCCCACGATTGCCGGCGGGTGCAGTAGTTGATGATGGATTGGAAAATCGTGCGTCCGTCCTCGGAGCCGAGCATGCGTTCGCTGGCGCGCTCGGGGTGCGGCATCAGCCCGAACACGTTGCGGCGGTCGTTGCAGATACCGGCGATGTTTTCAATCGAGCCGTTAGGGTTCGCCTCGATCGTGATGCGCCCGCGGTCGTCGCAGTAACGCAGGATAATCTGCTGATTCAGATTGAGCTTGTGGACCACGTCAGGCGGCGCGAAGTAGCTTCCTTCGCCGTGCGCGATGGGGACGCGCAGCAGATGGCCGGTCAGGCAGGCGTTGGTGAACGGCGAGTTGGGGACATCGACGCGCAAGCGCACGAACTCGCAGCGGAATTGCAGCGAGCGATTGCGGATCAACGCCCCGGGCAGGAACCCGGCTTCGCAGAGAATCTGGAAGCCGTTGCAGATGCCGATCACGAGCCGGCCTTGGTCCGCGTGGGCCTTGACGGAGTTCATCGCCGGCGAGAACCGCGCGATGGCGCCCGTGCGAAGATAGTCGCCGTAGCTGAAGCCGCCGGGCAGGACGACGCAATCGAACTCGTCCGGGCGGAATTGCTCCTTGTGCCAGAGGTAACGCACGTCTTGATACAGGACGTGCCGCAAGACGTAAAATGCATCGTGGTCGCAATTGGAACCGGGGAAAACGACAACGCCGAAACGCATGATGGTTGGGGCTCGGTTATCAGTTATTGGTTATTGGTTGTTGGCTATCGATTGCGAGTTGTTGCTTGGTGACCAATGACCAACAACCAATAACCAGTACCCATTCACGAAATCTCCACTTGATAATCCTCGATGACGGGATTCGACAACAGCCGGTGACACGCCTCGTCGAGTTTCTTGCGCGCGGCCTCCTTGTCGCCGTCAGCGAGATCGATCTCGATGAGCTTGCCGACGCGGACGCCGCTGATTTCCTTGAAGCTCATGTGATTGAGCGCGCTCTGGACGGTGGCCCCCTGCGGATCGAGCACGGTTTTCTTGGGCATGACGATGATTTTGGCTTTCATGGATGTGTTCTCACTCCGACCCCGACCCATTTACGGAATCGCGGCGCGTGGCACAACAAAAAAGCGTTGTGAGCAATTGGTAGGGAACATGTTCGCCATTGAACCGCCCCGGTCGGCGCGCGGAGGCGCCTCCCACATTCAACAGTTCGACATTCGATGCGCGCTTGCCCAGTCGCTGCCCACCAGGCCGAGACCGTGCGAATCCAGATCGCCTGAATGTGGGAGGCGCCTCCGCGCGCCGACCGGGGACCAGCGGGTTGCTCAGGACGAAAAATGGATCACGCTATTAAAGCATTTCGCGGTGACAAAGCGCGTCGGTTCGACTAGATTCGGGGCCGATGGAATTGCAGAGACAACGGATCGCAGAGCACAGTGCGGCGGTTGACGCATCGTCCCGCGCAGCGCCCGCTCCCGCCGGCGCGTGGACGGTCGCGGAGGACTTCTTGCGTTCGCAACCAATCCGCGACGAGGAGAGCTTGCGCGCGTTTCTCTCGTCGTTTTTGGCCGATGTCCTGACGAAGGTGGAGTTGCCGGTGATCCGCTGGGCACACGCTGCGTCGGCCCGCAACGATGCGCGGGAGTTGATGACTCTCGATGCAGCCTTGCGCGACGCGCCGCTCCCGCCAAAGCTGGTTGAAGCCAGCCGGCGAGTCGGGCAGATGCAAATGCGCAAGCTTCAGCCGTTGAAAGGGCATCGGTTCCTCGGACGATACGGGGCCGCGCTCGATGCCGGCGAAACGCCGGGGCATAACCCGGTCGTGTACGGCATTTTCCTGTTCGTCTTCAGCATTCCCCTCCGGGAAGGACTCCTGAACTATTGCTATCAGACCATCGAAGGCTTTTCCGCTGCCGCTGCCTCTTCGTTGCGGCTCCCGGCCCCGCGTCAACGGGCACTGATCGATCCGTTACTTGCGCTCCTGCCGCAGCAGGTGGAACGTTCGTTCGCGGTCGAGCAAAAGGACCTTGTTGCGCAACGCTCGGGAGGCGACGGCGCAACCGAACGGTGAGTGTATGGCCGGCGTGGGGAATCCAACCGAGACAACGCGACCGGGCGTCATCGACATCCCCGAGAGCGAGACCGAGGATGCGCTCGAGACGCCGTGGAACGTCATCGTCCACAACGACCCGATCAACCTCATGAGCTACGTGACAATGGTTTTTCAGCGCGTGTTCGGGTACAGCCAAGAGAGGGCCCAGATGCACATGCTGGAGGTGCACTTCAAGGGCCGTTCCATCGTCTGGTCGGGCGGACGGGAGCGCGCGGAGATGTATGCGCACCAGCTCCAGAGTTACCAACTCATGGCCATGATCGAGAAGGCGGAGCTGTGAGCCCGCTTCGTTTCACGCGCGTCGATGACGACCGGGTCAGTCTCAGCGGGATCGATGCGGTCACGGCCGCCTGCCTCCGCGAGGTGCCGAAGATCCTGGAGCGGGCGAAAGACGCGCCGATCCGCGAGCGGTTGTTCCTCGACCCCGTTCGCGGCGATGATCGCTTCAACGAGGACTGGCGGGAGACCATCGTGCCGGAGATCGAGCATCTCTTTGCTTCCGCCGGCGAGACACTGGCGAAGGACATCGCACCACTGGCGAAATTCCGCGGCGCTCTCAGTTTCCGGCAACTCGTCTTCCCGTCCAGCCACGTCGAAGCCTGGCTGCGGGCACTGAATCTCGCCCGGATCATTCTCGGCACGACAGCCAAGGTGACCGAAGAGGACTATCGCACGGTCGAGTTTGCCGACCCGAAGGACAAGAAGCAACGGGCGATGTTTCGGTTGCACTACCTGACGAACACGGTCGGATATCTGATCGATTTCCTCTCGCAAGGTCCCGAGGAAGCCGGTACGGATGAGTCAGTCGAGGAAACAGACGAGCCACCACCGTCTGACACGTCGGAAAAAGATGATCGGGGCGGAGAGATTTGAACTCTCGACCTCCTGCGCCCAAGGCAGGCGCGCTATCCAAGCTGCGCTACGCCCCGACCGAATGCAGCAGATTCTACTCACTTCAGCCGACAAGTCGAGTGTTGTAGCCGCGCTCTGTGAAGCGCGATCCTGGTGCCGACCTTTCGCGCTTCACAGAAGCGCGGCTACATCTCAAACCCGGATCCGCGCGAACCGCCGCTTGCCGGCTTGCACGACCATGCCGTTCCGAACGGTGATTCGAGCGTTGGCGTCCGTCACCTTCTGTTCATCCAGGTGCACCGCTCCCTGTTGGATCAACCGCCGCGCCTCGCTGTTGCTGGGAGCGAGTTTGCCTTCCACCAGCAGCTTGACGAGACCGATGGGGTTCTCCGTGATCCGCACTTCGGGCATGTCGGTCGGCAGTTGATGCTTTGAGAAAACGGACTCGAATTCGGCCCTCGACTGCTCGGCTGCCGGCTTGCCGTGGAACCGCTCCACGATGGCGGACGCCAGAGCCTTTTTCGCTTCCATCGGATGGCCGGCTTTCAACGCAGCCAACTCCGTGTCGGACTTGTGCAACAGCAGCCGATACCATTTCCACATCAGATCGTCGGAGATGGACATCGCCTTGCCGAACATTTCTTTCGGCGGCTCGGTCACGCCAATGTAGTTGCCCTTGCTCTTGGACATTTTCTCCACGCCATCGAGTCCTTCGAGGATGGGTAAGATCATCACGATCTGCGGGGGCTGACCGGCGCTGCGTTGCAGGTCGCGCCCGACGAGATTGTTGAAGGTCTGGTCGGTGCCGCCGAGTTCCACGTCGCTTTGGATTTGCACGGAGTCCCAGCCCTGGCAGAGCGGATAGAGGAACTCGTGCACGCAAATCTCGATGCCGGCCTTGTAGCGTTTCTCGAACGTGTCGCGCTCCAACATCCGCGCGACGGTCATCTGGCTCGCCAGTCGAACGACGTCCGCAAAGCTCATCTTGGCCAGCCACTCGCTGTTGCGGCGCATCTCCAACTTATCGGACGACGTGTCGAGGACCTTGCCGGCCTGCTTGAGGTAGGTCTGTGCGTTTCGATCGATCTGATCCGGCGAAAGCATCGGACGCGTCTTGTTTTGTCCGGTCGGGTCGCCGATCATCGCCGTGTAATCGCCAATGATGAGCACCGCTTTGTGGCCGAGATCCTGGAACTGCCGCATTTTCTCCAACACGACGCAATGTCCGAGGTGCAGGTCGGGCGCGGTCGGGTCCATGCCGAGCTTTATGCGGAGTGGCCGCCGGCTTGCGACGGATTCCTCGAGCCGTTTCTTGAGGTCGTCGGCCGTGTAAGTCTGTTCGACCCCGCGCAGCAGGACATCAAGTTGTTTGTCCGCGGCTTGCATCATTCGCAACTTCTATCACGGTGGTTGCCTGGTGTCCATCAAACCGAAATGCCTCGTCGAGAAGGCAACGAAGAGGCTCGGTTTGTGAAATTGAGAGTCAAGGTTTGACCCGATGACACACCCCGTTGTCGTTCCAGATGCGCGTCACGTGATTGGCGGCTCGGCGGTGAAGTAGAGCGGAAGCAGGCAAGGTCGGGACCGGCGTCGCTCACACACTCACCCTGCCCGCATCAAGTCGGTGATTGCTTCCTTCATGATCGCCTCCGACCTCGGAGCTACGAACGAATCTGTCGGTTCGTAACCACCTTCGGCGAAGGATTTCTCCATGCAAACGTAGCCGGGGCCGCAGTCGCCGTAACCGGCAACCGCCACGAAGGACTCCGGGCGTTGCTGCTGCGCGAACAATTGGTATTCCACGAATGGCTCGCCCGGCAGGTGCAAGATGTGCACACGGTCGTCGAAACTCAACCGCGTGAACGGAATCGGATCGGCCGCACGACGCAGGTAGGAAATCTGCATCGCGGCGCGACACCGATCCTTGCTCGTCCTCGTCTCGTCGCTGAGAATGGCTGCAAGCGACGCTTCGTTCGGTTCGAGCGGCGGCAACTGCACTGCTTTCGCCTGCCACACGAACTGCCGAATCGGCACGCGCTCGGTCTTTTGCTCCGATTCCACCAGCGCGCGGTAAATGCGCTCCGTCAACACAGGCCGATTCTCCTTCGCTCCGTCGTTGTACTTGCCGGCGGTGATGTTGCCCGCGCACTCGGTGAAATAGATGTGCGGCACTCCGTCCTCCCTGGCGCGACATTCCCGGGCCAATCCCGTGAAATCGGGCGTGATGGTCGAGTCATTGTCGTAGCTGGTCGGGTGCACCGCGTAATAGTGCAGCACGGCCAGCTTCTTGTCTCGATTCCAGAAACTGATCGTCTTGAGCCAGGGATCAATCAGTCCCTCCGGCTCCGCGCGCACAGCCGGGGCAATGGTCTTCGTCCAACGCACCGCCTTGATCTTGCCGTCGGGGCCGAGGATGCGCCGATTCGAGGCGACTTGTTCGACTCGCGCCCGGCCAAGCCCGATGTGGGTAACGGTTTGAGGGTTCATCGCCGCCACTTGCGCCGCCGCCGCGACCCGCCCGATGGCTTCGCCGCACCATTTCGGGTCCATGATGAGAAGCACACCCTTCTGTTCGCTGACGAGTCGTTGCGCCTCCTCGTCCGGCCAGGGCGTGCAATGCGGATGCACGCATTGGACTGCCACCCGGTCGGGCCTTGTGCCGACGGTGGCTGCGATCCGTTCGCGCCATTGGATATGACTGCGGTTGCTGATCTCGCACCAGTCCAACGCCACCAAGACCACCGGCGTTCCTTCGCCGAACAACACCACGCCAAGCGCATGGAGCGGGTCGGTCATTCCGACCGCGGGGGGCATCCACCCTGCGCAGAGCGGGTGTCCGATGGGAGGAGTCACGTCTGCGCGAAAGCTCGCCAGTTGCATATCCGAAATTTCCTTTCCCGATCCAAAGGTGCGATGGTTACCAAGCGTGGCGCGGTTTGCGAAGGGAAATGTTGAGGACGCGACGCGTCCTGAGGCGAAGCGGGGCTCGGGTCACGCGGTCACGAATCGCGCGAATGCAACGGAACACCCCACGGATTGGACAGGGGATGACGGGCAAACGAAGACCGAACAGCCAAGGACGACGACGAACCAAGCCCACTCACCGATAACTGATAGCCAAATTGCCAATAACCGGTTCTGATTTCGTCCTTAGAGCTACCGCGCGCGGATCATTCCCGATCCGAGCAAGGGGCGATCCTTGTGCTCGGCACGGCGAATCATCCCGGCGATCGATGGTTCGAGCTATTGCTTCTTCTGGGCCTGGTCGAACGCGTGCTCCATGGCGACGATGTCCTCGCCGGGCTTGAGTTGTTCCAGCAACGCCTGCTCCGCCTTGAGTTGCTCGGCGGTGTAGCTGGCTGCCTTGATGCTCAAGCCGATGCGGCGTTCGCCGGCGTCGATCTTGATGACGCGCGCCTTGACGTCGTCGCCGACCTTGAGGACGTTCTTGATCTTATCGACGCGCTCGTTGCTGACCTGCGAGATGTGGACCAGTCCGTCGATGTCGTTCAGCAGCGCGATGAACGCGCCGAACGACGTGAGCTTGGTGACCTTGCCGGAGACCAGATCGCCCACCTTGTAGATTTCGGCGATCTTCTTCCACGGATCGTCGGCGATCTGTTTCATCCCGAGCGCGATGCGGTGCTGGCTCGGATCGACTTCGAGCACGACCGCTTCGACTTCGTCGCCCTTCTTCAAGACCTCGGACGGCTGGTTGATCTTGCGCGTCCACGACATGTCGGAAACGTGGATCATGCCGTCGATGCCTTCCTGCAATTCAACGAACGCGCCGTAGGAGGTCAGGTTACGCACCCTTCCCTTGACGCGCGTGCCGACGGGGTAGAGCGTGCCGGCCACGTCCCAGGGGTTGGACTCGAGCTGGCGAATGCCGAGGCTGATCTTCTGCTCGTCCTTCTTGATTTCGAGCACGATCGCTTCGATGGGGTCGCCGACGTTGACGACTTCCTGCGGCTTGGTGATTTTCTTCGTCCAGGAGAACTCGGAGATGTGGACCAACCCGCCCACGCCGTCTTCGAGTTCGACGAACGCGCCGTAGGGAACGATGTTCACGACTTTGCCCCGGACGCGGCTGCCGATCGGGTATTTCTGCTCGATCTTGTCCCAGGGATTGGTGGTGCGCTGTTTCATGCCCAGCGACACGCGTTCCTTTTCGCGGTTCACGTCGAGCACGACGACATCAACCTCCTGGCCGACCTTGAGGATTTCGCTCGGATGGTTGATGCGTCCCCAACTGATGTCGGTGATGTGCAACAATCCATCGAGCCCATCGAGGTCGATGAACGCGCCGAAGTCAGTGATGTTCTTCACGACGCCCTTGCGGGTCTGGTTGGGCGCGATGGACGCCAGCAGCTTCGCCCGTTTCTCGGTGCGCTCCTGTTCGAGCAGCTCGCGCCGGGAGAGGACGATGTTCTTGCGCTCCTGGTTGATCTTGAGGACCTTGAAATTGTAACTCTTGCCCACGTACTGGTCGAGGTCGCGCGGCGGGATGATGTCGATCTGCGAGCCGGGGAGGAACGCGTCCACGCCGATGTTGACGATGAGCCCGCCCTTGACCTTGCTCCGCACCTTGCCTTCGACGGTGCCACCTTCGTTGCAGATGGTGACGATCTTGTCCCAGTTCTTTTTCTGCTCGGCCTTGTCGCGCGAGAGGACGCACATGCCGTTTTCGTCTTCGAGTTTTTCGAGGAGCACCTCGATTTCGTCGCCGACTTTCAGGTTGGCCAGGTCGGGGAATTCCTGGGCGGAGATGACGCCTTCGGATTTGTACCCAATGTCCACGAGGACCTCATTGGGGCGGATTTGCATGATTTTGCCCTTGACGATGCTCCCCTCGGTGAAGTCCTTCATCATCCGCGAGAAGAGATCCTCTTTCGTTTCCTTTTGCTTCATAGTGTTGTTGTCACAACCGTTCCTTTCCTTAGAATTCGCGGCCTCGAATGAGATGAACGCTCAATGCAGACACCCAGTGGAGGCCAAAAAAGACTACCGAACCACCGGTAGTCTTTTGCCTTAAGCAGTCGAACTATAACAAACCGTCCCGGCGGCGCAACAACTATTCCGGGGAGGTTTCGATCACCCGCTTTTGATCGAAAAAAGCCCGGCCGGAGCGAGCCTCCCATGCGATTTGGCAGGTTTCGCCTGTCTTGAAGGTGGGCTTGTCGGCTGACAGGAAAAAGAGAGCCGAGGATCGCGCTCCCCGTCTCATTACGCTCCCGTATTTGAGCGGGAGTAGGCCTTGCCGGCCCTTCAGCGATCTGCTGAGAGGTTTTCGCTCGGCTCTCCGCGACAACTTACGACGCAACGGGATGATTGCAAGCAAGCGGTACCACTTATGCCGGGGCCAGCGTTCCACGGTCGCACACGAGCGCCGCGACGAAATAACAAGACAGCCCGGCCGCGATGACGGCGTTGAAACCGAAATGAATCGCCAGCACCGGCGTCAGACTCGCCGCGACGACCGAAAGACAGCCGTTGATTCCCCAGGCCCACGGGACCAGCACGGGAGCGTTCTGCGCGACGCGACGCAGCCCGAGCGGAAACGGCATCCCCATGAAGTACGCCAGCGGCGCGATCCCGAGCACCATCAGCGCCGCCTGCGCCACGGGCGCGATGCCGAAGGTGGCGCTCAGCAACCGGGGCAGGAACAGCAGTTCAAGGCCCCCGATGACGATGACGGCGCACAGCGGCGCAAACGGCGATTGCATCCACGCGGTCGCGCTGCCGATTCCCGCGAAGACCAGGAACGTCGCGACAACGAGCGCCGCGGCGAGGATCGGGTGCGCGAGAAAAAGGGCGAGCTTCTGGAGCAACGCCATCTCCAGCAGCAGAAACCCAAGCCCGAGCGCGGCGAAGTAAACCAGGACCGTGACGCGTGGCGCATGACGCGTGACGCGGGCCGCGCAGGCGAGCGGCACGACGATCAGGGTGACGCTGACGACGATCGTTTGCAGGAGCGTCGCGAGGGAGACGAGATAGCCCCATTCCATCAGGGGCAGCGCTTGCTGCCGGAACAGCTTCCAGAGTTCGCGGGCGTGGCTCCAGCGGAAGTGCTGGAAGAAGAACGGGCGATCGTCGGTGGTCGGATGGACGTCGAACAAGTATTCCTGCAGAAAGCGGCCCCGGTCACCGGACAGGATCTCATGAAACGCAAACGCGTAGGTGTCATGAGCGAGCTTGTGGAAACGCTCGGTCCCGGCAGGCCGAGTGCCCGGGAAGTGATCCAGGTCGAATTCCCGCTCCTCACAGAATTGCCGGGCCGTGTCCATCTCGTTCGCGGTCCATGGCGTGCGCTTCGCGAACAGCGTGGACGTCTGAAGCCCGCGGACAACGATCAAGTGTCGGCCCGGTTCGCGCACGCCGGATTGTTCCAGCGCGCGGACCGCGGTGAGAAACAGCCGGACCTCGTCTCGCGGCGGCGACTTGAGCCAGCGCGTGATGACGAGCATGCCTCCGTCGTTGAGTCGAGCGAAGTAATCCGTGAACGCTTCGAGCGTGTACAGGTAGTTCTCGTGCATCGAATGCGCCCCCATGCTGGCGGAGCCGAATGATTCGAGCAGGCTGATCTGGATCAGATCGAACTTCTCCCCGGTCGCGCGGACGAACCATCGGGCGTCCGCGATGCGAATGTCGAGGGGAAGTCGCCGGGAACGTTGCGCGATCGACGCCACCGCTGGATGCGATTCCACTGCGACGATGGGTTCCGACGTGAACCGGGCTGCTTGAAGCACGTCCATGCCTCCGCCCGCGCCGAGCACGAGCACACGCGGCGCGCGCAGAAGCCGGTATGGCAACGCGTTCGGCATCCAGCCAAGAAATTCCATCGACGGCCCGCGCGCGTCGTCGAACATCAGGGCGCTGGGGCCGTCGCCGTTGACGAAGATCGCCTGCTGCGGGGGCAACCCGCCGCGATAAGCGAGGCTCAAGCCGGGCGCGACGCGCAGCGCCGGCGCGGACAACACGACCACCCGGCCCAGCGGGTGCGCCGCGCGCTCGACGATCTCGGCATTGGGCAGCAGCCGGTACTTGCTCAGGCCCTTGTACTCCGAGAGTGTCGGATGGATCGGCGCAAAGCCGAGCAGCAGCCCGGCGAACACGCCGAGGCCCGAGCCCAGTAAATTGACGCAATAGACGCGAGAGATCGAGGCGCCCGGTTTTAGAAACGCCAGGCCCACCACGCTCGCACCCGCCGTGAACGGCGCCAGCAACAAGACGTAATAGGCGAGCAGATGCAGCAACTCCGAGGCGTCCCAGATGAGCCGAAACGGGTTGAACGGGATGCGAGGCACTACCAGCGTCGCTCCGCCGACGAACACGGCGAACAATCCGAATGCGAGCAAGAAGGCATTGCGCCAGCGCGCGACGAACCATTCGCGCCAGATCGCGAGCATGGTGCCACTAACCCCGAACCCGAGCAGCGCCACGCTGATGATCATCGAGGCGAAATGATGCCACTGGATCAGCGCGAACAGCCCCATCAGGAAAATCTCGTAAGCGAGGATCGCGGCGGAGACGACGAAGAGGATGCCGTACTCAGCCGGCTTCATTTCGACATCGGGAACGGTTCATCATTTCGATTTGCCACGCGTCAACGGCACGAACGCCACCGGGAGAATGTTCTCCGTGCGGACCTTGCCGTCGGCCCTCTTCGTCACGAGCAACAGGTTCTGCGTCTGCCAGGGGCCGCCGACCGGGATGACCATGCGGCCGCCGGGCTTGAGCTGTTCCAACAGCGGCGGCGGGACATGATCGGCGGCGGCAGTGACGATGATCGCATCGAACGGCCCGTGCTCTTCCCAGCCGAAGTAGCCGTCGCCAATGCGGACCTGGACCTTGTCGTACTTCAGCCGTTTCAAACGTTCCGTGGCGCTCTGGCCGAGTTCTTCGACGATCTCGATGGTGAACACCTGGTCGGTGATCTCCGCGAGCACGGCGGCCTGGTAACCCGAGCCGGCGCCGATTTCGAGGACGCGGTGCGAGGGTTTCACGTCGAGCAGTTGCGTCATCAACGCGACGATGTACGGCTGGGAGATCGTCTGGCCGTAGCCGATGGGCAACGGTTTGTCGGCATACGCTTCGTCGCGGTCGCCCGGCTTGACGAACTCGTGCCGCGGCACCTTGCCCATGACGGTCAGGACCGTTTCGTTGGTGATGTCGCGGCCCTGGAGTTGCCGGCGGACCATCGCGGACCGTTGGACGCTGAAGTCATCCGCCCATGTGGTGAACGCAACGAACAGGATGGGCCACGCCGCTTTCACGACTGGATTCTAAACCGGGATAACCCATTGCGCCAGCTTCGCCAATCGTCCTCTCGAACAGGGGGTGCATCTCTGTTTTTTTGCATGCACTCATCGCGCGCTGGTCGGTCCATCCGAAGGCGCCGGGCAACGCCCAGCCGGTCGGCGCGCGGAGGCGCCGTTCTTCAAGCAGAGGTGGGATGCACCCTCGTAGGTGGCCATTCCTGCGCGTTCAAGTTGGAATTCCCGGGGACCCCGGCTCAGCTCAACTCGGCCTTCAGCGCCTCGACCAGGCGGGCGATGTCGTCTTCCGAATTGTAGATGTGCGTGGAGAGACGAATGCCGTTGACGTGCGCGGAGGAGATGACTCTCACCACGATGTTGTGTTTCTTCCGCAACGATTCGGCCAGCGCGGCGTTGGCGCGGCCTTTCGGCAGTTCGAGAGCGACCAGCGGCGAAGCGAATTCGCCGGCAGGAGGGCTGATGACCTGGACCTTCGGCTCCGCCTGAAGCTTCTCGCAAAGCAGCGCGCGCAGTTCCAGGCATCGTTTCTCGACCGCATGCTTCCCCAGCCGCTCGAACCAATCGATCGCCGCGCCGAGACCGAGGACCGACGGAAGGTTGCGCGTGCCGGTGTTTGCCGTGTAAACGCGGCGCCCGCCGGCCAGCAGAAGCGGGTCGATTCGTTCCTTCGCTTCGTCCCGGATGCAGAGCAGGCCCGTGCCCATCGGGGCAAGCAGCCACTTGTGCGCGCTCGTCGCGTAAGCGTGACAGCCCAACGGTTTCACGTCCACGGCGATCCCACCGGGCGCCTGCGCGCCATCCACGACGAGGAGCACACCGTGGGCGCGAGCCAACGCGGCGATCTCGGCGATCGGAAGCCGCAAACCGGTCGTGTAGGTGACGTGGCTGACGCTGATGACGCGCGTCTGTTTCGTGAGCCGGGCTTCCAGAAGGCGAACGACGTCGCCGGGCGCCTTGGGCGACAGAGGCAGCGAAATCGTGTCCAGGACCACGCCGCGGCGCTCCGCGTGATACTGCCAACCCACCAACCCGCCGGCGTGTTCGTGGTCGGTCGTCAACACCCGGTCGCCCGCCTTCAGGTCCATCCCTTGCGCGATCGCGTTCATGCCCTCGGTCGTGTTCTGCGTGATCGCGAGTTCGTCCGTGTGGCAGCCGAGGAACGCCGCCGCTTTGGCGCGGACAGCCTCGGCCTTTTCCAGGAGCGCTCCGTAGCCTTGCCCGACGGGGTCGGTCTGGAGTTGCTCCCATGCCTCCCACATCGCCCGCAACACCGGCGCGGGGTTCGGTCCGAGCGAACCATTGTTCATGTACACCAGTCCCGGCGGGAGCAGGAAACTCGCGCGGACCTTTCCCCAATCGACGCCGGTCGGCCCGACGAGCGAATCGAGATCGACCTTGGGGACTTCGGTCGCGGAGGCTGCCGGGCCGATGGCCATCAGTCCGGCGGATGCGCCGAGCGACTGCAGGAACTCTCGCCGCGTCTGCAAGGGCACGCTCCAACGATGGTTCATCGTGGCCAAAGTAGGCAAGTCTCTCGCGGGCTGTCAACTTCCTCGGTGGAAAAAACTCCCTGAGAAAATTGAGAAAACCGTCGGCACGGAACGGCATGGGCATGCGTTCGCCAAGACGGGTGCAGCGAGGAACGATTCTGTGGCCATCCGGCGGGCTGACTCCGGCTTGACAAGGCGTGTCCATTCGGGCGTGCTAGGCGCATGAGTACGATTTCTCCTTCGCAAACGCGGGTCGGCTGGATTGGCACGGGTGTCATGGGGTTGTCGATGTGCGGACACCTTCTGGGCAAAGGATACCAGACCGCGGTCTATACGCGGACGAAAGCCAAGGCGCAGCCGCTCCTCGACAAGGGCGCGCAATGGGCCGATTCGCCGAAGTCGCTCGCGGCGCGCTCGGACGTCGTGTTCACGATGGTCGGGTTCCCGCCCGACGTGCGCGAAGTGTATCTGAGCGAGAACGGCGTCCTCGCCGGCGCCAAGCCGGGCGCGATCCTGATCGACATGACCACCACCCAGCCGAGTCTCGCCCAGGAAATCCATGCGGCGGCCAAGGCGAAAGGCGTCCGTGCCATCGACGCGCCGGTCTCGGGCGGCGACGTCGGCGCGCGCAACGCCACGCTCTCGATCATGGTCGGCGGCGACAAAGAGGCCGTGGACGCCGTCCGCCCGATGTTTGAAGCGCTGGGCAAAACGATCGTGCATCAGGGCGGCGCCGGCGCGGGGCAACACACAAAGATGTGCAATCAGATCGTGATTGCCGGCACGATGGTGGGCGTCTGCGAAAGTTTGCTCTACGGCTACAAGGCGGGCCTCGACCTCGAAACCATGCTCAGCTCGATCACCGGCGGCGCGGCGGCCTGTTGGTCGCTCAGCAACCTCGCCCCGCGCATCCTCAAGCGCAATTTCGATCCCGGCTTCTTCGCCGAACATTTCATCAAGGACATGAGCATCGCGCTCGACGAAGCGAAGCGGATGGGGATCGTGTTGCCCGGGCTGGCGTTGGTGCATCAGCTTTACCTCGCGGTCCAGGCCCAGGGCCACGGCAAGTGCGGCACGCACGCGCTCATGCTGGCCTTGGAACAGATGTCCGGTACGGAACTGCGCGCGAAGGCATTGTAGAAATCGTCGCATTCGGATAGGAGGAGAACATGAACTGGTACTATGCCGATGGAACGAACCAGGTCGGTCCGTTCGACGACGCTGCGTTGGACCAACTGATCCAGAACGGGACCGTGAAGCCCGAGACGCTCGTGTGGCGCGAGGGCATGGCCGAATGGCAACCGCTGCGCGACGCCCGGCCTGAGGCAGCGCCGCTGCGGTTGAAAACGGCGGTCCCGCCGCCGGCGCCCCAAGCGGGCGCAGGCGGGACCCGGGGCGGGGTAATCTGCGCCGAGTGCGGCAAGGCGTTCCCGCCCGACGAGATGATCCGCCACGGCAACGCGTTCATCTGCGCGACGTGCAAGCCGGTGTTCATCCAGAAGCTCAAGGAAGGCGTTCGGCTTCCCGGCACGCTGGAGTACGGCGGCTTCTGGATCCGGTTCGCCGCGAAGTTCATCGATGGCTTGATCCTCGGCGTCGTGTTCGTGCTCGGGTTCTTTGCGATCCTCCCGTTGGTGCTCAAAGACCAGGGCTCGCCCTCGCCTGCGACGGTCATGCTTCAGTTGTTGCTCCAGCTCGGGTTCATGGTGATCCAGGGGGCGTATCAGATTTTCTTCGTCGGGAAGTATGGCGCCACGCCCGGCAAGATGGTGGCGAAGCTTCGCATCGTGAACCCCGACGGCAGCAAGATCGGGTATGGTCGCGCGACGGGGCGGTTTTTCGCCGAAATTCTCAGCGGGTTGATCTGCTACATCGGTTACTTGATGGTGGCGTTCGACGACGAGAAGCGCGCGTTGCACGATCGCATCTGCAGCACGCGGGTGGTCCGCACGTAACGAACCCATTCGGGTGAATACGCAAACCGCAAGCTGCACGAAATGCAAGACGGCGCTGCCCGCGGACCTGCACAACACGCCCGACCTGGTGCCCTGTCCGTCGTGCGGCGTGCCGCTGCAAGTCTTCGCGTTCCCGGCGCTGGCCCGTCCCCCGGCCGAGGTTAAGCGCGGCGAAGCGCTGGTGCTCGACTCGGAATCGAGTTGTTTCTATCACCCCTCCAAGCGGGCGGTCGTGGCGTGCGAAAGTTGCGGGCGGTTCCTCTGTTCGCTGTGCGACGTCGAACTCAACAGCCGGCACCTCTGCCCCAATTGCCTCGAAACGGGCAAGAAGAAGGGCAAGATCAAGGACCTGGAAAACAGCCGCATGTTGTACGACGACATCGCGCTGGGGTTGACGCTCGTGCCGATGCTGATTTTTTATTTCACGTGCATCACCGCGCCGATCGCGTTGTACATCGCGATCCGCTACTGGAACGCGCCTTCGAGCATCATCCCGCGCAGCAAATACCGGTTCGTGGTGGCGATCGTCCTGGCGACGCTGCAGATCACGGGGTGGGTGTTCGTCATCGGCTGGATCATCACACGCGTCACTCGGTGACCCTATGGCCGGCGAATTCAAACGACTCCCCGGGCGCGGCGGCGCGCTGCTGGGATTTTCGCGGCTGTGGCTCGCGAGCGACCATCTGCTGCTGGTGGAATCGACCGGCTTCTCTGAAAGTTACAAGCGCTATTACTATCGCGACATCCAATCCCTCACCCTGCGCAAGACCAGCACCGGCCTGTGGTGGACGGTCGTGTGGGGCGCGTTGGCGTTGGCGAGCACGGCGTTGTTCGAGGGGCTTCTTCCCGAAGCCTCGCCGACCGGGTGGATCATGGGCGGGATTTTCGGGTTGTTTCTCCTGGGCAACCTGTTGATGGGGCCAACCTGCGCCTGTCACATCCGTACCGCCGTGCAGAACGAGGAATTGGCCGCCTGGCATCGCGTGCGGACCTCGCGGAAGGGAATCACCCTGTTGCAACGGCTGGCCCAGGTGGCGCAAACCGATCTGCCGGCAGAGGAGACGGCGAAGCGGATGGCGGATATCTGGAAAGAACTCCGCTTTTACAATGGCCGATACCATGAAGTGCTCGGCTGGTTGTTGCTTCTCGATTGCCCGTTCATGGTGTATCACCTGGTTTCGCCGACGGACCATTGGCTCCTTCATACCATCAATGCGATCTGGCTGCTGGCTGTGATTGTCTTCGCCGTCGCCTCCGTGCGTTCAAAGGCCAGCCGCGACGTCTCGGATGGGCTGCATCGATTCGCTTGGGGTGTGGTGCTGTACTTACTGGTTTCGGTTCTGGTCGGGATCGTATTGGTTGTCGTCCTCGCGGTCCGCACCCCCGACTTTTTTAAGCGCGACGTTTTGTCGGACCCGTTCTCTCGCTGGCTCAACGTCTATGGGTTGACCGTGCAGATTCCGCTCGGGATCGCCGGCCTCGTGCTCGTGCGGAGACTCCGCCAGAACCAGACAGCCATCCAATCGACCCCGCCGGACACGGTGACACCGGCATCGGCGGCGACCTAACCATGGCGGCCCTTTCCCAACAACGTTGTTTCCACCACGCCACGCGCGAGGCCGTGGCGCGATGTCTGGAATGCCGGCGTTACTTCTGCCGCGAATGCGTGACCGAACACGAGGACCGCCTCATCTGCGCGTCCTGTCTCAAGAAACTCACCGCCGGCTCCCAGCAGCGCAAACAACGGCTTCGGTTGGCCGTTCAAGCCGGCCAGGTGCTCGCCGGCATTCTCGTGGCCTGGCTGTTCTTCTATTCCCTGGGACGCATCCTCCTGCTCATCCCCACGTCGTTCCACGACGGCACGATCTGGGAAAGCGCCGATTGGGAACGATGAAACGCAACGCCGAATATCTCCGAGGCAAGGCCGCGCTCGAAGTAATCGAGGAAGCAGTCCATCTGTTGCGCCGCGCGCCGGCGCCAACGCTGGCGGTTTATTACCTGGGCGCGCTGCCGTTCGTGCTCGGCGTGTTGTATTTTTGGGCGGACATGGGCCGGGACGCCTTTGCGTACCGGCATTGTCCCCAGGCGGCGTTCGGCGTCGCGCTGCTGTACCTCTGGATGAAATGCTGGCACGGCCTGTTCGCGCGCCAACTCCTGGCGCAGGTCCGGTCGGAACCGAAAACGCGCTGGACGTTCGGTCGCGCGGCGCGGCTGGTGTTCCTGCAGAGCGGAGTCCAACCGACCGGCCTGTTCGTCCTGCCGTTCGCGGCGGTCCTCACGCTGCCGTTCGGATACGCGTATGCGTTCTACCACAGCATTTCCGTCCTCGAAGCGCAACCGGGCGAGGGCCTGCGCGCGACGCTTCGCAAGGCGGTCGAGCATTCGAGCCGTTGGCCGGCGCAAAACCACGCCTTGATCGCGGTCCTGTTTGGGTTCAGCTTCTTCGTGTTCCTCAACCTTCTCATTGCCGCCATCGCGGCGCCGGAGCTGTTGCGAATGCTGCTTGGCGTCGAGACGGTGTTCACCCTGAGCGGTCTGCACCTCTTCAACACGACCTTTCTCGCGGCGGTAGGTTTCCTGACGTACCTGTGCATGAACCCGCTGATCAAGGCCGTCTATGTCTTGCGCGTGTTTTACGGGGAATCGGTCCACAGCGGCGAAGACCTCCGCGTCGAATTGCGCAGTCTGTCCCGGGAAGGCCGCGTCGCGGTCGCCTCGGTGCTGCTCGCGCTCGGGCTGTTCGGCGCGCAACCGGCCGCTGCCGATGACGCGGGAGACGCCGCCGCGCCGTCGTCCGTATCACCGACCGAACTCGACCAAGCGATCCGCGAGGTGCTGGAGCAACGCGAGTATTCCTGGCGCATGCCGCGCGAAGAAGAGGCCGGCGAAAAAGGCATTGTCGTCACCTTCCTGGAGAGCGTCGTCGAGTGGACGCGCCAATTCCTGAAGACGCTCCGCGGGTGGGCCGAGAAGGTCATGGATTGGCTGCGAAGTCTCTTCGAGCGAAGAACGCCGGGCGATCGCGGCGGCGGACTGGGTTGGATGACGGCGACGCAATCGATGTTGTTCGTGTTGTTGGCTGCGGTCGTCTGCGCGCTCGTGCTCCTCTGTTGGCGCATGTGGAAGCAACGGCATCGCCCGCGCGCGGACGTCGTCGCGCAGGCCATCGCCTCGGCGCCCGACCTGACCGACGACAACGTCGTGGCCGACCAGTTGCCGGTCGAAAGCTGGCTGGCGCGCGCGCAGGAACTGATGCAGCAGGGCGATCTGCGGCTGGCCTTGCGCGCGTTGTACCTGGCGAGTCTGGCGCACCTGGCGCAACGGGAGTTGATTCGCATCGCCAAGTTCAAATCCAATCGCGAGTACGAACAGGAACTGCGGCGACGGGCGCACGTTCATCCCGAGTTGCTCTCGGCGTTCTCGACCAACGTCTCGACCTTCGAGCAGGTGTGGTACGGCAGGTACGACGTCAGCCACGGCCTGCTGGATGATTTCCACGCAAACCTCCAACGGATGGAAATCGGTGCATCGCGCTAACAAGCTTCTCATCGCGGCGTTCGCGCTGCTGCTGGCGCTGTTCGGCTGGGGCCTGGTGCAGTTGCTCCTGCTGCGCTTCAGCGCCGGAGACGTTTTCCCCGCCTACTCGTCGCTCCGTTCCGATCCGCTGGGGGCGAAAGCGTTTCATGAAGCGCTCGAACGACTGCCCGGCCGAACCGTCCGCCGCAACTACCAACCGCTGGGCTCGGCGCCCGAAACCGGCGACGCGACATGGTTCTATCTCGGCGCGCAGCCGTGGGACCTGTTCGGTTGGGGACCCAAAGCGGAGGACTTCGAGCGCGTGGCGGCGGGAGGCGGGCGCCTCGTGTTCACGTTCTTTCCCGTCACGACCGGCGATGCCGACTGGTTAAACGCGCCCGGCGAAGAAATGGAAAAGGACAAGGACGAAGCGGGCAAGGCGCAACCGAAACCCGACAAGGCGGACAAAGACCCGCCGGAGAAATGCCAGTCGCGCCGGCGCCGCGCGCAAACCGACGGCAAACTGCTTTCGTGCGATGCGCGCTGGGGATTTCGCTTTGCGCTGGCCGAGTTGCCCGACCCGGCCGATCCTCGTCTCGCCATTCTCGACGGGTTGCCGGCGAGCGGTTCGGTACCGGGCGTCTCCTGGCACGGCATGTTGTATTTCGACGAACTCGACAAGGCCTGGAGCGTCGTCGCGCGCTGCGAGCGGCGGCCCGTCCTGATCGAGCGCAAATGGGGCAAAGGGACGATCGTCCTGTGCGCGGACTCGTATCTGCTGAGCAACGAAGCGATGCGCGACGAGCGCGTTCCCGATTTGCTCGCCTGGCTCGTCGGCGATCATCGCACGGTGGTCTTCGACGAAACGCACCTCGGCGTGCAGGAACAGCCGGGCGTGATGACGCTGGCGCGGAAGTATGGTTTGCACGGTTTCTTTGCCGGGCTGCTCGTGCTCGCGGCGCTCTACATCTGGAAACGCGCCGTCCCGTTCCTGCCGGCGCGCGATGGTCCGTCGGGCGGACCCTCGGACGACCTGGCTGCGGGGCGCGATTCCGCGGCGGGGCTGGTGAACCTGCTGCGGCGGACGATTCCCGCGCGGGACGTGCTGGGCGTATGCGTCGAGGAATGGAAGAAGTCGTTCGCGCGTCGCCGGCCGCGCATCGAAACCGAGCTGGCCGAGATGCGCGCCCTGGTGTCCGCCGAGGCAGCCAAGCCCGTGACCCAGCGCAACCCGGTTCCATGCTACCAACAAATCTGCAAACGACTGAAAGAGAGGCTCGGATGAACGCCAACCTGGATCGATTGAAAGAAACCCTGACACGCGCCCTGCAGGAAGTCGGAGCGCAGTGGACACCGGCAACGCTTCTTCCCGCCACTCAGCGCTCTTGCTGCCTGCCCTTTTCGGTGCTCCCGAAAAGTTCAGGAAGGGCTTGACGACTGTTTAACGGGAGCGTAAAGGCTCGCAGCAGAATGTGCGGCCCTCTTTCAGGACCACTGGAATACGGCAGCGGGAAGTGCTGGCCAGTTTCAACAGACCCTCCGCAGCCCATCACGACCTGCTCGTCATTTTTCGGAGCACCGAAATACCACCCCGGTTTCTGCTGCGCCGTTTCTGAACCACGGA
>Ga0187892_10003716_pt1 | contig 27231 bp, 22 predicted proteins | sample MA1701073metaG_FD_139345 | JGI IMG/M metagenome (GOLD analysis project Ga0187892, IMG submission 139345) | Bio-ooze microbial communities from a basaltic lava cave in the Kipuka Kanohina Cave System on the Island of Hawaii, USA - MA170107-3 metaG ... | reverse complement strand
GCCAGAGCAGCGCGGGCCCGAGATTCAGCGAACGCGCCTACACCGACGACGCAACGCGGACGTAACGTTTCGATGGATTGCCGAAGGGCTGCGTCGCAGATCTCGACGAGTTGGCGGCGCTGCGGCGGCGGCAGCCGATCGGGCGTGACGTTTCGGCCGCCTTCATCGAAGAAGGCCAGCGGACAATAGTTGGCCACGAAGAATCGGCAAAAGAAGTTTTCGGGGGCGCCGAACCGATCACGGGCCCAGCCCCAGAGCCGAGCGCCGCTGACTTCAGTGCGCGTGCAGGCAAAGCCAAGAACGGGGCGGCTGGGATGCTCGGTTGGCGGCTTGCCGACCTCGGCGCGAATGCCGAGCCAGTCGCGAACGATGTTGACGGCGCCGAAGGGTACTCCGGTCTGCACCATTCCCCACGGGCCGGGGTTCATGCCGAGCAGTACGGCGTCACAGCCGCATCGAGCATAACGTTGGACGTATTCCTTGTACGGGGCGCGGGCGTAGTCGAGCGGGTTGTACACGTGCGTGATGGAGGGGCCAAAACGGAGCGGGGCCAGCCGATCGACGAATTGCTTCGCGATGGTAATGAGGTCCACACGGTCACCTTTGGCAATGTCGGTTAAGTCGCGCTTCGCGCGGGGTCCTTCACCGGTGACTTCGGCCCCATCCGACGCAGGCCCACTATCCAATCGGCGACCGCGTCCAACCCTTCGTCGCGAATGGTGCTGACCTTCCACACCGGCCGGCTGGTTCCGATCGAGTTCAGGAGCTGGGCCTCGGTTGCGTCGGCCCCCGGAAGGTCGCACTTGTTGAGGACGAAGCAGCCGGCGATTTCCATGATGCCGGCCTTGGAAAACTGGACGGCGTCGCCGCTTTCGGGCATGAGCAGGAGCACGACGTGATCGGCCACGTCGCGGATGGCTACGTCGGACTGGCCGGCGCCCACCGTTTCGACCAGGCAGTAATCGAAGCCAAAGCCGGACAGCAGGTCCACCACGGTGCGGCAATGCGGAGCCAGGCCGCCCTGCGTTGAGCCGGACGACAGACTGCGGATGAAGAAATCCTCTTCCGGCGTGCCGATCATCATGCGAAGGCGGTCGCCGAGGAGAGCGCCCCCGGTGAGGGGGCTGCTGGGATCGACGGCGACGACGGCCACCTTCTTGCCAAGGTCGCGAAGCCGGCGGCCGATCCGTCCAATAAACGAGCTTTTTCCGACTCCCGGCGACCCGGTGACGCCCACGACGACGGCGTTGCCGCGGGGCGGCGTCCAACCCGCCGAGTCCTCATCGCGCGTGACCGCAGTTAACAACTTGGCGAGCGCTCGTACATCTCGCTTGGCGTAGCCGTCGCGAAGCTGGCTGATCGGCGTGGGGCGGCGACCGGCGGCCAGGCGACGCAACTCGTCAATGATCCGGTCGACTGACGAACCGGGGTTGAACACGGCGGCGACGCCCATCATTTTGAGCGTGGGGTAGTCGGTTTCGGGCACGATTCCGCCCAAGACGATGGGTATGTGCTGAATGCCGAGGCCATCTCGGAGGCGCATGATTTCGGGCATGACTGTGAGGTGCGCGGCGGACAGGAGGCTCACGCCGACTACGTCGACGTCTTCCTGCAGGGCGGCATGCATGGTGGCCTCGCAGGTTTGCCAGAGGCCGGTGTAGATGACTTCAAGGCCGGCGTCGCGAAACGAGCGAGCCAAAACTTTGACGCCGCGATCATGGCCGTCCAGGCCGATCTTGGCCAAGAGAATACGTGGGGGCTTGCGCATTGAGGTATCTTAGAAGAGAATGGAGGCAATATGCAAAAACTCCTGATGCCGGCCTGCCGCGTGCCGTTGCAAGTCGGGTACAACTATGCGGTATCGGAATGCGCCCTACCCGGAAGCGACCCGTCACCGGCCCGCGTGAGGTTGCCGGCAATTCCTCTGCTCAATTCGCGAATGTCGATACCCAGAATGGCCTCCAGCGTTGCTAACGTCTCGTTGAGCGCCCGTGCTCGGCCCAAGGCGGCTCCCGCGATGGCGCGGCCGTCGCCGCCGTCGATCACCGTCACGTTGCCGAGGGCGATGTTGTTCACGCTCTCTGCGACCTCTTCGACGATCTTGGGCAACTGCTCCACGAGCATGACCCGCAAGGCCTCGGGATAATGCTGGATTGCAGAGCCGATCATCTCGATGGCCGCCGCCCGGGCCTTGCCGTCTTCGAGCACCATCGCGGCCGCGCCCTCAGCCGCTGCCTTAGCAACATCTCTTTGAGCTTTCGCGGCCTGCACCTGCGTGGCTTGCAAGCGGGCTTCTTCGGCTTTGGAAGCGGCGTCCTGCTGCTGGGCTTCCTTTAACGCCGCCTCACGGGAGAGCTCGGCCCGCCGTATACGAAGCTCGTTCTCCGCCTCGGCGATGGCCTTTTCGGCGCTCAGCCGGGCTTGTTCGGCCTTCTGATGGGAGATAGCCTCGGCCGTCTTGGCCTCGGCTTCGCGTTCCGCAGCGGCCCTTCGTGCGGCTGCACCGGCCTCGGCTTCTTTGATTTTGGCTTCTGAAGCCCGCTCGGCCTCCGCCTTCCGCGCGGCGGCCAGGACGTCCGCCGTAGCTTTGCGGGAAATCGATTCCAGATACTGCTGCGAGTCGTGGATGTTCTGGATATTGACGCTGTCGATCAAGAGGCCGAGCTTGCGGAAGTCGTCAGTGACTTCCTGCATAACCGTGGCCACGAACTTGTCGCGGTCCTCCACAATCTCCTGCGGCGTCATTTTGCCGATCACCGCCCGAAGGCCGCCCTCCAGGGTCTCGCGGGCCACCTTCTGTAAAACGTCGGATGACTGGTTGAGAAAACGCTCAATCGCGTTGGCCCGCTCGGAGGGATCGGAGGAAATCTTCACATTGGCCACGCCGGTCACGGTGATCGGCACCATCGTGCCCCCACCGGATTGTGCGTCGACCTCAAGCTGCACCTGCATGTTGCGCAGGCTCAGGCGGGCGACTTCCTCGAAGATGGGGACCACCAACGTCCGCCCGCCGATCAACGTGCGATAGCCCAGCCCATCAGCCTGCTTGCGGCCGCTGATGACCAACAACTCGCTGGGATTCCCCACGACCGTCAGCTTCGCAATGATGGCGATGACCGCCATGAGCAGCAGCAATACTCCAATGCCGATCACGATTCCCGCTGACACGTTGATCTGTCCAAGCAGAACCATGTTCATCCCTTTCCTCTTTCGTTACGTGCGCCGCTGGTTCCATCGCCTAGAAACTCGTACTCTTCACGGGAGATCACCTCGGCGACCCCATCCCGGTAGGCGACCACCGCGACCACGTCGCCGGGTTTGAACGATTGATCCTTCCGCTGGCTGGCTGCGGGCACATAGCGGTCCGAGCGGCCGACGCGCAGGGCAACCTCGCCCATGCGCGGCGGCTGCACGCTCACGGTCACGCGGCCCAGTTTGTTTACATAGTCGGACACGCGCGGGGAACTATCCGTTTCGGTCCTGCGCAGGTGCCGAAGGATGTGGTGCACGAACTGTCCTACGCCAATGCCTGCCACCAGCGCGACGACCAGTACAGTAGAAGCCGCCAGATCGGAGAGCCAGGTCAACGTGAGCCCGATCAGCCCGAAGACGGCAAGAAAAAAGATCGCAAAACGCAGCGACAGCCAGGAGGAAAGGGACCCGGCTCCGGCTGGATGACCATGCGCGTGGTCAAAACCGGATTCCGTGTCGACCTGCGCATCGACATCCAGGCCGTCCGATGCCGCACCGTCGGCATGGCCGCCAAGAACCGTGGAGAACAGCAACGAACCGCCGCCGACTATTAGGCCGATCCAATAGAGGCTGACTAGTAGGCCCGAGTCGCCGGCCGCGGCCAGCAGCATGCCGTTGTCCACCGGTACACCTCCGTTCCGCAATGGTCTGAAAACTGACCACCGTTATGAAGAATCCGCCACATTATAGGGTTCCCCATGGGCAGAACAACGGGCGATTATTGGGGCCGCCCTGCGACGAGCCGGACGATAGGCTGCGCTGACCTTCGAATTCTCTAAGTCACCACTCCGGGCCGCCGTCGTAGCTGCCGAAGACGGTCTTCATGGCGTTCATCATCTCGCCGACGGTGGCGTCGGCCTCGGCGGCCTCCACGAGAGCCGGCATGACGTTGACGTTATTCTTGGCGTCCTGCCGGAGGCGTTCGAGGGATGCGGCCCAGCGAGCCTGGTCGCGCGAGGCCTTGAGTTGCTTGAGGCGGGCTATCTGAGCGTCTTCGGTTTGCTGGGAGATTTGCAGAATATCCACGCCGTGGGGACCGTCTTCCACGAAGTCGGTGACGCCGACGACTTTCGATTGGCCGCCGTCGATTCGGCGCTGCTGCTCCTGGGCGGACTCCGCAATGCAACGCCGAAAGTAACCGCGATCGATGGCCGGGAGCACGCCGCCCATGGCGTCAATCTGGTCGAAGATCGCGTATGCCTTGGCCTCGATTTCGTTGGTCATTTTTTCAAGGAAGTAGCTGCCGCCCAGGGGATCGACGGTCTGGGTGACGTTGGTCTCATGGGCGATGATCTGTTGAGTTCGCAGGGCCAGCTTGGCGGCGCCCTCACTGGGCAGGGCGAGCGTCTCATCCATACTATTGGTGTGCAGGGACTGAGCCCCGCCGAGGACAGCTGCCATCGCCTGAAACGCGACGCGGACGACGTTGTTCATCGGCTGCTGCTCGGTGAGCGTTACGCCGGCCGTCTGGCAGTGCATCCGCAGGAGCCAGCTTCGCTGCCGGCGGGCGTGGAATCGCTCGCGCATGACGTGCGCCCAGATGCGGCGAGCGGCACGCAGCTTGGCGATTTCCTCGAAGAAGTCGTTGTGCACGTCAAAGAAAAAACTTAGCCGCGGGGCGATCGCGTCGACATCCAGGCCGCGGGCGATGGAGGCCTCGACATAGGCGATGCCGTCGGCCAGGGTAAAGGCGAGCTCCTCGGCGGCCGTGCTGCCCGCCTCGCGAATGTGGTAGCCGCTGATGCTTACCGTGTTCCATTGGGGCATATGGTGCGTGCAGTATTCAATCGTATCGACGACCAGCCGCACGCTGGGCCCGGGCGGAAACACGTATTCGTTCTGCGCGTGGAATTCCTTCAGGATGTCGTTTTGGAGCGTTCCGCGAAGTTGATGAAGAGCGACGCCATGTTCCTGGGCCACAGCGACGTAGAAGGCCAGCAGAATGGCCGCCGGAGCGTTGATCGTCATGCTCGTGCTGACGGCGGCAAGATCGATCCCCGCGAAGAGCCGGCGCATGTCGGCCAGGCAGGCAATGGCCACGCCGCAGCGGCCGACCTCGCCTAAAGCCAACGGGTCGTCGCTGTCACGGCCCATCAGCGTGGGAAGGTCGAACGCCGTGCTCAGTCCGGTCTGCCCGTGCTCCAGCAAGTACTTGAATCGAGCGTTGGTGTCATCCGCCGCGCCGAAGCCGGCGAACTGCCGCATAGTCCAAAGCCGGTCGCGGTACATCGTGCGGTGCGGGCCGCGGGTGAAGGGGAAGGAGCCGGGCTCGCCCAGTGCGGCTTCGGGATCAAACGTGCCCAGGTCCTCAGGTGCGATGAACGGCTTCTCGCCCGCGGAATGCAGATCCGGTCGGGGACGGTTGGTTGACGGCTTTACGCTCATGCCTGCTCCATCCAATTCGCCGGGCGCTTTTCGAGAAAGGCGGCGAGGCCCTCGCGACAATCGGGCGTTTCAAAACAATCGGCAAAGGCCGACAAATCGTCTCCATCGCGGATGGCTCGTTTGATCAGAGCGACGGCGGCCGGGGCCGAACGGCGAAACGACTTGCAGAGTGCGGCGACTCGGTGGCCGAGGTCCTCTACGGAGTTCACGACTTCGTCGACCAGTCCGAATGCCAGGCCGTCCTCCGCCGAGATGGGGATCGCGCTGAACATCAGCTTCTTGGCCCGCGACGGACCAATCAGCTTGGGCAATCGCGCGAATCCGCCCCAGCCGGGCACCAGTCCCAAGGACGTTTCCGGCAGACCAAGCTTGGCCGACTTGACGGCGACGCGGAAATCGCAGGCGATGGCCAACTCCAGGCCGCCGCCCATGGCCGCGCCATTAATGGCTGCGACTGTAATCGACGGCATCGCCGCCAGGTCGGAAAGGACCTCCTGACCCAGGGCGCCGTAGGATCGAGCGTCCTCGTGGCCGAGGGCCGACATCTCCTTAATATCCGCGCCCGCGAGAAAAACTTTCCCTTCAGCGGCAATGGCCGTCGTGCGAACGCGGGGGTCTTTCCCGACCCGGGCCACGGCGGCGGCAAATGTGCGTAACACGTCGGATGAGAGCACGTTGACGCCGTCGTCCGTGGCGAAGGTAATCACAGCATGGGACCCATCAATCGCCGTCTTCACCCGCGTTTTAGTCATAACGGTAAAACCCGTGCCCGGACTTTCGGCCCAGCCGTCCTGCTCGAACCATTTTACGCAGCAACGGGCAGGGGCGGTAGCGATCTTCCCCCAAATCGCGGTGGAGGACCTCCATAATGAACAAACACACGTCCAACCCAATCAGATCGGCCAGGGCCAGGGGGCCCATAGGGTGGTTCATGCCCAGTTTCATGATGTTGTCGATGGCCTCGGACTCGGCCACCCCTTCCTGGAGGCAGAAAACGGCCTCGTTGATCATCGGCATGAGCACCCGATTGGATACGAAACCTGGATGGTCGTTACATAGGACCGCCGTCTTACCCACGGATTCGGCGTATTGAACCGTCCGGGCCGCCGTTTCGCCGCTCGTTTGGAGGGCGCGAACCACTTCGACCAACTTCATGACCGGCACGGGATTGAAGAAGTGCATGCCGATGAAACGATCGGGCCGATCCGTCGCGGCGGCCAGTTGGGTGATGCTGATGCTGCTTGTGTTGCTGGCCAGGATGCCGCCCTCGGCAAGCGACTTTTGGGCGTCTTTGAGCAGCGCGATCTTGACCTCGACCTTCTCCGTGGCGGCCTCGATGATGAGCGGCGCCGCCGCGATATCGGAGAGCTTCTTGATCGGGTGCAGCCGCTGCTTGAGGGCCGCAGCCTCGGCGGACGACAGCTTGCCCTTCTCCACGCTGCGATCGAGGAACTTGCCGACCTCCGCCGCGGCGCTCTCGATCGCGGCGGGTATCACATCAAACAGGAATACGTCATAGCCTGCTTGTGCGAAGACCTGGGCGATCCCCCGGCCCATCGTCCCGGCACCGAGAACGGCAATTGTCCCATCCCTCTTGTCGATCATGTTGAATGCTCCGAAGGAACTCGCGGCCTCGTCGGTGTGCGGTCTATGGCGGCTCCCCCGGAAGAGCCCCTTCTAATTCTTTTCGCAGAATGGGGAGTTTTTCCCGGATTACAAGCCACACGAGATCGGCATCAAGCGCCAAGTAACCGTGGACCAGTACATGCCGAAATCCGATGATCCGTTCATGCTCTGTGAATTCGGAAGCCGTTTTGGGGCTCAGCGTCCTGAGTTGCAACATCGCTTCACCGATGATCTGTAGCTCGCGCTCTATGGCGCGTCGAAAGACCCGATCGGCCTTGTACCTCTCAATGGTTTCATTTTTCGTCAACTCCAATAGAAAGCGGCATGAATCCAACATGTCGAAGATGAACTTATTGGCGTTACGACGCATACACTGGTTTCCGGGTGGCGTTGACTTCTCGTATGAAGTATGGGTTGCTCATGGTGTGCGCTTCGACCAGATCCACCTTTCGCTGAAACAGAGCCTGCAACCCCTCCCATAGACCAAAGTACGCTTCGTAGTGCTCACCGGGTGAGAGCTGTTCGTACTCCACGAGAAAATCCAGGTCACTTCGCGCGGGGTCGAAGGTCCCATCCGCGGCCGAGCCGAAGACCTCCAGGCGCCGCACGTGATGCTTACGGCACAGGCGCTCAAGCGAGGTTCTTTGGTGTTCGATGATGGCGAACATCGCTAGTTCCCGCAATCACCGACCGTTTGGGAATGGTGTGACCAAAACCAGTCGAAGAACGGTCCGCTGCCCGATAGTTTCCGAACTCCGAACCAACGCTCTACCTTCTGCTGGACTCTCTCCCAGAACCTCTGCAAGTCCTGGATATCGTCCGGGTTCGCTGGCTCAACCAGTAAGTACTTAAACTCGCAAGGAGGATACGGCCCGAGCGGCTCGCACGCGCACCCGCCCAGAATCTCGACATCAACTTGATGCGCTACCTTGCAGATCAGCGCTGTCGCCTGCCAAAGACGCGCGAGGTGCACTTTCATCTCATCCGAATTGACGGACTCACGGCTGGCGGGCGTCGCAGCGTGCGCGAGGAACTTGTTCACGAAGTTCTTCACGTTTCTTGATCTCTTAGTGATCCGCGTAATCCTCGCCTTGAACCAATCAGGCGGGATGGCATCCCTCGGTAAACGGCTTGCGGGTGACGTCCCGGCAAGTCGGTCGATCGTCTCATGCCGGCAGCGCAAAATGTTCTCGCGCGTCAGGAGGTGAGGATGGTCATGCATGTCCTGAAGCAGCGCTACGAGCGAATGGACCGCCTTTTTCGGTTGGCATTGCCTGGCCTCAGTGAGTTTGCGAATCCGAACCATCGTCGACTCGGCGAATGTGCGATCGAGCAACCGATGCAGGAGCGGACTAACCTTCGGTTCACCATCCGCGTCCTTCGGAGCCAGCCCCCGTGCGTAGTTGATCACCAAGTACGCCGCGAAATCCGAAAGGAGGGCATCGATCTGGTTCTGGATCGAGTTGGGATCATGCCCGGAGAGCGCTTCCGACCATTCCTTGTGCTTCGCAGCTAGTGGACTGGAGGTCATTTTGCTTATTACGATGTCAGCCGACATAAATCGTCCGAGTTATTTTCGAGTATCATTCGCCGTCGAATCCAATTCTTACTCTCTTCGATGGGGCCTCGTTCCACCAAGTCCACGGATCGGCCGACGATGGACGATAGCTCTTCTTCCGCGTGCACAAGGTCAAACAAACTCAGCCGCACCGTCGGGTCGAACGTGACCAGAAAATCCACGTCGCTTTCCGGGCCGAAGTCGTCGCGAAGAACCGATCCGAAGACCTCCAGTTTGGTGATTTTCCATCGGCGGCAGAATTGTTCCAACGCCTCATAGGGCAAATCGATAGCCAGCGAGGGTAAGCGATCTATCACGGCTTTGTCACCCTGCCAACCCACGCGCGATCACCAGCCGATGAATCTCACTCGTCCCCTCATAAATCTCCGTAATCTTTGCGTCGCGCAGAAAACGTTCCACGGGGTAGTCCTCGCAATAGCCGTAGCCGCCGAAGACCTGCACGGCGTGATTGGCGGCCTTGGAGCACGCTTCGGAAGCGAACAGCTTGGCCATCGCGGCCGCTTGTCCGTAACTGCGACCGACATCCTTATACCATGCGGCCCGATAGACCAGGGCCCGCGCCGCTTCAATGCTTACGACCATGTCGGCAATTTTGCTCTGGATCGCCTGGAACTTGCCGATGGGCTGGTTGAACTGAACCCGCGTCCGGGCATAGCGAGTCGCCTCGTACAGGCAGGCCTGGGCGATCCCCAGAGCCTGGGCGGCGATGCCGATGCGCCCGCCGTCCAGCGTGGTCAGCGCCACGCGAAGTCCCCGGCCGCGCTCGCCAAGCAGAGCTTCCCGCGGCACGACGCAATCCTCGAAAACCAGTTCCGCCGTCGAGCTACAGCGGATTCCCAGCTTTTTCTCGAGCTTGCCGATCCGCAATCCGGGCGTCGGTTGTTCGACAATGAAGGCGCTCAATCGTCTTTTCGGCTCTTCGGGATCGGTCACGGCGATGAGGACCATGACGCCGGCCTCCCGCCCGTTGGTCACGAAAATCTTGGTCCCGTTGATGTGCCAGCCATCCGAACGCCATTCCGCTCGACAGGCAGCCGCTCCGGCGTCGCTCCCGCTGCCGGGCTCAGTGAGGGAAAGGCAGCCGATCGACTCGCCGGACGCCAGCCGTGGCAGGTACTCGGATTTTTGCTCGGTTGTCCCAAACCGCAGAATGGGGTCCACGCATAGCGACGTATGCGCGCTCAGCAGCACGCCCGTTCCCGCGCAGGCCTTCGATATTTCCTCGACAATGACGGACGAGGCAACACAACCCATCCCCGCCCCGCCGAACGAGTCCGGTATAGCGATGCCAAACAGTCCCAGTCCGGCCAGTTGTGCCAACAGCCCCGCGGGCAGTTCGGCGCGCCGGTCGCGCTCGGCAGCGCCTTTGGCCACTTCCTTCAAAGCAAACGCACGAACCGATTCCTGCAACAGGCGATGATCGTCGTCAAGCTCGAAGTTCATGCCGACTCCGAGAGAGCCACGAAGCCACGAAGCCACGTAGCCACGGAGGGGGTTTGCGATGCGACATCCGCGTTTTCGAATGCTCTCGGGTCTGGTGAGACGGCGACGGTAACCAGCGCAGACGCCGGTGGCGCCGACCTTCGTGGCTTCGTGCCTCCGTGCCTCCGTGCCTTTGTGCCTTCATGCATCTCTATAGGTCCAACTTGTCGCGGGCGATGATAATCCGCTGAATCTGACTCGATCCCTCGCCGATCTCACACAGTTTCGCGTCGCGCATGTACCGTTCGACCGGGACGTCCTTGGTGTACCCGTTGCCGCCGTGAATCTGAATGGCGGCAAGACACGCCCGCGTGGCCATCTCACTGGCAAAGAGCTTGGCGATCGAGGCCTCTATGTTGCCGGGCTTTCCTGAGTCGGAAAGCGCCGCCGCCTGCCGAGTGAGCAACCGGCCGGCGTCGATTTCCGTGGCCATGTCCGCCAGCATGAATTGGATCGATTGGTGCTCAAAAATCGGCTTGCCGAACGCGGTCCTCTGCTGAGCGTAAGAAAGCGACTCTTCCATCGCCCCTCGGGCCAGACCCACGGACATCGCGGCGATGGTGATTCGCCCGCGCTCCAGGGCCTTCATGGCGTCCACAAAACCTTCATTCAGCCTGCCGCAGAGATTCTCCTTCGGGATGCGCAGCTCATCCAAGGTCACGCCGACCGTGTCCGACGCCCGCATGCCCATCTTGTCTTCCTTGGGACCGATGATCAGTCCAGGCGTTCCGCGTTCGACGATGAACGCGCTGATTCCCTTCGGGCCGCCGTCCCGGGTCGTCTTGGCCATGATGACGTAGACTCCGGCGTAGTGGCCGTTGGTGACCCATTGTTTGGCGCCGTTGAGGACCCACGCGCCGCCGTCGAGTACGGCCGTCGTGGTCAGCGCGGCGGCGTCGCTTCCGCAGCCCGGTTCGGAAAGCGCCCACGAGCCCAAGGCTTCGCCGCTCGCCAATCGGGGAAGATACCTGGCCTGCTGCTCCTTGTTGGCCGCCCGGATCAGGTGAGCCGAGCATAGGGCATTATGGGCGTCGAGCATGAGCGCCGTCGCCCCACAATGCCGGGCAATTTCTTCCATAATGACGGTGGGTGCCAGGTTTCCCAGTCCGCATCCGCCGTATTCCGTCGGAATGAAGATCCCCATGAAGCCCAGCTCGGCAAGCTTGGCCACGACCCCACGCGGGATGTCCGCCTCACGGTCCCACGTGCGAGCGTGGGGTGCGATATGCTCCGCCGCAAAGCGCCGGGCTACATCTTGGAGGGCTAACAGTTCTTCAGAGAGCTCGAAATCCATTGTTCAGCGGTACCTTTGCAATCTCGCTACAACTCCGCTCGACGCGGGTAAGGCAGCACGGTCCAATCCCCGTGCCTTGCCGACATGATACCCACTTGGGTTCGCTTCGTCATACCAACGTCGGAGGCGGGCGACGCCGGCAGGGTTGTCGGGCCGCATACCCCAAAAAGCGGCTAGATATCTTCAGCTTCGTGAAGCGGAAACAGTAGGTCAGGGACAAGGCAAGCGCGGACGATACCATTTTGCGACGTATGCGGAGACGCCGTCGCCCGCGGTTGTGAAATTGCCTCCCGCGTGGAGAGCCGGGCCGGTACCGGAGAAGCACCCGTGGAAGGCCCCAAAGTCAGCGGCGTCCACGGCGCCGTTGCCGTCGAGATCTCCCGGCTCGGCCAGGGCCGAATGATGTGCCATGCCAAGCGCCGCGCACAGCAAGCCGATCCGCCAACCGAGCCACGACGCCGCTCTCGCGCAGGCGTCGCTACGCGCCGGGGCCATCGCCGTGACTACTTCACGACCGAACATGTATGGCTTCCACATGGGCCTCATGCTACCGCTTCAGCGTTCTAGATTCAAATCCAGTGCGTGCCAGCAGGCGCCGCCCGCGCGGCGCGCGATGCAGCGCCGCGCTCGCCGCAATCGTCATTCCCGCGCAAGCGGGAATCCACGCCTGCGGAGAGATACTGGACCCCCGCTTTCGCGGGGGTGACGCGCTTTCGCGGGGGTGACGCGCTTTCGCGGGGGTGACGCGCTTTCGCGGCGGTGACGTCGCCGTGGGCCTTATCGCACGTACGTTCCGACGAGCTCCGCTTGTGCCATGACTTGTCCCTGTATGGCCGCAAGAAGCTGCTGCTTGGTGAGACTGTCAGTTAGGTTGAGCGAGGCTTTCAGAGCATATAGTTGAAAATGATAGTGATGGACTCCGTGGCCGCGGGGCGGCGACGGTCCGCCGTACCCGATCTTGCCGAACGAGTTCTTACCTTGCACAGCGCCTGCGGGGTCGCCCGGCGCCTTCACCTTGGCCACGCCCTCCGGCCAACCGGCGCGATCCGCCGGGATCTTGTAGATGACCCAGTGCACCCAAGGCTCGTCGCCGGGGGCGTCGGGATCGTCCACGATCAACGCAAACTCTCTGGCGCCGGCCGGTGCACCCGACCAGGTAAGCGGCGGCGAAACGTCGGCGCCGTCAGCAGTGAATCGAACCGGGATAGCTTGGTTGTGCACGAACGCGGGGCTTACGATCGTCATAGTCATGGCGGCATCTCCTGACCGGCCGGGCAACCGTCCCTGTTCGGCGCTGCCGGACTGCGTGCCTGCCCCGGTCCGCAGCCCGCCACGAGCATCAATCCGGCGACGGTCCAGTACACCGCTGCCCGAAAACGACCCGACGCACCTCGCGGCCGCGCCCACGGGTCGTCGCCGAGCTCGATCGCCGCGCAGTCGCACATCCCAAGTTGAGACTGGCCGGTTGGACCATTCTTGTCAAGCCCCAAGGACTCTCTCAGGTCGTCAGCACCGCCGCGCCGCGAATTCGCCCGTTCTTAACGGCCAGCATGGCCTCATTGGCCTGATCAAGCGGAAAGGTTGTAACCGCTGTCCGGATGGGAATCTCCCCGGCCAGGCGGAGCAGTTCCTCGCCATCGCGCCGTGTGGCGTTGGCGACGCTGCGCAGGGCCTTCTCCTGGTACAGGTGTGTGGCATAATCCAACTCAGGAATGGGACTCATGCAAATGCCCGCCAATGCCACGGTCCCTCCGCGTTCCAGCGCTTCCAGCGCGCGAGGAACAAGCGATCCCGCGGGAGCAAAGATGATCGCAGCCTGGAGTCGCCGCGGCGATTGCTCCTCCGCCAGTCCGGCCCAACAAGCGCCGAGGTCCTTTGCCTGGCGGCGGCCGGCTTCGCTTCGGGTGAAGACGTATACCTCGCATCTCCAGTGCCGGGCGACTTGGATGGCGATGTGCGCCGAAGCGCCGAATCCATAGAGACCCAGGCGCTGCCCCGGCCCAACGCCGCATGCCCTCAATGCGCGGTAGCCGACGATCCCGGCGCACAGGAGCGGCGCCACATGGTGACCTTCCAATGCCCGCGGCAGGGAATAGGCGAACGCGGCGGGGACTGCAGCGTATTCCGCAAATCCGCCATCGACATGCCAGCCGGTGAAGCTTGCCCCCGGGCAGAGATTCTCGGCGCCGGCGGCACAGAAACCGCACCCACCGCAGGCCTTATGCAACCAAGCGATTCCGACTCGATCCCCGACGTGAAATCGCGTTGAACGTGAACCGACGGCCGCGACCGTCCCCACCGCTTGATGACCGGGAATGACCGGAGTTTTCCGCGGGAGCAACTCTCCCTCGACAAGATGCAAATCAGTGCGACAGACGGCGCACGCCGTAATGCGGACGAGGATGCTCTTATCGCCGGGTCGCGGTGCGGTCACATCCTCATGGACCAGCGGCCGCTCCTCGATGGGTCCTGGTGCATGGAGCACCATGGCCTTCATGAGCTTCAACCCTGGGTGGCAAGGTCACGCTTGCGTGGCCATGCGAGTCGCTCCACGAAACATGCTCACGCAAGGGTGAGCATGGCACCCGCGGAATCGGCTGGCTCGGGCCACGAGGGACAGCGGCAATAACACTCCGTAAACTCGAAACGCCGTACCCTTTGGAATATCCCTCAGCGGTCCGGACCGACGGAACGCCGCAGCCAGTAATCCGCGCTGGGGGCGATGGTTGCAGGCCAGGGCAAACCCCAGGCGCCTTGCGGCTCATAGAACTCGGGCACGGCCATCCAGCACAACGGTTGCAACGTCCGCGAGAAGAGCAACGCTTGCTGCTCAAAGCTCACCGGCGTGGCCGCTTCCAGGCCCTTCGAGAAGGTTTCCAAAGCTTGGTCAACGCTGACAGCGCTGAGGCTTTCGAATATCTCGCCCAGGCTGCCGGCCCGCGGGTAGTGCACGATCTTCAGTTCAGCGCTGCGCGGGATGTTGGCCATTGAGCGAGCCGCTTCAATGGCCTCGGTTAAGCCGCCGAGCTCATCGACCAAACCGAGTTCCAGGGCCTGGCGGCCGGTGTATACTCGCCCTTCAGCGATCTTGCGAACTTCCTCGGCGGGAAGCCGGCGGGTGTGGGCGACGCGATCCACAAATACGCCGTAGAAGTCATTGATGTAGTCCTGAATGAACTGCCGATCCTCCTTGGAAAGAGAGCGATGAGGCGAGCCGAGCGTCGCCCGGTCTCCCCGCCGCATTTCCGCCATTTCCACATCCATGCGGTTTATCTGCGACCGCGCGGACGCGATCACGCCAAGGACCCCGATCGACCCCGTGATCGTCGTCGGGTGGGCGAAGATGCGCCGCGCCGGACACGAGATGTAGTACCCGCCCGATCCCGCCACCGTCCCCATACTGACCACCAGGGGCTTCTCGTCGTTCAAGCGCCGCAACTGCTGCCAGATGACGTCCGACGCATACCCTGAGCCGCCGGGTGAATCCACGCGCATCACCACGGCTTTGATCGACTTGTTCTTGCGAAGTTCGTCCACGACCTCGACAAACGTGTCGCGAGAGATGACCTGCGAAGCCATCCCCACTCCCAAGTTGAAGTCGATGATCGGCCCGCGCGCGTGGAGCACGGCGACCTTCGGGCCTACCGCCTTGCGGGCGTCGTCCTGCCGGCGCAGTTCGGTGTTGACCAGCTCCATCATGTCCTGGATGGAATTGACATGAGCCAGGCTCCGGTCGTCGCCCCGGACTCGGCGCAGCTTGTCGCGCCGCAGTAGCCGATCCCGGCATTCATCGTAGTAGGCGACGGTGTCGACGAGCCCCCGCTGCAGGGCCTGATTGGCGTTGAAGATCGCGACATTGACGGCTGCACCGACCGCGTCGAGCGACAGATTCCGATCCTCGACGATCATCCTCTTGTAGTCGCCGATCCAACTATCCAGGATCGTCTCATATTCCTCCCGGAAGTACTGATTCGGCTCGCGCTCGTTGAGAAATCCGGGGTACTTGTATCGCCCGGCGGCAATGACTTCGAACTCTACTCCGAGCATCTGGTAATGGCCCTTCAGGTAGGGAAACACGGCGCCTATGCCGGGAATCATGATGTTACCGGTTGGGGCCAAGACGATCTCATCGGCCGCACAGGCCAGCAGGTATCCGTTGGGGGTGCCACCGTTGACAAACGCCGTTACTTTCTTGTCGGCCCTCTGCAGCCGCACCATGCCGGCGCGAAGCTCCTCCACGTTGGGGAGCGAAAGGGACATGTTCCCGACATCCAGCAATACCGCGCCGATATGGTCATCCTTGCCCCATTCTTCGAAGCGATCGAGGACGTCTTGCAACGTTTTCGTCCGGCGTGGCAGCGGCAAGTTGATCGCCCGCGCGGGAACTACGAATTCGTCGATTCGCAGCTCGGCCAGGCGCTTGATCGGGCTTTCCGGCTTGGCGTCTTCCTTCTTTTCTTCCTTTCCGTCCTCCTTGTCTTTATCCTTTTCCTCGTCGGAGACGGTCGCCTCCTTTTCGTCGTCCTCATCTCGATAGTCACGGACCGCGAGCCCCAGTCCCGGCGCTAAGCCCGTCAACAGAATCAACCATGGAATCATTACCGTCATGACCATCACTCCTTCGTGAGACTAGTTTGCTTGTCCCGCGTCGACTCGCCCGAGGGGGACGCGGGGCCCGAACCCTCCTGAGTCGGCTTCTTGGCTTCAACTCGATGAATCTTTCCGTCCTGGTCGACGTACAGTTCGTCCAGGTGTTCAAGCGTACCGGGCGCCAGCCCCAATCGCCAACGGTCACGCCGCCAATCGATCACGTACAGCCTATCCTCCAGGTCACTTTCGTCTTCCTCCTCCTCGTCCTGGTTTGCTTCGCCCTTCTTCTCATCGTCGTCCAGCTCTGAGAGAGCTTTGAACCACTCGCTCCACTGCTTCTTCGACGACAATTCCAACTTGAGGAGCTCGGGGTGGCCATCAAAGTCCACGTAACCATCCAGTTCGGCAATCTCCGCGGGCCAACGCCCCAAATCTTTGTGGAAGTGCTTGCAATGGTGGTAGAGCACGCGAAGCCGCCGAGAGGCCAGGCGCTCCCGCGCCAAGTCGCTACCACCGCCGTCATCCTCGGCCAGCGCCACGCCCAGCATCGCCGGAACGGCCAACGCACCCAATGGGATCGGACCGCGATGCGCAACGGTAAGCCCTGCGTACTTGAGGTTCGCGCTGACAGTGGCATCGCTTAAACTCGATTTCACCGCCTCGGCGCTGGGAAGCAATGCGTCCACCGAGGCAGCGCTCAGCGCCACATCGACATAGGGATGAACCCAGCGATAAAGCTGCCTCCAATGGAGCCAGAGCTGGCCGTCGGTTTTTCCGCCGGACGGGTGGCAGCGCCGGTCTTTGCCGCGCGGAAAGTCCACCCATCGGCGAACGAGATTCTCCGGCGACGTGCTGGTCCAGGCCAGTACTAAGACATCACGGTCCTTCCCCTTGGCATCCGTCTCTTTCGTCGTGAACATCACCGGCTGCAAGCCCGGCACAAAAAACCCGCCGGGGAAACCGCCGCTCTCCCGCCAAAAGACGACGCGATCACGCACTGTCGCCTCGTGCCAGGGCGGTCGCTGCTCCCGCTCGCGATAGAGTTGATTGATTTTCTTTGACGCCGAACGAACCTCCTCCACGAATCGTTCAACGCGACGTGCCTTGGTCTGAACAACGAAATCAGGAACCGGCAAAAACCCCGTGCCAGGCAGAATCGTCAGGCACATTTCCTCATTGGCGGAACCGGCGATCGGACCGGGCGCCGCCTCGCCGACGACGGCAAACCCCTCCTTCTCGTCCATCATGACCTGCGGGCCAAAGCCGCACAGGCCCTCCAACATGGGCGGCCCCATGACCGTGCTCATGGCCAGCGCGCCAAACGCTTCATCGGGCACGAAGTATGTCTGTTTGACCTTGCCGAAAATCGCCTTGGCGCCCATGCCCGAAAGCGGCGGCCAAAGCACCATCGCCGATTCCACCCAGTCGCCGTCCGCGTCCACGCGAGTGGAATACTCAATCGCCGTGACTACATTGAACGAGGAGAAAAACGTCGCCCCGCTGTCTTTCTCCGTCGCGGACAGGTTGAGCCGGCAGGCTAACAGCGGCGACTCCGTCGCGCCCTCCACGGCCGCCGGGAAGAATGGGTCCTTCGGAACGATTAGATCGTCGTGCGAAGCAATCAGTGACCATTCCTCACCTGTCGGCAGAAGGTAGGCTACCGTGTTTTCAGGAAGGGTCACCTCGAACCCGCCGCCGGTTCGCGGCACCAGCGTCACATCGTGGAACATCTCCTGGCCGGGTCCGGCTCTGAGGAGCGACCGGACACGGCTGTGCAAATCGGACAACGGCCAGTGGACGCGGACCGCCCATCGAACACCGCCTTGCGTGTCCGCCGCAAAGACCCATCCGCTCAATTCGGTATCCGGCCAGTGTTTCACCCGATCAGCTACGCCGGTTAGTGCCTCCCGGTCCAGACCCTCCGACGACCGGTCGGCCATTTCCATCAGGATTCCCGCCAAATCTCGGATGAATACCCCGCTGCGCGACCGCAATGCCCCAGACGCCAGCTTACCGACAGAGGGAACATGGACCTCCAGCTTGGGCTTGTAGGGCAGGTCCTCGGTTGGACTCGCGTTGGCTACGTTTTCGGCGATGGTGGGTGCTGCGGGGTCTATCGGCGCTGGGGCCGGCTCGGATTGCTCATGGCTGGGCGGCATCCCGGTGGGTGGCATGGCCAGGCTCGCGTGGCCATGCGAGCGCGTCCCCGGAACCACCCCCGCCCAAAGGCAGCATCCCAATCGAACGAGCCCGCCCCAGGCGATTCGCCTTCGGGGAAGGTGAAGACGATCAATGGCGCGACGCGCGTTCATTTGGGTTCTTCTTTTTTGGATTCCGTCGGCGCCGCCGATCCGGAGGCGGATTTCGAGGGCGCGTCCGGGTCGCCGTTGCCGCCTTGCAGTGCCATCACGACATTCTTCCCAGCCACGAGCAGTTCGGTCGGAAAGAATACATCCATTCGCACGGACTCTGCCTGGCCTGTACTTGTGATCGCCAGCGGGGCTTGGAGAGCGGGCATCTTGAAGGGAAGGTCCTCCTCATCCAGCGCCTTCAGGGCGTTTTGAATGCCGGCAATGACGTTGTCCACGGCGATGTACGCCACCGACGCCCGATCGTTGGGCAGATGGGCGCTGACTTTCTTGATGCCACCATCATTGTCCAACGGTGCGTCCTTCTTCTTGGCGGCTTCCAGCGAACGCGTGAGGTAACTCGTACCGCCGCCGAACGTGACGACGACCGTTTTCGCGTCGGCCGCTGCGATCCGAAACAGCAGCCCGTGCTTACCCAACACCTTGGTCATCTCCTCCAAATCCTCCTCATCCACTCCTTCGATCTTGGCCACGTCGAACTTCAGATGGCCGACCTTGGCCCCACCGACTTGCTCCGCATCCGGGTTGTGGGTAATCGCCTCCAGCACCTTCTTGATATCGTCCTTGGCCGTCGTCGACTTAGCTTCAGAGAGAAGCTTCTTGCCCGTTTCCACCGCACGACCGGCAAGGTCAACCCATTTCTGACTGTCGGACGTCTCCATGAGGAGGGATACGCCAAAAAGGCCTTCCGGCCCGGGCGCGAGCGCTTCGATGCAACCACGAACGCCGGTCATGAGTGATGCCCATTCCTCGACGACGCTTCTGAGCTGACCCACCGTTTCCTTGCCGACCCCTTCGATCGACTCCAACATGCCGATGTACGGGTCGAGGTCCTTCATGGACGTTTGAACCTGCGCCGGGTCGGAGATTCCGCCGAAAACCAGCATGTATTTGTCCGGCGCGACGCCGGTCAGCAATGAGCTGGTCGTGGTTTTGATCTTGTTTCGCTTCGCAAGCTCCGTGCCGGGCTTGGCGGTCATGGCGAAGCGCAGATCCAGACCCGGCTTCTTCAGAGAGACGCCCAGCGACGCCGATGCCGCGCCCTCTACGAACATATCGATCTGTTGCTTCGTAGCCTCGCCTTGTTTGGCGCCCAATGCCCCGCCGCCACTTTGCATCATCATGATCATCGAGGTCATCATGTCGATCTGCGGTTTGAGCAGTTTCAGCAGACGCTCTCCATCGACCCACAGCGCCACGTCCAGCCCCTCCAGGGACTTGAGATCAGCGGGCTTCAGTTTGGAATCCAGGCCGCCCTTATTGGCCACCACTTTCTTGGCGACGTCGGCGGTCTTAGCCACGAAGACCCGCTTCTCGCCCGCTGCGGCGAAAGCAGGTTGACCATACAGGTTCACCGTCCAAATCCCGCCCTCACCGGCCTGCCCGCCCATCCCTTCGAGCATCCCTTTGGGGTCGCCCGCCGGAATCAGCACGGCCATGCTCGATCCGAGCTGCTCGACCGTTTCGGCCGGCATGAACACCAGGGCGAAAACCCCGGTCTCGTCCAGCGAAGCGAACATCGGCGCGAATTGCTTAATCGCTCCGACGAGCGAATTCATCGGCGGCTGGATCATCGCCTGGAGGCCGAGATCGGAGATCGCCTGTTGATAGTTTGCGTCCAGTTGCTTAAGGCTGGGTACGCATATGAAACCCAACGCGTCGCTGGGAAGGGTTGCGATGGCCTCCTTCATGGTCTCCGCGCCGCGAGCGGTCAGACCGAACCACAGACCCACACCCAAGAGAAACAAACTCACCTTTTTTGTAACGATCATTCAAAACACTCCATAGCGGTTACCAGCCAAGAACGAGCTGAAACGGTGATGCTCCAAAGCTCACCACGCCCACCACGTCTGTCAGCATACCACGACCCAACCCTCTTGCCGAGCGGCGCGTGAACGGAGTATCCAATCTACCCGTAATTTGTTGTCAATTTCGCGTCGTTCCTCCCTGACAGTCCGGGGCATTCACGACTCCCATTCGCATCGCCTTAATGATGGCACGCTCTGCCGCCTCATGGCGGCAGGGCGTGTTTTCGCACAGGGCAGTTGACGGCACCCGCTCTACACGGGTATAACGACACTCAGGACTTGGAGTTCATTTTCAATGGCGACAAAACTTGATCGCAACGGGACCAGCCGACTCACGATGGTTTTCGGTTTGGTCATTGCTTCCGGGACGACGCTGATCTGTAAACCCGCCTCAGGCCAGTGGCCGCAGTGGGGCGGCCCCAATCGCAACTTCATATGCGACAGCAAGGGCCTGGCTGCCAAGTGGCCCGAAGGCGGCCCCAAAAGGCTTTGGACTCGCGAGCTCGGAGATGGGTACGCCACCATCGTCGCCGGCGACAGTACGCTTTTCACCATGTATCGAACGGGTGAGGAGGAGGTCGTGGCCGCGCTCGACGCCAAAACAGGCGCAACCAAATGGGAGCATAAATACCCTTCCGCCACAACGGAAGAAATGCGGGAGTTCGGCGCGGGACCACACTCCACACCGTTGCTCATCGGCGACCGTCTCTACACCGTCGGCGTCAACGTGGTCCTCTATTGCCTGGACGCCAAAACCGGCAAAGTAATCTGGACGCATGACCTGGCCAAGGAGCTTGGCGCCAACGTGCTGGGCCGCGGTTATTCCGCCAGTCCGATCGCTTACAAAGATACGATCATTATTCCGGTGGGCGGGAAGGAGGGGCAGAGTCTCGCCGCGTTCAAGCAATCCGACGGCGCTATCGTCTGGAAGAACCACAGCTTTGAAACCAGCCACTCCTCGCCCATCCTCATCAAAGTCGGCGGAGAGGACCAGCTTGTCGCATTCATGGCCGCCGAGCTTGTGGGCCTCAATCCCGCAAACGGGGAGCTGCTTTGGAGTCATCCCCACAAGACTCAGTTCGGCGCTAACCTTAGCTCGCCGCTTTGGACCGGTGACGATCTGGTGTTTTGCTCAGCGGCCTATGACTCCGGCAGCCGCGTTGTCCGCTTGACGCGCGAGGACGGCAAGACCGTGCCCAAGGAACTTTGGTACAGCAATCGAATGAAGATTCATCACGGCAACGCCGTGCGAATCGGCGACTACATATACGGCTCCAGCGGCGACTTCGGCCCGGCCTTTTTTATGGGCGTCAACATCAAGACCGGCGAGGTCGCGTGGCGGCACCGGGGGCTGGCCAAAGCCACCTGCCTCCTTGCCGATGGAAAGCTCATCATCCTCGACGAAGACGGCCAGCTTGCCCTCGCCACTGCGACGCCTGAAGGCCTCACCGTTCATTCCCAGTGTGAATTGATGAAGCGAACGGCGTGGGCAGCCCCGACGCTCGTCGGCAAGACGCTCTACGTTCGCGACCGCAAGAACATCGTCGCCTTGGATTTGGGGTAGCGAGCCGCGTGCGGAATACAATTCCTGCTGAGGCGCCGACGCATGCCGCTAACTCGCGGTCGCGGTTCGGACCTCGCCGATCGGTTGCGTTACAAGCAGGATAGGGGCTACGCGAGTGCCGGCTGGTGCGGACGGGTCCCAGGCGGCGTGGGTTTTCTCAGTAGATCAGTTCACCACCGGAGTCGACGTCACTGGCATCCACAGATGTCAGGTCTCGGCGTACCAAGCCCCAGGCCGTGCAGGCAAATCTGCTGAATGGCATCGGGGATCGAACGATCCGCGAGGTCGTAAGGAAGTTGTTCCGTCAGCAGCTCATATAGAATCACCCCAAGTGCATACACGTCGCTGCGAGGGTCGATTTTGGCGGTATCGCCGAGTGCCTGCTCGGGGCTCATGTATTGAAGCGTCCCGATGATCTGGCCCACATCCGTGGCGGCCGTTGTCGTATGCAAACGCGGCGCCAAGCTGCGGGCTACGCCGAAATCGAGGACTTTCGGCTGCCCGCCGTTAACTGAGGCGGCCAACAGGAGCTTTTGATCAAGCACCGCTTCATCCAGAACGCTGGAAAACCCGACCAAAGAACACATGAAGCGCGCCGGGTGAGCGTCATTTGCGTTGGTAAACAAGTCCCAAACAGGGTGGCACTGGCGGCTTGCCCGCCAGTGTTTTCGAGCGCGAATGGCCACGGGAAGAGAAGCTGCCCGTGCCACCCCCAAGAAAGCCGTTTACCTACTAACTTGACGCTCACCCAAGCGCGCCTGAATCATGAAAAAAGCGTTGCATCGTATCTCCGACCTCTGTACAATCGCCGGTCAGGTCGAGAAAATGGACCTCGAAAAGGTCAAATGGGAAATGTCGGTTGGATTGTGGGACGCGCTGGTGAGTTCGCCGTAACGGAACCGCGCGAGGCGGCGCTGGTCTCGCGCGGCGCTGCATCTCCATTTTGAGGAGGAGAGTGTCATGTGGAGCAAGCCAAATTTCATCGCGGTCATTTCCATTCTCGCGCAATGGTTCATGAAAAAACACGGCACGAGCGCTGGGTTTTTCTTGAATCGATGCGGCCGGTTAATAAAACTAGGTCCCGCACTTCCAATCACTGAGGAGAAGGAACGATGAATATGCGTCGCGGACGACAAGTGTCGATAATCGCTACGTCAGCCGGCAGACGTCACCGTTTTTTTTCTAGAATCGCCTTGGTAATGATGACCGCCGCCATGTTGGTCTTCGAAAGTGCGTTGTATGGGCTGCCGCCGGGTGAAAGAGCGCCCGATTACCTTCTTGACTACCAGGCAACCAGCCCCGGTGCCATTGCGGGCTGGGGGGTCAAGGGACAACGGGCCAGGAAGGCCGCCGCGGCGCGTTCCATGGGGATTGCTCCGGGCAATGTAGCCGTGGCCGTGGCAACCGAGCATCTCCGCATGCCGGTCGTCCTGGTACGCTTTCCCGACAAGCCTGATCCGATGCAGCCGCAGACGAGCTTATTATTGCAGGCTGCGCTGTTCGGTCCTGGTCCAACTCCTGTGACGATGGCCAGCTACTACAACGAAGTGTCCTACGGAAGGGTGAGTCTGGATGGCATGATCTACGAAGCGAATATGGGACAGCCTTTTACCCATTACAGAAGTTTTGGCAGTTTTGGCAACGTTACGCAAGTGATCGATTACGCACTACGGGGAAGTCCGGGATTGGACGCTGCTATTGATTTTGGCGCGTTTGACAATGATGGTCCAGACGATGTTCCGAATTCCGGGGACGATGACGGGATGGTTGATGTTTTCACTATTGCCTATGTGTATGTGCCCGGAATGTTTGGTAATTTCATTAGTCATCAGGGTTGGTACGCCGCAGGTCATCCAAGCCGGATGCCATTTGTCACCGATGACCCGAGGCGCGACAATGCAAACCTACCCATCCCGAATCAATTCATCAGAATCAACACGTATATAGCGGGTGATGCATTAAAGGGGCCAAGATGTGTTGGTGGGTTCTATGCGGAGGCCGCATGCGATACCACCCTTGATTGTTTCGGCGGCACGTGCGACACGACGCCGGGAATTACCGATCAGATTGGAACTTGGTGCCACGAGATGGGGCATGGCGCGTTCGACTTCAAGGACCACTATGACGAATTCTTGCCGGCAGATTATGTGAGTCCTCCCGGGGCCGCGGGAGTCTCCTCCGGTTCGGGCCAATGGGATCTCATGGCAACCGGAGGTCAAAACAAGCAGTCCAGTCCTGCGCATTTGACAGCGTGGTCCAAGGCCCGGATGGGGTGGCTTGAACCCCAGATTGCGTCTGCACCTGGCAGGTATGAGTTTCGCCCAGTTGAGGAGTTCCCTGATGCCATCCGAATTGACATTCGAAATGGTGAGTACTTTTTGATCGAAAATCGCCAGCCCATAGGATCGGACGTCAACCTGAGAGGCACCGGCTTGGCGATTTATCACATCACAGAAAGCGAGCAGTTGTATAGCATGATCAATATCTATCCGAACTGCACGCCCCGGTCGGGTGCCCCATACATTGAACGTACAGGGCGCCATTTTACAATCGCGCTTGAGCAGGCGGATGGAATGTGCGATCTTGAGCATCCGACCAACAAGGGTGCTGACGCAGGCGATTTGTTTGACGGCTCGGTAGGCAAAAACACTTTTGATGCCGGCACCACCCCTTCGTCAAGGTCCAATGCCGGAACGGACGTGGGGATTTCGGTAACCAATATCTCCCAGTTAGGGCCTGTACTGTCCGCCGACATCACCCCGGCGACCGCGCCGCCCACCTTTCCTAATGCCGCACTGGACGTGGTTTTTCTGATCGACGTCAGCGGAAGCAAATACAATGTTGTGGCCGAGGTCGCTTCCAAAATGCGGAATCTGGCGAATGAAATCCGTGCGGTTTACCCGAACTCCAGGTTCGGGCTTGCGTCCTTCAGCGATTTTCCTCTCCATTCCGGTTACTCGGGCGATTATGCTTATCGTCGCGAACTCGATCTAACCACTAATATTAGTGCGCTTGTGGCGGCGTCCGACGAGCTTTTCACCCTTCACGGAGGGGATCAGAAGGAAGCGCAGTATGAGGCGCTCTATCAGCTTGTCACGGGCGAAGGCCTCGATCTCAATGATGATGTTGATTATACAGACCCGGGAGAGATCCCACCCAATCAAGCAATGTCTTGGAGACCGGACAGGGTGCCGGTCATTTACCTCAAGACGGAATCGGCTTTCCATGACCCTGTCGTGGACGGAAACTATCCGCAGCCTTTTCAGGGTCGCAATGCCAGGGGGGAGGGCGGCCTCACATTAAAGCTCGTAAACCTGCCCGCGTCATCATTTAGCCGAATCCCGGTGATCTATGTCCTATCACCTACTTCGTCGCCTCCTCTCCTGATCGGAGGCGAGGACAAAATCCCTGCATACACGGAATTCGAACTGCAGGCCCGAAGGCTTGCAGACCTCACTCGCGGTGGATTCCAGTACATTGAACCCCAAGCGTCGAACATGGAAGAAGCGGTCCAGGAAACGTTAATCACGCTTGGCGCGCTGCTTGCAACAGAGCCCCCGCCGGCGTCCATCCCCACCGTTTCACAATGGGGCCTGGTCTTCTTAACGCTTCTCATTCTTACAGCGGCGAAAGTGGCTGGGAGACGGGTTTAACCATGAAGGACGCGAAGTGCCCGAGGGGACAAGAGGCGAAGGATTAACTCTTTTTTGGCATGAGGAAACTGCAAACAGTCTCATCACTATGTTCGGCTCGGTGCGAAATCGTATTCGTGTGTTTCGCGGCATCCAAGGAAAAAGGGCCGACCAGGAGGCTGACATGATTCGAGTGGGAAAGCGTGGCCGCTTGATTGTGGCCGATTGAAAGAGGAGGTTCGAGGATGACATCGCTTGGAAAGTCAATTCTTGCGGTTGCAGTCGTTGGGATCCTTACTGCTTGGGGACATGCTCAAGCTCCACCCCTGCTGAATCCGCCCAAGATTACTTATCAGGGCGAGCTGAGACAGTTGGGTCAGAACGTCAACGGGCTGATGAGCTTCGATTTTTCCTTGTGGGACACCGACGGGGGGGCCTGCCCCGCGGGGCCCATTGGCGGCACCCAGATCGGAAGCACGAACGCGCGAAATAACTTTATAATTTCGCACGGGTCCTTTTTCTTCAATGATCTTGATTTCGGAGGCGCCGCTTTCAATGGGGAGCGGCGCTTTTTGCAGATCACGATTCGGCCACCGCAGTCTGCTGCCGTGACGCTTTGCCCTCGCGTGGAGATTACTCCGGCGCCATATGCCCTGGCCCTGCCGGCTGTCCGAAATGATCCGACGAACGGCGACACGATCATCGATCGCGGATTTAGAATGCCTACCGGGGCCGTCGCGGGGCACGTTTTGAAGTGCAACGACGCTAGCGGCAATGCAAGCTGGCAGCCCGGCGGCGGAGGAGGCCCAACCGGGGGCGGCTGGGTGCATGACGTAACCGTCGTGAGACTGGAAACCGCCACGGATAGCGTCGGCATCGGGAACGCTTCGCCGGCACACAAGCTGGACGTCACCGGCAACATTCACGCCAGCGGGACCGTGATCAGCGGCAGCTCGATCACCATCGACGGCACGGCCGGCAGCGAGAAGATCAGCTCGACCGGCAGTCTGGATCTTCGTGTCGCTGCAGAGCGGGCGCTTCGCCTGGAGAACAACGCGACAAGCCCGAATGTAGTAGGGGGACACGGCTCCAACAGCGTGACAGGAGCGCGTGGCGCCGCCATTGGCGGTGGCGGAGACAGTGGAGAGCCTAACAGCGTTACGGCGAACTACGGGACCGTCGGCGGAGGCAGCGGCAACAGCGCCGAATTCCAATGGGCCACCGTCAGCGGCGGTCACGTAAACGAGGCAACTGGAGACTCCTCTACGGTCGGCGGCGGCGGCGATAATCACGCCACCGGCTTCGTAAGTACGGTCAGTGGCGGACTATCGAATACAGCGAGCGGGTCGAATTCCACGATAGGCGGCGGCAAACTGAACATTGCCAGCGGCGACTTCGCGACCGTTGGCGCCGGGGCATACAACCAGGCTCGCGCCTTCTTCGCAACGATTGCGGGCGGCGGCCCCACCAACCTCCTGTTTGCGCCCCTCGCTACAAACAATCAGGTTTACGATGACTTTGGAACGATCGGGGGAGGAGGCAACAACAAAGCGGGAATCGATGACGCCAACCCGGGGAATCAGGTCGGAGCTACCGTCGCCGGAGGAACCGCAAACGTTGCCAGTGGCACATTCGCAACTGTAGGCGGCG
>Ga0187892_10003713_pt1 | contig 27242 bp, 43 predicted proteins | sample MA1701073metaG_FD_139345 | JGI IMG/M metagenome (GOLD analysis project Ga0187892, IMG submission 139345) | Bio-ooze microbial communities from a basaltic lava cave in the Kipuka Kanohina Cave System on the Island of Hawaii, USA - MA170107-3 metaG ... | reverse complement strand
CGAGCTGATCACGCCGGTGGCGATGGACAAGGAGCTGCGGTTCGCGATCCGGGAGGGGGGGCGCACGGTGGGGGCCGGCGTCGTCGCCGAGATCGGGGACTAGCCGCATGGCCACCGTGACCTCGGACGAGAAGATCCGCATCCGTCTCAAGGCGTACGACCACCATCTCCTGGACCGGTCCATGAAGGAGATCGTGGAGACGGTGCGGCGCACCGGCGCACGGGTCACGGGCCCCGTCCTGCTACCCACCATCATCAACCGGTGGACCGTCCTGCGGTCACCTCACGTGGACAAGACCTCGCGCGAGCAGTTCGAGATGCGGACGCACAAGCGGCTGATCGACATCCTGGACCCCACGCCCCAGACGGTGGACGCGCTCATGAAGCTGGATCTGCCGAGCGGCGTGGACGTCGAGATCAAGCTGTAGGGGAGCGGGGGGCCCGGCGTCATGGCCATGAAGGAAGGGCTCCTGGGGCGGAAGCGGGGCATGACCCAGGTCTTCGCCGAAGACGGCAGCCGCATCCCCGTCACCGTGCTCGAGGCCGGCCCCTGCACCGTGGTCGGGCTGCGCACCAAGGCCACCCACGGGTACGACGCGGTCCAGATCGGGTTCGAGCCCGCGCGCAAGAAGCACGCGAACAAGCCCATGACCGGGGTCTACAAGAAGGCCGGGTTGCCCGGCCCCCTGCGCGCGCTGCGCGAGATGCGGTTGCAGAAGACGGAGGCGGTGTCGGCGTACCAGGTCGGCCAGCAGCTGACGGTGGAGATGTTCGCGCCGGGCGACCTCGTCGACGTGGTCGGCGTGAGCAAGGGCAAGGGCTTCCAGGGTGGCGTCAAGCGTCACGGCTGGTCCGGCGGCGACGCTACCCACGGCTCCATGTTCCACCGTGCCCCCGGCTCCATCGGCGCCTCGTCCGACCCGTCCCGGGTCTGGCCAGGCCACCGGCTCCCGGGCCGGATGGGCGGCGACCGCCGGACCATCCTCAACCTGGCCGTCGTGCGGGTGATCCCCGAGCGCAACCTGCTCCTAGTGCGGGGGGCGGTGCCGGGGGCCCGCGGGGGCGTCGTGGTGGTGCGCAAGAGCGTGAAAGAGACCAAGGCCCAGCAGCGGGCCCGGGAAGGCAAGTAGGCCATGCCCACCGTCTCCGTTCTCGACGCCGACGGTCGCGCCCAGTCGGAGCTCCAGCTGCCGCCGGCCGTCTTCGGTCGTCTGGCGCGCGTGCCGCTCCTGCACCAGGCGGTGGTCCGCGAGCTGGCCGACCGCCGGACCGGCACCCACGCCACGCGAGGCCGCAGCGAGGTGTCCGGCGGCGGCAAGAAGCCCTGGCGCCAGAAGGGGACCGGCCGCGCCCGGCAGGGCTCGATCCGCGCCACCCAGTGGAAGGGCGGTGGCAAGCCCTTCGGGCCGCATCCGCGGAGCTACGAGCGCAAGATGCCGCTCGGCATGCGCCGCGCCGCCCTGCGAGAGGCGCTCTCGGCCAAGCTGGCGGCGGGGGCGATGGTGGTGGTGGAGCGGCTCGAGCTGCGCGAGCCGCGCACCAAGGTGCTGCTGACCGCGCTGCGCGCGCTCGGCGTCGGAGGCGACCCCACCCTGCTCGTGCTGGCCGAGCGCCGCGCGGGAGTCGAGCGGGCGGCGCGGAACGTGCCGGGGCTCGAGGTGGAGACCCCGGGGCACGCCTCCGTCTACCAGATCCTCCGCGCCGACCGGCTGGTGTTCGAGCGGGCGGCGCTGGAGGCGCTCGGGCAGGCGCTGGCGGCGGGCGCGGAGAGCCGGCGAGCGGGAGGGACGTCCTGATGTCCCGCGACCCGCGCCTGGTGCTCATCCGGCCCCTCACGACCGAGAAGAGCATGCTGGAGAAGGACGAGCTGAACCGGGTGACCTTCCAGGTGGCCACCGACGCCAACAAGGTCGAGATCCGGCAGGCCGTGGAGAAGGTCTTCAGCGTCAAGGTCGCCTCGGTGCGCACGGCCAACCGCGAGGGCAAGTGGAAGCGCATGGGGCGGTTCGAGGGCAAGCGGCCCGGGTGGAAGAAGGCCGTGGTGACGCTCAAGCCCGGCCACAAGATCGAACTGGTCGAGGGAGTCTAGCGCCATGGCCATCCGCACCGTCAAACCCACGTCGCCCGCTCGGCGCTACATGACCTTCGTGGTCAACGACGACATCACGCGGAGCCGCCCGGAGAAGAGCCTGCTCTCGCCGAAGCGGCGCGGCAGCGGCCGCAACGCGTCGGGGCGCATCACCGTGCGGCACCGCGGCCGCGGGCACAAGCGGATGCTCCGCGAGGTGGACTTCCGCCGCGAGAAGTTCGGGATCCCGGCCAAGGTGGCCAGCATCGAGTACGACCCGAACCGCTCGGCGCGCATCGCGCTGCTGCACTACCGGGACGGCGAGAAGCGGTACATCATCGCGCCGCTCGGCCTCGGGGTCGGCGACACGGTGATGTCCGGCCCCCAGGCGGACATCCTGCCCGGCAACGCGCTGCCCATCCGGAACATCCCGCTCGGCACCATGATCCACAACGTCGAGCTCTCACCGGGCAAGGGCGGCCAGCTCTGCCGGAGCGCCGGCACCCTCGCCCAGCTCCTGGCCAAGGAGGGCGACCACGCCAACCTCAAGCTCCCCTCGGGCGAGGTCCGGCAGGTCAAGCTCGACTGCATGGCCACGGTGGGGCAGGTGGGCAACCTGGACCACGAGAACGTCTCGGTGGGCAAGGCCGGGCGCGTCCGCTGGCGGGGCTTCCGGCCCACCGTCCGGGGCACCGTCATGAATCCGGTCGACCACCCGATGGGGGGCGGCGAGGGCAAGGGCAAGGGGAACCACCCGATGACGCCCTGGGGCAAGCCCACCAAGGGCTACAAGACGCGGCGCGGCGCCCGGGCGTCGGACCGCTACATCATCACGCGTCGGACGCGATAGGACGGCCATGGGACGCTCACTGAAGAAGGGACCGTACGTGCAGGAGCGGCTCGAGCAGCGCATCGAGGACCTGAACCGCTCGCGCCAGAAGAAGGTGCTCAAGACCTGGTCGCGACGGTCCACGATCCTGCCCGAGTTCGTGGGCCACACGCTGGCCGTGCACAACGGCCGGAAGTTCATCCCGGTCTACATCACCGAGAACATGGTGGGCCACCGGTTGGGCGAGTTCGCCCTCACCCGCACCTTCCGGGCGCACGGCTCGGCCGAGAAGGCCGCGACGTCCCCCACCGGGAAGGCGTGAGGCGTCCGTGAGGACCCGCGCGGTGGCGCGCTACGTCCGGGTGCCGGCCTCCAAGGCGCGGCTGGTCCTGGACCACATCCGCGGCAAGTCGGTGGGCGACGCGCTGGTCACGCTCCGCTTGGCGGAGAAGGCCGCCGCCCGGCTGGTGGAGAAAGTCCTCCGGTCGGCCGTGGCCAATGCCGAGCACAACCACCAGGTGCGCAACCTGGACGACCTGCGGGTGGTGCGGGCCACCGCCGACGGCGGACCGTCGGCCAAGCGCGTGTCGCCGCGGGCGATGGGCCGCGCCTATTTCATCAAGCACCGCACGAGCCACCTGACCATCGAGCTGTCCGACGAGGTCACATCCGGCCGCGGGGCGGGCGAAAGGTAACCCATGGGGCAGAAGACGCATCCGGTCGGCTTCCGGCTCGGCACCACGCGGACGTGGAGCTCGCGGTGGTTCGCGACCAAGGGGTACGCGGCGCTGCTGCACGAGGACTACAAGATCCGCCGGTTCATCAAGTCCTCGCTCTACCACGCCGGGATCTCGCGCATCGACATCGAGCGATCGGCCAATCGCGCCCGGATCACCATCTACACCGCCCGCCCCGGCATCATCATCGGCCGCAAGGGCGCCGAGGTCGAGAAGCTCAAGAACGAGATCCAGAGCCGGACGGCCAAGGACGTCTACCTCAACATCGAGGAGGTGGTCCATCCGGAGCTGGACGCCCAGCTGGTGGCCGAGAACGTGGCGCTGCAGCTGCAGAAGCGGGTGGCCTTCCGGCGGGCCATGAAGAAGGCGGTGACGTCGGCGCTGCGGCTGGGGGCGGACGGCATCCGCATCGCGTGCGCGGGACGGCTGGGCGGAGCCGAGATCGCCCGCCAGGAGTGGTATCGGGAGGGGCGGGTGCCGCTGCACACGCTCCGGGCCGACATCGACTACGGTCTGGCCGAGGCCCACACCACCTTTGGCGCCATCGGGGTCAAGGTCTGGATCTTCAAGGGCGAGGTGCTGCCCGCCCAGCGCGTGGCCGGCGTCGAGGGCTAGCCCATGCTGATGCCCAAGCGGGTCAAGTACCGGAAGGCGCAGCGGGGCCGCATGCGCGGCACCGCCATGCGCGGCTCCACCCTCGCCTTCGGCGAGTACGGGCTCAAGGCGCTGGAGCCGGCGTGGGTCACCAACCGGCAGATCGAGGCGGCCCGGGTGTCGCTCGCCCGCAGCGTCAAGCGGGGCGGCAAGATCTTCATCCGGATCTTCCCGGACAAGCCGGTGACCAAGAAGCCGGCGGAGACGCGGATGGGCAAGGGCAAGGGGAACCCCGAGTACTGGGTGGCGGTGGTGAAGCCTGGCCGCATCCTCTACGAGATGGAGGGCGTGGACGAGCCGACGGCACGCGAGGGCTTCCGGCTGGCCGCCCAGAAGATCGGGATCCGGACCAAGTTCGTGTCCCGGACGCGGACGCACTGAGGACGGCATGAAGGCGGCCAAGTGGCGCGATCTGTCGGTCGAGGAGCTGCAGCAGAATGTCCGTGAGCTCACCGAGGAGCTGTTCAACCTGCGCCTCCAGCTGGCCATGGGCGTGGCCAAGAATCCCGCGCGGGTCGGCCAGGCGCGCCGGGATCTGGCCCGGACCAAGACCATCCTGCGGGAGCGGGAGCTGGGCGTCCGCGCCCGGGCATAGGGAGGAGACGGGCACGTGTCCGAGGCCAAGACCCGGGAAGGCGTGGTGGTCAGCGACAAGATGATCAAGACGCGCGTGGTCCTCATCGAGCGCGTGGTGCGCCACCCCCGGTACGAGCGGGTCGTGAAGCGCAGCAAGCGGCTCAAGGCCCACGACGAGGCCAACGCGAGCCGGGTCGGCGACCGGGTGCTGATCGAGGAGACGCGCCCCTTGTCCAAGGGCAAGCGCTGGCGGATCCGCCAGATCGTGTCCCGGGCGTCCTGAAGAGAGGCCCCGAGGCCAGGCGATGATCCAGCCGAGGACGATGCTCGACGTGGCGGACAACTCCGGGGCCAAGAAGGTCCAGTGCATTCGCGTCATGGGGGGCGCCAACAAGCGCTATGCCTCGCTGGGCGACGTGGTGATCGTGGCCGTGAAGGAGGCGGTGCCCGACGGCACGGTGAAGAAGGGCGAGGTGGCCCGCGCCGTGGTCGTGCGGACCGTCAAGGAGGTCGGCCGGAGGGATGGGTCGTACATCCGCTTCGACCGCAACGCGGTCGTGCTGCTGAAGGCCGACGACAACCCCGTGGGGACGCGCATCTTCGGGCCGGTGGCGCGCGAGCTCAGGGACCGGCAGTTCACCAAGATCATTTCCCTGGCGCCAGAGGTCATCTGAGAGGAGCGCGCGAATGGCCATTGCGCACGTGCGGAAGGGCGACCTGGTGGAAGTCATCACGGGCCGGGAGCGGGGCAAGCGCGGTCGCGTGCTCCGGGTGCTGCCGGACAAGGCCCGCGTGATCGTGGAACGCGTCAACATGGTCAAAAAGCACCAGCGGCCCACCCAGAAGCTCCGGCAGGGTGGCATAATCGAGCGGGAGGGCTCGCTGCACCTCTCCAACGTGATGCTCGTCGATCCCCAGACCGACCGCCCGACGCGGGTCGGCGTCAAGGCCCTGGCCGAAGGTAAGAAGGTCCGGGTGGCGCGCGCCTCGGGCGAGATCATCGACAAGAGCTGACCGCCATGGCCGACGCACAGAACACGCCCAAGGCGCCGGGCAAGTCCCCCCAGGGGTCCAAACCGGCTTCGCCCAAGGCCCAGGCGGCCAAGGGGGGACCGCGGCCCAAGGCCGGCGCCGCCCCCGCGGCGGAGGCGGCGCGGGCCCGCGTGAGCGGAGAGGTGGCGCCCCGGGTCCGGGACCGGTTCCGGGCCCAGGTGGTGAGCGCGCTCATGAAGGAGCGGGGCTACACCAACCCGTTCCAGGTCCCTCGCCTCCTCAAGATCGTCATCAACATGGGCGTGGGCGAAGGGAAGGAGAACGCCAAGGCGCTGGACTTCGCCACCGCCGATCTGGCCGCGATCAGCGGGCAGCGGCCGGTGGTGACCCGCGCCCGGAAGTCCATCGCGAACTTCAAGCTGCGCGAGAACGCGCCCATTGGCTGCAAGGTGACCCTGCGAGGGCCGCGGATGTACGAGTTCCTCGACCGGCTCTGCAACGTGGCCCTGCCCCGCGTGCGCGACTTCAAGGGTGTGCCGCCCCGGGGCTTCGACGGCCGCGGCAACTACGCGCTGGGCCTCCGGGAGCAGGTCATCTTCCCCGAAATCGTGTACGACAAGGTGGACAAGGTGCGCGGGATGGACATCGTCATGGTCACCTCGGCCGAGACCGACGAGGACGCCAAGGCGCTGTTGAGCCATCTGGGCGTGCCCTTCCGGGAGTCCTGACATGGCCAAGACCGCGCTGATCATGAAGCAGCAGCGTCCCGCCAAGTTCCCCGCCCGGGCCTACAGCCGGTGCCGGATCTGTGGCCGCTCGCGGGGCTACCTGCGGAAGTTCCAGACCTGCCGGATCTGCTTCCGGGAGCTCGCCCTGCGGGGCGAGGTGCCGGGCGTGGTCAAGGCGAGCTGGTAGGGGCGGCCGGACATGATGACCGATCCCGTCGCCGACCTCCTGACCCGCATCCGCAATGCGAGCCGGGCCGAGCACGAGAAGGTGGACATCCCGGCCTCGCGGATCAAGACGCGCATCGCCGAGATCCTGAAGGACGAGGGGTTCATCAAGAACTACCGGTTCATCGAGGGGGGCAAGCAGCCCACGCTCCGCGTCTACCTCAAGTACGGGCCCGGCGGGGAGCGCATCATCTCGGGCTTGACCCGTGTGTCCAAGCCGGGCCGGCGCGTCTATGTCGGCCGGGACCGGGTGCCGACGATCCTGGGCGGCATGGGGGTGGCCATCCTGTCCACCTCGCGGGGCGTCATGGCCGACCGCGACGTGAAGAAACAGGGCCTGGGCGGCGAAGTCCTGGCCTACGTGTGGTAGGAGCCGGCATGTCACGCATCGGCAAGCAGCCCATCGTCGTGCCCCAGGGGGTCACGGTCGCCGTGCAGGGGGCGTCGGTGACGGTCGAGGGGCCCCGGGGCAAGCTGGCCCACACGGTGCCGCTCCAGGTGAGCGTCAAGCTCGAGGGCAGCACCCTGAGCGTCGGCCGGAGCTCCGATCAGCGTCCCGTCCGCGCCCTGCACGGGCTCACGCGGGCGCTCCTCAACAACATGGTGCGTGGCGTGAAGGACGGCTTCGAGCGCAAGCTGGAAATCGTGGGCATCGGCTATCGCGCGCAGCTCCAGGGGCGGAACCTGCAGCTCGCCCTCGGCTACTCCCACCCCGTGATCTTCCCGCTGCCGGAGGGGATCCAGGCCGAGGTGGATCGCCAGGTGTCCATCACGCTCCGGGGCGCCGACAAGGCGCTGCTGGGGCAGGTGGCCGCCGAGCTCCGCGCGCTGCGCAAGCCGGACCCCTACAAGGGCAAGGGCATCAAGTACGCCGAGGAGCACATCCGCCGCAAGGTGGGCAAGAAGGCGGGGGCGAAGTAGATGCTGACGACGCACAAGGCCGAGACGCGGCGGCTCAGGCACGTGCGGGTGCGCCGCCTGGTCCGGGGCACGGCGGAGCGGCCGCGGCTCGCGGTGTTCCGCAGCCTGAACCACATCTACGCGCAGATCATCGACGACGAGACCGGACGCACGATGGCGGCGGCGGACAGCCGCTCGCCCGAGCTCCGGAGCCGGCTGGCGGCCGGCGGCAACGTGGCGGCGGCCAAGGTGGTCGGCGAGCTGGTGGCGCAGCGGGCCAAGGCGGCCGGGGTGAGCCGGGTGGTGTTCGACCGCGGGGGATACCAGTATCACGGCCGGGTGAAGGCGCTGGCCGAGGCGGCGCGGGCCTCCGGGCTCGTGTTCTAGGGAGGGCCGGTGGCCGAAGCGCGTATCGACGCAAGCTCGCTGGATCTGACGGACCGGGTGGTCGCCATCAACCGCGTCGCCAAGGTGGTGAAGGGAGGCCGTCGCTTCTCTTTCACCGCGCTGGTCGTCGTCGGCGATGGGCAGGGGCACGTGGGCGTGGGGCTCGGCAAGGCGCGGGAGGTGCCGGAGGCCATCCGGAAGTCGGTGGAGCACGCCAAGAAGGACCTGGTGGCGGTCCCGCTGCGGGAGACGACGATCCCGTGCGAGATCACGGGACGCTTCGGCGCCGCGCGCGTGTACCTGCGCCCGGCCGCCCAGGGGACCGGGGTCATCGCCGGTGGCGCCGTCAGGCCGGTGCTGGAGGCCGCGGGCATCCAGGACGTGCTCACCAAGACGCTGGGGACGAACAACCCGCACAACGTGCTGAAGGCCACCATGGACGCGTTCCACAAGCTCAAGCGGCTCCAGACGACCTACGCCAGCCGCCGCCGGTCCGGGGACGCCGAACCGCAGGAGGTGCCGGGTGGCAAGGAAGCTTAAGGTCGTGCAGTTGCGGAGCCGCATCGGGCTGCCGCCCAGGCACCGGGCCACCCTGCGCGCGCTCGGGCTCCGGCGGATCCGCCACACGGTGGAGCACGAGGACACGCCCACGATCCGGGGCATGCTGGCCCAGGTGGGCTACTGCGTCGAGGTGAAGGAGGCATGAGGCTCGAGGATCTGCGCCCGGCCCCCGGGTCCACCCGCGCGCGCAAGCGGCTCGGGCGGGGGCTCGCGTCGGGCACCGGCAAGACGGCCGGGAAGGGCAGCAAGGGCCAGAAGGCCCGCTCCGGGGGCGGCTCCCGGCCGGGCTTCGAGGGCGGCCAGATGCCGCTGTACCGGCGGCTGCCCAAGCGCGGCTTCCTGCCCCATGGAGGGAAGAGCGCCTACGCCCTGGTCAACGTGAGGGACCTGGCCGCGCGCTTCCCGGCCGGCAGCGTGGTCGACCCCGACGCCCTGGTGGCGGCCGGGCTCGTCAAGCGGTCCGGGCGCGGGGCGGTCAAGGTGCTGGGTGACGGCGACCTGGGGCACGCGCTGACGGTGCGGGCCCACAAGCTGAGCGAGGCGGCGCGGCGGAAGGTGGAGGGCGCCGGGGGCCGCGTCGAGGTCATCGGAACATGATCGAAGGGCTGCAGGCGTTCCAGAACGTCTTCAAGATCCCGGAGCTGAAGCGGCGCGTGCTGATCACGCTGGGACTGCTGGCCGCCTACCGGCTGGGGGCCCACGTGCCCACGCCCGGCGTGGACGGGGCGGCCCTGGCGGAGTTCTTCAACCAGGTGCAGGGCACCCTGCTGGGCATGGTGGACCTGTTCTCGGGCGGCAACCTGCGCCGGCTCACCGTGTTCGCGCTGGGGATCATGCCGTACATCTCTGCGTCGATCATCCTCCAGCTCCTCACCGTGGTGATCCCGGCGCTGGAGCGGCTGGCCAAGGAGGGGGAGGCGGGGCGGAAGAAGATCACGCAGTACACCCGGTACGGCACCATCGTCCTCTCGCTGATCCAGTCCTTCGGCATCGCGGTGGGCCTCGAGAGCATGCGCAGCGGCAGCGGGGCGGTCCTGGTCCCGGACCCGGGCTGGAGCTTCCGCCTGCTCACGATGCTCACGCTCACCACCGGCACGGCCCTGATCATGTGGCTGGGCGAACAGATCTCCGAGAAGGGCGTGGGCAATGGCATCTCGCTGATCATCTTCGCGGGCATCGTCGTTCGCCTGCCGTCGGCCATCGTGGCGTCGTATCAGCTCATCGCCACGGGCGAGCTCAAGCTGTTCGTGTTCCTGGCGCTGGTGGGCATGATGGTGGCGGTGACGGCCGCGGTGGTCCTCATGCAGGAGGGGCAGCGCAAGATCCCGGTGCAGTACGCCAAGCGGGTCGTGGGTCGCCGCATGTACGGCGGGCAATCCACGCACATCCCGCTGCGTGTCAACACCGCGGGCGTGATCCCCGTGATCTTCGCCTCGTCGCTGATCCTGTTCCCGGCGACGCTGACCCGCTTCATCCAGCATCCGTGGATGCAGTACATCTCCGAGGCCCTCTCCCCCGGCCAGTTCACGTACACGGTGCTGTACTGCGCCCTCATCATCTTCTTCACGTACTTCTACACGGCCATCGTGTTCAACCCCGTGGACCTGGCCGACAACATGAAGAAGTACGGCGGCTTCATCCCCGGGGTCCGCCCCGGCAAGAAGACGGCCGAGTACATCGACCGCACGCTCACCCGCATCACGCTGCCGGGCGCGGTGTTCCTGGCCCTGATCTCGGTGCTGCCGGATTTCCTCATCCAGTGGTTCAACACGCCGTTCTACTTCGGCGGCACGAGCCTGCTCATCGTGGTCGGCGTGGCCCTGGACACCGTGCGGCAGATGGAATCCCACCTCCTCATGCGCAACTACGAGGGCTTTCTGCGCAAGCGCGCGCGGGCGCACGCATGAGCTTGCGGCTCGTCTTCCTCGGCCCCCCCGGAGCCGGCAAGGGCACGCAGGCGCGGGAGCTGGCCCGGGAGTGGCGCGTGCCCCAGGTCTCGACGGGCGACATGCTGCGCGAGGCGGCCGCCGCCGGCACCGCGCTGGGCCGCGAGGCCAAGCGCTTCATGGACACCGGTGCCCTGGTGCCGGACGAGGTGGTGATCGGGCTGGTGGCCGAGCGGCTCGACCGGCCGGACGCCCGCGAGGGCTTCATCCTGGACGGCTTCCCGCGGACGGCCGCCCAGGCCGAGGCGCTGGACGGGCTGCTCCACCGGCGGGCTCTCGAGCTGGATCGCGTGCTGTACTTCCAGGTGTCGCGCGACGAGCTGATCCGGCGGCTGACCGGGCGCCGCACCTGCCGACAGTGCGGCACCGGCTACCACGCGACGTCGGCCCCGCCCCGGGTCCCCGGGCGGTGCGACCGGTGCGGCGGCGAGCTGTACCAGCGTGAGGACGACGCCGAGGCCACGGTGTCACGGCGCCTGGACGTCTACGAGACGCAGACGGCTCCGCTGCTGGACTACTACCGCGCGCGCGGCGCGCTGACGCCCGTCCCCGGCGAGGGGTCCGTGGCCGAGATCGGCACGGCCATCCGGCGCGCAGTGGGGCAGACGGTGTCGCCGTGATCGTGCTGAAGTCACCGCGGGAGATCGAGCGCATGCGGGCGGCGGGCCGCATCCTGGCCGAGGTCAAGGAGCGGCTGCGGGCCCTGGTGCGGGCCGGCGTGTCCACCTGGGACATCGATCAGGAGGTGGAGGTCTTCATCGAGTCCCGGGGCGCCCGCTCCGCCTTCAAGGGCTACCGGGGCTTCCCGGCCACCGTGTGCACGTCCATCAACCACGAGGTTGTGCACGGCATCCCGTCGCCCAAGCGGCGCCTCAAGGAGGGTGACATCATCGGGCTCGACCTCGGCTGCATCGTCGACGGCTACTACGCGGACTGCGCCATCACCCTGCCCGTGGAGCCCATCCCCCCGCGCGTGCAGGAGCTCCTGGACGTCACGCGGGAGAGCCTGGACAAGGCCATCGTGCAGTGCCGCGCGGGCAACCGGGTGGGGGACGTCTCGCACGCCGTGCAGACGCACTGCGAGAGCCACGGGTTCGGCGTCGTGCGCGCCTTCGTGGGACACGGGATCGGCAAGGAGCTGCACGAGGAGCCCCAGATCCCGAACTACGGCGAGCCCGGCCGCGGGCCGGTGCTCAAGCCGGGCATGGTGCTGGCCATCGAGCCGATGGTCACCATGGGATCGTGGGAGGTCGAGATGCTGGCGGACCGGTGGACGGCGGTGACGGCCGACCGGAGCCTCGCCGCCCACTTCGAGGACACCATCGCCATCACGGCCGACGGTCCCGACGTGCTCACCCGCACGGCCCTGCCGGCATAGGATCGGACGCGCGTGGCCAAGGAAGACGCGATCGAGGTGGAGGGGACGGTGGTGGAGCCCCTCCCCAACGCCATGTTCCGGGTGGAGCTGGAGAACGGGCACCGCGTGCTCGCCCACGTGTCCGGCAAGATGCGCATGCACTTCATTCGCATCCTGCCGGGGGACCGGGTCAAGGTCGAGCTGTCGCCGTACGATCTCACCCGCGGGCGCATCACGTACCGGTTCAAGTAGAGCGGAGGATCCCGATGAAGGTGAGACCGTCGGTCAAGACGCGCTGCGAGCACTGCAAGATCGTGCGGCGGCGGGGCGCCGTCTACATCATCTGCAAGAACCCCCGCCACAAGCAGCGGCAGGGCTGAGGGGAGGAGGACGGACCACATGGCACGGATCGCGGGAGTGGACCTGCCGCGCGACAAGCGGGGCGTGATCGCCATCCAGTACGTGTACGGCATCGGCGCGCCCTCGGCGAAGCGCATCATGCTCGCGGCCCGGGTGGACCCGTCCAAGCGCGTGAGGGCCTGGACCGACGACGAGACGGCGCGCCTCCGGGACATCATCGAGCAGGAGTACCGCGTGGAGGGCGACCTCCGGCGCGAGGTGTCCATGAGCATCAAGCGGCTCATGGACATCGGCTGCTACCGCGGCATGCGTCACCGCCGCGGGTTGCCGGTGCGCGGCCAGCGGACCCATACCAACGCGCGGACGCGCAAGGGCCGCTCCAAGGGCGTGATGGTCAAGAAGCGGCCGGTGGCGGCGTCGCCGGCCGCCGCGGCGCCGGCCACGAAGAAGTGAGGAGGCACTAGCTCATGGCGGACGAGCAGAAGCCCGCGGCGCGGAAGGGCAGCCGCCGGCGCGAGCGCCGGGAGGTCCGGGTCGGTGTGGCCCACATCCACGCCACGTTCAACAACACGATCGTGACGCTGACGGACAAGCAGGGCAACGTGGTGTCCTGGGCCAGCGCGGGCAGCGCGGGCTTCAAGGGGTCGCGGAAGAGCACGCCCTTCGCCGCCCAGACGGCGGCCGAGGTGGCAGCCCGCAAGGCCATGGACCAGGGGCTCAAGTCCGTGGAGGTCTGCGTGCGCGGGCCGGGGTCGGGCCGGGAAGCGGCCATCCGCTCGCTGCAGGCCGTCGGGCTGGAGATCACGGCCATCCGGGACGTCACCCCGATCCCCCACAACGGCTGCCGGCCGCCCAAGCGGCGGCGGGTGTAGGGGGAGGGGCCGCCCGTGGCACGCTATCGATCGGCCGTCTGCCGTCAGTGCCGTCGCGAAGGCATCAAGCTGTTCTTGAAGGGGGCCCGTTGCTTCACGGAGAAATGCGCCATCGAGCGCCGCAACTACTCGCCGGGCCAGCACGGGCTCCGGCGCACCAAGGCCACGCCCTACGGGCTACAGCTCAGGGAGAAGCAGAAGGCCAAGCGCATCTACGGGGTGCTCGAGTCGCAGTTCCGGCGCTACTTCTCGTGGGCCGAATCCGAGAAGGGTATCACCGGCGAGAACCTGCTGCGCCTCCTGGAGCGCCGCCTGGACAACGTGGTCTTCCGCCTGGGCATGGCCGCGTCCCGCCGCGAAGCGCGGCAGATGGTGGCCCACGGGCACTTCCAGGTCAACGCGCGCAAGGTATCGGTCCCGTCGTACATCGTCCGCGTGGGCGAGATGGTCCAGCTGCGCCCGTCGTCCAAGCTCGGGGAGCGAGTGGCCGACAACCTGGCGGCCGGCCGGGCGCCGGTGCCGCCGTGGCTCGACCTCGACGCCAACGAGCGGAAGGGGGTCGTGCGCGGGCTGCCGATGAGAGAAGACATCCAGATCCCGGTGCAAGAACAGCTCATCGTCGAGCTGTTCTCGAAGTAGCGCACGCGCCGGAGAAGGGACGTATGGCACGCATGCCGTTTCAGAAGCCGAGAACGGTGCGCTGGGAGATCCTCTCGGAACGGTACGGGCGGCTGGTGGCCGAACCGTTCGAGAAGGGCTACGCGCAGACAATCGGGTACTCGCTGCGCCGCTCCCTCTTGTCCATCATCCCGGGCGCCGCCGTGCGCTGGGTGCGGATCGACGGCGTGAAGGACGCCTCGACCCGCATCCCGGGAGTGCGAGAGGAGACCACGGACCTCCTGCTCAACCTGAAGAAGCTCGCCGTCAGCTCGCCGTCGGGCGAGCCGGCCGTGGCGCGGCTGGAAGCGACGGGGCCGAAGGCGGTGACGGCCGCCGACGTGTCCGAGGCCAGCGGCATCGAGGTCCTGAACTCGGACCTCTACCTGGCCACCCTCGAGGCCGGTGCGACCCTGCTCGCCGAGCTGGGGGTGGGCGTCGGGCGCGGCTACGTCGCCGCCGACCGGCATCCGCCGGGCAGCATTCCGCCGGGGACGATGCCCCTCGACGCGGCCTACTCGCCCATCCAGCGGGTCTCCTACACGGTGGAGAACGCCCGGCTGGGCAAGGTCACCGACTACGAGAAGCTCACGCTGGAGATCTGGACCAATGGCGAGGTGGGGCCGGACGAGGCCCTGACGCGGGCCGCGTCCCACCTGCGCGACCACTTCACGCCCATGGCGCCGGCCCGGGCCGCCGAGCACGAGGAGGTGGAGGCGGCCCGGGAGGGATTCTTCCAGGAGAGCCTGGGCAAGCCCATCGAAGAGCTGGCCCTGCCCGCCCGGGCCCTGAACGCGCTGCGCAACGCGGAGATCGCGCTCGTCGCCGACCTCGTCCAGAAGACCGATCAGGACCTGGAGAGCGTCAAGAACCTGGGCGAGAAGTCCATCGAGGAGATCAAGACCGTGCTGGCCTCCCTCGGGCTGTCCCTCGGCATGCGCATCGACCCGAACCTGCTTGGCTCGCTCGACCGGGGAGTCGTCCGATGAGGCACGGCCGCGCCGGCTTCAAGCTCGGGCGGGTCACCGCGCACCGCTGGGCGCTGTTCCGGAACCTCCTGGTGGCCCTGTTCCGCCACGAGCGCATCCTGACCACCGAGGCCAAGGCGAAGGCCGTCCGGGGTCTGGCCGACCAGATGGTGACGCTGGCCAAGCGGGACACGCTCCACGCCCGTCGCCAGGCCCTGACCATGGTGCCCGACCCGCAGGTCGTCAAACGGCTCTTCGACACCATCGCCGCCCGTTTCACCGACCGGCACGGCGGCTACACCCGGATCCTCAAGGCCGGGACCCGGCCGGGCGACCGGGCGCCCATGGTGCTCCTCGAGCTCGTAGATCGGCCCGAGGTCCCGCGGGACAAGGACCAGAAGGACGCCAAGGCCGAGCGGCGGCGCGGCGAGGCCGGCGCCGGCGCCGGACGCCGTCGCGGCAAGAAGGAAGCGGCGGCGGCCCGCTAACCGCCCGCTCCTCCCCCCGTCGCCGCCGCCCGGCGGCGGCCCGTGGCCCTGGGGACTATCTCAGGTTGGACCGGAACAGACCCAGCGTGCGGCGCCAGGCGTCGCTGGCGGCCGCCTTGTCGTAGACGTCGGGGCGCTCGTCGTTGAAGAAGCCGTGGTCGACCCCCGGGTAGACGTGGATCTCGCAGGACTTCCCGGCCTTCTTGATGTCGGCCTCGACCTGACGAGCGGTGGCGGGCGTCACGTATGCGTCCTTCTCCGCGAACAGGCCCAGCACCGGCCCGGAGAGGCGGGAGTAGTCCGGCTTGACGTTGGGGTGGATCCCATAGAAGTCGACGCAGGCGCCCACGCTCGGGTTCAGCGTCGCTGCGAACAGCGCGAGCTGGCCGCCCATGCAGAACCCGACCGCGCCGAGCTTGGCCGTCGACGAGTGCTGGGCCAGGTAGGCGGCCGCCCCTCGCAGGTCCTTCTCGGCCTGGGCGATGTTCAGCGCCATCATGAGCTTGCCGGCGCCGTCGGGTTCGTCCGCCGTCTTGCCGTGGTAGAGATCGGGCGCCAGGGCCGAGAAGCCTTCGCCCGCGAAGCGGTCACAGACGGCCTTGATGTGGCCGACCAGGCCCCACCATTCCTGGATCACGATCACGCCGGGCCCCTTCCCCGCGGCCGGCTCGGCCAGGTAGCCTCCGGTGGTCTGGCCGTTGCTCGAGTACTGCACCATGCGTCCCGCCATCCTGCGCTCCTCTCGTCGGTTGGGGTTCACTGCGGCCGGTCGGGCGGCGTGATGCGCACCGTGAGGACCCGACGCCGGTCCGCCTCGAGGACGGTGACGGCGTAGCGGCCGATGGTGAGCACCTCGCCCACGGCGGGGATGCGATGGACGGTCGCCAGCACCAGGCCGGCCACCGTCTCGAAGTCCCCGGCGGGCAGGCTCCAGCCCAGGGCCTCGTTCAGCTCGTCGATCGCGGCGCGCCCCGCCACCCGGTAGCTGCCGTCCGGCAGCCGCTCGGCCGTGTCCGGCGTCCGGTCGTGCTCGTCCCGGATCTCGCCGACCACTTCCTCCACGATGTCCTCGAGGGTCACGATCCCCACCGCGCCTCCGTACTCATCCACGACCACGGCCAGCTGCAAGCGGGCCCGCTGCATCTCCCGCAGGAGATCGTCGATGCGCTTGGTCTCCGGCACGTAGGTCGCGGACCGCATCAGGTCGCGCAGGCCGGCGCTCTCCGCTCCCCGGGCCAGGAGGTCCATGGCCGTCACCACGCCGACGACGTTGTCCACGCGCTCGTGGTGGATGGGGATGCGGGAGAACCCGCGGCGCTGCACCAGGTCCACCGCGTCCTCGACCGTGGCCTCATCGGGCAGGGCGGCCACGTCGCCGAGCGGCACCATCACCTCCCGCACGGCCGTCTCGCCGAGGTCGAAGATCTTGTCGATCATCTCCGCTTCGGTCGTCGTGACGTCGGCCTCCTCGGGCTCGAGCTGCAGGAGCAGCTTCAGCTCCTCGCGCGAGACGAACTGACGCGTGCTCGTCCGACGCCGGCCGGCCGCCACCAGGGCGCGGCCGACCAGCCCGTTGGCCGCCTGCGCCAGGGGCATGAGCAGGACGCCCGCCGCTTCCACGAGGGGCAGGAGCCGCAGGATGAGGGGCGTCGCCCACGCCCGGGCCAGCGCCTTGGGCACCACCTCGCCGAGCACGAGCATGAGCGGGGTGAGCCCGAGGGTGACGATGAGGACGGCCGTTTCGCTCCCGACCAGGGGCACGAGCCCCCAGGTCGCCACGGCGGCGGCGAGGATGTGAGCGATGGTGACCCCCAGCATGGCCGTCGAGAGCACCCGCTCGGGCTCCCGGAACGCCAGCAGGTAGCGGGCCGCCACGCGCTGGCCGCCCTCGGCCATTTGCCGCAGCCGGAGGCGGTCGGCCGCGATGAACGCCATCTCCGCCGCCGAGAACAGCGCGGCGGCTGCGATGGCCAGCGGCACCACCCAGAGGACGATCATGCCGCCGCCGCGTCCTGCGCCTCGCCGGGCAGCGCCACCAGGACCTCCACCACGCGGGTGCGCACCACCTTCTCCACCGTCACGCACACGTCGGGCCGCTGCAAGCGTTCTCCCTTGTGCGGCACGCGACCGAAGAGGTCCAGCACCCAGCCGCCGACCGTGTCGAAGGACTCCTTGGGGATGCCGAGCCCGGTGGCGGCGTTCAGCTCGTCCAACCCCAGCTTCCCCGCCACCCGCCAGGTTCGCGCGTCGACCCGCTGGATCAGGCGCTCCTCCTCGTCGAACTCGTCCCGGATCTCCCCGACCAGCTCCTCCAGGAGGTCCTCCAGCGTCACCAGCCCCGCCGTGCCCCCGTACTCGTCGACCACGATGGCGAGGTGGAGCTTCTTGGCCTGGAACTCCCGCAGGAGGGCGTCGGCGCGCTTGGACTCCGGGACGAAGTAGGGGGGATGGAGGTGCTGCCGCAGCTCGAAGCCGCCGGGGAGCCCCCGGTGGTAGGGGAGGAGGTCCTTGGTGTAGAGGATGCCGACGATCTGGTCGATCGACTCCTCGTACACGGGGACCCGGGAGTGCAGGTGCTCGCGGAGCGCCGGGAGGATCTCGGCCGCCGGCGTGGCCACGTCCAGGCACAGCATGTCGGGTCGGGGCACCATCACCTCCCGGACCAAGGTGTCCTCCAGCTCGAACACGCGGTGGATCATCTCGCGCTCGGATCGCTCGACCACGCCCTCGCGCGCCCCCACGTCCACGAGCATGCGCAGCTCGTGCTCGGAGATCTCCGGGGCCCCCGGCGGCCGCTCGCCGCCCGCCACGCGGAGCGTGAGGGCGGTGACGCCGGCCAGCACCGCCCGCACGGGCGCCAGGAGCGCCGCCAGCCAGGCCACCGGCCGGTCGGCGATGGCCGAGAAGCGCCGGGGGAACTCCACGGCCAGCGTCATGGGCAGGACCTCGCCGAACACCGTGAGCACGCCCAGCATGACGACGACGGCAACGACGAGCCCCATCGCGCCGAACAGCCGCTCGGCCAGGGCGGCGGCCAGGGCGGCGGCGCCGATGTTGACCAGGGTGATCCCCACCAGGAGGGTCACGAGCAGGTCGTGGGGCTTGCGGAGCAACGGCGCCACCGGGCTGGGGGCCGTGCCCGACTCCGCCGCCGGATCGCGCAGGCGGGCCCGGCCGAGCGAGAAGTACGCGGCCTCGGCGCCGCTCAGGAGCGCCGAGCAGCCCACCAGCACGATCAGGAGGGCCGCTTCCAGGAGCGCCCGGCTATCCACCGCGTCGTCCCGCGGGCCGGAAGTGCTCGTAGCCCGGGCCCATCGCCAGCGCCGTCCCCCGCTCGTCGACGAAGATGGGCATCGGCTCCCCGGGGCCGGTGATCTCCCCGACGAGGGTGAGGGGCGTTCCGGTGGCGGCCAGGAGCCCCGCTGCCACGCGGGCCGCCTCCCCGGCGTCCAGGGCGACCAGGAGCTCGTAGTCCTCACCGCCCGAGATGGCCCAGCCCAGCACGTCCTCGCCGAGGGCCCGCGCCGCCTGCCGGGTGGCCTCGCTCACCGGGACCCGGTCGGCGCGCACCCGCGCACCGACGCCGCTCTCCCGGCAGACGTGGCCGAGGTCGGTGGCGAGGCCGTCGGAGAGATCCATCATGGCGTGCACGGCCGGCTGGGCGGCGAGCCACTGGCCCTCGGCCACGCGCGCGATGGGCCGGCGGTGCGCCGCCGTCAGGTCGCGGGCCACCGCGGCCGGCACCGCGGCGCCCAAGGCGGGCTCGGCCTCGAGAACCCGCAGGCCGGCCGTGGACCGGCCCAGGCTGCCCGTGACCGCGACCACGTGGCCGGGGCGCGCCGCGGAGCGGAGCCGGGGCGAACCGACGTGCTCCCCGAGCACGGTCACGGCCGCCACCCAACCATCGGGGGCCGCGCAGGTGTCGCCGCCCACCACCGCGATCCCATGGGGCGCCCCCGCCTCGCGCATGCCCGCATAGAAGCGATCCACGTCGTCCACGTCGGTGCCCTCGGGCACCGCCAGCCCCACCAAGGCCCAGCGGGGCACGCCGCCCATGGCCGCGATGTCCGAGAGGTTGACGGCGAGCGCCTTCCACCCGATGTCCGCCGGCGACGACGTCGCCCGGCGGAAGTGGACGTGCTCGATCACGAGGTCGGTGGTGGCCAGCAGCAAGGCCCCCGGCGCCGGCTCCAGCACGGCGGCATCGTCCCCGATCCCCGTCCGGACCCGGGCGACCCTGGCGCCGGCCGACTCGCGGATGCGACGGATGAGCCCGAGCTCGCCGACGTCCCCGAGCCTCACCCGCGCCGGTCCGCCCTCACCCGGCACGAGCCCCCCCTGGCCCACCGGAGCGGGGACGAGCGGCGGCGCCGGGTCGCGGACTCGGAGGCTCCGCGCCCATCACGCGGGGCGGGCGGGGGACAATGCCAGGAAGTTCTTGAGCAGCGCCTTGCCCTGGTCGGTCAGGATGGACTCCGGGTGGAACTGGACGCCCTCGACCGGATGGTGCCGGTGCCGGAGCCCCATGATCTCGCCATCGTCGGTGGAGCGGGCCGTCACCTCCAGCTCCGCGGGCAGGCCGCGCTCGAGTACCACCAGTGAGTGGTAGCGGGTGGCCTCGAAGTCCGGCTCGAGGCCGGCGAAGACGCCGCGCCCGTCGTGACGGATGCGCGACGTCTTGCCGTGCATCTGCCTCCGGGCCCGCGCCACCGTCCCCCCGAAGGCCTGGCCGATGGCCTGGTGGCCGAGACACACCCCCAGGATGGGCACGATGGGATGGAAGCGGCGGATGACCCCCAGGGTGATGCCGGCGCCGTCCGGGTTGCCCGGCCCGGGGGAGATCACGATCCCGGTCGGGTCCAGGCGGGCCACGTCGTCCACCGTGAGCGCGTCGTTGCGGGCCACCCGCATCTCGGCGCCCAGCTCGCCCAGGTACTGGACGAGGTTGTAGGTGAACGAGTCGTAGTTGTCGAGCACCAGGATCACTGCGCCCGCTCCTGCGCCGCGATGCGCAAGGCGAGGACCATCCCGCGGGCCTTGCCGCAGGTCTCGAGCCACTCGGCCTTCGGATCGGAATCGGCCACGATGCCCGCGCCCACCTGGACCGACGCCCGCCGGCCGTGACACACCACGGTGCGGATGGTGATGCACGAGTCGAGCGTTCCGGAGTACGAGATGTAGCCGACGGCGCCGCCGTACGGCCCCCGCCGGGTCGGCTCCAGCTCCTCGATGAGCTCCATGGCGCGCACCTTGGGGGCGCCCGTCAGCGTGCCGGCCGGGAAGCACGCCTCCAGCACGTCGAAGGCGTCCCGCCCCGGCTCCAGCCGACCGCGCACGTGGCTCACCAGGTGCATGACGTGGGAGTAGCGCTCGACGGCCATGAACTCGGACACCTCGACCGAGCCGAGCCGGCTCACGCGCCCGACGTCGTTGCGGCCGAGGTCCACCAGCATGACGTGCTCGGCGCGCTCCTTGGGGTCCGCGAGCATCTCGTCGGCCAGCCTGGCGTCCTCGTCAGGTGTCCGCCCCCGCGGGTGGGTGCCGGCGATGGGCCGCTCCTCCACCACCCCGTCTTCCAGACGCACCAGCACCTCGGGCGAGGAGCCCACGATGCTGGTGCGCCCGAGGCGCAGGAAGAACAGGTAGGGGGAGGGGTTGATCGTGCGCAGGGCGCGGTAGACGGCGAACGGATCGGCCCGCAGCTCGGTGTCGATGCGCCGCGACAGGACGATCTGGTAGGCGTCGCCGGCCGCGATGGACTCCTTGGCCCGGAGCACGCGATCCATGTACGCCGCCTCGTCCAGGGTCGAGGTGAAGCCCTCCTCCCCGAGCGCCACGAGCGGCTCGACGGCGGGGAGCGTGAGCGGCATGGGCAAGCGAGCCGGCCGCTTGAGGTTCGCCAGCAGCATGCCGATCTTCACCGCCGCCTGGTCGTAGGCCCGGTCCAGGGCGGCCGGACCCAGCCCCGTGACGTGCGCGTTGGCGATGACCAGGAGCCGGTGCCGGAGGTTGTCGAAGGCGAGGAGGCTGTCCGTGAGCATGAAGACGGCGTCGGGGAGGCCCAGGTCGTCGACGGTGAGGCTGGGCAGCCGCTCGATGTGCCGGACCATGTCGTGCCCGATGTAGCCGACGGCGCCGCCCTGGAAGCGCGGCAGCCCCGGCACCGTCACCGGGCGGAAGCTCGCCAGGATCGCGCGGAGCGCCTCGAACGGGTTCCCCGGCGGCAGGATCTCGACGTGCCCGTCGGCGTGGCGCACGGTCAGACGCCGGCCCCGGGCGGTGAAGACCATCAGCGGGCTCGAGCCCAGGAAGGAGTAGCGGGCCCATTTCTCTCCCCCCTCGACGGACTCCAGCAGGAAGGCGTAGGGCCCGGGCCGCAACCGCAGGAAGGCCGACAGGGGCGTGTCCAGGTCGGCCGCCAGCTCGGCGTAGACCGGCACCAGGTTGCCCCGCTCGGCCAGGCCGCGAAATTCCTCGCGCGAGGGCCGGAGCGGCGGCAGGTCCGATCCGACGGGCATGCCGGCGCTCAGCCGATCGCGTCCAGCTTCTTCTTGAGCTGAGTCTTCGGGACGGCCCCGATCACCTGGTCCATGACCTTGCCGCCCTTCATGAAGAGAATGGTCGGGATCGAGCGGATGCCGTAGCGAGCGGCCAGGGCCGGCTGCTCGTCGACGTTCACCTTGGCCAGGCCGACCACGCCGCCGGACTCGTGGACCAGCTCGTCCAGGGCCGGCGCGATGGCGCGGCAGGGCGCGCACCACTCGGCCCAGAAGTCGACCATGAGGACGCCGGGCTTGGTGGTCTCCGCCTCGAAGTTGGCCTCGGTGAGATGGATCGTCGTGTCTGCCATGAGTGCGTGTCTCCTGTCTCGAGTTAGCTCGTTGGGCGCCACGCCGGCCGCCGCGATGGCCACGATAGCACACCGGTCCAGGGCGCTCCGGCGCGAGGGACCCTCGAGGCCCCTGGACCGATGACGTATAGCGCGCGAGGCTCGTGGCAGCGAGGCGGCCAGCGAGGAGGACGCCCCATATCTCTATCGATAAATCAAACACATACGATACACGCGAGAGTGTCGCGGCGCAAGCGCCTGGAGAGCTCCGGGACCATCTTGGGTGCCCAGGAATTCGGTGGGACGGGTGCGGGCACGTGCACTGACGGCAGGTGTCATCCGGAGGACGCCCCGTCCCGCGGGCCCCTGGTCCCCTGGGGTTCCGGGGGGGCCGGGACGCATCGTTCACGTGGAATTCCCGGCACTTGCCCCCGGCTCGGCCGCGCCGTGTGGCGTCGGCTCGCCCCGGGGCGGCGTGGTAGCAGGCTTGCATCTTCGGAGGGGACCGATACCCATGGCGAAGATACTCGTCGTCGACGCGAATCAGCAGAGCCGGGGTGCCCTCGTCCAGGCGCTGCTCGAGGCAGGCTACGAGGTGGCCAGCGCCGACGGGGGCGGGGCGGCGCTCGGGATGCTCGAGTGGGAGCAGCCCGATCTGGTGGTCGCGACGGCCCGGTTCGGCGACATGGACGGCTTCGAGCTCTTGACCCGCCTTCGACGCGACCCGACCGGACGCGAGACGCCCTTCGTGCTGCTGGCGGCCCACAACCGTCCCATCGCGCTGGCCGCCGCCGAGGCCGGAGCCGACATGACCATCACGGGCGAGTACACGCTGCCCTCGGTGGTCTCACGGATCGGGGACCTCCTGGCCCAGCGGAACAGTCAGGACGGCCCCGGGCGCGCCGGCCTCTGGGCGGCGTCGGGGACGACAGGATCGAGCGAGCCGCTGTGGGCGGCGCTCGACACGGCCCAGCCGCTGGGCTCGGTGGCTCCCACCACGCCGGGATTCTCGGGCTCCCTGAACGCCATGGACGTCACCGAGCTCATCCAGGCGCTGTCCGTCGGCGGCAAGACGGGCAGCCTCGTCATCTCGCTGGCGGCGGGGGAGGCCACCGTGGTCCTCGAAGCCGGCTTCGTGGTGCACGCCGCGTACTCCGGCCGCACCGGCGAACAGGCCTTCGGCGCGCTCGTCGCGGCGGCGCAGCGGGAGAGCGAGGCGCGCTTCCGCTTCAGCCTCGCCGACCGGCAGGGACTCGGCCAGGTGCCCCGCACCCTGTCCCGCACGGCCGAGCAGCTCCTGCTGAGCATCGCGGTCGGCATCGACGAGCGAACGGGGGAGCCGAGCCCGCTCGCCACCGAGGGGGGACACTCCACCCATCGGCTGGGGGGCTGAGGCATGACCGATGGGCTCGCGCCGGTCCCGCTGGGCTCGACGGCCCCCGAGGAGGTCCATCGCTGCCTGGGTCGGCTCGCCGCCCTCCCCGGGGTCGCCCTCGCCGCCCTCGTGGACGCCGAGGGCTTCGTGCTGGCCTCGGTCGGCACGCCTCCGGGTGATCCCGCCGGACCGGCTGCGGTCTCGTCCTGGCTCGTGGAAGCCCTGGACGCGACGAGGGAACTGCTGGGCCTGGGCGCACTGCGAGCGGTCCTGCTCGAGCACGGCGACGGCGCCATGATGGTGAACCCGCTCCGGTCCGGCGGCCTCCTGGCCCTCGTGGGGAGTGACCCGGGGGCGCTCGGAGAGGCCCGCCGCCGGATCGACGAGGCCCTGCCGATCCTCGGGCGCGGGCTGTGAGCCGGACGCCGGTGCCGCCGTCCCGCGCGTCCGCCGCAAGCCTCGCGAACCCCTGGGCCTGGTGCGCGGTCGGCGCCGGCCTGGCCATCTATGCCGTCCTGGCGACCATCCTCGTGCAGTGGTGGGTGCGGCTGGAGCCCTCGGTGCCGGGGATCGTCTCGTTCGTGGCGCCCCCCGCGCTGTACGGAGCCCTGGTAGCCTTCTGGTTCAAGCCCCTGCCGATGCCGCGCTGGGCGATCGCCACGGCGGGGCTGTGGGGCGCGCACCTCGCGCTCGGCATCATCACCGTCGGTCTGGTGGGCCTGGCCGACGGCGAGTATCGGCACATGCCCGGCCTGGCGTTCCCGCCGCCGCCCGTCCCGCAGATCCTGTGGGTCCCGCTGCTCCTGATACCGCTGCGCGACGTCGTGGCGCCCCCCGCGGCTCACCGGCGGCGTCCGCCGGTTCGTGGCGAGGTGGCGAAGCCCCAGGCGCTGGCCGTTGGCGCCCCGATCGCGCCGAGCGCCCCGGCCGCGCTCGGCGCCCCGATCGTACCCCGGCCGGCGGCGCCGCTCGGGGTGCCCGCTCCCGGTCCTCGCCCCCGGGTCGGGCGCGGGGTCGCCACGGCGAGCCCGGCTCCCGCGCCGCCCGTGGAGCGTCAACCCAGCGTGCTCGTCCGGCCGGCTCCCGCGCGCGAGCCGGCGGCCGCGCCCTCGGTGACCCAGCTCGCGCTCGACCGCATGCTCGCCAGTGAGCACGAGGCCGCGCTGATCCGAATCCCGTTCGAGCGGGTGGCCGGCCAGTTCCCTCCGGACATGTTCCGCGGCTCGCGCGCCGACCTGGCGGCGGCGCTGCGAGAGCCCGGTCACCTCGTCGTCCCCCAGCGGCTCGCGCTGGTGCAGCTGGCGGAGGGAGTCGTGCGGGTCGGCTGGGAGGTGGTCGCCGACCAGTTTCCGAGGGATCTCCTGGCGATGGGCGACGAAGGGGTGAAGCGACGGCTGCCGGACGCCCAGATCGTGCTCCCCCTGGACGAGGTGGTGCGGCAGATGCCGGGCGAGCTGTTCACGTCGGAGCCGGGGCCCGAGCTGCCGTTCGACGCCGAGGACATCCCGGACCTGTTCCTCCCTCCGGCCGGGTCGCCAGCGGTGGCCGCCGAGCTCCTCGCGCCCCCCCCGCCGCCACGAGAGACCGTCGTCACGCCGGCGAGCCGCGAGGTGGAGAGCCGGCGGCGCCCGGACCCGCGCAAGCCGAGCGACGCCGTCACGATCGCGGAGCCCGCCCCGATCGACCCGGTGACCCCCGCGCGCGCGGGGGGTGGCCAGGCGGGGGCGGCCCCGGCGCCCGAGGTGGTCCGGGACCCCCGGCGCGACCTCGCCGTCCGGCTGTTCCCGCTGGTGCCGCTCCAGCTCACCTCCGAGGAGGCGCCGGGGCTCTCCCTGCTGACCCTGGCCTCCCCCCGGGTCGACGGGGATCTCGCCACCGCGGCCGTCCGCATCGTCCTGTCGGCCCTCAATCATCCCCACGCGCCGAGGCCCATCGACCAGATCACCTTGCGGGGGCCGGACACGGCGGTGGTCGTGACGCCGCTCGGCCACGGCGCCGGAGTGCTGGTGGTGGCGGTGCCACGCTCCGCCAGCCTGGGATTGGTCGAGCTGGTCTGCCGACGCCAGGCGGGGGACGCCGGCCTTCCCGCGGGGGCCACCCACGCGGCGACCGACCGGGGGACGCCATCGGAGCCCCTCGAGGTGGAGCGCGACGCCCGCTTCACGGGTCTCACCTCCGCCCTCGACGCGGTCGGGCCGCTCCGTGGCTCGACGCTGCGCGACCCGCGAGACGGGCGCCTGCTCCAGCTGTTCTTGCCCGACGGCAGCGACGTGCGGGCCGCCGGCGCGTTCACCGCCGACCTGGCGCGCGCCCTCCTGCGCGCCCCGCAGACGGGAGGGCTCGACACCGTGATCGTGAGAGGGGGAGAGCATCGCATGATCGTTCGCCTGGCCGGGGCCGGCGGCGGGGCCGTCGTGGCCGCCGTCGGCGAGACCCGCGCTCCAGGCCTGGCCCACCGACAGGTCGCCGAGATCGCCGGCGCCGTCACCTCGTGAGGCGAGTGGCATGGCTATCATCAACTACGCGACGAAGGAAATCAGCTTCAAGATCGTCTACTACGGCGCCGGCGTGGTCGGGAAGACGGTGAACCTGCAGAGCATCCACCAGCGGCTGCCGCAGGACAACCGGGGCAACCTGATCTCGCTGGCCACCGGGGACGAGCGCACGCTGTTCTTCGATTTCCTGCCCGTGGCGGCCATGTCCGTCCGCAACTTCACCGCCAAGTTCCAGCTCTACACGGTGCCCGGCCAGGCCTACTACAACATGACGCGCAAGCTCGTCCTGCGGGGCGTGGACGGCCTCGTGTTCGTCGCCGACTCGCAGTGGGACCGCATGCACGACAACGTGGAGAGCTTCCGCAACCTCGAGGAGAACCTCAAGGAGTACGACCTGAGCCTGGACCACATCCCCTACGTCCTGCAGTACAACAAGCGCGATCTGCCCGGGGTGGCGCCCAGGGAGTACCTGGAGTTCCTCCTGAACCGGCGCGCCAAGCGGGTCCCCGCCTTCGAGGCCATCGCCGTGGAAGGCCGCGGCGTGTTCGAGACCCTCAACACCGTGGCTCGGCTGGTCCTCGTCAGCGGCTTCGCCCAGGAGCGCGCCGAGCTGCAACCGGCGCGCGGGGGGCGATGAGGATGTACGACATCACCATCCACGAGGAGGCAGCCCGCCGCATCAGCGCGGTGCTGACGACCTTCCTGCGCGAGTCCTGCGCCCTGGACGCCATGCTGATCGACCGCGGCGGACAGCTCCTCGTGCGGGGTGGAGCGGCGCGCGCGCTGGACACCGTGTCGCTGTCCGCCCTCGCCGCCGGCGCCTTCAGCTCGACGGCGGCCATGGCGCGCCTCCTGGGGGAGGCGGAGTTCACGGTGCTGTTCCATCAGGGGGCGCGGGAGAGCATCCACGTCGCGGCAGTGGACGACCAGGCGATCTTGCTCGCCATCTTCGACGGGCAGACCACGGTGGGGATGGTGCGCCTGTTCGCCAAGGAGGCCGCCGACGCCATCCGGGCCATCCTGGCCGGATCGAAGAACCAGCCCGCCCGTACCGGCACCCTCGCCGCGCCCCTGGGGCCCGACGAAGGCCATCCCACGCTCCGTCCGAGACTCGGCTAGCTGATATGGAAGGACCGACCGTCAAGCAAATTCTTCGGCGGGTCGGATCCCCGCATTTTGAAAAGGGTTCGAGAGACATTCCTGAGGCCGACGACGCGCAGCGGAGGATGAGGCGTCT
>Ga0187892_10003712_pt1 | contig 27243 bp, 30 predicted proteins | sample MA1701073metaG_FD_139345 | JGI IMG/M metagenome (GOLD analysis project Ga0187892, IMG submission 139345) | Bio-ooze microbial communities from a basaltic lava cave in the Kipuka Kanohina Cave System on the Island of Hawaii, USA - MA170107-3 metaG ... | reverse complement strand
GCCCTGAGCCCGTCGAAGGGCGAAGGGGAAGAGGATACGGAGGAAGGATGATCGGGGGGCGCGCGTGACGCCGGAGGCCCTCGCGCGGTACCTGGAGGACCGCCGGCTTGTCGTCGATGAAGCACTGGGGCGCTATCTTCCCGCGGCGGACGCCCACCCGAAGACGATCCACGAGGCGATGCGGTACAGCGTCTTCGCCGGCGGCAAGCGGCTTCGACCGATCCTGATCCTGGCCGCGACGGAGACCGCGAACGGCCGGGCGGACCAGGCGCTGCCGGCCGCGGCCGCCGTCGAGCTGATTCATACCTACTCCCTGATTCACGACGACCTGCCGGCGATGGACGACGACGAGTACCGCCGGGGCCGCCTCACCTGTCACAAGGTCTACGGCGAAGCGATGGCCATCCTTGCCGGCGACGCCCTCCTCACGCAGGCCTTCATCCTCCTGTCGGCAGAGCCGGCGATGGACCAGGTGGGAGCAGGGGCGCGCCTTCGTGTGATCGACGAGATCGCCCAGGCCGCGGGCAGCACTGGAATGGTCGGCGGCCAGGTGGTCGATATCCTCCAGGAGGATCGGCTGGTCGATCTGGAGACCCTCGAATACCTGCACGCTCACAAGACCGGCGCCCTTTTTCGGGCCTGTCTACGGGTGGGTGGCATCATCGCGTCGGCCGGGCCCGAGCAGATGGAGGCGCTGACCCGCTACGGCGAGCGGATTGGTCTCGGCTTCCAGATCGTGGACGACATCCTCGACCTGGAGGGCGACCTAGCGGCCCTCGGGAAGCAGGCCGGAAGCGATACGCGAAAACATAAAGCGACCTTCCCGGCCCTGCTGGGACTCGAGGAGTCGCGACGCCGAGCGCATCGCCTGGCGGAGGAGGCGAAGCAGGCCCTGAGCCTCTTTGGGGGGCGGGGAGAGGCCTTGCGGGCCCTCGCCGACTTCGTCGTGACCAGGCGGAGGTGACGCGCCCGCCTCCTACGATCGGCGATGACGGTGACAAGTGGGGCGGCGGGTGAGCCGGGTGGGAAGCGGAGGCGGATTCGTCTGGATGTTGCCGTGATGGAGCAGGGCCTTGCGACGAGTAGGGAGCGGGCGAGGGCGCTGATTCTGGCCGGCAAGGTCCTGGTCGATGGCCAGGTGATCGACAAGCCAGGAACGCTGGTCCGGGCGACACAAGGGGTCGCGCTCAAGGCTTCCGACCATCCCTATGTGGGGCGTGGAGGAGTCAAGCTCCAGGGGGCGCTCGAGGAGTTCGGTGTCGCCGTCGCTCGGCGCGTCTGCCTCGACCTCGGGGCTTCGACCGGGGGATTCACCGACTGCCTCCTTCACCACGGCGCGGCGCTGGTCTATGCCGTCGATGTCGGGCGCGGCCAGCTTGACGCGAGGCTTCGGGCTGACCCCAGGGTCGTGGTGATGGAGCGGACCCACGTCCGAACACTCAGGCCGGCCGACTTCCCAGACCGGCCGGACCTCGCCACGGTCGATCTGTCGTTCATCTCCCTTTCGATGGTCCTGCCGCTCCTTCCTCCCCTTCTGACCGGCTCTGGGGAGGTTCTGGCGCTGGTGAAGCCGCAATTCGAGGTCGGGAAAGGACAGGTTGGAAGGGGCGGCGTGGTTCGCGACCCTGCACACCACCGGGAGGCTGTCCTGCGCGTCGGCCGCTTGGCTGTCGAGCTGGGCTTCCGTATCTTGGGTGCGGCCCCCTCGCGCCTCCTCGGGCCGAAGGGAAACCGGGAGTTCTTTCTCCACCTGGGCCGACCCTGCCCGAAGCAGGGTCGGCCTGAGCCCCCTGAGCCTGTCGAAGGGCGAAGGATCAGAGCAAGCATCGATCCTGAAGAGGCGGCCGAGAGGGCCGTGAGACAGTAGACATGAAGCGGGTTGGGATCATCGCCAAGCCACACAAGGTTGAAGCCCGGGCTGTCCTCAAGGACCTGCTCGCCTGGCTTGAGGGCAGGGGCGTGCAGCCGCTCTTCGATGAGGAGACTGCGGCCCTGGCGGGAGCAGCCGGCGGTCATCCAAAGGCCGCGCTCCCGGAACTCGTGGACCTCCTCCTCGTCCTGGGGGGGGACGGGACGCTCCTGTCTGTGGCGCGACTGGTGGGGGCGCGGGACGTGCCGATCCTGGGCGTCAACCTGGGAGGGCTCGGTTTTCTCACCGAGGTGACCCTTGAGGAGCTCTATTCGACCCTGGAGGGGGTTCTCCAGGGAACCCATGAGGTGACCAAGCGCATCCTGTTGAGCGCCGCGGTCCACCGGGCGGGGGAGCGGGTCGCCGACTACGTCGCCCTCAATGACGCGGTGATCCACAAGAGCGACCTGGCGCGGATCATCGAGTTGGAGACCTGGATCGACGGCCAATACGTCACCACCTTCCGGGCGGATGGCCTGATCATCTCCACCCCGACCGGCTCCACGGCGTACGGTTTGTCGGCCGGCGGCCCGATCGTCTATCCGACGCTTGGGGCGCTGGTGGTCACGCCGATCTGCCCCCACACCCTGACCATTCGCCCGCTCGTCATCCCGGATGCCGCGACCGTCAAGATCGTGCAGGCATCGGAGGGCGAGTCGGCCTACCTGACCCTTGACGGCCAGGTCGGATTCACGCTCCATCATCGCGATGTCATCGAGGTAAGCCGCTCCGACCATACGATCGCCCTGATCAAGGTGCCGGGGAAGAGCTACTTCCAGATCCTCCGGGCCAAGTTCAAATGGGGCGAGCGGTGACGCCGTGCTGCGCGAGCTGAGCATCGGCAATTTCGCCCTCATCGACGAGTTGCGAGTCGAGTTCGCCCAGGGCTTCAACGTCCTCACCGGCGAGACCGGCGCGGGCAAGTCGATCATCATCGACGCGCTCGGCCTGGCGCTCGGGACGAAGGGCGAGGTGGAACAGATCCGCACGGGGAGCGACGAAGCGACAGTGGAGGCAGCCTTCGACCTTGACAGCGATGAGGCTCGCCGATTCCTCACGGAGGGGGGGGTCGACTGTCCGCCTGACGAGTTCCTCCTGGTGCGGCGTCAGCTCCTGCGAGAAGGGAAGAGCAAGGCCTACGCGAACGGCCGCCTTTCGTCCGCGGCCACGCTGCGAAGCCTCGGTGAATTCCTCGTCGAGGTCCACGGCCAGCACCAGGGCGCGGGCCTCACTCAGCCCGCTCGGCAGCGCCTCCTCCTGGACGCGTATGGCGGCCTCGAAGGCGACGTCGCGTCGTTCCGCGCCCTCTATGGCAGGCGGCAGGCGCTCGGGGAGGAACTCGACTCCTTGCGGGCGGGCGAGCGGGACAAGGCTCGGAATCTCGACCTGCTCCAACACCAGCGAGCGGAGATCGCGGCGGCCCGCCTGGTTGATGGCGAGGAGGAGGAGTTGGTACAGGAGCGGACGATCCTGGCGCATGCCGAGAAGCTCCATGCCGCCGCGCACTTCGGGTACGAAGGGCTCTACGGCGAGGAGGGCTCGGCGGCAGGGCGCCTTGCCGCGATCGTGTCGAGGCTTCGTGAGGCGCAGGCGATCGATCCGCGGCTCACGGAGGCGGTCGATGCGTGCGAGGCAGCCATCGCCTCGGTCGAGGATGCGGCGGCCCAGCTTCGGGACTACAGGGAGCGCGTGGCGTTTGACCCTGAGCGGCTGGAGCAGGTGGAGGCGCGCCTGCACGAGATCGGGAGATTGAAGCGGAAGTACGGCGGCTCGATCGCGGAGATCCTCAAATTCGCGGCGTCGGCCGACGATGAGCTGCGTCGCCTGATGAGTTCAGAGGAGCGGGGCGAGGAGGTCGAACGGGAGCTTGCGCAGGTGGAGAAGGCGCTCGCTCGCGAGGCGACGGCCCTCACCGCGCAACGTACTGCCGCCGCCGGCCGACTGGCCGAGGCGGTGCGCCAAGAGCTCAAGGCCCTCAGAATGGACAAGGCAGCCTTCGCGATCGAGGTCAGGCCCAGGCAAGGGCCCGGCGGCCTTCGTCTCGAGGCGAGCGGAGCGGATGAGGTGGAGTTCCTGATCGCGCCGAATCCAGGCGAGGAGCTGAAGCCGCTTGGCCGGATCGCATCGGGCGGAGAGTTATCCCGGGTGGCCCTCGCCCTGAAAGCGATCCTTGCGGCCTCGGATCGGATCCCGACACTGATCTTCGACGAGGTCGATGCGGGGATCGGCGGCGGGATGGCCGAGGTAGTGGGGCAGAAGCTCTGGCTGACTGCCAGAGAGCGCCAGGTCCTCTCCATCACGCATCTTGCCCAGATCGCCGCCCTGGCCGATCGGCACCTTTCGATCTCCAAGCGGGTCAAAGGGAATCGGACCGAAACCTCTGTTCGGGTGTTGGAAGGGGACGAGCGAATCCATGAGATCGCCAGGATGCTGGGGGCGAAAGGCCGGTCCGAGACACCTCTCCAACATGCCCAAGAGATCCTCGAGTCTGCCAGGCGATGGAAGGCAACCAGGCGCGCCTGATAGCATCACCGCTCTGAGACGTGCGGGACGGAAAAAATGCCCCAAATGAGGTGGGGCTTTCCCCAAACCCGGTGGTGGACCCCCTTTCATTTCAGGCTCCGGCGATCGAGTTGTCCACAGGCTAGTCGTAAATATTTGAGTCTAAATGTCGAGAGGCTATTTCGTTCCCCGCCGGGAATTGGCACTCCACTTGCTGTTGTTCTGGTCAGGCAATAGTTTGCTCGCTCTTTGCGTTGCAGACTTTTGGGTCATACGTCTCAACTGGGGAGGAGGTGATTCGATCCGATGCTGAAGAAACTTTCCGCTCTCCTCATGGCGGTCCTCTTTAGCGTCTCCCTCGCCAGCCTGAGCTTCGCGCAGGCGAAGCCGGGCGATAAGCCTGCGGACAAGCCGGCAGCCAAGCCTGCGGACAAGCCGGCAGAGAAGTCGGCTCCGGCCAACCCGTGCGGAGGCAAGGAGGTGAAGAAGAAGGCCAAGAAGAAGGCCAAGAAGAAGGCCGAAAAGAAGGAAGAGAAAGCGGAGGAGAAGAAGGGCGCGGCGCCGGCCACACCAGCCACGCCCGCGACACCTCCGAAGAAGTAATCTCCTTGGAGTAGCTCCAAGAAGTAGAATAAAAGGCACCCCGCGTTCTCCGGGGTGCCTTTTATTTTGGCTCTTCCGGGTTCAGGGTGGGTAACCGGGTGTTGTTCTTTCTCTACCCCGGACACGTCGGCCTTGATGGAGGCGGGTCGGGTCATGTCGAACCGTATGCATGGGATCATGATCCTCGTAGGGGCAGGGTGAAGAGCCGTTATTTTTGGGACACTGCGCTAGCGGATTAACGAGGTACCGGCAGATCAAGGAATTGAGCCGGAGTGACGATCTTGGTGCCACGGTAGGATCCTAGAGGGAGCAGATGCTCTTTATCGCCTGTGACCAGGAACTCCGCCTGAGCCGCAGCAACACACTCCAAGATGCGGTTATCATCATCGTTGGCGGTCACAACGGTAATCCGCTCTGTGGGTGTAATCACATGGGCAATGGCACGGATCGCATTGACCCGAACATCCGCCTCCTTTTTGGTGAAGCGGAATTTCTCTCGCAGAACACGGTCGAGCTCGGACAGGATGAAAGGGGAGATGAACAGCTCGGTGTCTCCTCTGCGGATGCGATAAAGGATGTGATCCGGCTTGCTCCCCGGGAAGGCCAGGGCGGAGATCAAGACATTGGTGTCAAGGACAATCCGCATGGAGTGGAGGGCTTATTTGCGGACCGCGTGCACGATTCGATCGACATCCTCCTCCGTTCTGATTCCGAGCGCCTGTGCTTGGAGGGCGGTCTTTCTCTGAAGTTTCCGCCAGCGTTGGTCCTCAAGGTACAGGCGCAAGGCTTCGCGGAGTAGTTCGCTCTTGGTTCGGTTTTCCTCCCTGGCTGTTCGTTCGGCCTCTCTGATGAGCTTAGGCGGAAGCGAAATAGTCCACGTCTTGGTGGTACGCATCGTGTCACCTCCTGTTCGGTTGAATCTTACTTAGTAAGATACGATGTTATTACAGAGATGTCAAGGGGAAATCGGTGAGGGGTAACGGGTGAGGCGTGAGGAGAAGAGGGCAGGGCGGCCTTCCAGACTGGTGTAGTGTCCCAAAAATAACTTCACGTCTAGGTCCACGCCCAGCACCGTCCAGGGGATGGGGAGACCCAAGATCGCTCGGTACAGCTCAATATCGAGCATCGGTCTGACCCTCCTTTCGAGGGTCTGAGCATAGCGCAGGTGGGGTCGGCTACCCACACGATTTCCAAGAGCCCTTATTTTCTTGACAGTGAACGCCTGCTGCGTTAGATATCGCCTGTCCCGCTCGAGTCGGGCGGGGCTGGGTCCACTCAAGGTGGAGACAGGGAAAACGGTGACGTCCCGTGCCGGAACTCCGGCGGGGCCAAGCCGTTGCTGCCCCGCAACTGTAAGCGGCGTTGAAATCTGCGATACGCCACTGTTCCTTCGCTTCGCTCAGGACAAGCCCGAACTTGCACCAAGGGCGGGCGAAGGAATGGGAAGGCGCAGAGAGTAAGGGAAGCCGCGAGCCAGGAAACCTGCCCAGCCCCGAGGTGCTGAGGACCTTCCGAGGGGAAGGGCGGCGCAAAACCCCTATCCTCCTCGGAGGAGCGGGGTTTTTTGTTTCCGGGAGGAGATGGCGGTGCGGATCTGTTCTTTGCTGCCGAGCGCCACAGAGATCGTCTATGCGCTCGGGCTGGGCGACCAGCTCTTCGCGGTCAGTCACGAGTGCGATTACCCACCGGAGGCGGCGGCGAAGCCGGCGGTTATCCGTTCGGTCTTCGACGCCTCCACGTTGACGAGCCGCGAGATCGATGACGCCGTCATGGAGCACCTTCGTCAGGGGATCGGCGTCTACGCCATCGACCTCGATCGCCTGCGGCGCGCCGACCCCGATCTGATTCTGACGCAAGAGCTCTGTGACGTCTGCGCCGTTTCGTACCTCGAGGTGAAGCGCGCGATCGAGCAGCTCGGGAGCGGCCCGCGGCTCCTCTCCCTCTCGCCCGCTCTGCTCGGCGATGTCCTGCAGGATATTCGCCGGGTGGGGGAAGCGGCCGGCAAAGAGAGGGAGGCCGAATCGGTCGTTGAGCAGCTTCAGGGCCGCATCGACCGGGTGGCCACGATCACGGCGCGCGTGGCGGCGCGGCCGGCGACCTTCTGTCTCGAGTGGAGCGACCCGCTCTACGTTGCGGGCCACTGGGTGCCGGAGATGGTCGAGCTGGCCGGAGGGACCGATGGCCTCGGGATGAAAGGGAAACCATCGACTCGGATTGAGTGGGACCGGGTCGTCGCATATGCCCCGGAGGTGATCATCCTGATGCCGTGTGGCTTCGACGTCTCGCGCGCCGTTTCGGAGTTGCCGATCCTCACCCGGCTGCCAGGATGGTCGGATCTGCCCGCGGTCAGGCGGGGCCGGGTCTATGCCGTCGATGCGAGCGCCTATTTCAGTCGCTCGGGTCCCCGTCTCGTGGATGGCCTCGAGCTGTTGGCCAAGCTGATCCATCCAGAGCTCTTCTTCGACCCGATCCCGCGCGAGTCGGCGCGCCAGGTGTTGTGATGCCCGCGAAAGCGATCATGGTCCAGGGGACCGCTTCCAACGTAGGAAAGAGCCTTATTTGCACGGCACTCTGTCGCCTCTTCTCTCGCGACGGGTACCGTGTGGCGCCGTTCAAGGCGCAGAATATGGCCCTGAACTCGTTTTCGACGCCGGATGGCGGCGAGATCGGCCGCTCGCAAGCTGTTCAGGCCGAGGCCGCGGGCGTCGTGCCGAGCGTCGAGATGAACCCGATCCTCCTCAAGCCGGACGCGAGGGCCGGCTGTCAGGTCATCGTGCTGGGGCGCGCCGTCGGACTGATGTCGCCGGAGCGTTACGAGCGATTCAAGGATGACACCTTCGCCATTATCGAGCAGGCCTACCGCCGGCTGGCTGCCCTGCATGACCTGATCGTGATCGAGGGGGCCGGGAGCCCGGTCGAGGTCAATCTGAAGGATCGGGACCTTGCCAACATGCGGGTGGCTGAGATGGCAGACGCGCCTGTGCTCCTTGTCGGGGACATCGATCGGGGCGGGCTCTTTGCGTCGATCGTCGGGACAATGGCTCTCTTTGATCATGACGAGCGTCGGCGGGTACGAGGTTTTGTCGTCAATAAATTCCGCGGTGACGTCGAGCTCCTTCGCCCCGGCCTTCGCTTTCTCGAGGCCGAGACCGGCCGGCCGGTCCTCGGCGTCATCCCGGCGCTCGATGACCTTCCGTTTCCTGCCGAAGATAGCCTGGCCAGGAGTTCTGCGCGGATCGGGGACGCTCGTCAGGCGGACCTCCTGATCGGCGTCGTGGCGCTCCCGCACCTGTCGAACGACACCGATTTCGATCTGCTGGCTCGGGAGCCCGGCGTGTCGCTGATCTTTCTGGAGCGGCCGGATGACATCTCGGAGGTCGATCTCGTGATCCTGCCGGGGAGCAAGAACACCATCGAAGACCTCGACCACCTGCGGCGTCTCGGGTTCGACGTGGCCATCCTTGAGCATCGGCGTCGCGGCAACGGCGTGATCGGGATCTGCGGTGGTTACCAGATGCTGGGCCACTCGATTCGGGACCCGTGGGGAGTTGAAGGCGAGGTGCGGGAGACGCGTGGGTTGGGGCTCCTCGATGTCTCGACGGTCCTGACCAGTGACAAGCGTGTCGCGCAGGTGCGGGCAGTCCCTTGCGATCACCTCGGTTGGGAGCTGGGCCGGCCGCTCGAGGGATATGAGATACATCTCGGCGTGACGGCGCTGGGCGAGCAGACGTTGCCATTTCTCCGGTTCCTGGGGGATGACGGACGGTTCGATGGCGCGTTGTCTGCCGATCGTCTGGTCTGGGGGACATACCTGCACGGGCTGTTCGACCACGCTGGCCTGCGCCGCCACGTGCTCAACGTCCTTCGCGAGCGCAAAGGGTTGGGGCCGGTCGCGGCTCCGATCGGTGAGAACGGCGATTCGTTCCGGTCGGCGCTCTATGACCGGCTTGAGGAGGTGATCCGCGGATCGCTCGATCTGTCGGCGCTGTTCGCGATCACCGGGTTGAAGAGGGAAGTAGGAAAGGGGGTGAGAGAAGCGCGCACGCGCGCGTAAGTTGAACGGGGTGCCCCTGGATGTAAGGGAAGCTGGAGCGGCGTTCGCGTAAAGCGGCCGACCGAAGCCAGCACGGTCCCGCCACTGTGAGTGGGGAGCCGCCCTGCAACACGCCACTGTTCCTTCGCTTCGCTCAGGACAAGCCCGAGCTTGAACTGAGTGTGTGGAAGGCATGGGAAGGCGCAGGGCCGGCAGCGATCCACGAGTCAGGAGACCTATCCAGGGGGAGGAGTGAGCACGCACCACCTTCGCGGATAAGGGGGCGGACGATGAGCAAGGTCAGGAGATTCCTTCACGGCATGCTGGCGGCGACGATTCTATGGGCGGGTGGACCCGGCCGTGCTTGGGGGCAGATGGTGGGGCTGGCCCCCGAGGACCCTGTGGAGTTGGGCCAAGTCGTGGTGACGGCGACCAAGACAGAGGTCCCAATCAAGAATATTGCCGCGTCGGTCACCGTGATTACCAAAGAAGAGATCGCGGCCCGTCAGGCTACCGAGATTCCGAGCCTCCTGCGCGAAGTCCCAGGGCTGAATGTCACCCAGCAGGGGAGCCGGGGGAGCACCACCACGGTGTTTCCGAGAGGAGGCGAGTCCAACTTCAACCTGGTCCTCATCGACGGGGTGAAGGTCAACGACGCCGGCGGCTTCTTCGACTTCGGCGATCTCAGCACCGACAACATCGAGCGGATCGAGATCATCCGCGGGCCGCACAGCGCGCTCTACGGCGCTGACGCGATGGGATCGGTGATCCAGATTTTCACCAAGAAGGGGAAGGGAGCGCCGCGCATCGAGGGCTCTGTCGCTGGCGGGAACCTGAATACGTTCGAAGAGAAGGTCAGCCTGAGCGGGGGTGCCGAGCGAGTCGGCTACTCGCTCGCTGTCGGCAGGACCGACACCGACGGGAGCCTCCCGATCAACAATGCGTTTCGTGAGACGACCGTCAGCGGCCGACTCGACTACCAGATCGAGAAGGCCCTCGACCTGAACTTCACCGTCCGGTACACCGACAGCGAGTTTCAGTTTCCCACCGGCGGCGCGGGCGACCGTTTTGACCCGGTCGATCCCCACCAATTCAGCGATCGGCAGCGACTGCTCCTGAGCGGCAAGGTGAATCACTCGTTCGCTCCCTGGTGGCAACAGACCTTTCAGCTCAGTTGGTACAAGCAAGATTTCGCCAGCGAGGATCGGTTTGACCCGTGCTGCGACTTCTCGACGTTGCGGAGCAGGAATGAGGAGCGACGCTTCTCATTAGACTACTTCTGGAACCTGACCGCCCCGACAGTCCTCGACATCTCCAATCTTCTGACGGCGGGCGTCGGCTACGAATGGGAGGGGTTCGATCAGCGCACCGACGGCACCGATACCCCCTTTCCCTTCTCGTCCTCAAACAAGGATAGCCGGGACAATAAGGGGTTCTATCTCCAGAACCAGCTCGACTGGAAGAAGCGCCTCTTTTTGACCGCTGGCTTTCGAGTGGACGATAATAGCAAATTCGGGACCGAGGTCACCCCACGAATCTCGGTGGCCTACATCGTTCCAACTACAGACACCAAGATTCGTGGAAGCTATGGCGAAGGGATCAAGGCGCCGAGCTTCATCGAAAACTTCGGCACCGGGAGTCCATTTGTCATCGGCAACCCGAATCTACGGCCGGAGCAGTCCAGGAGCTGGGAGATCGGGTTCGACCAGCCGGTGCTGAAGGGCCTGGCCGACCTCTCCGTCACCTATTTCAACCAACGGTTCAAGGACCTGATCGCCTTCGTTGGCGGCTCGCCGAGCTTCGAGAACGTCCAGAAGGCCAAAGCCGAGGGGGTCGAGTTCGCGGCCAGAATCCGTGCGGGATACGGGTTGACCATCGGCGGGACGTATACGTTTCTCAGCACCAAGGTGCTGGAGAACGACACCGGGGGGACCGAGCTGGTCGTCGGCGAACCGCTGGTCCGTCGGCCCGAGCACAGCGGGTCGCTGACGATCGATCAGATCTGGGACTCGCTGCATGCGACGCTGACCGTGACCTTCGTCGGTGACCGGCAGGACCTCGATTTCCGCACGTTCCCGGCCCCACGAGTGACCAATCCCGGCTACACGACGGTCGATCTCGCTGCGTCCTACCGGCTCCTCAAGGACCGGTATCACCTGCGAGAGCTGACGCTGTTCGGGAAGATCTTGAACCTCCTCGACGAGAAGTACGAGCAGGTCTTCGGCTTCTCCTCCCCCGGGACCACCTTCCTGCTCGGCCTGAAGGGGAGCCTGTGAGGCATCGCACCTGGGTGCTCCTCGTCGCGTTCCTCGTCGCGGGGGAGGCGGCGGCCGATGCGGCCGCTCTCGACTTCGCCGATGATGCAGGGCGAACGTTCGTCGTCCAGCGACCGCCCGAGCGGATCATGACGCTGGCACCCAGCAACACGGAGATTGTGTTCGCGCTCGGGGCCGGCGATCGGATCGTCGCGGTCGATCAGTGGAGCGACTATCCCCCGATCGCAAGGTCGAAGCCGAAGATTGCACCGTTCAACCCGAGCCTGGAGCACATCGTCAGGCTGCGGCCCGAACTGATCTTGTCGGCCCGCGGCGCTGCAGAGCTGCTCCTGCCGCTCGAGCGGCAGGGGATCAAGGTTCTGATCCTGTCGCCGAGGACGATGGAGGACGTCTATCGCAATATCCGCCTGATCGGGCGGATCCTGGGCACCGAGGCGAATGCGGAGCAGCTCGTCGGCGCGATGCGGCACCGCGTGGATGCCGTCCTCGCGAAGGTGCAGGGCGCCCCGCGACCCAGGGTCTTTGTTGAGCTCGACGGGGACGAACCGACTCGCCCATTCACCGCCGGCCCCGGCTCCTTCGTCGATGTTCTCATCCGGCTCGCCGGCGGAGCCAATGTCGCCGGATCCTCTCGGCTCGTCTGGCCCCAATTCAGCCTCGAGGAACTGATCAGGGCCGACCCCGATGTGATCGTTCTCGGCGATGCCAAGGTGCCGACGAACCCGCAGACGCCCGCGATGGTAGTCCGCCGTCCCGGATGGCAACACGTGCGGGCGGTGCGACAGGGGGCGATCCACTCGATCAATGCAGAGTTGATCAGCCGCCCTGGGCCCAGGATCGTCGAGGGGCTGGAGACATTGGCGCGTCTCATCCATCCCGGCCGATTCCAATGACCGAGGCACAGGTCCCCCGCCTGGTGATCGGCGGAGCGACGAGCGGCGTGGGCAAGACCACGATCGCGATCGGGCTGATGGCGGCCTTGTCGCGGCGCGGGCTACGGGTCCAGCCGTACAAAGTCGGCCCGGATTATATCGATCCAAGCTACCATACGGTCGCCTCCGGCCGGCTGTCGCGCAACCTCGATAGCTGGATGCTATCGGAGGGAACGATCCTCGAGCTGTTCGGCCGCGCGAGCGAAGGGGCCGATCTCGCCCTGATCGAAGGGGTCATGGGACTCTTCGACGGCCTGAGCGGCCTGGAGGAGGTCGGCAGCACCGCGCATGTGGCCAAGCTGCTCCGGGCGCCGGTTCTGCTGGTTCTGGATGTGGGCCGCACGGTCCGAAGCGCCGCGGCGATGGTACTGGGGTACGCCACGCTTGATCCGGGGCTGAGGCTGGCCGGCGTCCTGCTCAACAGGGTCGGCGGGGCTCGTCACCGGGACTGGACGCAGGAGGCGATCGAGGCGTTGACCAAGATCCCGGTCCTCGGCGCATTGCCGGAGGTGCCGGAGCTCGAGCTGCCGGAGCGGCACCTTGGGCTCATCCCCACTTGCGAGCGACAGGCACTCGACCGCTACCTGGAGAAGTTGGTCTCGCTCATGGAGCGCAACGTCGATCTTGAACGATTGGTTGCGATCGCTTTGGAGGTCCCGCCGCTTCCGATCGCGCCATCAGGCCTCTTTGCCGCCCGGGCCGGCAGCCCTCGCGTCAGGCTTGCTGTGGCAAAGGACGAGGCGTTTTCGTTCTACTATGCCGATGGCCTGGAGCTCCTTACTGCGGCCGGCGCCGAGCTGGTCAGCTTCAGCCCGATTCACGATCGGAGCTTGCCGGATGGCGCGCAAGGGCTCTACCTGGGCGGCGGGTTTCCCGAGCTGTTCGCCGATCGATTGACCGCCAACGGACCGATGCGCCGGGAGATCCTTGAGGCCGCGCGCGATGGGATGCCGATCTATGCGGAGTGCGGCGGCCTGATGTACCTCACAGAAGCGATCGTGAACTTCGATGGCGCATCCTTCCCGATGGTCGGGGCGGTCCCGGGACGGGCGGTCATGGAGCGGGGGAGCGTGCGGATCGGCTACGTCGAGGTGGACCCGGTCAGGAAGAGTGTTCTGGCCGAGCCGGGAAGGCGACTGCGCGGGCATGAGTTTCACAGCGCGCGATGGGAGGGGGCCGAGTCGGTCTCGCCTGCGTACCGGATCGTCAATCGGGGAGGGGAGCCGGAAGGGTACACACAGGGGAACCTCCTGGCGAGTTTCGTCCATCTGCACTTGGCGACCGACGTCGGCCTCGCAGGTCGCTTTGTAGCGTCATGCGATCGGTACGGAACACGCTAGCCCTTTCGGGGGACGAACAGACCCTTCCATCGGCGTTGTCGCCCGGCGGGAGCGCCGCGCTCTATCTGGGCCTTTCGGCTCTGCTCGCGCTGGCCCTGCTGCTCGGGGTCATGCAGGGCGCGGTCTCTCTGCCTGCGGGAACGATCCTCAAGATCCTGGGGCATTCGGTCGGCCTGCCGGTCGGATCGGTCACCTGGGAAGGCTCCGACGAGACGATCCTACTTCAGCTCCGACTGCCGCGAGTCTTGGGCGGCGCGATCGCGGGGGCAGCCCTGGCAGCGGCAGGGGTGCTCTTCCAGGGGCTACTCCGTAACCCGCTGGCCGATCCGTATGTGATCGGCACGTCGGCCGGCGCCGGGTTCGCCGCGACCGTCGCGATGCTCCTCCTGCCACCCGCCTCACTCCTAGGTTTCGGAACTGTGGCGCTCTCGGCCTTTGTTGGCGCCCTGCTTGCCGTCCTCCTGGTCTACCGGCTTGCACGGGTCAGCGGCCGAAGCTCGGTCGTCACCCTCCTCCTTGCCGGGGTCGTGGTCAACACCGTCCTCGGTTACCTCGGCACGCTCACGATCCTCCTCTTCGAGGGGAGCGAGTTTCAATTACGTCGGGTCTTCACCTGGCTCATGGGCGGGATCGCGGTCCACGACGTTCGACAACTGTTCGTCGTGGGACCGATCATCGTGTGCGCGATCGTCGCAGCGTGCGGCCTCTCGAACTCGCTCAATGCCCTCACGCTGGGGGAAGAGGGCGCCGTCGCGGTCGGCGTCGATCTCGATCGCGAAGCCAGGAGGATCGTCGGCCTCGGGGCACTGCTGACCGGGGCGGCCGTGAGCGTTGGCGGGTTGATCGGCTTCCTTGGCCTTGCCGTCCCGCACATCCTGCGCCTGGCGATCGGCCCGGATCATCGGCGGCTCCTTCCGGCCTCGGCGCTGGCGGGGGCCGCCCTGCTGGTGTTTGCGGACGTGGCCGCGCGAACCGTCATCGCCCCGGCCGAGCTCCCCGTGGGCATCTTCACGGCCCTCCTGGGTGGACCCGTTTTTCTCTTTCTGCTTCGGCGCGATGAGCGTGGGCAGGCGTGGCGATGACGCCGGCGATCCAATTTGATGGGGTCCGGTTCGTCTATCCGACCGGTTTTTCCCTCCTGGCGACCGATCTCAGGATCGAACAGGGGGAGATGGTTGCGGTCCTGGGTCCGAATGGCTCCGGAAAGACGACGCTCCTCAAGCTGATGCTCGGCCTGCTCCGCCCGCAGGCCGGCGAGGTCCGCTTTGACGGGCGCCCGCCCGGTGAGGTCGGACGCCGGGCGCTGGCGCGCGCGATCGCCATGGTCCCTCAGGAGGTTGCTTTGCCGTTCAACCTGACAGCGGCGGAGGTCGTGCTGCTCGGTCGGACGGCGTACCTCCGTCGTTTCCGAGCCCCCGGTCGCGAAGATCGGGAGGTAATCCGGTCGGCGATGTCGGCCACCGACGTCCTGCCCCTGGCGGGCCGCCCCTATCACGAGTTGTCCGGCGGTGAACGCCAGCGCGTCATCGTGGCGATGGCGTTGGCCCAGGAGCCTCGGCTGCTCCTGCTCGACGAGCCGACGCGCCACCTCGACCTGAATCATCAGCTTCGGGTCCTCTCGTTGATCCGGCGATTGAAGCGAGAGCAGGGCATGACGGTGATCTCTGCCATGCACGACTTGAACCTGTGCGCGATCTACTTCGATCGTCTGATCCTCCTGTCGTCCGGACGGATTCTCGCGGATGGCCCGCCTGAGAAGGTGATCCAGCCACAGCTTCTGGAGGAATTCTTCGGCATCGCCGCGCTGGTCGGCCGGCACCCCACTCACGATATCCCGTGGGTGACCGTCCTGCCTGAGAATTCATAAGGTCATTCCTACCCTGCCCCGGGGCCTGTACCGCCCCGATCCTGCCTTGACAAGATCGCAGCCGCCGGACTATGCTAGCCCGATGTCGTGACAGTCCCGGCTAGGAGATCGGCGTCGTGCCTGCCGTGACGACGGAGGTGACACGTCTCGAGTGATGCTTGCCGAACGCGCGCAGATTCAGAAGTTCCTCGGCCTGTCGGTCGTGGCCCACTTCATGCTCGTCGGCCTCATGAGCGTGGCGAAGCTCCCTGTCCCGTTTCGCGCCGACCGGCCTCTTCTGGTTCGGATCATCGATCAACGGGAATCGAACCAGACTCGGCCGCCTCCCGACAGCCCGAATGTCGGCGCAGTGACCAGCGGTGCCCAGCGCCCTGCAGAGAGGGTGGGCCCGCCCAGGACCGTGGAGAGCAGAGGGGTTCCCGGACTGGGGTCGCCGCCGGCGCCACTGGCCGCCCCATCGCCGCTCGGTTCACCAGAGGGCGGTCCCGGGACTCGCTCGCCTCGTACGGTCTCGGACCCGGCGATCCCGCCGGCGCCGCCTTCGCCGTCTGCGCTCGCCGCTCGCTCGCCGACGCGCGCCATCCCGGCACCCCCGGCTGCCGTCGCGACCCCCTCACCAGCGGTGCCCCCCGCTCCTCTCCCGCTCGCGGCCGATGCGGAGCTGGTCGCGCCCCGTCCTGCGTCGGCGCCTGGCGCGGAGACGATACCGGCTCCCGCTCCGCGCAGCGCCCGCGCCCCTTCGGCCGGCGGATCGCGTCAGCTTGAGGCTGCGCGGTCGCAGGGCGTCCGGGATGGGCTCGGCGCGGAGGGGTCCGGCCGAGGAGTGCCTCAAGGGGGGCGGCTTCAAGGGAATGGCGCCGAGCGGCAGGGCCAACCGTACGATCTGAGGGGCCAGGTAGCCATGCTCTGGAAAAACCTCGATCCACGGGAGTATGCGTCCGCGCCGACCGACATGGGAGAGGAGGGTGACGCCGGATCACCGGGCGAGCGAACCGTCTCGCTGGACAGCCACGATTCCCGGTACGCATCCTACCTCTTGGGGGTCAAGCGTCGCATCGAGAACGTGTGGGACTACCCGCCCGATGCGCGTGGCCTGACCGGAGATCTGCTCGTGACCTTCACCATCACGCGCGACGGCCGCCTGAAGAATCTGCAACTCGCCCAGACCTCGGGGATCGCTCCGCTCGACAATGAGGCGATCCGGGCGATCCGGGAGGCGGCCCCCTTTGCCCCGTTTCCGGACCGGATGCAGTTCGAGCGGCTCAACATCCGGGCGGCCTTCTACTACTATGCCAACCGGGTGCCGGGCCGGGTTCGATGAGCCGGTCGCCAGGCATCCCTCTGGACGTTCCTCGACAGGACGCGCGGCAGCCCTGACCGCGCCCGACACGCGCGAAACACGCCTTATGACGAATCAGCACGAGCCGGTCGATAGTCCGATGTATGCCCTGGGGAGGGCGATGGACGGCATCTTCGCCATCTCCGAGTATCAACAGGTCGATGGCAATATTCGTTGCAGGGGGAGGCTGCTCGTCGATCGCAACACGGCGCAGAGCGTGCTGACCGGCCGCCTGGCGCCGCACGGCTATTACCCCCTCATGCGGAGCGACGACGAGCTTGCGCTCATGCGGGTCGCGGCTCCTCCGGGCCGCGCGTCGATGCCGTGGGTGCATGCTCTGCTCCTTCTCGCCACGCTTGCAACCACCGTGTTCGTGGGCGCCACGCATCGCGGCGCCGATCCCTTCGCGGATCCATCGAGCCTCGTGTTGGGGCTTCCGTTCGCGCTGACGCTGTTGTCCATCCTCGGCGTGCACGAGCTGGGACACTACTTCACCGCCCGCCGGTATCGCATCAGGGTGACGCTTCCCTATTTCATCCCGGCCCCCATCGGGCTGGGAACTTTCGGTGCCTTCATCAAGATGAAGTCTCCCGTGACTGATCGAAAGGCGCTGTTCGATGTCGGGATCGCCGGGCCGCTTGCCGGGCTCTGCCTTGCCTTGCCGGCCATCGTCGTGGGGCTGTCCTGGTCTCAGTTGCTCCCGGAGACCCGATCCGGGCAGGTCGGGATCGTCCTGGGGGAGCCGCTCCTGTTCTCCCTCCTCCAATGGGTCACGCTGGGGCCGATCCCCAAGGGCGCCGATGTCTTGCTGCATCCGGTCGCGTTCGCCGGCTGGATCGGCCTGTTCGTGACGGCCCTCAACCTCCTCCCCATCGGGCAGCTCGACGGCGGCCATGTGTCGTATGCCCTGGTCGGGAGGCATCACCGGAAAGTGGCGATCGCAACGCTCTGCATCCTGGTCGCCATGGGGATCGCCTTCTGGCCCGGTTGGCTATTCTGGGCAGCCCTGGCCCTGATCCTTGGGCTCAAGCACCCGCCGCCGCTTGACGATTCCATCCCGCTCGATCGGAGGAGGAGAGTGGGGGGATACCTTTCGCTCCTGCTCCTCCTCTGTCTGATCACCCCCTCCCCGTTCAGCATCCCTGCGCCCTGATCACCAGCCTGTCGCGTGGGTCCACCTGTGCTATCGAGCGACGCTGTAGTGTTGACGGGGACCGAAGCACGCCCGGCGACGGGCTAACAGTGGTGCTTGACAGCGAGAGCGAGACTGGATATCTTCTGTCGGGGCGCTGAACACCCGCAACCGACTAGAAGGAGGTCCGAGGACTATGCTGATCCTGTTTAGCAAAGGGTTTTTCCTGCTGTCTTTCATCACGTTGGTGTGCGGGGTTCTCGGAAGGCTAGCCGAGCGTCCGGTGTTGGGCATCACGCCGAGGGCGCTCCTTGACTTCACCCGCACGTGTCTGCTGTTCTCGATCGCTGCGGCCCTGCTTCGACTGGCGCGATAGGGGACAGGCGTGACCGGCCGGTCGCGTCCGCTGCACGAGTGACCGGCCTCCGTGGGGCTACGCCGAGTGGGCACGTGCCTACACGGCGTGCGTGAATTCCTGGGACCATCCTGCTGCGATCACAGCGTCCCGGGCCTGAAGTTCCCCCCTCACTGGGAGGACGAAGAGTGCTCAAGAATCTTCTCTACCGCCTCTACCAAAGCCGGCTGCTTCAGGAGGTGCGGGCGGGCACACTGCCCCGGCACATCGGCCTGATCCTCGATGGCAATCGCCGATACGCCAGAGAGCGCGGCTACTTGAACATCCTTGAGGGCCACCAGCGAGGCGCCGAGAAGCTAGAGGAGGTTCTGGGCTGGTGTGAAGAGCTTGAGATCAGGATGGTGACCGTCTGGATCTTCTCGACCGAGAATGTCTCTCGAACCCAGCAGGAGGTGGACGGCCTGTTGGAGCTGATCGAGAAGAAAATGTACGAGATCGCCCAGGACCCCAAGGTCCACTCGAAGCGGATGCGGATTCGGGCGATCGGCAACATGGAACTTCTCCCCGCGTCCACGGTGAAGGCGATTCGGGAGGCGGAAGACGCGACCCGCGACTACGATGCCTTCTCCTTGAACGTCGCGGTGGGGTACGGCGGGAGACAGGAGATCGCGGACGCGGTGGCCGCCATGCTCCGAGATAAGTCGGACAGAGGGTTGACGTTGGATCGAATCATCGATGAGATCTCCGTTGACGAGATCGGCAAATACCTCTACACCTACGATCTCCCCGATCCGGAACTGATCATCCGGACGAGCGGTGAGATTCGACTGAGCGGTTTCCTGCTCTGGCAGAGCGCCTACAGCGAGTATTACTTCTGCGACGCGTACTGGCCGGTGTTCAGGAAGATCGACTTCTATCGGGCCATTCGCAGTTATCAGCAGCGGGAGCGTCGATTCGGAGTCTGAACGCTCCCCGCGGTTAGGCGTTGTCACAACGGGGCAACTCCTGTACGATAGCGGCAGCATCTGGATCGTATGAGCCCGGCTGGGCCAACCTGGATATGCAGAGAACGGATGACAGCCGTCGCGAGAACGCGATCCGTCCGAATACGGGTAGGGAGGGAAACGGGATGAGACGCAGTCGAGTCCTGACAGTCACGATGATTCTCTGGCTGCTCGCGCAGATGGGGGTGGTGTCGGTGTCCACTGCCTGGGCGGAACCGCCGAACCGCGCGGTGGATCTTACGGCTGGCGCGATCAGCGTCATTGCCACGGCGTTGGCGTTCCCCGTGAGGCTCGTTGCGTGTGTCGCGACGGTGGCTGTCGGCGGAGTGGCCTATGGGCTCACGATGGGGACCAGCGAGCTGGTACGACAGGAGCTGGTCGCAGGGACCAACTATACCTGCGGAGGGAAGTTCGCCGTCACGCCGGAAGAGGTCAAGCAGTTCACCAAAGAGACGAAACCCCGAATGTGAGCGTCACCCAGCGCCCCGTGACGTACCATTCTGGTCGATCCTGGGGGACCCGGCCAGGGTCCCAAGGCGTGAACCCCGTGGCCCGTTGGGAATCCATCCGGAGGGGCGGGCGGACTGCGGCGAGCGGCGTCGTGTTGCTCGTTGTGGGGATCTCGTTGGCCATCGCTGCCGACGTCACGGGGGAGGAGCTGGCCACGTCTACGCCCGGCCAGAAGGCTCTGAGGGGCGCGGCGAACCTCTCGCTCGGGCTGGTCGTCGAGTGGCCGAAGACGATCTACTACGAGGCGAAGAAGCAGGGTCCGCTCGTAGGCATCCCCGCCGGCTTCCTCGCCGGCTTCGGCCTTGGCCTGATGCGGACCGCGGTCGGCGCATATGAGCTGCTGACCTTTCCGATCGAGCTTCCAGACCACTACAAACCGATCCTGACCCCCCCGTTTCCCTTCGAACAGGGGCAAACTCGCGTCTCCCCCGCACTGATCGAGCGCCCGAAAGAGCCGACCAGGCCGTAAGGCCACCCCCGCAGATTGGATAATAGTTGACTCCTGCGTGAGCGTTCGCAATCCTCACTCGATCGCCCCCCCATTCTGAATACCGGTCTCTCAGACCCCGGTACGGAAATGAATGCTTTTCCTGCGCGTGAGGTGGTAGAAACCGTAGCGCGAGAGGGTCGTCCCCTTTCCGCTGTCGCGTGTGCCTGTCCAGGGAAGCGCGGGATCGAGATAGTCGCAGCGATTCTGGTAGACGGTGCCCGCCTCTAGCGCGTGTGCGAAGCGCTCTGCGCGCTCGCGGCTGCGCGTCCACACAGACGCCGTGAGCCCGTATCGGGTGTCGCCCATCCGGGTGAGCGCTTCGTCGTCATCGGCCACCGCCATGACGGGGACGATGGGGCCGAACGTCTCTTCCTGCATCACCACGGCATCGTTGGGAACGTCGGCCAGAAGGGTCGGCGGAAAGAAGTTGCCGTTCGTCCCCTCAAGCCGTTTCCCGCCGAGGAGGAGTCGGGCGCCCCGTTGGACTGCCTCCTCGACCCGACGCTCCAGCAGGTCGAGGGCGGGACGGCTTGCGAGCGGCCCAAGCGTGGTGTCTTCGTCGAGAGGATCACCGAGCCGGTACCGTTCCATGACGGTCTTCGCTCGAGCGAGGAAGTCATGATAGAGCCCCCGGTGGACGTACACACGTTCCACCGCGCAGCACGACTGCCCTGCGTTGTAGCAGGCGCCGTCGATCAGGTTTTCAACCGTGAAATCGAGATCGGCATCCTCAGCGACGTACGCGGGGTCTTTCCCACCGAGCTCCAGCCCGACGTCGAGAAACCGCTGCGCGGCCACACGGTAGATCTGGTGCCCGCCGGAGACCGAGCCGGTGAAGTTGACGTGATTGATGCGGGGATTGCCGATGAGAGTGGCGGTCTGCTCATGGGAGAGCACCAAGTTCTTGACCAAGCCGGCCGGTTCCAAATTCCCGAACGCCTCTTCAAAGTGCTGACCGCACAAGGGGGTCTTGGCGCTATGCTTCAGAAGGACCGTGTTTCCCGCCAGGAGGGCGGGCACCACGACGTTGACAGGGATGAGCAGAGGATAGTTCCAGGCGGCGATGCACAGGACCACGCCGAGCGGCGTATGCTCGATGCGGCGGTGAAAACCCTCCTTCGCGGGAAGAATGTCCGGCGCCAGCGATTCTTCGGCGATGGACCGCATGTATTCGGCCCGCCCAAAGAATGTGTGAACTTCGCGGCGTGACTGGCGCAACGGTTTCCCCATCTGCAGGGTGATGTCTCGAGCGATCGCTTCGGCGTTGTTCCGGAAGCGTTCGAGGCCTTCCGCCACCCGGCGGGAGCGATCCGCAACGGAAAGCCGGCGCCACCTTTCGTAGGCATGCCGGGCGGCGTCAATCTTGTCGTCGAGCTGCGCACCCTCGTCGTACGAAAGCTCACAGACAATCTCTTGGTTATAGGGATTGACGACCTTGAGCGACATGGCGTCCCCTGCCCGTTGCAAGATATCCACCTACTCCGGGGTGACGTAGGCGCCTGTGATGCCGCCATCCACCACGAATGCAGCGCCGGTGACGTATGACGAGTCGTCGGAGGCGAGGTAGAGCGCGGCCTTCGCCATCTCCTGGGCTTCCCCAAAGCGCCCCATCGGGATATGCACCAGGCGACGGCGCCGCTTCTCATCTGTGTCGAGAATCTTCATCAGCAATTCGGTGCGAAGAGGGCCGGGACAGAGCGTATTCACTCGGATGTTTTCTCGCGCGTGCACGATGGCCAGTTCGCGGCTCAAGGCCACAACGCCCCCCTTGCTCGCCGTGTAGGCGACCTGGGGCGTGGCAGCCCCCATCAGCGCGACGAAGGAAGCGGTGTTGATGATAGAGCCACCTCCTGCCCGGCGCAGTGCCGGAATGCCGTACTTACACCCAAGAAAGACGCCTTTCAGGTTCACCGCCATGGTCAGTTCCCACACCTCTTCTTCGGTGTTGACGGCGTCATCGTCGTGACTATGCAAGATGCCGGCGTTGTTGAAGAGAACGTTCAGCTTGCCGTACGTCCTTTCCGCCACCGCCACCATCTGCTTGCACTCGGCGCCTTTCGACACGTCTGCGCGGACGCAAATGGCGCTCCCTCCCTCTGCCTCCACCATCCTCACCGTTTCTTGACCAGCGGCATCGTTGACATCAGCCACCACAATACTGGCGCCCTCCTGAGCAAAGAGCAGTGCTGATGCGCGACCGATGCCGCTGCCCGCCCCCGTAATGAGCGCTACCCGGTCTTTTAATTTCATGTCGATGTCCCCTTCAGTGCTTACCTCATCGGTACCAGCCGTCAGATGCGCTCGAAGTACCGTTGGCGCTCCCAATCGGTCACCGCTCTATCGTACGCCGCCTGTTCCGTGCGGTAGAAGTGAAGGTAATGCTCCACCACCTCGTCTCCCAGCGCGTGCTTCGCAAACTGACTCTTCTCGAAGAGATCGATCGCCTCATGGAGGGTTCGTGGCACCTGGGGCACTTGCTGGGCGACATACGCGTCCCCCTGGAAGAGGGGAGGGGGCTCGATTTTCTCGACGATGCCATCGAACCCCGACGCTAGAACTGCGGCGTAAGCCAGATACGGGTTGCAGTCGGCGCCGGGGATTCGACACTCGATTCGCAGGGTGTCTCCCTGGCCCACAACCCGAAAGCCCGCGGTGCGATTGTCGTAGCTCCACGCGAGCCGGGTGGGGGCCCATGACCCGGCCTGGTAGCGCTTGTAGGAGTTCACGGTCGGCGCGTAGAACACCATGAAGTCCGGCACGTGGGCGATCCACCCCCCGAGAAACCAGCGAAAGACGTCCGAACACTTGACCGGTCCAAGTTGCAGGTCCCCGGGAAACGCATTCCGGCCGTCACGCCATAGGCTGACATGAAGATGGCCGCTGGAGCCGGCCCGATCGGCCGCATATTTGGCCATGAACGTCACGCTGATCCCCATGTCGTCCGCGATTTCTTTGAGACATTGTTTGTAAATGGCATGGCGGTCGGCCATGGTGAGCACATCGGCATAGCGCACGTTCAGCTCATGCTGACCCATGCCCCACTCGCCTTTGGAGTGTTCCACGGGAACGCCGGAACGCTTCAGGTGACGGCGCACCATCCCATGAAAGCGCTCCTCTCGAGTGCCCTGTAGGGCATGATAGTCTTCGATGTACCATCCTGCCGGCTGAAGTCCCTGATAACGTTTGGCGGCGGCGTCCCGGTAGGAGTCCTGAAAGATGTAGTATTCCAATTCCGATCCCGCCATGACCGTGTAGCCCATGGCAGAGGCCTTCGCTATTTGCTGTTTCAGGATCGACCGTGGTGCCTGCGCGACGAGGTGATGACCCTTCTCATCCTCTACGTCGCAGATCAGCAGGGCCGTCTTCTCCAACCAACTGGCGATCCGCAGCGTAGCCAGATCGGGGACGAGATGGAAATCACCGTACCCCTTTTCCCAGTTGGCGAATCGGTACCCGGCCACAGGCTCCATCTCCATGTCCACGGTGAGGAGATAATCGCACGCGTGCGTCCCGTGCGTCCCAGCGTTCTCGAGGAAAAAGTCCGCATCCAGGCGCTTTCCCATAAAACGCCCGTAGAGATCGGGGAACACCATCAGCACCGTCTCGATGTCGCCCGCTTTGATAAGGGGCGCAAGTTCATCGACGGTCAACATGCCGGGCGTCTTGGACATACGGGCACCTCCTTTCAGAGCACTCACAGCTTAGCAGATTTGCTGACTTCTTGTCCTGTGTACTTCTCAAGAGGGCAGGATGGTCCAAGACCTCCGCGTCAAGGGCGTCGTTCGACGCACGCTCGCCGTGCCCTGAAGGCAATCAGAGAGGATTTGGATACCGAGTTCGGAATGGGTTTTGGTGGGCCTTTGATGGAGGTGGCGCGCAGTAGGGTAGGAGAACGACCTGTTCAAACATCGCGACGAGGAGTCGTGCCAGCAGAGGATCATGCTGGGCCGAGGACCGGAGGGGGGTCCGGCCCTCGGTACCCCAGCATGACGCTTACGGACCCCTACATGCAGAGGGCCCTGGCCCCGCCGTCCACCATCAGCGCGTCGGAGAGCCCGACGCAGTGCGGGTTAAACGGCACCTCGAGTGATTCGGTCGCGTAGTCGTCTCGAGCGGTAAGCCCGTGAAGCTGGGCGTCCAGCATCGCGACCTCCTGCCCCAAGGAGGGAACCTCCTGCTTCAGCACGAAATGCTCTTCCTCCGTCGCCAGCGCCCAATCAAGCGTAGTTGCGAGCGCGGGACCTCCGAAGGTCAGCACGAGCGCGGCCATCAACGCTGCTACGATCCTTGCGGTGCGTGTCATCTTCTCTCACCTCCTGTGGCGTTGCACTTCTGCTCCTCATGTCTTGACAAGGAGCCGGAGAACCACAAGACGCTTCTGGTCTCCCTCACACGTCTGCGGTCTCTCTGGATAGGAGCAGGCGGCGTGCCAATCTGTCTGTGTGCGACGCTAAGGCATTGAAAACAAGGGAGGGATTTGAAAAAACCTGAGCCGGTGGGAGAGGGGTGAGAGTGCGAATTTACCGAGAGGAGCGTGTAACTTTGCCAACAAGGTGCCCTGAGGAATCTCGTTGCTGAGCATCGCTTCGGACGAGTATACTGTCTCATGAGCCGGATCTTCCAAGAGATTCGGGAGTTGGTGACCCGTCGGGAGGTTAAGATTTCAGCACATGGCTACGATGAGCTGGCCGCTGATGACATCCTGGTCATAGATGTCCTAGCCGGTGTGCAGGACGGGGTGGTGGTGGAGGAGTATCCGGACTATCCCAAAGGGCCGTGTGTGCTGGTATTGGAGCGGGACCAGCGAAGGAAGCCCATTCATGTTGTCTGGGGGATTCCACGGCAGGCATCCACTCCTGCTGTCGTGGTCACCGCGTACCGCCCGGATCCGGCTGAGTGGACCAGTGATTTCCTGAGGAGACGTTCATGACCCGTAAACGCCAGACCAAGTTTGTGCATGAAGGGGAATTCGTCGCTGAAGTCGAGGTGCAGCTAATCGAGTCGGCGGAGGGGTGGGCACCCTATTTGTCGCTCGAGGATGCCCAGAAGTTGGATGAGGTGCGGGAGGCGCTGCGGCGGGGCGATCTCACGACCGCAAGCGAGCTGGCCCGGGTCTTCCGTCTCACTCCTGTTATCAGATAGTTTCCCCTCAATGATCGACCGGGGGGCCTCGCCTTGATTTGTACCCTCCCCAACACCTTTTCTCAAAGGGGCGTTGGGGAGGTGTGCTGCGGTTCTGCTTCTTACAGCGTCGTGAGGTCGATGGCGAAGCGGTAGCGGACGTCGCCCTTGATCGTGCGCTCGTAGGCGTCGTTGATCTCCTTCATCGGGATCACCTCGACGTCGGCCGGCACGTTGCTTCGGGCGCAGAAGCGGATTTCGGGCATCGCATCTTCCTCCCGAGGCGGAACAGACAAAGCGGAATTCGCGTCACGGCCTCCAGTACGCTTTTCCGCAGATTTCCTTCGCCTGCACCATTTGATACACCTTTGCTGGGCCTCGTTGCCTGATCAATAGACGGCCCCGGGGAAGGTGTAGACCTGAAGCCGCTTCCCGACCAACTTGTACATCCGCGGGGCCTTCCAGGGCTCTCCGAGAATCCCATCGTGAATCGCCCAGCTCCGGCCCCTCACCGTCTGCTCCATCCCGGGCCGGCGGAACGGAGTGGAACCATCGAGGCGCCGGGAGAGCGGCCTTCCAGGGGCGAAACCCTGATGGATCGACGCCATCTCCTGCCCGCCGATGAGATAGCCAAAGCCGTACCTCTCGCACAGGATGGCCATGTGGTAAAACTTCGCCTCAAGGACGAAGCGGTCCCTTCCCAGAAACGCAGTGAACTCCTCGACCAGGCGGAGCACTCTTCCCAGAAGTCGGAGGCTCCAGCGGACTTGGCCGGGGGCAAGGCCCGCCTTCATCGCCCGCTCCTCTTCCTCGAGGTTCCGCCCAGCGGTCCCCAGGCGGGTCTCTTGCCCGTTCTCGTCCCGGTCGATCTGGAACCGATCGGCGCGCGGGTCGTTGGTGACGATGAAGCCCAGCTCCAGCTCGCCGTCGAAGGTCTGGTCGAGCTTCAGCAAATAGACGTAGTCCCGATCCTCGGGGTTGAGGCGCACTTCGATCCGAACGAGGTCCTGATCCGGGGGGCAGAGGAAGGTGACGAGCCGCCCACCGAATCGGTCCGTCAGGGTCTTCGAGTCGATGCCGAAGGTCTCGAACAGCGCCTTCGGGATCAACCTCCCGTAGATCGCCTCGCGTTCCTCCTTCGGGAGGAGGTTGATCTGTCGGATCGACAGCGTCTTCCGGTCTTCGAGGAGAGTGCGGAAGCGGGCATACACGTCGGGGGCGACGTGCCGACCGACTCGCACCAGGAGGCGGTTCGCAGGATCGGCCGTGATCTCTGGCTCGTCAGTGGGAAACTCGGCGAAGCCGAACGGTTGCGAGAGACGAAGGAGCATGCCCCGATAGGCCGGCCTATCAAGTCCGCTCCCCTCGAGGTCCCACTGCTCCGCGTACAGGGGGGCGAGGACGATTCGCTCCTCCCAGCTCCCCTCAGAGAGGGGGAGCCCCAGCATCCCCTTGGCGAGGCCGATCCGGCGGAAGCTGCGCGCGACCTCTAACGCACCGACCTCGTAGAGGGGGAGTGCGGGGTCTCGACCCCACCGCTCGATCGGATCGGGGGGCTGCATGACGAGATAGCCGACGAGCTTCCCCTCAGGAGTGCCGGCCACGACGACCTCAGCATTTTCGATGGCTGAGCTCCGCTCGAGCATCCCCTTGAGCACCCCAGGCTGGAGGTGAAAGGGGGAGCCGAGGCCATCCTCGATCGCCATGGAAGCGATCACCTCGGGGGTCGGATGGTTCACGAGCCGGATCGAGCCGTCAGCCGTCTGAAGATCCTTGGTCAACATGGGCAACCCTCCACACATAGTCAGTTGGACCTATTATAACGCAATG
>Ga0187892_10003711_pt1 | contig 27252 bp, 18 predicted proteins | sample MA1701073metaG_FD_139345 | JGI IMG/M metagenome (GOLD analysis project Ga0187892, IMG submission 139345) | Bio-ooze microbial communities from a basaltic lava cave in the Kipuka Kanohina Cave System on the Island of Hawaii, USA - MA170107-3 metaG ... | reverse complement strand
GGCTCGGTGAAGATCCGCGTCGAGACGATCGCGCACTACCTGCAGAAGTACGCCGCCGAGATCATCGAGCGCAAGAAGGCGGCCTCGCCGCCGGGGTGCCCGCTGCTTCGCGCGCAGTAGTCTAACTCGGGGTTCCGCTGCTCACGTCGGCGAAACCCGCACGCGCGACACGGTCGGTCAGCCGATCGACGCCCTCGGACTGATCCACGATCCAGCCGCGCTCGCCGGCGATGTCGTCGAGCGCCGCGTCCAGCCCGCGGGCAACGCTGGGCTGACCGCCGCGCGCGGCTTTCACCTCGATCGCGATTCGCCGGTCGCCGCGGTCTAGCACCAAGTCGATCTCAGCCCCCGCAGCGGTACGCCAGAAGAAGGGCTGCGAGCCCGGCCGAGCCAGCAGCTCGCGCCGCACCACATCCTCGATGACGAACGTCTCCCAACTCGCGCCACGGACCGGATGCGCGTCCAGCTGTTCGAGGGTCGAGATGTTCAGCAAGTGGTGGAGCAGGCCCGTGTCCCGGAGATACGCCTTGGGGGCCTTCACCAACCGCTTGCCGACGTTGCGAAAGTAAGGGGGCAGACGTCGCAGGAGGAAGGTGCGCTCGAAGGCGTCGAGGTAGCGCTGCACCGTGTGGTAAGAAACGCCGAGCGATCCACCGAGCTGTGAGGCATTGAGCAAGCCGCCCTGCCCGTGTGCGATCATCGTGAGCAGACGGCGGGCGAGGATCGGATCGGCGGTGACTCCGTATTTCGGCAGGTCGCGCTCGAGGAACAGCCGCAGGTAGGACTCCCACCACTCCCGGAAGTCTCCGCGCAGCGCATCCGGGAAGCCGCCCTTTAGCCAGAGCGATCGCCAGTCGGCGGGGGATTCACCGGTGGCCGCTTCGCACGCGGTCAACGGCGCGAGCTCGATCACCGCGGCTCGCCCGGCCAGCGATTCGGCCGCCCCACGCACGAGCGCGGGCTGCGCCGAACCGAGGACGACGAACCGCCCCTTCCTCGCGCGCTCGGCGTCGACCAGCCCTCTGATCGCCGCGAAGACTCCTTCGACCGCCTGCGCCTCGTCGACGATCAGCCCGCCGCGCTCGCGGCCCGCCAGCACGAACCGCGGATCCTCCCGAAGCGCCGCGGCCGTCGCCGGATCCTCGCAATCGAGATAGGGAAGGCTCGGAAACGCCCCCCGGGCGAGCGTCGTCTTGCCCGCTTGGCGCGCCCCCAGGATCACGACCGCGGGGAAGCTCCGGGCGAGCCGGCCGAGGGAGTCGGCGGCGAGCCGTTCGAACATGGCCTGCAAATTAGAAGGTTCCCTTCTAATTTGCAAGGCCGTCGATTCCCGGTGCCATGGAAACCGACCCGAACTCGATGACGCTCGTGTCGACGATCATCGCGCTCGCGCACTCGCTGCGACTCAAGGTGGTGACGGAGTGGGTCGAAACCGTGAGCAGGCGAAGTTCCTGCGCCCGTTGCGGTGCGACGAGACGCAAGGCTATCTGTTCAGCAAGCCCCTGCCCCTCGATGGGATTGCCGCCATGCTGAGAGCTGAGACCTGAGCGCAAGCGCGGGTCGTTGGCCCGCGCCGGGAGCGGTCGACCGGTCCAGGAGCTCGACTCCACCAAGCCCGCCGGCTCGGTGAAGATCCGCGTCGAGACGATCGCGCACTACCTGCAGAAGCACGCCGCCGAGATCATCGAGCGGAAGAAGGCCGCCTCGCCGCCGGGGTGTCCGCTGCTTCCGAGCCCCTTGTCAAAAGGGTCGTGAGGGCGGCGGGCCCGCTAAGGTCGCCCCCGCCTTTCGCGGGCGGTCGAAGAGCAAGTGCTCGCCCGCGAGCTTCGGGCGCGCTGCTCGAACCCCTGGTACGCAAGAAGGACGGGCACCGCGCATCCTGGGTGTTCGAGGATGCGGCCATGACCGGCGCGCGCTCATGGGCTGCGGCGTCCCGGGCGGCGCTTTGCCAACCTTTCATGCTGGCTCGCCGGTCGCGTTGATCGCCCGTCGGGGATGACCGGCTCCGGCCACGCCGCGCCGCTACCCTCCAGGAACCGGCGATGGTTCGTGGTCGCGAGGCGCCGGCGATCGTGCTCCGCCGCCGCGGGACGCGCAATCGGTCACGGATTGGCCTGCGCTGACAGCTTCGAGCGGCGCCGGCGGGGCGCCAAACCGCTCGCGACTTATTCCACACCCCCGAGGCGCGGTTGGTGCAGCTCTTGCTGCAGGTCGCCGCCATCGAGGAGCCCGATGCGCTGGCGACCGCCGGCGCAATCAGCGGAGATGAGCAGAGGCGTGAAAACCAAGCGAAAGCCGGCGCAGGCGGCATCAGCCCCTGCGCGCGCGCTCGCCCGGGCTCCGGACCAGCTGAAGCGAGCGACGGCCAAAGGCGCGGCGAAGCACAGGCGCCCGATCGGTGCGCCAGCCGTCGCCACCGCCCTCTCCCTACGCGCGAACCCTTCGCTCGCCGACGAGGGGAAGCCGACGGCGCTCACCTCTGCGGCTCCGGCCCAGCGCACGAGCGAGCTCGTCTTCGTCGACAGCACCACGCCCCGCTACCAGAGCCTGATCGAGGACATGCGCACGGCCGGCCCCGAAGGGCGGCGCCTGGAGTTCGTCCTCATCGACCCCTGGCGCGACGGGGTGCACAAGATCACCGAGACGCTGATCCAGAAGAAGGGCCTCGACGCGATCCACATCGTCTCGCATGCCCGAGATGGGGCGGTGCGGCTTGGCTCCGCGCAGCTCGACTTCGACACCGTGCTCAGGCGCGCCGGCCAGATCACGGCCTGGTGCGATGCGCTCAATGCGAACGGTGACATCCTCCTCTACGGCTGTGATCTCGCCGCCAGCCAAGAGGGCAAGGCGCTGCTCGAGGCCCTCTCGCGCCTGACCGGTGCGGATGCGGCTGGCGTGACCGGCTCGGCGGCGCAGGGCGGGGACTGGAAGCTGGAATTCAAGCCGGGTGCGATCGAGGTGCCGATCGTCGTGAAGCGGGACGAAATGCGCGACGAGGACAAGGACAAGAAGCACGACGAGCACCGTGCCGCGTGCGAGCCCGAGGGGCAGGAGGCTCGTGCTTGAGGACCCGCCCGGCGTTCGAGTGAGCCGCTAGCGGCCCGTCCGTGCCCCGGTCGCGGAGGCCGTAATCAGGCCCCTTCCTCGACCTTCTCGAAGTCGATCCGCTCGTAGACCGGCAGCCCCTGGAGGTACCGCCGCAGGCAATCCAGCCCCATCTCCACGGCGCCGAGGCGCACCCAGTCGCGCCCTCCGACGAGACGGCCGCGGCGCGCGGCCGTCTCACCCCCCGCCGCGATCGCGAGACAGATGGTGCCGGCGAATTCGATGCGGTCCGCGCCTTCGTCGAGATCGACGAGCACGGCCAGCGCGTGCGTCGACCCGGAGATTCGTTGCGCGGCGCGCGCAACGGCCTCGGCGGTCTCGCGCGTGACGCCGCCGCCCGCCACGCCGCGATCGAGCCCGACCGCGGCGCATAGATCGCCGAGGTCACGTGCCACGATGCCGCGGCGGAACACCTGTTCCGCGCCGGCAAGATGCGCGATGCGGCCGGCGATCTGTCCGCTGGTGAACATCTCCACGGTCGCGAGCGTGGCCTGGCGGCGGGCCAGCTCGTCGAGGACCACGCCCTCGAGCGTCCGATCGTCTTCCGCGACGATGTAGTTGCCCAGGCGCTTGCGCACTTCCAGCTCGAGAGGTGCGAGCTTGCGGCGGATGTCGTCCATGTCGCGGCCGCGCGCGGCGAGCTTGGTCTCGAGCTGCGGATAGTGCGCGCGGAAGCCGAGCTTCACCGTGCCGTCGGTCGCGAGCTCCGCCACGCCCGCGAGCAGCGCATCGGCGCGGGACTCGCCGATGCCGAAGGAATGGAACCGCTTCAGGTGGATCGCCGCCTGGAGGCCACTCTTCTTCAGCAGCCGCGGGATGATCTCGCCCTCGAGCATGCGGCGCACCTCGCGCGGCACCCCGGGCGTGAAGAAGAACCGCGCTTTCCCGATGTCCACGGCGAAGCCGCAAGCCGTCCCGATCGGGTTGTCGAGGATCTCGGCGCCAGCAGGCAGCATCGCCTGCTTGCGGTTGTTGGGCGGCATCACCCGGCTGCGCCGCGCGAAGAATGCCTCCATCCTCGCCAGCCATTGCTCGTCCAGCACGAGCTCGACGCCCGCGGCCTTCGCGGCGGTCTCCTGGGACAGGTCGTCGACGGTGGGCCCCAACCCGCCGTTGACGATCACCGCATCGGCCCGCCCGCCGGCGAGCCGAAACGCGAGCAGCAGCTCCTCCCGGTCATCGCCGACCGTGGTCTCCCATTTCACCGCAAGCCCGACATCCTCGAGCTTCTGGGCGATGTAGGCGAAATTGGTGTTGACGGTCTTGCCGGTGAGCACCTCGTCCCCCGTGCAGATGACTTCGATGCGCATGCCCGCCTTCCAGGAAAAAGGATCGCAGTGCGATCATAGCTTCGGGTGCCTCGGGCTACCCGGTGCCGTGGACGCAGTACTCCTGACCGAACCGGATCTCCTCGACTGGATGTTCGGCGCCGAGGTCCGCGAGGGGCTCATCAAGTCGCCGTTCGACATCGCCGACGTCTGGCCGTCCTCCTACAGCGCCAACACCAACGAGATCCTCTGGGGCGCCAAGGTCGCCGCGCGCATGCCGTGGATCGCCGGCGTCATCCGCCTCCACCAAGCCGGCCGGCTCGATGAAGATCCGCGTCGCGACGATCGCCCACTACCTGTAGAAGTACGCCGCCGAGATCATCGAGCGCAAGAAGGCGACCTCGCCGCCGAAGAGCCCGCTGATCAAGACGCAGTAGCCGCCGCGCCCGCGCTTCTAGAGCCGCACGCGTTGACCGGCGCGCAGCTCCGCGATCGAGTAGTGCGTGCCGCGCCAGTCGATGCCGCCGTTCCGGGTGCACCGGTAGGCCGAGCGCAACATCATCACCGAGACGACCAGCATCCCCAGCGGAAGGAACAGCACGCCGAGATCGGCGTCGCCCCGCTTGCTCGGCCCGGGCAACGCGAGAGCGATGTGGCCGGCGATGACCGCCCCGGCGGCCCCCAGCAATATCCCGCTGTGAGCGGCGATGCCCGCGACGAGGGCGACGACGGGCGCCGCCGCCAGGCCCCACAGGATCGCCACCATCGGCAGCAGTCGCCACCATCGGTATTGCGCCCCCGGGCCGAACGCGTTCTTCTCCACCCCTCTGATCATGTCGCGAAGGCTTTCGTACCACGGCACCGACACGTCCTCCTCCGCGGCCACCAGCCGCGTTCGACCGCCGGCCTCGTTGATCATCAGCCCCAGGCCGTAGTCGTCGGCGGGCTCCATCCGCAACCACTCGAAGCCCGGGGTGCGGCGGAACATCTCGACCTTGACGAGATTGAAGGCGCCGATGCCGACGGGCGTCCTGCTGTTCGGGCGGTTCACCAGGGGGGCACGGGTGGTCAGCAGGAACAGCATCCCGAAGGTGGTCATCGCGACATTCACCCAAAAGCCGCCGGCAACGAGCCGCGGAACGCAGGCCAGGTGATCGGCCCGCTGGTGCCGCGCGTAGCAGACGGCGCGACGCAATGCGCCGGGCGCAAAGTACACGTCCGCGTCGGTGAACAGGTACCAATCGCCAGTGGCCGATTGCACGCCCTGATGCAGGGCATGGACCTTTCCCAACCAGCCCCTGGGGAGCTCGGTGATGTGTCGTACCCGTAGCCTGGCGTCGGCCTGCGCCAGGCGATCGAGGATCTCTCCGGTCGCATCCGAAGAACGATCGTCGATCGCGATGACCTCCGCGTCCGGGTAGTCCTGCGCGAGCAGGGTGCTCACCGACCGCTCGACGTGTCCCGCCTCGTTACAGGCCGGGACGATGATGCTCAATCGGGGCCAGCGCTCGGCGTCGCAAGACAACGTCGCCGTCTCTTCACGGAGCCGGGGTAGCGATCTGGCGGTCCACAGCAGAAACACCAGGACGAAGACCCAGATGCCGCAGAAAAACAGGGCAACAGCGTGAATCGGGTCCACTTCCGCAAGCCACAAGACCGCTTCTCCGTGCCGATCGCGCGTCGCAGGTCGGAACGCCGCGCCGTGTCCCGCGCGGGATCCACGCTCAGCCAATCGACGTAGGCGTTCGGTGCGACGCTCGGCCGTCGCGTCGTCCGTTCTGCAGATTATCACCGCCGGCCGCGGCACCTATCCTGCAACCGGTGCGGCGACTCCGCCGCGCGCGCTTCCACGTCCACCACCGAGAGGCATTCATGAACCTGAACGACCTGATGCTGGTCCCCGCCTGGAAGGCCGAACTGATCTCGCTCTACCGGCCGTGCCGGCAGCGGATCCTGATCGTGACCGACGGCGGTCTCAACTACGATGCGGCCAACGGCTTCGGCCTGTCCGAGATGGTCGCCGCGCTGCAGGACACGGCAAACGGCGGCATGCCGGTCACCGTCACCAAGGCGCATCGCGGCGCCGGCGCCGGCGCCGACGTCCCGAACTTCCGCTTCGACACCGCGGCGGTCGCGGTGACGCGCAGCAACTACGATCAGCTCTGGCTGTTCGGCATCGCCTCGAGCGAGACCCAGAACACCGTGCCCGGATCGAATCCAGCGTACAACCCGTCGCTCGCGCTGTCGAACGCCGAGATCGCGGTCGTCGCGAACTTCATGCAGGCGGGCGGCGGCGTCTTCGCCACCGGCGACCACGGCCGGCTCGGCGTCTCGCTCTGCGGCCTCCTGCCGCGGGTCCGGCAGATGCGCGAATGGCGCAACATCCCGATGGGCCTCGAGGGCGTGCCGACCTCGCTCGCCCGGCTCGACACGGTCGTGAACCCGGGGTCGAACGCGAGCTACGAGTTCGACGACCAGTCGGACGACATCCCGCAGCGGATCTATCCGCACTACCGGCAGGCGACGCCGACCTCGCCGTGGACGGTGCACCCGCTGCTCTCGAGCGCGGCGGGCGACATCGACGTGCTGCCCGACCATCCGCACGAGAGCGTCTGCCTGACCGCCGCGACCCCGGCGGCGACGTTCAGCATCCCGGGCCTGAGCTTTCCGGAGTTCCCGGCGACCGCGGCCGGCGTGCGGCCGCTCCCGGAGATCGTCGCGACCTCGGTCTCGGGGGGACGCGCGATCCCGGTCTTCGCCGGGGTGAAGCCGCCGGTGACGCCGCGCTGCTTCGGCGCGATCTCGGCCTACGACGGCGACGCCGTCGACCGCGGCCGCATCGTGTGCGACGCGACCTGGCACCACTTCGTCAACATCAACCTGAACGGCGTGGGGACCCCGGCGTTCGGCGGCGCGCCGCGGATGGGGCTGCGCGACGCCGCCGGCAATCCGACGCCGGCCTACCGGCAGATCAAGCGCTACTACGCGAACCTCACGCGCTGGCTCGCGCCGGAGGGGCGGCGGCGCTGCCCGCTCTTCATCGACGTGCTCGACGTGCGGTACCGCTTCCCGCTCATCGAGGAGCTGCCCGTGCCGGTGCCGCCGGTACCGCCGTTCCCGCTGCTCGTCGAGATCGGCGCGCGCACGCAGGAAGCGCTGGCCGGGACCTACGGCGCGGGCATGGCCGCCGAGATCACGAACGAGCTCGCGGCCCTCGCCGACGCGGGCGAGGAGGTGCGCGATTTCCTCGTGGCGCCCAAGCGCCGCGGCAAGCCGCGCGAGGACGAGGCGGCGCTGGTCTCCGCGCAGGAGCTGCGCATGGCGGCCCTAGGCGGGGTGATGCTGCACATCGCGCGCGAGCTGCCGGCCACGCCGGAGGAGCTGCCGCGCGCGCTCGGCGAGCACACGGACGACGAGCGCGAGACCGCGCTCCTCGCCGCCGGAGTGAACGCCGGGCTGCGCGCCGGCCTGAAGCATCTCGCCGGGGCCGCGAAGCGTAGCGTCGCCCTCGTCAAGCGTCTGGAGCAGGCCATGAAGGAGGAGGTGGCGGCGGCGTAAGCGGCCCCGCGGCCGGCCTGCGCGCCCGCTCCCGGACCATCGGGAGCGGGCGCTTTTTTTCCCGCCCGGAGACGGAGCGCGCGGCGCGTCAGCGCAGCAGGAACGGCTTCGCCGCGCCCGGCCGGTACGGATAGCGGCGCAGCGTCTCCTCGTCGAGCGCGATGCCGAGGCCCGGGCCGGCCGGCGGCGCGATCCGGCCGGCCTGCGCCGCCAGCGGCTCGGTGAGGGAGGAGCGCTCGAGCTCGCCCTCGGCGATCTCGACCGGCATGGTGCCGCCCATCGCCGCCGCGACGTGGAGCGTCGCCGCCATGGCCGGGCCGAAGAACCAGGAGTGCAGCGCGACCGGCCGGTTGGCGGCCTGGAGCAGCGCGAGCACCTTCCTCGTCTCGCCGACGCCGCCGGCCTTGGCGACGTCCGGCTGGAACACGTCGATCGCGTCCTTGACCAGCATCTCGCGGAAGCCGTAGATCGTGGCCTCGTTCTCGCCGGCCGCGATCGGGATCGAGGTGGCGCGGCGCACCCGGGCGAGCCCGTCGTAGTCCTCCGGCGGCCAGACCGGCTCCTCGAGCCAGCGCAGGCCGCAGGGCTCGAGCGCGCGCGCGATGGCGATCGCCTCGGTCGGCGACCACGGGCAGTTCGCGTCCAGCATCAAGTCGATCCCGGGACCGACCGCGGCGCGGGCGGCGCGGACCGACTCGACGTCGGTCTGGTGGAGCTTCAGCATCGTGTAGCCGGCCGCGACCAGCCGCTCGCAGGCTTTAGCGACTTCGGCGGGCGAGTCGTATCGCATCAAGCTCGCGTAGGCCGGGAGCGTCGGCCGGACGAGGCCGCCGAGCAGCTCGTAGAGCGGCGCCTCGCGGACCTTGCCGAGGAGATCCCACAGGGCCATCTCGACGCCGCCGACGGCGTAGAGCCCGAGCCCGCGCCGACCGTAGTTGACGGTGCAGCGCTGCATCAGCTCGGTCAAGTACTCGATCCGGGTCGGATCCTGGCCGAGGAGGACCGGGCGCAGGCCGTCCTCGACGACGTTGCAGACCCCGAGCGGCGCCCCGAAGGCGAAGGTCTCGCCGATGCCGCTCGGCCCGTCGTCGGTCAGCACCCGGATGATGATCTGCTTGCCCGACCAGTTCACCCACCCGCTCGGCGGCTGCATCGGCCGGAACGGGATCGCGAGCGGAATTGCCTGGACGTCGGTGATTTGCATGACCGGTCCTCCCGACCCGGGAAGCGCTAGGCCGCCGGCTCGTCGGTCTCCGCCGCGATGCGGATGAGCCGCTTGCCGAGGTTCTCGCCGCGGTAGAGGCCGGCGATCGCGCCCGGCGCGTGCTCGATGCCGTCGAGGATGTCTTCCCGGTAGCGGATCTTCCCGCTGCGGACCCAACCGGCGAGCGCCGCGAGCGCCTCGGCGTAGCGCGCCGCGAAATCGAAGATCACGAACCCCTGCATGCGCGCCCGCTTCACGAGCAGATGCCGCTCGACGCGCGGGGCGAGCGGCGGCGGATCCCAGCTCGCGACCGAGGCGGTGCCGCAGATCACGACGCGCGCGCCGACCCGCAGGCGCGCGTAGACCGCGTCGCTGATCGGGCCGGCGGTGTTGTCGTAATACACGTCGACCCCTTCCGGGCAGGCCGCGGCGAGCGCCGGCGCGAGCTCGCCGCGCTTGTAGTCGAGCGCCGCGTCGTAGCCGAACTCCTCGCGGCAGAGGCGCGTCTTCTCGGGGCCGCCGGCGATCCCCACCGCCCGACACCCTTTGAGCTTCGCGATCTGCCCGACGCACGACCCCACCGCGCCGGCCGCGGTGGAGACGACCACCGTCTCGCCCGGCTGGGGTCGTCCGACCTCGAGCAGCCCGAAATACGCCGTGATGCCGTTCAACCCGAGCACCCCGAGCGACGTCGACAGCGGCAGATCCGTTTCGGTCACCTTGCGCTGCACCGCGCCCGCGTCGACCACGGCGTAGTCCTGCCAGCCGAACATGCCCGTGACGAGCTCGCCCGGGCGGTAGTCCGGGTGGCGCGACGCCGCGACCCGTCCGGCGGCGAACGAGCGCATCACCCCGCCGATCGGGACCGGGTCGGCGTAGTTCGCCACGGCGCTCACCCAGCCGCGCATCGCGGGCTCGACCGAGAGATAGATGTTGCGCACGAGAATCTGCCCTGCGCCGGGCGCCGGAACGGCGGCCGCGGCGAGCTCGAAGCATTCCGCCTGGGGGATGCCCTCCGGACGGGCCTTCAGCAGCACCTGGCGATTCACCGCGGGTCCGCGCATGCGCGCGACCCTATCACACCGATCGCCGGATCGGCGCGACTCGCGGCGCCCCGGTAGCATCCGCGCATGCGCCCGGATCTTTCCTCGCTCGCGCTCTTCATCCGCATCGCCGAGACCCGCAGCATCACCAAGGCGGCGGAGGCCTGCCACATCGCGCTCGCCGCGGCGAGCCGGCGGGTCGCGCAGCTCGAGGACCAGTTCGGCGTGCAGCTCCTCTACCGCACCGCCCGGGGCGTGGAGCTCACCCCGGCGGGCCACGCGCTCCTCTTCCACGCGCGCCAGCTCCTCGCCAGGGTCGACGACATGGCCGCCGAGCTCTCCGACTACAGCAAGGGCGCCAAGGGGCTGGTGCGGGTGCAGGCCAACACCTCGGCGCTGGCGCAGTTCCTCTCCCAGGACCTGGCGAGCTTCGCCGCCGCCCATCCCGCGGTAAAGCTCTCGCTCGCCGAGGAGCGCAGCGGTGCGATCATCGAAGCGGTGCACGCCGGCACGACCGACGTGGGCATCGTCATGGAAGGCACGCCGACCGACGGGCTGGAATGCTTCGTGTACCGCAGCGACCGGCTCGTGGCGGTCCTGCCGGGCAAGCATCGCCTGCGCGGCGCGCGCCTCGCCTTCGAGAAGCTGCTCGACTTCGACTTCGTCGGGCTCGAGGGCGACACGATGATCTCGAAGCTCCTTGCCGACCGCGCGGCCGCGGCCGGGAAGCCCCTCCGGCTGCGGGTGCAGGTGAAGAGCTTCGACGTCGTGGCGCGGATGATCCAGGCGGGCCTGGGGATCGGCGTGCTGCCCGAGCGGGCGGCCCGCTCCTTTGCCGGTCCGATGGGGCTGCGGCTCGTCCCGCTCACCGACGACTGGGCCGCCCGGCGCATGCTGCTCTGCGTGCGCCAGTACGCGGCGCTGCCGTTCATCGCCCGGCAGCTCGTCGACCACCTGGTTCCCGGGGAAAAGGCGTCCTGAAGCCTTCGCGCTCCGCGAAGGCCCCCTTGCCCGAATTCCGCTTCCCCCGGCCGGGGGAACGATGCTTTCATGGTTGCAGTGCAGCACCCCGCCACCCGAGCCAGCGAGGAGAAAAGCGCCATGACCCGTGAACTGGAGATCGCCCGCATCAAGAAGGACTGGTCCGAGAACCCGCGCTGGACGGGTGTGAAGCGCGGCTACACCGCCGAGGACGTCTACCGCCTGCGCGGCAGCCTCCAGGTCGAGCACACGCTCGCCCGGCGCGGCGCCGAGAAGCTGTGGCGGCTGATGCACGAGCGCCCGTACGTCAACTCGCTCGGCGCGCTCACCGGCAACCAGGCCATGCAGCAGGTCAAGGCGGGCGTGCCCGCGATCTACCTCTCGGGCTGGCAGGTGGCGGCCGACGCCAACGACAGCCTCGCGATGTATCCCGACCAGTCGCTGTACGCGACGACCAGCGTCCCGACGGTCGTGAAGCGCATCAACGCGGCGCTGCAGCGCTGCGACCAGATCGACCACGCCGAAGGCAAGCACGACATCGACTGGTTCGCGCCGATCGTCGCCGACGCCGAGGCGGGCTTCGGCGGCGTGCTGAACGCCTTCGAGCTCATGAAGGCGATGATCGAGGCGGGCGCGGCCGGGGTCCACTTCGAGGACCAGCTCGCCGCGGTGAAGAAGTGCGGCCACATGGGCGGCAAGGTGCTCGTGCCGACGCAGGAGGCGGTCCAGAAGCTCGTCGCCGCGCGGCTCGCGGCCGACGTGCTCGGCGTGCCCACGCTGCTGCTCGCCCGCACCGACGCCGAGGCGGCCGACCTCGTCACCGCCGACGTCGACGAGAACGACAGGCCGTTCCTCACCGGCGAGCGCACGCCGGAGGGGTTCTTCCGCACGCGCAAGGGCTTCGACCAGGCGCTCTCGCGCGGGCTCGCCTATGCCGAGTACGCCGACCTCGTCTGGTGCGAGACCGGCACGCCCGACCTCGCGTTCGCGCGCCGCTTCGCGGAGGGCGTGAGAAACGTGTACCCGGACAAGATGCTCGCCTACAACTGCTCGCCGTCGTTCAACTGGAAGAAGAACCTCGACGACGCGACGATCGCGAAGTTCCAGCGCGAGCTGGGCGCGATGGGCTACAAGTTCCAGTTCATCACGCTCGCCGGCTTCCACGCCCTCAACTACGGCATGTTCGAGCTCGCCCACGGCTACGCGCGCGAGGGCATGAGCGCCTTCGTGCGGCTCCAGCAGGCCGAGTTCGCCGCCGCGGCGCAGGGGTTCACCGCGGTCAAGCACCAGCGCGAGGTCGGCACCGGCTACTTCGACGACGTGACCCAGGTGATCCAGGCGGGCAAGTCCTCGACCACGGCGCTGCACGGCTCCACCGAGGACGAGCAGTTCTTCGTCGGCGCGACGCCGATCGACGTGCGCTCCCAGCGCTCGGCCGCGGCCACCTGACGGGAGGCCGGGCATGCAACGCGCAAGCTTCCACATCCCCGGCATCGCGCTTCCTCCCGGCCAGCCGCAGTTCGAGCGGGTCCTCACGCCGCCGGCGCTGGAGTTCGTCGCGCACCTCGCGCGGAAATACGAGCGGCGCCGGCGCGAGCTGATGCGCGCGCGGGCGGAGCGCCAGGCACGGCTCGACGCCGGCGAGCCGCTCGGCTTCCTGCCCGAGACGCGCCCGATCCGCGAGGGCGACTGGACCGTCGCCCCGGTCCCGGCCGACCTACACGACCGCCGCGTGGAGATCACCGGGCCGGTCGAGCGCAAGATGATCATCAATGCGCTCAACTCGGGCGCGAGCACTTTCATGGCGGACTTCGAGGACTCGACCACGCCGACGTGGGAGAACATGGTGCGCGGGCAGGTCAACCTGCGCGAAGCGGTCGACGGGACGATCGCCTTCGACAGCCCCGACGGCAAGCGCTATTCGCTGGGCGAGGCGACCGCGACTCTGATCGTCCGCCCGCGCGGCTGGCACATGCTCGAGCGCCACGTGCTGGTCGACGGCGAGCCGGTCTCCGCCTCGCTCTTCGACTTCGGCCTGTTCTTCTTCCACAACGCCGCGCGGCTCGTCGCCAAGGGGAGCGGGCCCTACTTCTATCTGCCGAAGATCGAGAGCCACCACGAGGCGCGCCTCTGGGACGAGGTGTTCGGCGAAGCCGAAGCACGCCTGAACCTGCCGCGCGGAACGATCAAGGCGACCGTGCTGATCGAGACCCTGCCCGCGGCGTTCGAGATGGACGAGATCCTCTACGAGCTGCGCGCGCACTCCGCCGGGCTGAACTGCGGCCGCTGGGACTACATCTTCAGCTGCATCAAGAAGCTGCGCCGCACGAACTTGCTGTTCGCCGACCGCGCCCTGGTCACGATGACGAGCCCGTTCCTGCGCGCGTACTGCCAGCGGCTCGTGCAGACCTGCCACCGCCGCAACGCCCACGCCATGGGCGGGATGGCCGCCCAGATCCCGATCAAGAACGACCCCGCGGCCAACGACGCGGCGATTGCCAAGGTGATCGCCGACAAGGAACGGGAGGCGAACGACGGCTTCGACGGCACCTGGGTGGCGCACCCCGGCCTGGTCCCCGTGGCCCGCGCCGTGTTCGATCGGGTCATGCCGACGGCGAACCAGATCCACCGCAAGCGCGAGGACGTGGCGGTGACGGCGGCCGACCTGCTCGCCTTCGCTCCGCAGGGCCCGATCACCGAGGCGGGGCTGCGCACCAACATCGACGTGAGTCTGCAATACCTGGGCGCGTGGCTCGCGGGCAACGGCTGCGTGCCGATCAACAATCTTATGGAGGATGCGGCCACCGCGGAGATCTCGCGGTCGCAGATCTGGCAATGGATCCGCAACCCCAGAGGCGTGCTCGAGGACGGCCGCAAGGTGACGCTCGAGCTCTTCCGGGCGCTGCTCGCGGAAGAGCTGCGCCGCCTCTCGCGCGCCCCCGGGGACGCGCGCTACGCCGAGGCGGCCTCGCTCCTCGACCGGCTCGTCGCGGCGGACGAGTTCGCCGACTTCCTCACGGCGCCGGCCTACGAGCTCGTCGCGGCGCCGCCGCAGGCGACGCGGGCTGCCGCGTAGCGCGAAAGAGCTCTTCGGCGTCCGCTCGACGCCCCTTCCGGGGCGTTTCTTTTTCGGCCGCCGCGCGCGCCGGGATCCGCGCGACGCTACGGCTCACGGCATCTGCTTCTGGGTGTAGATGAGCGAGTACTGCGCGTCCGCGGGCGTGGGCGGCATCGTCGCCTGCCATGCGGCGTAGCGGCCGCGCATCGCGGCGAGCCGGTCGGGATGGCGCAGCGCGAGGTTTGCGCGCTCCCGCTCGTCGGCTTCCACGTCGAAGAGATATTCGTTGTCTTCGATCGCGAGATACTTCCACCGACCCTCGCGCATCGCCCGCTGGTTGCGGTATTTCATGCGCCAGAAGAGCGCGCGCTCCGTCGTCGCGCCGGCGTCGCGGAGGCAGGGCATGAGCGACACCCCGTCGAGAGGCTGGTCGCGGTCCGGCGGCACGCCTGCCGCCTCGAAGAAAGTCGCGACCCAGTCCATCGTCATCGCGAGCTGGTCGGTCACTCCGCCAGCGCGCACGACCTTCGGCCAGCGCGCGACGTAGGGCACGCGGATGCCGCCCTCGGTGAGATCCATCTTGCCGCCGACGAGCGGCCAGTTGTCGGAGAAGCGTTCGCCGCCGTTGTCGCTCGTGAAAACGACGAGGGTGTCCTCGGCGAGCCCGCCCGCCTCGAGCGCGTCCAGCACCGCGCCGATCCCCTCGTCCATGTGGTGGATCATCCGCTGGTAGGTGCGGATCGAGCCGCCGTCGAGGTGCTGGATCCTGCCGACCAGCGCCGGCGCGACCCCGGCGTCGGCGCGCGTCTCCCAGGGCCAGTGCGGCGCGTTGTAGTGCAGGCTGAGCAGGAACGGCGCGCGATCGGCGGCGCGCTGCCGCACGTAGCCCACCGCGCGCTCGGACAGGAGATCGGTGAGGTACCCCTCGCGCGTCACCTCCTCGCCGTTCTCGTAGAGATCGTGGCGCCCGGTGGTATCGGTGTGCGTGAAGTAGTCGACCCCGCCCGAGAGCGGACCGAAGTGCTCCTGGTAGCCGCTCTTCAGCGGCCCGAAGTGCGGCGGGTAGCCGAGATGCCACTTGCCGACGAGCGCCGTCCGGTAGCCCGCGTCGCGCAGGCGCGAGGGCAGCGTCGGATGCGCGGGCGGCAAGCCGACCTCCTTGCTCCCGCGAAAGCGCCCGGTCATCGGCTCCTCGGCCGCGCCGCGCAGCCGGTACTGGTAGCGGCCGGTCATCAGCGCGAAGCGCGTAGGCGAGCAGACCGGCGAGTTGGCGTAGCCCTGCGTGAACCGCAATCCCTGCGCGGCCAGGCGATCGAGACACGGCGAAACCGGCGCGCGACCGCCGTAGCAACCGAGATCCGCGTACCCGAGATCGTCGGAGAGGATGAAGATGAAGCTCGTCATGCGGACGCTTCAGTCGATCTTCATCCCGGTGGCCTTGATCGTGGCGGCGTAGCGCTCGCGCGTCCGGTCGATGCGGCTCTGCACCGCGGGGCCGGACTCGCCGAGCACCGTGATGTCGAGCTTGCGCAGCCGCTCGGAAACGTCGGGCTGCTTGAGCGCCGCCGCGATCTCCGCCTGGAGCGTCGTCACGATGGCGGCGGGGGTCTTGGCCGGAACCCACGTGAGATAGAGCACCTCGACCTGCAGGTCCGGCAGACCCGCCTCGGCGACGGTCGGCAGGTCGGGCGTCAGCGCCGAGCGCGTCCCGCTCGTGACCGCGAGCGCCTTCACCCTGCCCGACTGGACGTGCGGCAGGAAGCCCGGCGTCGCGAGGATGCCGCCCTGGACTTCGCCCGCGACGACCGCGGTCACCGCGGGCGTGTTGCCTTTGTACGGGACGTGCGTGATCTTCGCGCCGGTCTTGTCGGCGAGCAGCGACGCGGCGAGATGGCCCGGGCTGCCGTTGCTGCCCGAGCTGAAGGTGAGCGGCTCGCGCCGCGCCTTGTCGACGAGCTCCTTCACGGTGCTCACGCCCACGCTCGGATGGACGCCGACAGTCAGGCCCGACAGCCCGAGCAGCACGAGCGGCGTCACGTCGTCGAGCTTGAAGGGCATCGACTTGTAGAGGCTCGGGTTCACCGTGAAGATCGTGTCGATGCCGGAGAGCACCGTGTAGCCGTCGGGCGCGGCGCCCGCGACCGCCGCGGCGCCGATGTTGCCGCCCGCGCCCGCCCGGTTCTCCACCACGAACGGCTGCTTCAGCGAGGCCGAGAGCTTCTCCGCCAGGATGCGCGCCATGATGTCCGACGGGCCGCCGGGCGGAAACGTCACGATTATTCGCACCGGCTTGGACGGATAGGGCTCCTGCGCCGAGACGGTTCCGAGCGCACCGGCGGAAAGCGCGATCGGCGGAGCCAGTCCGGCCCGGAGCGCGCGAGCGAGCAAGCGCCGGCGCGCGGTGCAGGGGCGAGCGAGGGTCATGAGCGCCTCCTTCGATGGCCGGGGCGCGTTCGCCGCCGCGCGTACGGCCGGACCCACCCGTGCGCTTCGCCGGGCCGGCATGCGCGCCCTCGAGCGCGCGGAGAGTATCACCCTTTCGGCTGACGCAGAACGCACGAGTCGCGCCGAACTCCGACCCCGGGGCACGCTCTAAGCACGATGCCACGCTGGTTGAGATTCGCGCTCGCGGGCGTCGCCGCGCTCTTCGTCGTCCTCGCCGTCGGGATCGCCGTCCTCGGCTACACGATCGACGCCAGGCGCGTCGCGGCGCTCGCCGCGGACCAGCTGAAGGCCGCGACGGGGCGCGAGCTGAAGATCGCCGGCCCGCTCGATGTCAGCTTCTTCCCGCGGCTCGCGATCATCGCCGAGGACGTGAGCTTCGCGAACGCGCCGTGGGGCTCGCGGCCCGAGCTCGTCAAGGCGAAGCGGGTCGCCGGCTCGATCGCGCTCCTGCCGCTGCTCGGCGGCAGGATCCACGTCGATCGCATCGTGCTGGTCGAGCCCGACGTGCTGCTGGAGACGAGCGCGAAGGGCGTCGGCAACTGGGTGTTCGGCGAGCCCTCCGCGCCGGCACCGCCCGGCGAGGCGGCGGGCGAGTCCACGCTCGACGTGGCCGAGCTCGTGCTCGAGCGCGGGCTCCTCGCGTTTCGCGACGGCGCGTCGCAGCGCGCCGAGCAGCTCGTGGTCGAGCGGCTCCGATTCAAGGAGCGGCCGCCCGGGGACCGGCTGGACGTGGATCTCCGGGCGGCCTTTCGCGAGCAGCCGTTCACCGCGAAGGGCACGATGGGAAGGATCGTCCGCGCGCTCGAGAAGGACGCCGCCTGGCCGGTCCGGCTCGCGCTCGCGACCGACGGCGCGCGCGCGGAGCTCGACGGCACGGTCGACTGGAGCGCCGCGGTGCCGGCGCTGAACGCCGCGCTCAAGGCCGAAGTGAAGGAGACCGCCGGTCTCGGCAGGCTCGCGGGGGCTGCGATCGACGCGCCGACGCCGATCGCAGTGTCGGCGCAGCTCGCGTCGCGCAAAGGCGAACAGGTGGCCGACCCGCTCCGGATCACGCTCGGGACGCACGCGATCGCAGGTCGCGTGGCGGTGGCGACCGGCGGCCCGCGCCCCGCCGTCACGGCGCGGCTCACCGCGAAGGAGATCGACCTCACGCCGCTCGCCGCTTCGCCGACGGCGCCGCCGGCGAAGCGCAAGCGCGTCTTCAGCGATGCCCCCTTCCCGCTCGAGCCGCTCCGCGCCTTCGACGCGGACGCCGAGATCGCGATCGATCGGCTGGTGCTCCCGAACAAGCTGCCGCTCGAAGCGGTGCGGATGCGCGCGGCGCTGAAGGACGGCCGCCTCGACGTCCAGCCGCTCGCGGCGACGCTCGGCGGCGGCCCGCTCATCGGCCGCGTGCGGCTCGACGCGTCCCGCCCGGCGGCGGAGTCGCTCGCGGTGAGCCTCGACGGCAAGGCGATCAGCCTGGAGAAGGTCGCGGCGGCGCTCGGCTACGGCGGCGCCGTGTCGGGCGGCCCGACCGACCTCGCGCTCGAGCTCGCCGGTCCCGCCGAGTCGCTGCATCGCTTCGTCGGCTGGGGCAACGGCGAGCTGCGCATCAGCACGGGCGAGTTCCGCACCGCCGGCGCCGCGCTCGATGCGGGCGGCGGCGCGCTGACCAGCATCATGGACAAGGCGAACCCGTTCCGCCGCCAGGACCCGTACACCGACGTGAAGTGCGCCGTCGTGCGGCTGCCGGTGCGCGAGGGCGTCGCGACGTCGCAGCGGACGATCGCGTACGAGACGACGAAGGTCAACATGGTCGTCGCCGGGCGCATCAATCTCCGCACCGAGGCCCTCGATCTCGCCGTGCGACCGACCGTGAAGGAGGGGATCGGCCTCGGCGCCGGGTCGCTCGCCGAGCTCGTGCGCGTGACCGGCACGCTCGCCGAGCCGGCGATCGGGATCGATACGCTCGGCTCGGCGCGGGCCGCGCTCTCGGTCGGCGGCGCCGTCCTGACGAGCGGGCTCTCGCTGCTCGGCGAGGCGCTGCTCGCGAAGGCCGCGGCCGACCAGCATCCCTGCCGCACCGCGCTCGCGGGCGAGGCGCCGTCGAAGGCCGCGGCGGGCGAGCCGGCAGCACCGGCGGCGAAGAAGGAGGACGAGGGCCCGCTCGGCGGGTTGCGGCGGCTGTTCAAGTAGCGGGCCGCAAACCCAGCGGCTTGCTGCTGCTGGCGTTTCCCTGAAACCCCCCGGCTCGCTGCGCTCGCGTCCCCCCTTGACAGGGGGGCAGGCCCCACCAGCTCGCTGCGCTCGCGTCCCCCCTTGACAGGGGGGCAGATACCCCCTGTTCAGCTGAACCGCTGCTCGGGCCGCTCGTAGACGCGCCTGCCGGCGACGTAGGTCGCGCGCACCGCGCGATCGTCGCCGAGCGTCATCTGGATGAACAGCGCCTCCTCGAGGTCCCGGGCGTGCTTCATCCGGTAGGTGATGATCGGCGTCGACTTCAGGTCGAGCACGACGAGGTCGGCCTCCATGCCCGCCGCGAGGCTGCCGATGAGGTCGTCGAGATACAGCGCGTTCGCCCCGCCGCGGGTCACGAGGTAGAACGCCTGGCCCGGACCGAGGGAGTAGCCGCAGGCTTGCGCGACCTTGTACGCCTCGTTCAGCGTCTGCAGCATCGAGAACGAAGTCCCGGCACCGAGGTCGGTCGCGACCCCGACGCGCACCTGGCGCGCCTTCTTCTTCGCGTTGCCGAGGTGGAACCAGCCGCTGCCGAGGAACAGATTCGAGGTCGGGCAGTGCGCGATCGCCGTCCCGGTTTCGTGCGCCACCTGGAGCTCCTCCTCGGTGAGGTAGATGCCGTGCCCGTAGATCGTGCGCCGCCCGAGCAGCCCGTGATGCGCGTACACGTCGAGGTAGCCGGCGCGCTTGGGGAAGAGCTCCTTCACCCACGCGACCTCGCCGCGGTTCTCGGAGACGTGCGACTGCACGAAGCAGTCCGGGAACTCGGCCTTCAGCGCCCCGCTGACCTCGAGCTGATCCGGGGTGCTCGTCGCCGCGAAGCGCGGGGTGATCGCGTACAGCAGGCGGCCCCTGCCGTGCCAGCGCTCGATGAGCGCCTTCGAGTCGTCGTAGCCGCTCTGGGTCGTGTCGAGGAGGCCCGCGGGCGCGTTGCGGTTCATCAGCACCTTGCCCGAGATCATCCGGACGCCGAGCGGCCCCGCCTGCTCGAAGAACGCGTCCACCGACTGCGGATGGACGGTCGCGTACACCGCGGCGGTCGTGACGCCGTTGCGCAGGCTCTCCCGGAGATAGACGCGGGCCGCTTCCGCGGCGTGCGCCTTGTCGGCGTACTTCTGCTCGGCCGCGTAGGTGTACCGGTCGAGCCAGTCGAGGAGCTGCCGGCCGCGGGCGCCGATGATCTGCGTCTGCGGATAGTGGACGTGGCAGTCGACGAAGCCCGCGAGGATCAGCGAGTCCGACCCGTAGTCGTCGATCGCCGTCCCGCGCGGGAGCTGCGGCCGGACGACCTCCGCCGCGCCGAAGTGCGCGATGCGGCCGTCCGCAATCGCGACGATGGCGTCGGCCTCGTACACCATCGTCCGCTCGAGCCCGTCCTGGAACGGGTCGCCGGTAAAGGTGAGCGCCGGACCGCGCACCGCCGTGATCGCGGTGCCCGGCCCGTCCGGCTGCGGCGAAGTTGCGGCGTTCGGCACGATCGGGCGCGAGCGGCTGGCGCCCTGTTGTCGCCGACGCTAGCGCCTCTCCTGTCTCCCCGAGCGCGGACGCTACACGCCCGCGCCCTCAGGCGTCAAAACGGGATGTCGTCGTCCATGTCGCCGACGCCGCCCGCGGGCGCCTTCTTGGCCGCCTTCGGCGCGCCCTCGCTCGCGCTCTCGGCCGGCTCGCGCGCGGTCACCGGCTCGCCCGCACCGCTGCGGCTGCCGAGGAGCTGCATGGCGTCGGCCATGATCTCGGTCGTGTACCGGTCCTGGCCCTCCTTGTCCTGCCACTTGCGGGTGCGGATGCGGCCTTCGACGTAGCACGGCGAGCCCTTCTTCAGGTACTCGCCGGCGATCTCCGCGAGCCGGCCCCGGAACACGATCCGGTGCCATTCGGTCTCTTCCTTGTTCTCCCCGGTCTGCTTGTCCTTCCAGCGGAAGCTCGTCGCGAGGCGGATGTTGGCGATCGCGTCGCCGCTCGGCATGTAGCGCGTCTCGGGGTCGGCGCCGAGGTTGCCGATCAGGATTACCTTGTTCACAGAGGCCATGTTGGTCCTTCCTTCCAGAATAGCCGAACGCGGGGGCGGTCGCCCCCTGGTGGTTCCCCCCGGTCGGCAGCCGCTCGAGCGCTTAACGCTCGATCAGCGGCTGCTGATGACTTCCATCACCCGCGACTCGTCCCAGCCCGGCATCACCTTGAGGTGCGCGACGCCCTGCTCGGGGACGACCACCGCTTCGCGCACGCCGGGCACCGCCGCGAGCGCGCGCTCGAGCGCCGCGGGATCGACCGCCCCCGACACCGGCACCGTCCGGGTGGCGACCGGCGGCGGCACCCGCATGCCGGCGGCCACGATCGCCCACGCCACGCACAACGCGGCGGCGCCGAGGAACACGCCCTCGGCGCCATAGCGCTCCGCGAGCCACCCGCCGAGCGCCCCGCCGGCGAACAGCCCGAACGCCTGCGTCGTATTGTAGACCCCGAGCGCGGTGGCCTTCGCGCGCGGCGGCGCGACGCGCGTGACGAGCGACGGGATCGCCGCTTCGAGCAGGTTGAAGGCGACGAAAAACCCGAGCAGCCAGATGGCCATGATAAGCGGCCCGGTGGCCCACCAGGTGAGCCCCAGCTGGACCGCCGTGAGCAGCGCGATCGACCCCAGGAACAGCCGGCGCGACCGGCCGTGCCGCTCGGCGGCGAGGAGCGGCGGCACCATGAGCACGAACGAGACGAGCACCACCGGCAGGTAGACCTTCCAGTGCTCGGCGACCGGCAGCGCGCCGCGCTCGACGAGCAGCAGCGGCACGACCACGAACATCGCCATCTGCACGACGTGCAGCACCAGGATGCCGACGTTGAGCCGCACGAGCTCGGCGTTGCGCAGCACCGCACCGAGCGCGGCGGCGCCGAGGTCCGGCCCCCGCTCGACGTGCTCGACCGGCTCCGGCGGCACCGCTTTCAGGATCACCCCGATCCCGGCGAGCGCGAGCATCCCGGTCAGCGCGAAGATCCCCGCCATGCCGATCGCCTGGTAGAGCGCCGGCGCCACGACGAGCGACAGCGCGAACATCAGGCCGATCGAGGCGCCGATGATCGCCATCGTCTTGGTGCGATGCTCCTCGCGCGTGAGATCGGCGGCGAGCGCCATCACCGCGGCGGCGATCGCGCCCGCGCCCTGCAGGCAGCGGCCGAGGATCGTGAGCCAGATGTCCTGCGCAACCGCCGCGAGGAAGCTGCCGGCCGCGAAGATGAGCAGGCCGAACACGATCACCCGCTTGCGGCCGTAGCGGTCGGCCGCCATCCCGTACGGGATCTGGAGGATCGCCTGCGTGAGGCCGTAGCCGCCGAGCGCGATCCCGACGAGCCGGAGGTCGGCGCCGCCGGCGAGGCTCGGGGCGTGCACCGCGAACACCGGCAGGATCAGGAAGAGCCCGAGCATCCGCAGCGCGAAGAGCGACCCGAGCGCGACCCCGGATCGGAGCTCCTGGGGCGACATTCGGCCGTGGGCGAGCGCGTGCGGCATCGGGAGGCGGGGGGCGCCGCGATGTTAACAGGAGCGCCCGCGCGATCCGCCCGCTTTCAGGCACCTCGCCACGCCCGGCGCTCGAACGAGTAGCGCCGCGGCCGCCGAACTTTGTATAGTTACGGGTTTCCTCCTCCGCCAGTCTCCGCAGAAGTCTGCAGGCGAGCACGCGAGCCATGGAATTCATCCGCATCCGCGGCGCACGCACCCACAACCTCAAGAACCTGAGCCTCGAGCTCCCGCGCGAGCGGCTGATCGTGCTCACCGGGATCTCGGGCTCGGGCAAGAGCTCGCTCGCCTTCGACACGCTCTACGCCGAGGGCCAGCGGCGCTACGTCGAGTCGCTGTCCGCCTACGCGCGGCAGTTCCTCGAGCTGATGGAGAAGCCCGACGTCGACCTGATCGAGGGCCTGTCGCCGGCGATCTCGATCGAGCAGAAGGCGGCGAGCCACAACCCGCGCTCGACCGTGGGGACCGTCACCGAGATCCACGACTACCTCCGGCTGCTGTACGCGCGCGTCGGGACGCCCTACTGCCCCGACCACGCGGCTCCGCTCGCGGCGCAATCGGTGGCGCAGATGGTCGACCACGTGCTCGGGCTGCCCGCGGACACCCGGCTGATGATCCTCGCGCCGGTCGTCGCCGGCCGCAAGGGCGAGCAGGCCGATCTCCTCGACGAGCTGCGCGCGCAGGGCTTCGTGCGGGTGCGCATCGACGGCACGGTGCACGAGATCGACGCGCCGCCGAAGCTCGGCCGCACCACCAAGCACACGATCGAGGTCGTCGTCGACCGGCTCAAGGTCCGCGCCGACCAGAAGCAGCGGCTCGCCGAATCGTTCGAGACGGCGCTCCGCCACGCCGACGGACGGGCGATCGCGGTCGAGCTCGCCGGCGAAGGCGACGGCGGCCGGGAGCACCTGTTCTCGGCGAAGTTCGCCTGCCCGGTGTGCGGCTACAGCCTGCCCGAGCTCGAGCCGCGCTTGTTCTCGTTCAACAACCCGATGGGCGCCTGCCCGGGGTGCGACGGGCTGGGCGCGATCCAGTTCTTCGACCCGAAGCGGGTGGTGGCGCATCCGGAGCTCTCGCTCGCCTCCGGCGCGATCAAGGGCTGGGACAAGCGCAACCAGTTCTACTTCCAGATGCTCGGAAGCCTCGCGGCGCACTTCAAGTTCGACGTCGAGCAGCCGTTCGAGAAGCTCCCCGAGAGCGTTCAGCAGGCCGTCCTGTACGGCACCAAGGAGACGATCCCGTTCTCCTACCTGAACGAGCGCGGCAAGACCTTCGTGCGCGAGCATGCCTTCGAGGGCGTGATCCCGAACCTCGAGCGCCGCTACAAGGAGACCGACTCGATCGTCGTGCGCGAGGAGCTCGCGAAGTACCTCAACGTCCGACCCTGCCCGCAGTGCGAGGGCACGCGGCTCAAGCGCGAGGCGCGCCACGTCAAGGTCGGGCCGCGGGGCGACGAGCGCGCGATCTACGAGGTGAGCGCGCTGCCGCTCCGCGACGCGCTCGCGTTCTTCCGCGGCCTCGAGCTCGAGGGCGCCAAGCGCGCGGTCGCCGAGAAGATCGTGAACGAGATCGCGGCGCGGCTCACCTTCCTCGTGAACGTCGGGCTCGAGTACCTGGCGCTCGACCGCTCGGCCGAGACGCTCTCCGGCGGCGAGGCGCAGCGCATCCGCCTCGCCTCGCAGATCGGCTCCGGGCTGACCGGCGTCATGTACGTGCTCGACGAGCCGTCGATCGGGCTGCACCAGCGCGACAACGGCCGGCTGCTCGCCACGCTCAAGAGCCTGCGCGACCTCGGCAACACCGTAATCGTGGTCGAGCACGACGAGGAGGCGATCCGCGCGGCGGACCACGTCGTCGACATGGGACCGGGCGCGGGCGAGCACGGCGGCGAGGTCATCGCGCAGGGGACGCCGGACGACATCGCCGCCTCCGCCGCGTCGCTCACCGGCCAGTACCTCGCCGGCAAGCGCTCGATCGCGATCCCGAAGCGCCGCAATGCGCCCGACCGCGAGCGCAGCCTCGCCGTACGCGGCGCCCGCGGCAACAACCTCAAGGGGGTGGATCTCGAGCTGCCGGTGGGGCTCTTCATCTGCGTGACCGGCGTCTCCGGGTCCGGCAAGTCGACGCTCGTGAACGACACGCTCTACAGCGCGATCGCCCGCGAGCTCCACGGCGCGGCGGCCGAGCCGGCGCCGCACGAGTCGATCGCCGGCCTCGAGCACTTCGACAAGGTGATCAGCGTCGACCAGAGCCCGATCGGGCGCACGCCGCGCTCGAACCCGGCGACCTACACCGGCCTCTTCACGCCGATCCGCGACCTGTACGCCGGGACCCCGGCAGCGCGCGAACGCGGCTACGGGCCGGGGCGGTTCTCGTTCAACGTCAAGGGCGGCCGGTGCGAGGCCTGCCAAGGCGACGGCGTCATCAAGGTGGAGATGCACTTCCTGCCCGACATCTACGTGTCCTGCGACGTCTGCCACGCCAAGCGTTACAACCGCGAGACGCTCGAGGTGCTCTATCGGGGCCGGAACATCCACCAGGTGCTGGAGATGACGGTGGCGCAGGCGCTCGAGTTCTTCGATGCGGTGCCGGCGGTCAAGCAGAAGCTCGCGACCCTCGCCGACGTCGGCCTCGGCTACATCACCCTCGGCCAGCCGGCGACCACGCTCTCCGGCGGCGAGGCGCAGCGGGTGAAGCTCGCGCTCGAGCTCTCCAAGCGCGACACCGGCCGCACGCTCTACTTCCTCGACGAGCCGACAACCGGCCTGCACTTCCACGACATCGACCTGCTGCTCGGCGTGCTGCACCGCCTGCGCGACCACGGCAACACCGTGGTCGTGATCGAGCACAACCTGGACGTCATCAAGACCGCCGACTGGGTCGTGGACCTCGGACCCGAAGGCGGCGACGGCGGCGGCACCATCATCGCGCAGGGCACACCCGAGGCCGTCGCGCGGGTCGAGGCGAGCTACACCGGCCGCTATCTCCGCGCCGCGCTCGGCAAGCGCGCGCCGGCGCGCAAGGCCGCCGCGCTGCAGGAATAGCCCGGGCCCCCGACCGCGGTCGTTGCGCCGCCGGCGAGTGCAGCGGCGAGGGGTGGCGGACGGCAGCCCCGGACGTTACCGCCTGGGAGTTCCTGAAGTGCTCGCGCAGCAAGCCCGAAGCGGGCGTGCCGTAACCCATTCCTTGGTCCTGCTAGCGGAGTCATCGGATCTGAAACCAGCCGAAGCAGCAACTACCGCGCGAGCAAATCGGCTGGGCTCGTGACTGAAGCCAGATTTGTTTTCATTACGTGCGTGTAGATCATGGTTGTCGCGACATCCTTATGGCCCAGCAGCTCCTGCACCGCCCGGATGTCATGCCCCGCTTCCAAGAGATGCGTTGCGAAGGCGTGGCGGAAGGTGTGGCAGCCGACCGGCTTGGCGATGCCCGCCCGCCACGTTGCTGCCTTGACCGCCCGCTGCAGCGTCTTCTCGTGCACGTGAGAACGCACGGCCCGACCAGTGTACGGGTCGCGGCAGCATTGACTGGAGGGGAAGACGAACTGCCAGGCCCAGCTGTAGCCTGCCTTCGGGTACCGTGCTGCCAACGCCTGCGGCATCGGCGCCTCGCCCCGTCCACTTGCGAGGTCTTCCGCGTGCAATGCTTTGACCCTTTCCAGATGCGCTGCCAATACCGGCTCGAGCCGATGCGGAAGCACGGTCACCCGATCTTTGTTCCCCTTGCCCTGCCGGATGACCAGTTTGCCGCCGGCGAAATCAACGTCCTTCACGCGCAACGACAGGCACTCGTTCAGCCGCAGGCCGGCACCGTACAACAGACTCACCAGCAGCCAACGCGTTCCCGATAGTTGCGCGAGGATCTTCTGGACCTCCTCGCGCGTCAGAACCGTCGGAAGCCGCTTGACGGTCTTTGCCCGAACGAGGTCGTCCAACCACGGAATCTCAGTTCCCAGCACCCGCCGGTACAGGAAAAGCAGCGCCGCCAGAGCCTGATTCTGCGTTGCACCCGCCACGTGCCGGTCCGCGGCCAAGTGGTTCAGGAAAGCCGTAATCTCGCGCGCTCCCATGTCCTTGGGATGGCGCATCTGGTGGAAGCGAACGTAGCGCTTGACCCAATGGACGTAGGCTCTCTCCGTACTCGGACTGTAGCGGCGGAGGCGAAGCGCCTCGCGCAGAGTGGGAAGAAGCCGGCGCTTCGAGGCAAAAGGCGCCGATTGGACCGCCTCGGCGTATGCTGTCGCGGCGTGCATTGGGCAACCCTCCCCTGCGATAAGATTCACCGCGCAGAGCCGTTCATCGGCGACTGGAAGTATTGGCCTCCCGGTGGCTCACAGGATGCGCCTGAGGTGTCCAGATAAGAAATTCAACCGACACCGAGGGGCGTTGAACGAATACGGCAGCACTTATACCGACAGTCAGCACTCGAACCGCGATTGCGTGTCGTTGAATTCTTGTTAGCGGGCACCACCGTGACCAATATGACGCCTCAAGTGTCCGAGAACGAGTTTCCCCATTTGAGGCAATTCCTCGCGTCGTATTTCAACGAGGATTGGTGGCTGGAGCACACGTCACCTGTGGAGGCCTTCGAACATACCCTTGAACCGTTTGAGTTCCTATATCGTCGGGTAGTGGCATCCTTCATCGCCGATTCCGCACCGCGGGAGCTCCTTGAAACGGCCGATGAGATCGAACGCCTCCTCGAGGTCTGCCTCACTGACGAAGAGCTCCACACTGTCGTTACTCGAACTCTCGGCGGAAACTACTGGCCGGGCGATAACTCTGGCTACCGCCCGTGGCTACGCGCGGTTCGCGGGCAGTTGCTGGCTGGAGCACAAGGTGCCCGCTAACCCCTATGAGGCC
>Ga0187892_10003710_pt1 | contig 27274 bp, 26 predicted proteins | sample MA1701073metaG_FD_139345 | JGI IMG/M metagenome (GOLD analysis project Ga0187892, IMG submission 139345) | Bio-ooze microbial communities from a basaltic lava cave in the Kipuka Kanohina Cave System on the Island of Hawaii, USA - MA170107-3 metaG ... | reverse complement strand
GGGGAGTCGGGCTGATCCGTGACCTCGGCCATCAGGGTCGTCGATCTCGTCAAGCGCTTCGGCGCGATCACCGCGGTCGACGGGGTCTCGTTCGACGTCGCCAAGGGCGAGCTGATCGCGCTGCTCGGCCCCTCCGGATGCGGCAAGACCACCACGCTCCGCTGCATCGGCGGCTACGAGACGCCGACCGCGGGGATCATCGAGATCGCCGGGCAGGTCGTGAACGACATCCCGGTGCACCGGCGCGACATCGGGATGGTGTTCCAGAGCTACGCGCTGTTCCCGCACAAGACCGTCGGCGACAACGTCGGCTTCGCGCTGAAGATGCGCGGGGTCCCCAAGGCGGAGCGGCGTCGCCGCGTGGCCGAGAGCCTCGAGCTCGTCGAGCTGCCCGGGTTCGAGGCCCGCTACCCCGGGCAGCTCTCGGGCGGCCAGCGGCAACGGGTCGCGCTGGCCCGCGCGCTCATCCACCGGCCGTCGGTCCTGCTGCTCGACGAGCCGCTGGCCAACCTCGATCGCAAGCTGCGCCAGAGCATGCGCGTGGAGCTGAAGCTCATCCAGGAGAAGGTGGGCGTCAGCACCGTGTTCGTCACCCACGACCAGGAAGAGGCGCTGGTGATGTCCGACCGCGTGGCGGTCATGGAGGACGGTCGGATCCACCAGCTCGGCACGCCGAGCGAGGTCTACCACCGGCCGGCCACGCCGTTCGTGGCCACCTTCATCGGCGAGACCAACTTGCTCGAGGGCGAGGTGGCGGCGGTCGAAGGCGGGCTGGCGCGCGTGCGCATCGCGGGTGAGCGCGACATCCTGGTGGGCGCGACGCCGCCGTGCGCCCCCGGCCGGCGCGTGGCGGTCACGGTGCGCCCGGAGCGGATCGAGCTCGCGCGCGAGGCGCCGGCGGGCGCGCGGAACGTCGTGATCGGTACCGTGGAGTTCGTCACGTATCTGGGCGCCTCGGCCAGCTACCGCGTCGTGGCGGCCGGGGGGCAGCGGTTCCTGGTCACGCAGCCGCTGGCGGACGATCGGGCCGGCTTCGCCGAGGGGGACACCGTGGCCCTCTGGTGGGCGGCCGACCGGGGGCTCCTCCTTGCCTGATGCCGCCGCTCTTGCGCGGGTCGCCCGTCACCGCGGGCTGCTCCTCTCCCTCCCGGTCATCGCGTTCTTCCTGGCGTTTTTCCTGTTCCCGCTCCTCTCGCTCTTTCGCGTGAGCCTGGCCGCCAATCCCGGCGGCACCGGCTACGGGGAAGGGCGCGCGTTCTACGTCCCGGGCACGTGGACGCTCGACAACTACGCGCGATTCTTCGGGGACCCGTACTTTCTGCAGCTCGCGCTCTTCACGCTCGAGCTCGGCCTGCTGACCGCGCTGGCCACCACGCTCGTGTCCTACGCGCTCGCATACCAGATCTACCGGGCGCGACCGCTGATGAAGAGCGCCCTGCTGATGATCGTCATCCTGCCGAAGTTCACCAACGTGCTCGTCTTGATGTACGGCTTCCTGGTGGTCTTCGGCGCCAACGGGTTGTTGAACCGGTTGCTGCTGGCCACGGGGCTCGTGCGCGAGCCGGTGCAGATGGTCTACAACCTGTTCTCGGTCATCCTGGGCGAGATCGTCCTGATCCTGCCCTACTGCGTGCTCGTCATCGCGGCCGTGCTCCACGCGATCGACCCGGCGCTGGAGGACGCCGCACGCGGCCTCGGGGCCGGTCCCTTCCGCGTGTTCTGGGAGGTAACGCTGCCGCTGTCGTTACCCGCGGTCGGGGTCGCGGGGCTCCTCGGCTTCATCTGGGGAGTGGGGGCGTTCGTGGCGCCGTACCTGCTCGGCAAGCCCGAGCTCTACACCCTCGCCGTCGAGGTGGATCGTCAGACCAACTGGCGGCTGAACTGGGCGATGGGCGCGGCGGTGGCCTTCGTGCTGATGGCCATCATCGTGGGGCTGGTCTTCGTGTTCATGCGGCTCGGGCGCGAGCCCGCCGTCGAGGCGCGGGCGTGACGGCGGGGGTCATGGCGCGCATCGGCTGGGTGGCCCTCCTGGCCGTCAACGGGCTCACGGTCTGCCTGCTGCTGATCCCGCTGGTGATGTCGCTGGCGGTCTCGCTGACCCCGTCGGAGTTCATCGCGCTGCCGACGGACCGTGTGTCACTGCGCTGGTACACCGAGTTCTTCGGCGACTTTCGCTGGATCTCGGCGCTGACGAACACGTTCATCGTGGCCGGTCTGACCATGGCCATCTCGTTCCCCGTGGGCCTGCTCGCCGCCATCGCCTTCACGCGATACCACTTCCGGTGGCGGGCCGCCGCCAGCACCGCGATCATCTTTCCGCTGTTCGTGCCGTCGGTGGTCCTCGGCATCGGCTCGCTCACCTTCCATCGCACGCTCGGGATCTGGGGCACGCCGCTGTCGCTGGCGGTCGCGCACTCGCTGTGGGCCATCCCGCTCGTGTTCATCGTCCTCAAGGCCACGCTCGCCGGCGTGGATCGCTCGGTCGAGGAGGCCGCGGCCGGGCTCGGGGCGAGTCCGCTGCGCGTGTTCTGGGAGGTGACGCTGCCGCTGGTGGCGGCCGGCGTCTTCGTCGGCATGCTCTTCGCGTTCATCATCTCGGTCAACGAGTTCATCATGTCGCTGTTCCTGTCCACGCCGAGGACGCGAACGCTGCCCGTCGTGATCTGGCCCCAGATCCGCTATCTGCTGACCCCGATCGTGGCCGCCGCCTCGAGCGTCATCATCGTGATCACGCTGTTGATTCTCGTCATCGCGGCCAGGCTCGTGAACATCCGACGGCTGGTGGAGTTCCGATGAGGAGGACCGCACGTGACTGACGGCGACGTGCTGCTTCGCGCTCGAGACAACGCGGTCTTGACGCTGACGCTGAATCGACCACGGAAGCTGAATGCCATGTCGTACGGGGTGTTCGACGCGCTCGACGCGGCGATCACCGACGCCCGGGACGATCGGAGCGTCCGCGTGGTGGTCGTGACCGGCGCCGGCAGCATGTTCTCGGCGGGGGCGGACATCGGCATGGTCGAGGAGTTCTCGGATCCGACGCTGCCCGCCGAGACCTTTCGCGCGACGCTGCGCCGGCTGCAGTCCGTGTTCGACCGGCTGGAGCAGCTCGAGAAGCCGGTGATCGCCGCGATCAACGGGCCCTGCGTGGGCGGGGCGGTGGATCTGGCGCTGGCGTGCGACTTCAGGATCGCGGTCACCGAGGCGTTCCTGCTGGTGCCCGAGGTACGGCTCGGGTTGATTCCCGACCTCGGCGCGACGCAGCGGCTGCCCCGGCTGATCGGCGTGGCGCGCGCGAAGGAGATGATCCTGACCGGCCGCCGCTTCGGCGCCGCGGAATGCCTGGCCTTCGGGCTGCTGAACCGGGTGGTCGAGCGGGAGGGACTGGCCCCCGCCGTGACCGAGCTGGCCGCCGACCTGATGGCGGGCGCCCCGCTCGCCATCGGGGTGGCGAAGCAGGCGATCGATCGCGCCGGGGGCGCCGACCTCCGCGCCGGCCAGGAGTTCGAGGCCTTCGCCCAGACGCCCCTCTACCGGAGCGACGACGCCCGCGAGGGCTACGCCGCGTTCATCGCCAAGCGGCCCCCGAAATGGGCCGGCCGGTGAGCCCGTCGGCGCGGCCGCTCGAGGGGCTGCGCGTGCTCGATCTGACGCGGGAGCTGCGCGGCGCCTACTGCGGGCGGCTGCTGGGCGAGTACGGCGCGGACGTCGTCCTCGTCGAGCCGCCGGGGCGCGGCAATCCGTGGCGTCACGTCGGTCCGTACGCCGGCGATCACGAGCATCAGGAGAAGAGCCTGTTCTTCCTCCACTACTACGCGAACCGGCGGAGCGTCGCGCTCGACCTCGGACAACCGGCCGGGCGGGACATGTTGATGACGCTCGCGCGGTGGGCCGACGTCCTGATTCACGACACGACGCCGTCGGCAGCCGCCGCCAGCGGGCTCACGGCCGCGGCCCTCTCCGCGGCAAATCCGCGGCTCGTCGTCGCCGCCCTCACCGCCTTCGGTGAGACAGGGCCCGGGCGCGACCTCCCCGGCGGCGACCTCATCGCCAACGCGGCAGGTGGGCTGGCCGCCCTCACCGGCGATCCCGCGCGCGCGCCGCTCCGGCCCGGCGGCGATCAGGGCGAGCACATCACCGCGCTGCACGCCGCGGTCGCGATCATGGGCGCCGTGCTCGCCCGCGACGCCGGCGCTCCCGCCGCGCACGTCGACGTCTCGGCCCGGGAGTCGGTCGCCTCGGTGCTCGAGAACGCGATGGAGTTCGCGCTGATGGAGGAGCGCCTGGTGGCGCGTCAGAACGGCCGCCATCCGATCTCGTGGCCGGGGCGCATCTTTCCCTGCCTGGACGGCTTCGTCGTGATCAGCTGCGGGTCGGCCGGGCAGGCGCGCGCGTGCTTCACGCTGATCGACGACCACGCCACGGCCGCCGATCCGGTGCTCGAGGACCGTGACGTCCGTCGCGCGCACGCCGACGAGCTGGAGGCCCGCTTGATCGCGGGCTTCCGCGATCGCCCTCGGGACGACCTCTTCCACCAGGGGCAAGCCCTCGGCATCCCGATCGGCGTCGTGCACAGCGTCGAATCGCTGCTGGAGGATCCGCAGCTCGTCGCCTACGACTTCTTCCATCACGGCGAGCACCCGGACGTGGGTCGCTATGTCGACGCCGGCCCGCCGTTCCTGGTCGACGGCCAGGCGCCCGGCTACGCGCGCGCGCCGCGCCTCGGCGAGCACACGGCCGCCGTCCTCCGCGAGGCCGGCGTCGAGGAGGCCGTGCGGCAGCGGCTCGAGCGGGAAGGGATCGTGGCGTGAAGCGCGCGCGGCTGCTGGAGCAGATCCGCGTCATCGATTTCTCGACGGCGTATGCCGGACCCTATGCCGCCAAGCTGCTCGGCGACCTCGGCGCCGAGATCGTGCACGTCGAAACCCGTGACCGGATGGACATCATGCGCGGGTATCCGCCGTACGGGGCGCCGTCGGGCCCCGACCGGAGCGGCTCCTTCGCCTCGCTCAACCGGAACAAGCGCGGCATCACCCTGAACCTGAAGACGCCGGGCGGGTGCGACGTCATGGAGCGGCTGATCCGCGCCAGCGACGTGCTGGTGGAGAACTTCACCCCGCGCGTGCTGCCCGGGCTCGGGTTCCCGTGGGAGCGGATCCAGGCGCTGAACGCGCGGCTCGTCTACTGTCGCATGCCGGGCTTCGGGGCGTCGGGACCCGCGCGAGACTATCGGAGCTACGGTCCGACGCTGGAGGGCCAGAGCGGCCTCGCGTACATGACGGGCTACGAGGACGAGGCCCCGCTCCGGATGGGGTGCTCGTATCCCGACATGGTGGGCGGCGTGACCAGCGCCTTCGCCATCCTGGCCGCGCTCCGGCGCCGCGCGCGCACCGGCCGCGGCGCGATGCTCGAGGTGCCGCAGCAGCAGGCCGCCGCCGCGCTCACCGGGATCGCGCTGGCCGAGTGGACCGTCAACAAGCGGCTGAGCGGACGGATGGGCAACGCGCATCAATGGTTCGTGCCGCATGACGTCTACCGGTGCGCCGGCGACGATCGCTGGGTGGCGATCGTCGTCCGCGATGACGCCGAGTGGGCCCGGCTGGCATCATGCCTGGGGCTGCCGCTGATGACCCGGACGGAGCGCGCGGAGCGGCGGGCCGAGATCGACCGGGCCATCGCGGAGCTCACGGCCTCGCGCGACGCCGACGCGGTCGCGCATGAGCTGAGGGCGCTCGGCGTCGAGGCGTATCCGATCAGGACCGCGGTCGACCTCGCGCGCGACCCGCACGTGGCCGCGCGGGGCTTCGTCGAGACCATCGACCATCCCACCCTCGGCCCTCGCCCGTATCCGGGGCCGCCCTGGCAGATCACCGGCGTCGCGACCTCGCCCCATCGCGCCGCCCCCCAGCTCGGCCAGCACACTGACGCCGTGCTCGGCGAGCTCGGCTACGGCGCCGACGAGATCGCCCGGCTGCGTGCGGACGGCGCGCTCTTCTGAGGCGGGCCCGGACCGGAAAGAGATGCGGAGATGGGCGGGGCCGAGCTGACGCTGGTCGCGACCTATCGGCGGACTGTCCAGGCCTCGCTCGACCGCATCTGGGAGAACGTGATGGACTGGGAACACCTGCCCGCGCTGCACCGGCAGTCGTTCCTGGGCGTGGAGCTGCTCGCGATGACACCGGAGATGTGGCGCGGGCGGGTGACGCTACCTCCAGTCGGCGCCCCGCGCGCCATCGTCATCGAGGTGAGCCTGGACCGGCCAAATCGGCGCTACTGGAGCCGCACGGTCGAGGGCCGCGGCGCCGGCACCGAGATCCTCACCCGGCTCACCCCCGTCGGAGCGCGCGCGGCCGATGTCCTGGTCGAGTTCCGTGTCCCCGGCGTGAGCCCGACGGAAGCGGCGTCACTGCGCTCGGCGTACCTTCGCCTGTACGAGCGGCTCTGGGATCAGGACGAGGCCATGATGGTGCAGCGTCAGAAGCTGCTCGACCAGGGCTTTCGCGACGCCGACGCGTAGAACCGGCCGCGGAGCCGTCACTGAGGCGGGATGCTCTGAATGAGAGTGAAATCCCGGCTATTGTTCGCTCGCGTGGGCGTCCTGCGCCTGGACGCCTGCGGCAGACTCCGCGAGCTGAACGACCTTGGGCGGAGGCTGCTCGAGCGCTACTGCGGGGCGATCCGGCGCGGCCAGCCGCCCCCGATGCTCGCCGCGTGGCTACGAGCGCACCGCGCTGCCGAGGCCGGCGAGATGCCCCGACCACCGGCGCCACTCGTGACGGAGCGCGATGGCACGCGTCTCGTCTGCCGTCTCCTCAGCCGAACAGATGGGACCCTCGTCCTGCTGCAAGAGGGCAGGGCCCCTCGGCTACGGTGTAAACGAGATCGTGGCGAGGCTGAACGGGCTGACGCGCGTGAGGTCGGGGGTGGCGAGGAGACAGAAGGCCCCGACCTGGCCGACGAACGGGGCCTGGAAGGTGAAGCTCTGGCTGGACGACGCGATGGGGGCGGGCAGCGTGCTCGGCTGGACCACGTTGGGCAGCCCGAAGGCGCCCGTGGCCAGATCCACGGAGAAGAACGTGAGCGGGTTCCCGAAGATGACCGCGAAGGCGAAGACGGCCCACGGGTCCCCGGCGCCGGGAAAGGTCCTGAGCGTCACCGTGAACTCTTCGCCCACGCGCACGCTGCTCTTGTTGCTCTCGACCTGACAGCGGGCCTTGGCGAGCTCGGCCTGCACGGCGCTGAGCGCGTCCGCGCGGCCGAAGCCGAAATCGCTGTCGGGTCCGGGCGGTCCCAGATCGATCGCGCTCGCCTTGAGCGCGTCGCGCAGCGCCTGCGGCCCGACCAGCGCGTAGGACGGATTGGCCTGCATGACGAGCGCGGCGATCGCTGCCACGTGCGGGGCCGCCGCCGAGGTGCCGAAGAAGGGATTGAATTCAGGCCGGCTCGTCGCTACCCCGTCGACCGCGGTCAGGTCGGGCTTGAACCGCACCTCGGACGTGGGGAACAAGATCGTGGCCGGCCCTGCGGAACTGTAGGGCTCGATGCTCGCCGGGTCGCCCGCCGGCGCCGCCGCCACGGCCAGCACCTCGGGGACCGCCTTATGGCCGAACACGCTGTCGCCGCGCACGTTGAATTGCTGGAACCGACACGGGTTCGTGCAATAGATCTCGAGCGGCCGGGGTGACCCGCTGAACAGCGTCACCTGGATGTCGCCGAGGCAGAACGGACTGGCGGGTGCGGGACACTCCAGCGAGAGCGATTCGATCGGATCATCATTGCCGTTCTGCGGGAGCGCCGAACAGTCAACGAATGCTCCGGTGGTCTGGCGCACGCACAGGTCGTAGTCGTCCATTGCGCCGCCCCATGGATTCCCCCACTGAAGGAAGACGGACGTGCTGGTGCCGGCTGGTAGCTGGAACCGTAGAAGGGTGTCGCCGCCGCCGAAGTCGTGTCGGGTACCCGGAATCTGCGGATCGAACGTGCCCGGCACGAACATGCCCTGATAGTGGGCCAGCGCGCGATTGCCCGCGGAGGAGACGAGCAGCGTCCCCGCCGCCGCCAGGCGATGGTTGCCCGCCGTGGGGCCATCCTCGAAGTACGGATCGGCGAGGAAGGCCAGGTCGTCGATGATGATCTGAGCGCCCCAGCTCCGCAGCGCATTCACCGACTGGATGAACGCGAGGGACGTGTCGGCGGCGCCGAAGGCCAGCGTGGCGTCAGACGCGCAGTCGTGAATGATCTCGAGGATCGCCGTCCCTTCGTCATCGCTGCCGTTCGAGAGCACCTCGACGGCGCCCAGCTCACCTGCTGCCTGCGATGTCACCAGTCCGGATACCCCGAGCGAGATGGCGCCGACCTTCACGCCCGCGCCGGTGAAGCCTAGCGCTCGTGCTTGATCGCAGCGCAGGATCGAGTCGCCTTCGGTGGTGACCGGCCCCACGTTCGGCGTCGCATAGCTCGGCGGCCGGATCTTGAGCACGAGCGGCTCGCCGGCCAGTGCTTCCAGCTGCGACACGGGAACGAGCCCCTGGACGATCCCGAGCTCGGCGTTCACGATCTCGATGACGAGACCGTGCCGTCGCAGGATCTCGAGCGTCGGCTCCGATGTGTCGGCGACGGTCACGTACACCTGGACCCGGCCCGACTGGTCCATGCGCACCGTCTCCGACGAGAACCGCGCCGCGGCATCCGCGAGCGCCCGCGGCTCCCCGCCGGGGGCGAGGGTGCGAACCTCCGCCATCAGCGCGCGCAGCCTGGCCACGATCTTCCGGCTGGCGTCGCCGCTCGCGGCCAGCGATGGGGACGACGGGGTCGGGCTGCCGGCGCGCATCTGCTGGGCCCAGCTGGGCGCGGTGTTCAGCAGGAGGAGGCCGGCTAAGATGAGCCATCCGGCGCGGAGGCGGTGGCAGGGACTGTTCATCGAGCCTTTTCATTCTGCCACAGCATGCAACTGCCACGGAGTTTGGTCGGGGCCGCGCTGCCGTCTTAGAATTCGCCCCATGAGGGCTCGCGGCCTGCGTCTCCTCCTGGTCGCGCTCTGCACGCTCGTCTCGGCGCCGATCCCCTCGGGCGCTCAGCCTTCCGCGCGCCTCACCGCGGCCGTGGTCAAGGTGCTGGGCGGGGACAGCATCGAGGCCCAGGTGGGCGATCGGGTCGAGACCGTCCGCTATCTCGGCGTGCGCGCGGCCGAGTCCTCGCTCGGGCGCACGGCTGCCGAGTTCAACCGGCGGCTCGTGGAAGGCCAGACCGTGGTCCTCCAGCTCGTTGGCGAGTCGTATGCACAGGACCTCGCGCTCCTCGAGCGGCAGCGACGTGACCGTACCGAGGAGCGCGCGAACGGTGGGCTCATCCCAGGGCTGGCTCGTGTATCGCGCAACCAGCGTCTCGACCTCTCGGCCGATGCGTCGCGCCAGACGGGCACGCTTCCAGTCGGCCATCCCGACGCGGTCCGTCCCGAAGTCCCCGTGCGTGTACGCGGCGTGGAGCAGCCCGGCGATCAGGACCGGGGCGCGAGCGCGGAGGAGCCCGAGGATGCCGGCGGTTCCGACCGCATGGGCGAGAAACGGCTTGCCGGAGCCGCGGAAGCGACTGGTGAAGAGCCGCGCCGCGAGCTCATAACCGCGCGCCACGCCGGTGATCTCGGCGTCAGCGTAGCCGCGCTCGAGCAGCACGTTGTAGAGCTGGATATTGGTCTGCGGCGGAGCGAGCAGTCGATCGGACTCAATCGTGATACCCCACCTCCTCTCTACCGGGGCGCCCGCGGCCGGTTCGCGCCTCGACCGCGTGCGGCCACCAGGCCAGCGAGATGCCGAAGCGGGATTCGAGCGCGCGCGAGCATCGAGCCCGGCGCCGCCAGTGCGCGACGGCGCCACCACGTCCAGGCCTTGAGCTGCCGCCTCAGGTTCGGATCGTTGGCGGGCAGCTGCCACTTGTCCTGGAAGTGACGCAGCGAGGCGCGGTTCCACTCGTCGCTCCAGCGGAGCTCGAAATACGGCCGGTCCGATGGGGCCAGCGGCGGGGGCGGCAGATAGGTGACGACGGCGGCCGGCTCGAAGTAGACGCGCCCGCCCGCCGCGCGGACGCTCATGCACAGATCCGGGTTCTCGAGCGCGCTCTTCAGGCGCTCGTCCAGCGGGCCCAGACGGCTGACGACGTCCGTGCGCATCAGCAGGCAGTGGAACTCCACCATGTCGCACGGCTCGCGCTCGAGCCGATGCCGTACCGCCGCCAGCGGTGCGCTGTGGAAGCGGTGGTCTTCCAGGAATCGGCGGACGCCGTGCCGTTCGACGATGCGGGCGTGCCCACCCGTCATATGCACCGTCTGCGCCGCGAGCTCGCCCTGGCAATACAGCGGGCCGACGACCCAGGCGCCCGTCTCCTCGGCGCAGTCGACCAGCGCCCGCAGTCAACCGGGCGTCACCAGCACGTCGTTGTCGATGAAGACGACGTAGCGGGTCGTCACCTCGCCCACACCCATGTTGCGCGCCTCGTTCGGCGCGAGGCAGCGATCCACCCGGAGCAGGCGGAATCCGCGCGCGCGCTTGCGCTTCCAAGTACCGGCGGGTCTCTGGCGGGGAGCCGCCGTCGACGTACACCAGCGCGAAGGGCGGCTCGGTGTGCCGGTAGACGCTCTCCAGCGATCGGCGCGTGACCGCGAACCGCTCGCGCGGCACCACGACGATCGTCACGTCGCTCATGTCGGGCTCCGGCGGCTGCACGCTAGGCGCCGAGGCGCGACTTGAGGATCTTGCCGGTTCCGCTGCGCGGGAGCTCCGCCATGATCGACACGCGGCGCGGATACTTGTAGGCGGCCAGCCGATCGCGACAGTAGGCGATCAGCTCCTCCGGCCGCGCCGTGCCGCCGGCCCGCAGCGACACGAATGCCGTCACCTCCTCGCCGAGCTCGACGTGCGCGACGCCGATGACCGCCGCCTCCGCGACGGCCGGATGACTCAGCAGGATGCCCTCGACCTCGGCCGGGACGACGGAGTAGCCGCCCCGGAGGATCAGCTCGCGCTTGCGCCCCACGATGCGCACCCAGCCGTCGGGCCCGATCGTGGCCAGATCGCCGGTGCGGAACCACCCACCGGCCAGGACCGCGCGCGTCTCCTCGGGCGCGGCCAGATAGGCGCTCATCGCGGCCGGCGTCTTGATCCACAGCTCGCCCGGCTCCCCGGGCGGCAGCGGAGCGCCCTCGTCGTTGACCACGCGCAGGGCGACGCCGGGCACGGCGCGGCCGATCGCATCGGGGACGTCGGTGGGATCGGCGGCGAGGTAGGAGATGGCCCGGAACAGCTCGGTCATCCCGTATCCGCGGAGGATCCTGATGCCGGTGCGCCGTCGCCACTCCTCGGCGAGTGCCCAGGGGCAGGGCGCCGCCCCCGACGTCGCCAACCGCACGCTCGACAGATCGGCCCCGGCGAGCGCGGGCGAGTCGAGCAGGCGCCGGAACATGGTGGCCACGCCGGGGAGCACCGTGACGCGGTGGCGCGCGATCGCGGCCAGCGCGTCCTCGGGCGCGAAGCGCGCGAGCAGCGCGACACTGGCGCCCGCCAGGAGCGGGGCGAGCAGCGCGCCGTTCAGCCCGTACGAGTGGCAGAAGGGCAGCGCGCCCAGCACGACGTCCTCGGGCGTGAGCGCCATCACCGGCCCCGCCCACGAGCGATTGGCGAACGCGAGCGCCTCGTGCGAGAGCACGGCGCCTTTCGGCTCACCGGTGGTGCCGGAGGTGTACAGGATCAGCGCGGGTGAGGCGGCGGGGGCGGGTGGCGGATGCGCCTGATCGGTCCCGGGATGCGCCTCCGTCTCGACGTCTTCGACGAGCTTGGCCGGGGCGAGGTGGCCGAGGATCCGGTCCAGCTCCTGGCTGGCCGTCAGGGGGTTGAGCGGGGCCATCGCGGCGCCCACCTTCCAGCCGCCCAGCAGCGCGACGGCGAAGGCCGCGCGATTGGGCATCGAGAGCGCGACACGGTCGCCCGGGCCGATCGCCTCTGCGCGCAGCCGGCGCGCGAACGCGTTCGCGCGGCGGTCGAGCTCGCGCCGGGTCAGCGCGCCGCCGGCCCACACGAGCGCCGGGCTGTCCGGCGCCTCGCCCGCGCGGCGCTCGAGTTGCGAGACGAAATTCTCCGCGGTCACGCTACGGCAGGAACTCCTTGAGGTCGAGCCGCTGCCAGACCTCCGGTGGGACGCGGTGGCGCGGCGTGTACGCGGTGAGCGACGGCTTGGCGGTCGCATCCACCCCCCACTTGGCGGTGTAGCCGTCCTCCCTGGTCGAGGGATCGAGGTCGGAGCCGCGCGCGTTCGTGATGATGGTGAGGTCCCGGTCCGGCTGGCAGCGGGTGGCGATCGCCCAGTTGATCTGCTTGTCGTCGAAGACGTCGACGTCCTGGTCCACCACGACGACGCGCTTCATGTAGAGATCGGCGCCGAGCACGGCCAGGATCGCGTTCTTGGCCTGGCCGGGAAGCCGCTGCTCGATCGACACGAAGCAGGTGAACGGGCCCGGCACGCGCACGGCCTTGACCGACGGCACCATCGCGCGCACCGCGCGGTAGAGGTTGGCCTCCATCGGGATCGTGGAGAGCAGCATGTGGTCGAGATGCGCGACCGTGATGTCGTGGAACACGGCGCCGCCGCGATGGGTGATCGCCTTGACCTTCATCACCTCGCGGGCGCGCTCCCCGAGGCTGTAGCCGGTGAACTCGCCGAACGGGCCCTCCGGCGTGCGCTCGCGGGGCAGGATCTCGGCCTCGATCACCAGCTCGGCGTGCGCCGGCACCAGCAGGTCCGACGTCTCGCACTTGACCAGCTCCAGGGGCTCGCCGAGGAGCGCGCCCATGATCGCGCGCTCGTCCTCGTCGATCGACCCGATGGCGAGCGCGCCGAGCGCGATCGCCGGATGCACGCCGATCGCGAACGCGACGGGCAGCGGCCGGCCCAGCGATTCGGCGATCCGGTGGAACTCCCACAGATGCTTGCCCGCGGTCAGGTGGATCGACGTGGTGTCCCGGCTCTTGATCATGAGCCGGTTGTAGGCGCAGTTCCACGTCTCCGCCGTGGGATCCTTCGCGAAGGAGATGGCCGCCGTGAGATACGCCCCGGCGTCGCCCTCATGATGGATGATCTGCGGCAGCTGGTGCAGATCCAGCGTGCCGCCGCTCAGCACGACATCCTTCACGGGCCCGGTCGCGACGACCGTCGGCGGGATCGGCCGCTCCATCGCGCGGAGGTAGGCGCGCAGCATCTCGTCCGGCGCGACGTTCAGGGCGAGCGCCAGGCGCGAGCGGCTCGCGTGCAGATTGGTGAGCACCGGGAACTGCGTGCCCTTGACCTTCTCGAAGAGCAGGACCGGCCGCCGCCGCGCCTCCTTCTCGAGCTTCACGACCAGCGCCGTGATCTCGTAGGCGGGATCCACCTCCCTGGAGACGATCACGAGCTCCTCGGGCTTCCTGCGCTTGATCAGATCCAGATACCCTCTCAGGTCCTGCGCCATGTTCTGCGCCTACTCTCCTGGGGTCAGGCTTTTACTTCTTAACAATTTCAGCCCGTCACGCTGAAACAGTTAAGAAGTAAAAGCCTGACCCCGATCAGGGTTTTTGGCAGATGACGTTGAGGAGGGCTTGGCGGCGTGAGTCGCGGACGACGCGGAGGGCGCGGTGGAGGGCGGCCGGCAGGGCGGCGGGCTCCTCGACGCGCTCGGCGTACCCGCCGGAGGCGCGGCAGACGAACTCGTACTCGGGCGCGGGCTCGAGCGCCGTGAGCGGCATCTCGCCCGTTCTCACCGCCCAGCCGTCGGGGGCGTGCGTCTGCACGGCGCGCTTCACCGCATTCCACGTGCGGTTGTTGAAGATCACGTAGAGCACCGGCAGGTCGTAGGCCCTCGACACGAAGTGCGCGGCCGTCGGCGCGCCGAAGATGTACGAGCCGTCACCCACGCAGCAGATGACGGTGCTCTCCGGTGAGGCGAGCTTGGCGCCGAGCGCCGCGCCGAGCCCCCAGCCGAGCCCGCCGGCGGGAGACGAGCCGAAGTAACTGCCCGGCCGCGTGAACAGGCCCTGCGTGCAGTCGAAGTCGTACTCGTTGACCAGGATCGTCTGCTCGTCCACGAGCTCGCCCACGCAGCGCGACACCCAGGCCATGTGCATGGGCTGCGCCGCCGCGAGCGCGGTCGCCCGCGCCGCCGCCGCCTCACGCCGGGCGTCGTGCGCGCGCTCATGCCCCGCGCGCCGCGCCGCCACCGCGCGCGCGTCGATCTGTCGCCCCACCCGCTCGGCCAGCGCCGACAGCGTGAGCCGTGGCTGCCCGGCCAGCCCCACGTCGGCCGGAAAGCCGCGGATCGGGTAGCGCGCGAAGAGCGGGTCCAGGCCGACCTGGATGACGCGCGCCTCTGCCCGCGGCGTGCTCAGATGCGGGTACCAGGGCGCGTCCGCCTCGGCGACGAGAATGACGTCGGCCTCGGCGAGGTACGGCACGATGTCGAACCCGCCGTGCAGCCGATGGTCCTGGGGGAAGTTCATGTACGTGCGGTAGGCATCCTCGACGACCGGCGCGCCCAGGGCCTCCGCGAGCGCCACCAGGGCCGGCACCGCGCCGGGATCGCGCCCTACCGCCTTCGTCACGATCACGGGATGGCGCGCGTTCGCGAGCAGCGTGGCCGCGCGCTCGATCTCCTCGGGCGCGGGCTGCACGGGGCCCGGAACCTGAAGGCGCGACGGATCACTGTACTCGAAGACCTCCTGACGCTCGCCCAGCACCTCGCGCGGCAGACTCAGATACACCGGCGCTTGCGGCTCGGTCCGCGTGATGGCCAGGGCCCGGTCGACCACGGTCTCGAGCTGATCGAAGGTGCGGAGCTCGTAGTCCCACTTGACGAACTCCCGGAGCATCGCGCCCTGGTCGAACGACTCCTGCGCCCAGTGGATCGGCCGATCGCGGCTCCCGAGCGTGCCGGCCTCGGTGATCGGCGTGCGGCCCGCGGTGAACAGGATCGGCACGTTGGCGCGCGCGGCGTTGATGATGCCGCCGAGCGCATTGGCGGCGCCCATGATCACGTGCACCATCAGCGCCTGCGGGCGGCCGGACACCATCGCGTAGCCGTGGGCCATCGCCACCGCGGGCACCTCGTGCGGGACCGTGATCGGCCGGGGGCTCGTCTGGCCCTGGGCCGCCCGCCGGGCATAGGCCTCGATCAAGGGGGCGAAGTCCGTGCCGGCATTGGCGAACAAGTACTCGACGCCCCGGGCCGCCAGCAGCTCCAGGTACGCCTCGGCCGTGCTCTCGATCGACACTCGCTTGGTCATGTCACGCTCCTGTCGGCCAGCGCGGCCCGCTCGAGGCGGGCGCCATACCGTTCCCATAACACGAAGAACCCCCCGAGCGCGAAGCCGATCAGGTTCGCCGCGATCCACCGCGCGGACGAGGGAGACAGAACGAGCAGCAGACCGGCCAGGCCCACCCAGATCAAGTGACGCGTCAGCTTACCCCTGCTCCGCATGTACATTCAAGGCGTGCGGGGACGACACAGAGGAGTTGAACCCATTTCACCCGGGAGGAGACTCGAGCCGCCCCCCCCCCGGGAGGGCCCTCCTCGGCCCCGGGCCTCGGCCGCGAGGGACCGGCATGGTTGTGGTTGTTGACGGGGAGCCGCTACTGTACAGTAGGCCCACTCCTCGAGGCGAGCCGTCCGCTCCGAACCGTTCCCATTCCGAGTACGAGGGAGGGAAGACGATGCGCTCACGACGCCTCCGGCCAAGCCTCCTCTTCAGCCTGACCGTCCTTGCCTGGATCGTCATTGCGCCGCCATCGGCCGCCGATGCGCAAACGCCCAAGCGCGGCGGCACCCTGCGCGTCTCCTACGGAAACGAGATCGCCAATCTCGATTTCCACACCGCGCCGGGCTACGAAATGATGTGGGTGGCCATGAACGTCGGCTGCAGCCTCACCAACATCACGCCCGACGGCAAGTTCGTGGGCGACGCCGCCGAGTCGTGGACGACCTCGCCCGACGGTCTCCTGTACACCTTCAAGCTCCGGAAAAACGTGCTCTTCCACGACGGCACCCCGGTAGACGCGGCCGCGGTCAAGTTCAACATCGACCGCATGAGGGACCCGGCCACCAGGTCCGGCATGCGGCCCTTCTACGAGCCGGTCCATAGCGTCGAGGTCCTGGATCCGCAGACGGTCCAGGTCCGGCTCAAGCACCCCTACGCCTTCTTCCTGCACATGCTCTCCGCCTACCGGACGGGCCTGATCCTCCTCTCGCCGGCCTCCATCCAGAAGTTCACGGAGGCCGACCGCAAGCAGGGCAAGGCGGGGGCGATCATCGGCTGCGGGCCGTTCAAGTACGTCGAGTGGGTGAAGGGCAGCCACCTCGCGATGGAGCGCTTCGACAAGTACTTCGTGCCCGGGCTCCCCTACCTCGACAAGGTGCTGGTCCGGGTCATCAAGGACCCCGTCACGGAAATGGCAGCCTTCAGCGCCGGTGAGGTCGACTTCATCGCCTCGTTCTCACCCGAGCACGTCGACACGATGAAGGTGACGAAGCCGAACGCCCAGATCATGACCGGCAAGGAAACGACGCCGATGATGGCGGCGATGAAGGTCACCGTCCCGAAGGACGGCAAGCCGATGTCGCTGGACCGCGCGCCGCACCCGATCTTCGGCGACCTCCGGGTGCGCAAGGCGATCGGCTGCTACGGCATCGACCGGCAAGAGATCGTGAAGATCGCCTTCAAGGGCAAGGCCACCCCCTGGGTCGGCATGGCGCCGCCCGGCACGCTGGAATCGGTGAACGTCAACCACCTGTGCCCCTACGACCAGGCCAAGGCCAAGGCCTTGCTCGCCGAGGTGGGCTACGGCCCCTCGAAGCCGCTGACCCTGGAGCTGATGACCAACACCGAGAAGAGCGTGTTCAACGTCATCGCCACCGTCATCAAGGAGCAGCTGGTGCGCATCGGCGTGACTGCGAACATCCGGCTGGTGGACAAGGTCTCCTGGATGAACACGACGCTGGGGGACGGCCCGTGGGACATGTACGTCGAGGACCTGCTGTCGCTGCTGACCATCGACAGCAACGGCTACCTGGCCAGCGCGTACGTGTCGACCAAGTCGTCCGCGTGGAGCCACCCGCGCCACACCGACACCAAGGTCGACGAGTACTTCGCCCAGTACGCGAAGGAGCTGGACGGCGCCAAGCGCAAGGCGCTCGCGAAGGAATTTCTGGAGTACATGGCCGACAAGCTGTACTGGAACACGATCTCGGGCTCGCCCTTCTACATGGTCGCCCAGCCGTGGGTGAAGGGGTACACGTACAACGCGGAGTTCGAAGTCCACTACCACAAGGTCTGGCTGGACAAGTAACCGGAGCGGGCGCCGGCGGATGCGAACCTACATCCTGAGACGACTGCTCCAGATCGTGCCGACGGTCCTCATGATCACCTTCGTGGTGTTCGTGATGATGCGGTCGGTCCCCGGCGATCCCGTCGTGTCGCTCCTCGGTGACGCCTACAGCGAGGAGGACGCGATCAAGGCGCGGGAGGCCTACGGGCTGAACAAGCCGATCCTGGTTCAGTACTTGATCTGGCTAGGCAAGCTCCTGCAAGGGGACTGGGGCACCTCGATCCTGAGCGGGCGTCCGGTCCTCCAGGACGTTCTCATTCGTCTTCCCGTCACGCTCGAGCTGGTCGTCCTGTCGATGGGGGTGGCGCTCGTGATCGCCATCCCCGCCGCTATCATCGGCGCCCTGCGCCAGAACACGTGGGCCGACTACACGGCGACCTCCGTCGCCATGATCGGGGTCTCCATTCCGGAGTTCTTCCTGGGCGTGCTGCTCCTCCTGGTCTTCTCCTTCGGCCTGGGGGGTCTCCTGCCGAGCTCGGGCTGGGTGTATCTGCCCGGCACCTGCCCGACCATGGTGTGCGGGATGAGCTTCTGGGGCAACATGCAGCATGTGCTGATGCCCGTGATCGCGCTCGGGGTGGGCCGCGCCGCCATCCTGACGCGGCTCCTCCGCGCCAGCATGCTGGAGGTGATCCGGACCGAGTACGTCACGACCGCGCGCGCCAAGGGCCTGGGCGAGCGGCCGGTCGTGTTCAAGCACGCGCTGAAGAACGCCCTGATCCCGACCGTCACCGTGATGGGTCTCCAGGTCGGCTTCCTGATCGGCGGGGCGATCGTGGTGGAGACCCTGTTCGCCATGCCGGGCCTCGGCACCTTCGGCATCGACGCCATCATCGCGCGGGACTACCAGCAGGTGCAGGGCTTCGCTCTCATCACGGCCTTCGCGTTCGTCGTGATGAATCTGCTCGTCGATCTGACGTACACCTTCCTGGATCCACGGATCCGGTACGCCTGAGGCGACGATGGCCGACGGCGGCGAGTCGCTCCGGCCGAAGCCCCGGCCCATCAGCGGGGGGAGCTTCCGCGAAGCCGACCTGCCGGGGGTCGCGGGTGTCGCCTGGCCGGCGGGCGTCGAGCGCTCGGAGACGCCGCTGGCGCAGGGACTGCGCCGGCTCCGCCGCAGCACGACGGCCCTGGTCGGCGTGGCGGTCGTCGCTGTCCTGATCATCGTCGCCATCTTCGCGGACGTGCTGGCGCCCCGGAGCCCGATCGCCAGCGACCAGACCCACACCTTCGAGCGGCCGAGCTGGGAGTATCCCCTCGGGACGGACCAGCTCGGGCGGGACATGCTGAGCCGCGTCATCCATGGCAGCCGGATCTCGCTGGCGGTCGGGGTGTCGTCGGTGCTTCTGGCCCTCTTCCTGGGGGTCCCGCTCGGGATGATCGCCGGATACTACGGCGGCCGTATCGATACCGGCGTGATGCGCGTGATGGATCTCATCCTGGCCTTCCCGATCTATCTGCTCGCCATCATCCTGATGGTCATCTTCACGCCCACCGCGGGGCTGATCGGCACCATGAAGGTCACCGGCGCCATCGCCATCGTCCGGATCCCGATCTACGCCCGCCTGGTCCGCGGCAGCGTGCTCTCGATCAAGGAGAAGGAGTACATCGAGGCCTGCCGCGCCGTCGGCGTGCGTGATCCGTGGATCCTTGTGCGCCACATCCTGCCGAACTGTCTGGCCCCGATCATCGTGACCACCACGCTCGGCATCGCCACCTCGATCATCGTTGAAGCCACGCTCAGCTTCCTCGGGCTGGGCACGCAGCCGCCGACGCCGAGCTGGGGCTGGGACCTCAAGGCCAATGTGGCCTTCATCCAGGCCGATCCCTGGATCTCCCTGTTCCCCGGGCTCGCCATCTTCGTCACCGTGCTCGGCTTCAACCTGTTCGGTGACGGCCTCCGCGACGCGCTCGACCCACGCCTGAAGTAGCGCCGGCAGCGCCTGAACGCGCCGCTAACCGCGAGCTGGCCCCGTCCTCATTCCCCGCCCGAAGGAAAGAGGGCGAGCGCTCAGAACTCGCCGAGGAAGATGCGCTTCACCTCGTCGGATTGCAGCGGCCCGGCCGAGCTGCCGCTCAGAATCATCCACCCGGCTTCCAGCGCGTAGCCGCGGTTGGCCAGCCGGAGCGCCAGCTCGACGTTCTGCTCGATGAAGATGATGCCGACGCCGTCCTCGTCGCGGATGCGGCGGATGACGGTCCCGATCTCCTGGACCGTGCGCGGGGCCAAGCCGAGGAACGGCTCGTCGATCATGAGCAGCCGCGGGCGCGGCATGAGGCCACGCGCGATCGCCGCCTGCTGCTGCTCGCCGCCCGACAGGGAATGCGCGAGCTGCGCTCGGCGGTCGCGCACCAACCTGGGGTATGATGCAGTCCCGCGCCAGATGGGCGCCGCTCCGGGCGCTGCAGGCGGGGGTCCCGATGAGGCGGCCCGCGATGGTGGACGAGCGCTTCGACAACGTGGCCCGGTACGAGTCGTTCATGGACGTCGTGCGGAGCCGCATGACCAACCGCGCCTTCGCGGCCCACCAGGTCCCGCGCGAGCACTTCGAGATGATCCTCGAGGCGGCCCGCCACGCCCCCTCGGGCGCCAACTGCCAGCCGTGGCACTACATCGTGGTCACCGATCCCGCCGTGAAGCAGACCATCGGCCAGTGCTTCGTCGACGAGCAGCAGCGCCGGGCGCGGCTCCGGATGGGATTTCCGACGCCGAACTACAACGGGGTGAGGACGGCGCCCGGGCTGATCGTGATCGTGGCCGACTTCCGTTTCATCCGCGCGTTCCCGGTGCTGAACGACGATTCCGAGCTCGATCGCCTCTACCGGCGCAATGCCGAGCGGATCCTGCTCCAGTCCGTCGCCGCCTCCACCATGGCCGCCCATCTGGCGGCGGCCGCGCTCGGCTATGCCGTCTGGTGGATCACGGCGATCGGACAGGAGGAGATCCAGGCCAAGGTCAGGCCGCTGCTTGGTGTACCCGACGAGCTCAGCGTCATCGACGTGATGTGCTTCGGCCCGCCGCTCAAGCCGTCCTACAAGCGCTGGAAGAAGCGGCTGGACCAGATCGTGAGCTGGGACCGCTTCGATCCGGCGAACTTCACGAGTGATGCGGACATCGACGAGTGGATCCGCACGCAGCGCCACAAGGTCATGTACCGGGACGAATCGAAGATCGACTGACACCCTACCGAGGAGGAGCGACCATGCGGATAGGCCGGCGAGGATTTCTCAAGGGAAGCATCGCGGCGGCGGCGGCGGTCGGCGTGGGTAGGCGGCCGGCGCGCGGGCAGAGCAAGCCCGTGAAGATCGGCTACACGATGTCCGCCACCGGCCCGTACTCGGTGGGGGCGCAGATCACGCAGGCGCCGAACTACGCGCTCTGGTACGAGGAGATCAGCGCCAAGGGCGGTCTCATGGTCAAGGGCGAGGGGCGGCGCCCGGTGGAGTTCGCCGCCACGGACGATCGCAGCGAGATCGAGACGGCGGTGCGCTTCTACGAGAAGCTCACGAGCGAGGACAAGGTCGATCTGATCCTGCCGCCGTGGGGGACCGCGATGAACTTCGCCGTCGCCCCGGTCGCGAACAAGAACGGCTTCGTGATGATCGGCCCCACCGTGAGCTCGAACAAGCTCAAGGAGCTCTCGTTCCCGTACTTCTACGCGATCCTGCAGCAGCCCGACGCGATCATGGGCGCCATGGCCGGGATGCTGAAGGATCTGCGCGCCCAGGGCAAGGTGTCGAAGATCGGCCTGGCCTACGTCAACGATCTGTTCGGGATCGAGATGAACCAGAGCGCCGGGGCCGCGTTCAGGGAGGCCGGCCTGCCGGTCGTCGATACCAAGAGCTATCAGCTCGGGGCCAAGGACCTCTCGCCGATCCTCAAGGGGTTCAAGGCGGCCGGCGTCGACGCGCTGGTCGGCCTGACCTACCCGCCCGACAACATCCTGATGACGACCCAGGCCAAGGAAGCGGACTTCAATCCCGCCGTCTACTACACGGCGGTCGGCACCGCGTTTCCGTTCTTCCGTGACCGCTTCAAGGGCGCCGAGGGCGTGATGGGCATCGCCGGCTGGAATCCCAAGATGAAGACGCCCGGGTCCCGCGAGTACTTCGATGCGCACGTGAAGAAGTTCCAGAAGGAGCCCGACCGGTGGGCGAGCGCGTTCGCGTACGCGTCGCTGCAGATCCTCGAACGCTGCGTGGGCGAGGTGGGACTCGACCACAAGCGCATCAAGGAGATGCTCGACTCCACCGAGTTCTCGACCGTCGTCGGCCCGGTGAAGTTCACGAAGGGCGTGAACTCGGTGACCCCCGGCATGGTCGGGCAGTGGCAGAAGGGCGAGTTCGAGATCGTCCACCCGAGGAGCTCCCAGACCGGCACCGCGGTCGTCCCGAAGCCGGCCTGGGCATGAGTCGCGGGAGGGGACCGGCGCGGCACCGCGCCGCTCCCCACCGGCTCCCCTCCGGTGCTTGAGGTCCGCGATCTCGAGGTCGCCTACGGCGGCCTCGTCGCGCTCGGCGCCGTCTCGATCGAGGTCCACGCGGGAGGCTTCGTCGCCCTCGTCGGTGCCAACGGCGCCGGCAAGAGCACGCTGCTGAGATCCATCGCCGGGCTCTTGCGGCCGGCGGCCGGCAGCGTCGGCTGGGACGGGCAGGAGCTCGGGGGCACGCCCCCGCACGCCATCGTCGCGCGCGGCCTCGCCCTCGTGCCCGAAGGGCGGCGCCTCTTCGGCCACATGACGGTCGAGGAGAACCTCGAGCTCGGCGCCTATCTCCCCGCCGCGCGTCCGGCCACGTCGCAGACGATCGAGCAGGTCTACGCCATCTTTCCCCGTCTCGGCGAGCGTCGCCGGCAGCTCGCGCACTCGCTCTCGGGCGGCGAGCAGCAGATGGTCGCGATCGGTCGCGCGCTCATGACGCGGCCGCGGCTCCTGATGCTGGACGAGCCCTCGCTCGGCCTGGCGCCGCAGATGGTCGAGCTGATCTTCCAGGTGCTGGGCGAGCTCCACCGAGGCGGCCTCAGCGTGCTGCTGGTGGAGCAGAACGTGCAGGCCGCGCTGACCGTGGCGGAGCACGCGTATCTGCTCGAGGGCGGCCGCATCGTGGGGCAGGGCGAAGCGCGCGTACTCCTCGACGATCCCGCCGTGCGCCGCGCCTACCTCGGGCCGCTCGCGCCGGCGGGCCAGGGGACCGCCCCCTCACCCTGGCCCTCTCCCCCAGAGGGGGAGAGGGAATCCAGGGGCGAGCCGTCGTGACCGCGCCGCTCTTGGCCGGCGCCGACGTCAGCAAGAGCTTCGGCGGGCTGCAGGTGCTGAAGAAGGTGAGCTTCGCGGTGCACGAGCGCGAGATCGTCGCGCTGATCGGGCCGAACGGCGCCGGCAAGACCACGCTCTTCAACCTGATCAACGGGCTCGAGCGGCCATCCGGCGGGTCGATCCACGTCGGCGATCGCGACGTCACGCGCCTGCGCGGTCATGCCATCTGCCGGCTCGGCGTCGGCCGCACCTTCCAGACGCCGCGCCCCTTCCTGGAGCTCACCGTCGCCGACAACGTCAGGACGGCGGCCCTGTTCTGCCGCGAGGCGGACGCCGCGCCCGGCGAGCTGCTGGCCCTGGTCGGGCTCGAGGCTCACGCGACCGCGCCCGCCGGAAGCCTGCCCCCGGCCCGCCGCAAGCTGGTCGAGCTGGCGATGGTGCTGGCGCGGCGCCCGCGCGTGATCCTGCTGGACGAGATCCTGGCCGGGCTCACCCCCGTCGAGGCCGGGCACTTCTTGGGCCTCCTGCGGCGCGTTCGCGAGCGCTGGGGCACCGCGCTCTTCTGGATCGACCACGTCATGTGGGCGGTGATGGACACGGCCGAGCGCGTGATCGTGCTCCATCACGGCGAGGTCATCGCGGAGGGCGACCCGCGGGCGGTCTCGTCGGACGCGCGCGTGGTGCAGGCGTATCTGGGCCCACGAGGATGACCGCCACCCTCCTTCTGGACATCATGATCGGCGGTCTGCTCAATGGCGGGATCTACGCGCTGGTGGCGCTCGGTCTGAACCTCCAGTACGGCCTGATGCGCGTGCTCAACGTGGCGCACGGCGAGTACCTGATGCTGGGCGCGTATCTCACGTACGCGCTCCACACCGGCTGGGGCATGAACCCACTGCTCACCCTCGCGCTCAGCGGGCCGCTGGCCTTCGTCGTGGGCCTCGGCCTGCATCGATTGCTCTACGCGCGCGTGCTCGCCGGCAGCGACGCCCGCGGCACGCTCGAGTCGCGCTCGCTGGTGATCTCGTTCGGCGCTTTCTTCGCGCTGCAGAACGCTGCGCTGCTCGTCTGGAGCGCGGACCTCAAGGGCTACGGCTATCTGTCGACGCCCGTGCGCCTTCTCGGCACCGTGTTCCCGGCCAACCGGATGGTGGCCGCCGCCGTGGCGCTGGCGCTGAGCGTGGGGTTCTATCTGTTCCTCCGGCGGAGCCTCGCGGGCAAGGCGATCCGCGCGCTGATGCAGGAGCCCGAGGCCGCGCAGCTCGTCGGGATCGATCTCGGCCGCATGCACGCGGTCTGCTTCGGCATCGGGATCGCGATGGCCGCGATCACGGGCTCGCTCATCAGCATGTTCTTCGAGCTCACGCCGTTCATGGGCCTGCCGTACACCGTGACTGCGCTGGTCGTCATCATCCTCGGCGGCCTCGGCAACGTGCTCGGCAGCGTCATCGGCGCGCTGTTGCTCGGTCTCGCCGAGACGACCAGCCTCTACCTGACGTCGTCGGACATCCGCCCCATCGTGTCGTACGGGATCCTGTCGCTGATCCTGCTCGTGCGCCCCTCGGGGCTGTTCGGCCGCAATGCTGACTAGGCTCCTGCTCGCGTTGCTGCTGGCCGCGCTGGCGGCGGCGCCGCTGGTGCTGCCGACCCATGCGCGCTCGCTCACGCTCGCGATTCTGGCGGATGCGGCGCTGGCGGTGTCGTGGGCGTTCTTCTCGGGTCCGTCGCGCTATCTCTCGCTGGCGACGGGCGCCTTCTTCGGGGCGGGGGCGTATGCGACGGCGCTCGTCGGCGCGCGGCTCGTGTGGCCGCTCCCGGTGCTGGCCGGGGCCGTGGTGGCGGCGGGGATGGCGCTCGTGGTGGGCGCGCTCGCGCTGAGGCTGCGCGGGCCGTACTTCGCGATCTTCACGTTCGGTCTGGCCGAGCTGGCCAAGCACCTCGTCATCTGGTACGAGACCGGCGTCACCGGCACGATCGGCCGGCTGGTGCTGGCGCCGCCGGGGCCCTGGGTGCTGTACTACACCGTGCTTGCCGTCGCGGTCCTGGCCGTGGCGACCGCGCTGGTGCTGCGCCGATCGCGCTGGGGCGCCGCGCTCGCCGGGCTCGGCGCCGACGAGGAGCGCGCCGAGACGCTCGGGATCGACACCACGCGGGTGAAGGTCGCGATCTTCGCCCTGAGCGCCGCGTTCATGGGCGCGGCGGGCGCGGCCATGGCCCCGCGCTGGACCTATCTGGATCCGCAGGTGTTCAACCCGTTCGTGTCCTTCCAGACCGTGATCATGGCGCTGCTCGGCGGCGCCACGACCGTGATCGGTCCGATCCTGGGGGCGGTCTTCATCGGCTTGGCCTCCGAGATCCTCCTGCTCAAGTTCCGGTACGTGTACATGCTGGGACTCGGCGTGGCGCTGATCGTGGTGGTGCTGGCGCTGCCGGGCGGGCTCGTCGGCCTGTTCCGGCGTTCTGCGCCGCCGCCCTCGGCGGCCCGCCAGCTGACTATCGGGCGCGCCCGCGACTGACCCAGATGAGAAAGCCGCTGACGACCAGCACCGACGAGGTGAGCCCGCCCACGAAGTAGACGACCTTCGACGCGAGCCCGGCGAAGTGGCCGACGTGGAGCGGGCCCACGAGACGCCACAAGCGGCGCGTCCACGGGCCCTTGCGCCCATCGCTCACGCTCAGCACGCGCGCCGCCTGACCGTCCACGCTCACGACGCCCTCGCCCAGCGGATTCAGATGGCCGGGCAGGCGCTTCCGCACGACGACGATCCCTTCACCCGATCGGGTCAGGTTGATCGCGGTGATCCGGCCGGCCGGCAGCGCCGCATTCGCCGCGTGCGCGATCTCGTCGACGGTGACGGACAGGTGGCGGCCGGCCGCGGGCGCCGGTGAGCGCGGTATGACCCGGGCGGGAACGAGGGTAGCCAGCACGAGGATCGTGCCGGTGAGGGCGAGCGGCACGTTGAACGCGAGAGACAGGATGCCGACGGTCTTGTGGATATCGTGGTTCAGGACCCGCCAGCGTCCCGTCCAGCGCAGCGTCACGCCGCGGCCGGGCTGTCTCGCGAAGGGCCACCAGAGAACCAGACCGGTGGCGGCCTGCAGCAAGAGCCCGAGCCCGATCGCGCCGACGACGAGACTGCCGCGCGGGCCCATGTAGAGCTGAGTGTGCAGCAGCTCGAGCGCGTGGAGCGGCGAGCGCTGCTGCCACCGGGAGGCGAGCACGCGGCCGTCGAAGGGATCGAGCGACACGTCCAGCGTTTCGCGCGTAGAGACGATCATCCGGATCCGGGCCGGCTGGCCGTCGCCGTCCGGCAGGACGAGCATCGTCGGGGTGGCGCCGGGATGGCGGCGTCGAGCCGCGTCGACGAGCGACTGAAGCGACAGGCGGCGGCCCGCGTGGGGCGGCACCGCCGGGACGAGCGCAGCTTCCAGCTCGCTCCGGAACACCAGAATCGCGCCGCTCACCGACACCAGGAGCAGGCCGGCGCTGACCAGGAGCCCGACGATCAGGTGCACCGTGAGCAGGACGGCACCCGGCCTGATGCGGCGCCTCATCCAGGCGAGACTAGCACGTGCCGCAGCGGCCGCTGGCAACGCCGGGCGGACCGAGGTAACAATGGCAGTATGTTGACCTTGACGCGCCGAAGCCTCCTGGTGGGTGCCGGGCTCGGCCTGCTGGCTCCGAAGCCGCTCTGGGCTCAGGCCGTGCTCGACCGGGAGCACCAGCCCAAGCTCGAGCTGCCGCTGCTCGCCGAGGATGCCACGGCCGTTCCCGTCCAGGTCTCGGTGGATCATCCAATGGAGCCGGATCACTACATCCGCTCGATCGAGGTCACGGTCGAGCAGGACCCGGTCGCGTACAAGGGCAAGTTCTCGTTCACGCCGGGGAGCGGCCGGGCCTGGGTGGCATTCACCATGCGCTCGGGCAGCGGAGGCGTGGCCAAGGCGGTGGCCGAGTGTACCAAGCACGGGCGCTTCACGGGCACGCGCGAGTACCGCGTGGCGGACAACGGCTGCAGCACGGTCGGGCCCGAGTCGGCATCCCGGGAGCGGCTCGGCCACCCGCAGCTTCGTCTCCCGCGTAGCATCAAGCCCGGCGAGGTGGTGGAGGTCAGGACCAAGCTCGACCACGGCTCCTACACGGGACTCGTCATGAAGGGCGGCAAGTTCGTCCGCGAGTTGCCGGAGTTCTACGTGAAGGACCTGCTCGCCTTCCTCGACGACCAGAAGATCAACGAGTTCCACCTGACCTCCGCGATCAGCGCGAATCCGCTGATCCGGTTCCCGTTCAAGGCGACGCGGAGCGGCACGCTGCGCGTCGCCTTCGTGAACAGCGAAGGCCAGCGCTGGGAGACCTCCCAGCCCGTCCGCGTTTGAGCGCGGACCCCTCACCCTCGGACCCCTCACCCCCGGACCCCTCACCCTCGGACCCCTCACCCCTCCCTCTCCCCCGAGGGGAGAGGGAGAACGAGCTAAGCTAGCCTGAGCTATTCATGACGCTCATGCTGAGACCGGGCGGGTGGCGCCGTGGGCCGCTCCCCGCGGACGAGCGGAGAGGGCGCCCCGAGTCCCGTGCGCCGCTCGCAGAGCGGCGATTCGGGCGAGAGGGTACGGAGCCG
>Ga0187892_10003708_pt1 | contig 27287 bp, 18 predicted proteins | sample MA1701073metaG_FD_139345 | JGI IMG/M metagenome (GOLD analysis project Ga0187892, IMG submission 139345) | Bio-ooze microbial communities from a basaltic lava cave in the Kipuka Kanohina Cave System on the Island of Hawaii, USA - MA170107-3 metaG ... | reverse complement strand
CCGCCGGCAGACAAGCCCACACCTCCCAATCGTCATCGCTCATCTCCTGGAAAGGTTCCAGGGCCAACAGATCAACGTGGGTCTTCGCTGCCCATGCCTTCCCGTAATTGAAAGCCAGCGAGGACTCCGTCACCGCCGGTTCCACCTTGGTTTGTGTCATCATTTGGCACTCCTTCGTTGGGTTTTCCACCTTGGATCGCCGCGGCCGCGCGGCCGCGTGCGTTTTTCAACCGATCTTGTTCATCACCTCAAGCGCCCGGGCATGGTCCCGCTCCGCGTACACGCGCGTCATTGCTGGCGAGCTGTGCCCCAAGATGATCGCTGCGGTGTCGAGGCCGAACTCTCGCTCCAACGCCGTCGCGGCGTTGTGTCTCAACTGGTGCGGGTGCCATCGCGGGACCTCGGCCGCGTCGCAGCCGCGCGAGATGGCCCGCCGATACGTCGCGGTGGTGTACTGCGGACCCGGCTTGCGTTGGGGGTTGCGTTTGCGATTGCGCCCCGGACCGTTGCCGCAGGAGAGCGGCGTTTCACGCTGGGCGTGCAGATCCGCGTAACGCGAGGCCTCCGCTTCCGCCGGCGAGAAGAGCGGGGCATCGATCGCACGCCCGGCAAGGAAGGGGCGGACTACGTCTTGCGCCTTTGGACCGAGGTAGATGGTGCGGGCGTGGCCGCGATGGGCCGTCTTGTGCCAGGACGGGCGATAGATCCACACCACACCCGTCGTGTCGATGTCGACCGCGCGGATTCCCACCAGCTCTCCCGCCCTGGCCCCCGTGAGCAATTGGAGCTGCACCAGCGCCCAGACCTGTTTCGCCACGTGCTCTCGGATGCTGTTGACGTGCTCCTGCGGAACCGGCTTGACCGCCGGCGTCTCCGGCGCTTCCGTGCGACCGCGTCGCAGCGGTTCGATGCTTCGCAGCCCCTCGAGGATGGTGCTGGGCACGAGCTCGCGACTCACCGCCCACTTGAACACGTGGCGGATGCGATTGACGGCCTGGTTGACCCCGCCGCGCGACCAACTCTTGGAGACGAAGCGATCGCGCACCGCCAACAGCTTGATCGGGGTGAACTCGCGGGCCAGCGTTGGCCCATAGAGGGCGTTCAGCTCCGCGGTGACGCGCTTGAAGTTCCCCACCTCGCCCGTGGTGCCTCCACCAGGGCGCCGATAGTAGCTTTGCGCGAACGCCAGGAAGGCGTCCCGCAACTCGCTGATTCGCAGGTCCGCCTTGTCAAGAACGCGACGATGGTTGGCATCGTATTCCGCCAGCCAGCGCCGGTAGGTTTCGGCGGTCTCGGGATCGTCGTACCGCCCGAGGTAGTAGACGCGGCCATCGGCGTACACGTAGCCGCGCCCGCTGGCCTTGTGGAGCTTGAGGGGTGGAACCGCCGGTGTTGGTCGCGCCATCGGTGCAGCCTCCCGCGCGATTCTCGGTAGGTTGACCGAGAATTCGCATGGTTACGGCTGCACCACCTTCGGTGGGCCGCGCGTGAAAACTCACGCACGTTCAGCCCCTTCTCAAACTACCGACGGGTGGGCTCGAACCACCGACCTCCTGATCCACAGTCAACTTCGAAAAAACGTGGCGCTACGCTAAACGCTGCGTTTTCAGCCACTTACGCAAGTGTGCAAACGCAGCAGAACCTGTGAAATCTGGTCAAAACCAGCCGCATAAGTGTAGTCAAAAGTGTAGTCCATGATCGCTTGCCAATCAGGCAACGATGCAATGAACTCCGATCCTTGTCGATGTCGGCTTGCCGCAAGTCTCACTCCAGGCTGATAAATCCTACTCGGTGTCAACGCACGAAGCAACTTCAGGTCGGTCCCGAATCGGAAGCGATCCCGTCGTTTGCGAGGACCACCATGCCCGGGAGCGTTTTCCTTGTCACGGCGAAAGGCCGTAATCTGGGATGCAGCTCGAAGGAGCACGGCCCGACTCACTGGGGTGGATGCCGACGATTGTCGATCGCGTAGTCCTTTCTCAGGCGATCTTGGGAGATAACAACTCACCGGTTCCGCGGTTTGTGAACGCCTCAGGTCTCGGACTTGCGGGCACGGAACCTGCCGTACAGGCCGGGAACGCACAAGAGGTTCAGGATCGTCGAGGTCACGAGACCGCCGAGGATTACGACGGCCATGGGGTACTCGATCTCGTGGCCGGGGCGATTGCCGCCAATGACGAGGGGCAGGAGGCCCAGACCCGCGCACAGCGCGGTCATCAGGATCGGTATGAGACGCTCCTGGGCTCCTTGAAGGACAAGCGACGGGCCGAAGGAAACGCCTTCGTGCTCGAGGTGCTGAAGATGACTCACCAGCATGATTCCGTTGCGCGCGGCAATGCCCAACACGGTAACAAACCCCACCAGCGATCCAAGAGAGAGCACCCCACCGCTCACCACTGTGGCCAGCACGCCGCCGATCAGGGCAAAGGGGAGGGTAAGGAACACGAGAAATGCCGGCCGAAACGAGCGGAAGTCAGCTTGGAGCAAAAGCAGGATGCCGACCAGAGCCAACCCCGCAAAGGCGAGGAGCCGGTTCCTGGATTCGCGGCGCGCGGCATATTCTCCCAGGAACTCGGGGTGATATCCGCGGTCGAAGGGAACGACCTTCACTTTCCGTTCGATTTCGCGGGCCACGCTGCCCAGATCGCGCCCGCGTACGTTGCAGGTTACGTCGATCCGTCGCGATGCGCCCTCGCGCTTGATTTCGTTGGGCGCGGGGCCAATGAAGACGTCGGCGACGTGTCCAAGCGGAACGTGCCCGCCGCCGGGAGTTGCGATGGGAAGGCTCCGCAGTGAGGCAAGGTCCGTGCGGACGGGCGCGCTGCCCCAGACGACCACGTCGTAGATCTTCTGCTCTTCATACACTTCGCCGACCTTCGTTCCCTTGATCAGGGTGGTCGCGGCGCGGCGGATGTCCGCGGCGGTCAGACCGAAGACCGACGCAATCTCCGGACGGATTTGTACCGCGACCTGCGGAACCACGATCTGCGGCTCCACTTTGAGGTCAGTGACTCCCTCCACGGTCCCTACCAGTTTGCCGATTTCGGCAGCTTTCTGGCGGAGGGTGGCCATGTCGGAGCCGTAGATTCGCACCACGATGGTAGCGCTGGCGCCGGTGAGCACTTCCTTGATACGCTCTTTGAGGTAAGTAAGAACGTCGCGGAAGAGGCCGGGGTAGCCATCGACGACCGTCTTAATGCGGGCGACTGTGGTTGGGTAGTCCACAGCCGGATCGACGCTGATCCACAGTTCAGTGAAGTTCGGCCCGACCACCTCGTCCGCGACTTCGGCGCGGCCGATATGCGAGCCGAAGTTCCGCACGCCAGGAATGGAGCGAAGCTCCTTGCTCACCTGGATGGTGATACGCCGCATGGCGTCCAGTGAAGTACCCGGTTTTTCCACCCAATGCATCAGAAAATCGGTTTCCTGAAAATCGGGAAGGAATTCCTCCCGCAGGAAGGGGACGAAGACGGCGGCGCCGGCGAGACCGAGCACAAGGAAGACGCCGATCGATCTCGGCCGGTCGAGCAAAGGAGGCAAAAGCTTCACATATCGACGCTTCAGCCAGACCGAGAGCGGAGCGTCGCTGTGGCGGGCGTGCGAGTTGGGCAAGAGAATCAGGCACATCGCCGGCGTGACCGTGAGGGCAACCAGCAGCGAAGCCAAGATGGCCAGTACGTAGGAGAGGCCCAGCGGGCGAAAGAACGAACCGGCGAGACCCTGCAGTGAAAAGATCGGCAGGAAGACCAGAATCACAATGAAGCTGGCGAAAACGACGGCGCTGCGCACTTCCAGCGACGCATCAAGGACGACCTGGAAGTCGCTTCGTTGTTTGCCTGCAGCGCGATTGAGGCGCAATCGTCGGGCGATGTTTTCTACGTCAATGATCGCGTCGTCCACGACCACGCCCACGGCAATCACCAGGCCGGCGAGAGTCATCACGTTGATGGTGGTCCCTCGCAGGTAAAGGATGATTCCCGCGCCGAGGAGCGAAAGCGGGATGGCCACCAGGCTGATGAGCGCCGTTCGCCAGTTGAACAAGAACGCGAAAAGCACGACGGTGACAATGATGCAGCCCAAGGTCATGGCATGCGTCAGATTGCGAAGCGAAGTCTCGATGAACGTCGCCGGGCGGAAGATCGTCGGGTCGATATCGATGCCTTGAAGAGCCGGTCGTAACGCTTCAATGGCCGCCTCCACTTGATGGGTCACGTCGAGCGTGTTTCCCCACGGCTGCTTCTCCACGATCAGCAGCAGGCCTGGCCCGTCATTGATGACCGCGTCTCCGATGGGTGGCGGATGGCCTTCGACGACTTCGGCGATGTCGCCAAGCCGTAGCGGTGCGCCGCCGCGAAAGGCGACGATGGATCGGGCAAGGTCCTCGGGCTCGAGGATCGTGGAGTAATGACGAATGGCGAGCCGCTGGTTCGGCGTATCGATGAAGCCGCCGGCGCCGATGACGACGGCCTCGCCTGTGGCGCGCACGACCTCATCGAGCGTAACGTCGTGGGCTTGCAAGACATCCGGATCAACCAGGACCTGGAACTGGCGATCCCGCTGGCCCCAAATGGCGACATTAGCTACGCCCGGTACGGCCATCAGCCGCGGGCGAATGGTCCACTTCGCAAGCTGGGTCATCTCCATTTGTGACATCGTGGCGGAGGACACTCCGATCTTGAGCGCGCGACTCGTGGACGAGAGAGGCGACAACATCACCGGTGGCCTTGCCGCTGCCGGCAGCCGGTTGGCCTCGACCGCCAGGCGTTCCTGCACGATCTGGCGAGCTTTGAGCAGGTCCGTGCCCTCCTGGAAGATCAGGACCACGGAAGAAAGACCCAGTACGGATTTCGAGCGAATCGTCTTGAGCCATGCCGTGCCGTTCAGAGCGTTCTCCAGTGGAACGGTCACCAAGCTTTCAACTTCTTCCGTGGACAGGCCCGGAGCTTCAGTCTGAATTTCCACGAGCGGCGGAGCGAACTCGGGAAACACGTCCAGCGGTGTTTTCTGCGCCGCGGTGACACCAACGACCAGCACGACGAGCGCGCCGGCTACGACCAGCACACGGAACTGCAAAGCGGCGGCGACGATCGCATTAAGCATGGCGTCGGGACGTTGGCGTGCTGGTCATTTCCCGACGCCGAATTCCGTGCCATAGAGTTCGGCGGCGCCGGCAGCGACGACTTGGGCGCCGGCCCTGAGGCCGCGTCTCAGAATCGCCGTGGCTTCCTCAATCCGTTCCAGTTCGACACGACGGCGAGTGAAGACGTGAGGCTGGACGTTCTCGTACACCCAGCTACTACCGTGAATATCATAGACCAGCGCGGAGGAAGGAATCGTGAGCCTGGCCGCGGTTTCTTCGATGGGCAAGGTGACCATGACTCGCTGGCCCGGACGCAGGCTTAGTTCAGGAGTGGCGAGCTCGAAGAACAGGTCGGCGGTGGAGGCGGCCGCGCTGGCGCTACGCGGTGCGGCAACACGCCTGGCGGTTTGTTGCTTTGGCCCTGTCGCCGCGCCGGGCACGGCCACGAACGCCGTATCTCCACTAGCCGTGCTCAGTTCGCCCACGTAAACGGGAATGCGAATCCAAACGGTCCGGAGATCCGCCACGGAAAAAAGGGGCGTTCCGGCGGTAACCACCTGGTTCTCAGTCACAAAGAGGTCCTGGAGCACGCCCTCGATGGGTGAGTCGATGGGTAGTTCCGGCACCGCTGACGGCTGGGGATCGACCGACGTGGCGGCCAGGAACGCAAGCCGGCGTTTGGCGGCCTGGAGAGTGGCCTCGGAGGATTCCAGCTCCGCGCGAGCTTCGTCGTAGGCGCGATCGCTGCCGGCGTTGCGTTCGCGGAGTTCCCGAGCCCGCTCGACTTTCAATCGCGCAGCATCGGCGGCAACCTGGGCCTTGGCGACTTGTCCCTCAGCCTCGACCGTTGCGGCGTCAATGTCGACATTGGCTCGGAGGCGGGCGATCCGGTCCGACGGAGACAGTGCCTCCCTTTCTGCGCCGACGACGGGCCAGAGGCGCAAGACGACTTGACCTCGCGAAACCGACGCGCCGGGGACGGCACTCCCCTCTCGGGAACCTAGCAGTCGACCGGTCAAGGGCGCCGCCACGGTAACGGATTGCCCCGGCGGAATGACCACTTCCCCGCCGAACAGGCGCGTGCGTTGCACGGTTCTTTCCTCGACCGCGGTTGTAGCGATTCCTAGGCGTTGTTCGGCCTCCGGGGTCAGGATGATCGTCGCCAGCTCCGCCTCCTTGACCGCACCCTCGACTTTTGCGGGGGCGGGCTTCGACACGTCGCCCCCGTCGCTCGTAAGTGGAGTAACGCCACACACCAGCACAAGGGCAAGGACGCCGGAACACGAGCGGAGCCTAGAAGATGAAAGCCGCGAGAACCTGGCGGACGAAGTCGCGAACAAAGTCTTGCAACTGTTGGACATGCATATCCTCCGTTGGCCTGCAGGCTGCGAGCAGGCACGTTGCCGTCGCGGCCAGAGCGGCCAGCGCCCAGCTCCGTAATGCGCGGTTCGCAGGTTTGCGATCAGCCCGGTTCATGAGTTGCCCCTGAAGCATCACCGGCTTCATCTCCCATGACCGGCAGCCGTCCGCCAATGGCGAATTCGAGATCGACCAAGGCCATCGCATAGTTACGAAGGGCGTCTACGTACCTTCGCCGATGCAGGACCAGCGTCCGCTGCGCCTCAATCAGGGCGAGGATGCTCTGCTCACCCGTTTCGTAGAGAGCTTTCGCGCCCGCGGCGTTGGCCTCGTCATTGGGAAGGACCTCGTTTTCGTAGAGAGTGGCGAGCGAAGCCGACGTGCGGACTCGGCTTGAGGCCTGACCGACATCCTGCCTGATCTCCTCGAGCAGGTCCTCGAATTGCTTGCGCTTCTGGACGACGGCGAAACGAGCCTTGGCAATTCCGGCCTGGTTCTGGTCCCAGAGGGGAAGGGTCATCGTCACGGTCGCCCCCAGCAGCGCATCAATAAACTGGCTTCGCGCACGGTCGCGCTCGGCGCGAGACTGAATGCTCGGAGCCGTCAGTTGACCGCTCGCGACGGAGGCCCGGGCGGTGTCGGCCAGGACGTCGCGGCCCGGCATGGACGCACGTTCGGTGCGTTCCCCGGTTACTCCCACCACAATACTGGGAAACACGCTACGGCATTGCCGGACAAATTCGTCTTCCGCGACCGATATGGCCAGCTCCGCGCTGCTGACGTCCAGACGCTCCGCGTCCGCGCGGGCCACCAAGGAGGAAAGGTCCAAGTCCAGCGACCGGGGTTGCGGAAGGGCGCCTACGGCGGTCCATTGCGCGGCGGACCGACCCAGCCCCATCGCCCGCGCCAATGCGAGTTCCGCAACGTCCCGGTCGCCTTGGAGCGCGGCAAGTTCCACCTGGACATCCAGCAGGCTGCCCCGGGCGAGATTGACCTCGAACGGGGCGGCTTCACCGACATCCAGACGTGCCTGGGCAACGTCCAGGGATTTCCTTGCCAACGCTGAGTGCTCATGCGTCAATTCCGTCGCTCGCTGCACCGCGAGCAAGCTGTAGTAGGACCGTCGAACGCTGGAGGCGATAGCGTGAGCTTGCCGGGCGACCAGGAAGACCGTGCGATCAAGCTGGGTTTGCGCAATCTCCTTGCGGATGGGAAGCTGCCACAGGTCGACGATCTGCTGTGCCAGACCGGCGGTCAACTCCGAGCGGCCTCCTCCTTCGGGAAAGCGTACGCCGAACGAAAACACAGGGTTCGACAGAAGGCCCGACTGCACGACCTCTGCCCGAGACATTCCGATCTGTTGAAATAGCGATTGAAAGCCCTTGTTGTTCAGCAGAGCGACGCTGATTGCCTCCTCAACGGTGAGACCACCTTGCAGCAGTTCGTGAGTCCGCTCCTGGACTCGCTCCTCCGCTGTCGGGTCATAGATGTCGGCGGCGCCGGTCTCGATTGAGGCGATCGTGCGGGTCCTGGCGTAGTCCCCGCGCGGGTCGATGGTTGCGCAAGCGGAAACGAGCAGCACCATGGAGCCAAGGAACAGAATTCCCATGGAAGGGCACCCGAATGTCGTCGGTATCGAAGGCACCGTTTCGCGGTCACGCCGCGCGCGCATCCGCCCGTCTCGCCATCCGCCGTGGTTGCCGATTGCAGCGTTCCGCGCCCCGATCGGGTGCGGATCGAGGCGTTCCCCACTAGCCACCAAACGAAAGCATGTAGCTGAGCTTGGCGCCGTATTCGGGCCCGTCGTCGTCGCCATCCAGTCCCACAAGGAACGAAACCCCAAGCTTCTGATGTTCGGCGAATTCCCAATCCAGCCCGAACTCGGCTTCATGGTTGCCGCGGTTAGCGTCTTCGGTCTCCTCCGACGAGTAGATGTAATCCGTAATGAACAGCAGATTGTCTGAAAGCCGGTGGTCGATACCGATCGCCGCGCCATACTGGAAGGGCTCAGCATCCTCCTCGTTGTTGCCGTTGACCGACTTGGCAAACGGGTTGAAGTGCAGGCGAGTACAGCCCGGCACGAGCGACTTGGTGAACAATCCTCGAAACTCGTAATCAACGCCGCTGGAGTCCACGCCGCTAGGGACGCGAAGGAAATTACGCATGGCGAAGGCAGGAACCCAATCGTGTTCATCCCATAGACGCCAGTGCCAGCCAAGCGTGATGTCACCGTTGCCATCGACGCGGCCGTCCCCGATCTGCCAGGGCATTTCGAAGATCAGCTCGTGGTTCTCGAGGATGCCCCATTCGATTTCGAGTTCATACTCATATTCGTCACGATCGTCGCCGTCACGATCCCATGGCCGTCCAGCTTCCTTCTTTTTCGAATGCTCCCAACCGAAGATGTTCTTGATGATCACTTCGCCGGGCGGTTCGGGTGTTGTGGCCCGGAGGAAGACGGGGCCGCTGATTTCCCAACTCGCTTCGTGCGACTCCTTCGTCGTTGTCGTTACGGTGGTCGTCTGGACCGTCGTCTTGTCCTGCGAGCTAAAGCTGGCCAGACTGAGCAATCGCGGTGCCGCCGTGCCATCGCCGCTTGACCGCCCTGCGGGTGGGTCGGCCTGCGCGGCTAAGACCACAACGAGAGTCGCAACAAGTCCAAGAGCCACAGCACTACGTCTTCCACTCGATCGCATTACGCTCTCCTTACTTTCGAATCGCGCCATTCCAGCCGACACGGTATCCAACCTCCCGGTATCGACCTGCGCCAAAACCTGGCACGAGCGCAGAGCTTAGCTGACCGCGCCGTGCCATGTTACGGCGCGAAGGTCTTGGCTCAATTACGGGAACATGACAATTCGTTCATTTTTCACTGCCTTCAGGGGCCTCGCGCGGCGATTGTCAAAGCCGAAGACCGGGCTACACTAGGTGCCTTCGTGTTCGTGGGACCAGCATGCGCGCGTTGCTAGTCGAAGACGATCCGTCCGTATCGCAGTTCGTCAGCGGAGGCCTGCGTGCGGCGGCCTTCGCCGTCGACGTGGCTGCGGATGGGGTCGACGGCAGCCATCTCGCTCGGACCGAACCCTATGATGTCATCGTTCTTGACCTCATGCTGCCGGGGAAGGACGGATTTGCGGTATTGCGGGAGCTGCGCTCCGCACAAGTGACCACGCCCGTGATCTGCCTGACAGCCCGGGACAACGTCGACGACAAGGTCAAGGGCCTTGATCTTGGCGCCGACGACTATTTGGCGAAACCTTTCAGCTTTGCAGAGTTTCTTGCGCGCGTTCGTGCGCTTCTGCGCCGAGGAGCGGCTCTCACACAGAACCCGATTGTCGTAGCCGACCTCTCCGTGGACATGGTTACGCGGATCGTCACGCGCGGCGGGCGCCGGATCGACTTGGCGCCGAATGAGTTCGCGTTGCTCGCCTACCTGGCGCGAAATGCCGGCTCCGTTTTGTCGCGAGCCATGATCCTCGAGCACGTCTGGAACATGAACCAGGATCCCCTGACGAACGTCATCGACGTACACATCAACCGGCTTCGGCGGAAGATCGACAGCGGCTTTGCAGTTCCACTCATTCGCACGGTGAGAGGGGTCGGCTATGTCCTTCGCGAACCCGACATCGCGGCATAGATTCTCGACGATCGGGGCACGGCTTACGCTCTGGGGCGCCGTCGTGACGTTCGGTACTTGCGCTCTATTGTGCGCCGCCTTGTATGCGGGCGTCTCCATGACCCTGCGGCAGGAGATCGACAGCTTCTTGGGGGGTGAAGTCCACGAATTCCTATCCAGTGCAAACCACCACCAAGGAGACGACTCCTCACTTGAGCAGAGCTTCCGCCGCGAGCTCGGCGCGCGGGCACTTGGGGATCTTGCCTTCCGGATGTTTGGCGCCGAGGGACAACTGCTGGTCTCCAGCGAGAAAGATGATGTTGTGGCCAAGGCTTGGAAGCCGGCTCCGCTCGGTCAATACCTGTTCCCTTTCTTCGAGACAGTGTGGATTCCCGAAGCTGGCCACTCCTATCGATTGTGTAGTCTTCGGGCCACGCTTGAGGACGGCCGCGTCGTTGTGGGGCAGGCGAGTTACTCGCTGGTCCGGATGACGGAGTCACTGGCTTACTTTCGCAGAATCTGTGCAACGGCCCTGGTCGCGTCTGTGTTGATCGCGTTTGGCATTGGTCGGTTCCTGGCGACCCGCAGCCTCCGGCCTATCCGTATGATTACAGCGAAGGCGAGGCGCATCGGTGCGGATCAACTCGACCGCCGACTGCCCGTAAGGGGCTCAGGCGATGAGCTGGATCAGTTGATTTTGACGCTGAACGAGCTTCTCGCTCGGATCGAACGATACGTATCGCAGCTCCGGCAGTTCACCGCGGACGCCTCCCATGAGTTACGGACGCCGCTTGCGGCGTTACGGGGGGCCACGGAAGTAGCCCTGTTGCGCGAGCACTCGGCCGAAGGGCTGCGCCGGGTTCTGGAAGATAACATCGGGCACTTCGAAAGACTCCAACGAATTGCCGAGGATTTGCTTCTGCTCTCTCGCCTGGATGCGGGGGAGCGAATTCTGAAGCGCGAGGACGTTGATTTGCGCGACGCCGTTCTCTCCACGGTGGATCTATATCGCCCGGTCGCCGAGGAGCATGCGATTCAGTTGTCCGCGGGAAACCCACCCTCCATCCGAGTCGTGGGCGATACTGGGCGCATTCGCCAGGTCCTCAGCAACCTCTTAGATAACGCCATAAAGTACACGCCCGAAAACGGCCAAGTCTCCGTGGAGCTCGCGCAAGAGAACGGCCATGCCCGCGTTTGTGTCCGTGACACCGGAATCGGCATTGGCCACGAAGACCTCTTGCATGTTTTCGATCGCTTCTTTCGAGCTGACCGGGCTCGATCGGCAAGGAACGGAATCGGCAGCGGCCTGGGTCTAACCATCTGCCGATCGATCATGAGCGCCCACGGCGGGGATATCCACGTTCAGAGCAACTTGGGACGTGGGACCACCGTCACGGTTATCCTGCCCTTGGTTGACAAAAGTAGCCATGGATCGTGATGGCCAACACCTACCCTTGGCCGTGCCCGAACAGGGCTCGAAGACCTCCTGCTCATCTCGCAGGCGATCCATGGAAGACATTCAACATCGATGTCGGAACACCACAGAAGACTGCACTCCAACGAGCTAAGGATCATACTCCGCGCCGGTACACCAAGCAAGATCCGAGATCCATCAAACCGAGTGTTATCTTTAGACATCCTTGAGGAACCCGCCCGACTGACCCCCGAATGATTACTGGGTCCTCCGGTGTCCGAGGCGTCGTCTATTCGACTTGCGTCCTGCATTGCCGTCTTGGCCCCATACCAGGAGTATGTGTGGCCAGATTGTGGCACGTTTTTGTTGGCTGTGTGCAGTATCGTTGTGAAGCGACGTCGGTTGAGGGATTCGTTAAACAGGTGGCCGTGCAGTATCTTCGGCACGGGTACTGGTTCTACGTTGCTGGAAGTGTTCCCGTCGGAAAAGAGCCGCGGTCGGTCGATGAGAAACTAAATCGCGAAGTACGGCATCACGGCTTCGAGCAAGGAGCGCACCTGCCGTAAACGAGCCGGCCTCGCCAATCTGCACTACATCGTTCATGGTCGCTTTTTTCTGCTCATGGCTACTCACGGCCGGCACCGCTTCTTCTACGACGAAGTCAGCCAGATCTGTGACGCCCGGCGCCAGCCGATCAAGTTCGCGGGGTACGCAGTAAGCTATCGCAAGGGCCATGCTAGCGTTCGGATCGAGCAGCATGAGTATCGACAGATCAAGGCATGGTTTCTCGACGGAGCTCGTGACAGAACGGCGGAGTCTCTGGCAAGCAGCTTTGCCTGCGTAGGTTTTCAGCCCTACGCGCCCGTCCGGGTGCAGCTTCTGAGCACATGGCGCGCAGTCAATCGGGTGCGCCGGTCGGCCGGTCTTAAGCCTGTGCCCATCGAGGCCGTGCCCTGGAAGCGACGAATCGTTCGACCCTTCGGACGTTGATAGTGGACCTGAAGCACCCCGCCACTCGTTCGTGACGCACTTCTAATCTTGGTTCGAACCTCCGCCGTTTCTGGACTCCGTCCATCAGAAGTCGGAGTTTATGCCCGAGAGAGGCGTTGCGATTGCCTTCGACCCTGACGAATCGGGTCTTCACCGAGATCCCGTAGGTAGTTTCATTCGGGTCAGCTTTGAGAACTTCTTACTCGTTCCCAGCCGAACGCTTTTCTGCGCCATCGCGACCGCTCCGGCTATCACACGTTTCAAGGGCTCTGCGTAATTGAGTAGATGATGATGAATTCTGTCATCGTCCTCGAATGTAAGCACTGCCTTTCAACAAACTGGAATAACTCGTGGGACTTGTCCGACATCCATTGCTCGGCTGCGGTGAAAACGCCTTTTAGCGGACGGTCTCCGTCAGTTCTCGCTGGCTCGAAGCACGATTGGCTGTGCAGTTAATGACTTCGGCGCAAAAAAACGATAAGCCTGCCGGAAGGTCGGCCTTCCACCCGTAGCTTGTCTGTCGTCGTGCCCGCCACGATCGGGAAGCGCCGCGCGATTGCGATTCCGTCTGGCGCATTTCTGGCAGCGGGTATTCTCCTGCTTGAAACAGGCACAAACGTCATGATCGAACGGTCAGATGCCAAAACCCAAGAGGCGGCACAAAATCTCCTGGTCTTCGATGTAGGCGAGCAAACATGTGCTCTCCCATTGGATGCAGTAGTCGAAATCCTACCCATGGCGTCACTGTCGCGTTTACCTGGTGCGCCTTCCATTCTGGAGGGATTCTTGAACCTGGGTGGGACCGCGATCCCTGTGTTACGCATATCGCGTCTGCTTGAGGCGCCGTTCGTGCAGATCGGGCTCTATACGCCTTTGATCATCGTACGCCAAGCGAACGCACGCCTGGGGCTTCTGGTCAGCGGGATTCGACAGATCGCAGCGTCGTCACAGTGCGCAGCGATGGTGCTGGCGGGGCACGGCATGGTGGAGAACGGTGTGAATCTGGACGGAAAGATTGTTCCGATTCTTTCAATGGAAACTCTGTTGTTGGAGCAGGAACGTAAACGAATTTCGGACCTGCAGGAGGTTCAGCAAGAGCGTTTGCGTGAGCTCGAGGAGGGCTACGCTTGATCTCGCCGCAATCGACAACTCGGGACTTACGCGGTGACCCAGGGTATCCATCGCTTAAGAGCCATATCCTCCAAATGACCGGTCTCTCATATTACGCTGACAAGGATGAAGATCTGATCCAGCGTATCGCCAGACGGTTGGACGAGTTAACGGAAACGGATTGTAAGGAGTATTTGGATCTTCTGCGAGACTCAGCCCGCGGTGACGCTGAACTGGATCATCTTATCGAACAGTTGACCGTCGGGGAGACATCGTTTTTCCGGCACGCCGAGTTGTTCGATGGGCTGCGCGCTAGAGTCTTGCCCGACATACTGGCCCGCAACCGCAAGTGTCGACGTCTTCGCATCTGGAGTGCTGGTTGCTCAATTGGAGCGGAGGCCTACTCGATCGCCATCCTACTTGCGCGAGAATTCCATAGGGAAGTGGAGGGCTGGGACGTCTCTATTTTAGGCACCGATATCAACCGACATTTCCTCGCGCGGGCCAGCCAAGGTATCTTTCGCAAGTGGGATTTTCGGGGGGTACCGCAGTCGAAAATCGAAGATTGCTTTGAGCAGCGCGGCGATGAGTCGATCATTCGATCCGAATACCGCCGTTGCGTAAGCTTTCAGTATCACAATTTAGTTCGGCATACGTTTCCCTCCCTGATAAACAACTTGGTCGCGTTCGATCTGATTCTATGCCGAAATGTCCTGATCTACTTCAATCGCGAGCTTATTGAGCGTCTCGTATCACAGTTTCACAAATGTCTGGTGGACGGCGGCTGGCTGCTCGTCGGGCATGCCGAACCCAATATCGAGCTCTTTCGTGCTTTTCAATCCGTAAATGTTCCAGGAGCCGTCCTGTACCAAAGACACGACAGCGCTGCACAGAGGCCTTCCCACGCGACGTCCTCGTCTCCTCCTGCCGTAATTCCGACAATCCGGGCCACGGAGTCAATTGCGCCACTCGGAGCGGTTGCAAAGGCTGCGGCAACGCCGAGCGAGCCCACAACACTCCGGAACGGGTACCGGCATACGCTATGGCCGTTGCTGCCCACGCCACGGGGAAGCTCATCGCAGCAGAGACCAAGCATTGACCGTCACGAAAAGCTTCTTCGGATAGCGGACAGGGGCGACCTGGAATCCGCCATGGAAGGATATGTGGCTCTTGTCGCCGAGGAACCGATGAATGCGATGCTACATTTCTACATCGCCCTAATTGCGGAGCAACTGGGTGACCACCGAAATGCCGAAACATCGCTTCGCCGGACTGTTTACCTGGATCCGTCAAATGCTTTGGCTCATTATTACTCCGGATTGCTGTGGCAGAAAAAAGGCTTGCGGTCGCAGGCGGATCGAGCTTATCGAACTGTATTAGATCTCCTTTCCAATAAGCCGGAGGACGACCTGATTCCGGATGCCGACGGCCTGACTGTCGTCGAGCTTAACGAGTTGACCCGGATGCAACTAGAGGTCATGCGAAACTCATGAAGCAAAAAAAGGTCATCGACTGGCTGGAGGCACGCCGACGGATGCAGGCGAGTACGGAGGCCCTGCACGATGCGCTGCACCCGAACGACGAGGCGATTCGAGACGCCTTCGAGCGGCGCGCCCAACGGTTGGCGGAACGAACTCTGGAGGGTGCGGACTCCGATGATGCCTTGGCCGTCCTTGTGTTTCGGCTCGGTACGGACCGGTTCGCCGTAAAGTTGAACGAGGTCGCAGAAGTCGGACCATTACGGAGATACACACGGGTGCCGGGAGGTCCGTCGGAACTCTTCGGAGTTATCAGTCATCGTGGAGAGATTCGTTCAGTGATCAATTTGGGACGACTGCTCGGACGTGAATCTGAACAACAGATCAAGCACGGCTTTTTCGTGCACGTTCGGACGGGCGCTCGAGAGATTCGCCTGCGGGTCGATGAACTCGACCAGGTTCTTGACCTCCGTACAGCAGACATCATTTCGGTGAAGGGGGCTGATGTTCGGCTGCCGGACCATTTCGTAACAGGTTTGACTCGTGATGGAATCGCGATCCTTCAGGCCGATGCGCTGTTCTCCGCAACGAGAGCACTGAAGGTGGCCCAAGAGGGATACAGAACGGCGTCGGCCGGAATCGGCGACGCAGAAGGTCGAAGGTAAGTCATGCGCGTGACAGTTGGCAAAAAACTCGGTCTCGGTTTCGGCATCGTCATCGTCTTGATGGCACTAAGCACCATCGTTGCTTACCAAAAAGTCACAAACCTGGAAAGCAGCGTCGAGGTCGCCGTAGATCAATCGCTTCCCAGCATGCTGACCTGTAGCGACCTCGGCAGTGACATCAACGGGGCATCTTCCTATCTTCGGGCGTACCTGCTCCTTGGCGATAATCCAGAGAACGCAAAGCTCTTCAAATCCTTGCGTTCCGAATCGTGGCGGGAGCTAGAAACCCACCTAACTCAGCTCAAGACTCTGAGTCAGGATTGGGAAAGCGCTGATGAGCGCCAAGTCCTTTCGGAATTTGTCACCATTCTTGAGGAGTTCCGAGAGGGGCAGCAGAAAGTGGAGAACATCGCCCACACCGAGCAGAACATTAAACCCGTCTATGCCATGACCACGATAGCGCTGCCGCTGACCGACAAGATGGGCACGACGATCAATGCCGTGCTCTCCGAGGAAGCCAATATCGACGCAACAGCGGAGCGCAAAGCGATGTTCCATTCGTTCGCAAGACTGCAGGAGGCATTTCTTTCAGCGACCAGCGAATTGCGCTCATACTTGATTCGAGGTGATCAGGACTCGCGGCGTCGCGCGGAGCAATTGGCGCGTACTCTGGATGAAGCTCAGATTCATGCCGCCTCGTTTGTAGAACTGCTTTCGAAGTCGCAACGTGCAAATTGGGAACGATACGTCGATGCTTACCATGAGTTCGGACCCTTGTCCTCGCGGCTAATCGCCATGCGCGCTGCACCGGATTGGAACCAAGCGAATTACATTTTCGAAAGCGAGGTGGTCTCCCGCTCTCTGCAAATGAGAGAGAAGTTGAAAAGCCTTCAAGGTTCCATAGGCAAGCGCGTTGTAGAGCATCGCAAGGCAATCTTCGACACTGGACGGGCCGTGACGACGACTCTGATCGGAGCGGCGCTCGCGGCGCTTGTCATTGCAAGCATTGTTGCCGTAAGCCTGAGCCGAAAACTCGTCGCGGGCATTCAAGCGGTTTCCGCAGCGGCCCGTCAAGTCGCGGGGGGTGATCTGACCGGAAACGAAGTACGCGTTCGCTCGAAAGATGAGGTAGGCGAGCTGGCAGGCGCCTTCAACGGCATGCGCGCCGGCTTGAAGGACATGGCGGAACAGATTCGTCAGGCAACCGAGAACGTAAACTCGACCGCTGCCGAGATGCTGGCCTCGACGCAGCAACAAGCCGCGGCGACCAAAGAGCAGGCTGCGACCGTCCAGGAGATCACAACCACGCTCGAGGAGGTCAACCAGTCGGGCAGCCAGATCGGCGATCGGGCCAAACAGGTTTCCGCAACAGTCGCGCAGGCATCAGAGGTGACCAAGCGAGGCATGACGGCAACGCGGGAAACCAACGAGACCATGCAATCCATCCGCGATCAGGTTGAGGAGGTTGCCGAAAACGTCGTGAGTGTGAGCGAACGCACGCAGACCATCGGTGACATCATCGCGACAGTCAGCGACATCGCCGAGCAATCCAATCTGCTCGCGCTAAACGCGAGCATTGAAGCTGCGTCGGCGGGCGATCAGGGTAGTCGCTTCGCGGTTGTTGCACACGAGATGAAGAATCTTGCGGATCGGGCCAAGGATTGCACAGTGCAGGTGCGCACGATCCTCGGCGAAATTCAGAAGGGCATCAATACCTCTGTCATGATGACTGAGGAAGCGGTAAAGCGCGTTGAAGTCGGCAAACAGAAAGCTACCGCGACGGAAACCACGATCCGTGAGGTCACCGAAACGAACGACGAAAGCATCCGGGCGTTCCAACAAATCATCGCGGGAACGAATCAGCAGCAGATCGGCGTTTCGCAGGTGACTCAAGGTATGCAGGATATCCGACAGGCGATCGAGCAGACCGCAGCGGGCACTGCACAAATGGAGAAGGCGGCGGCCATCATGAACGCACTCAGTCAGCAACTGAAGAATGCCGTTGCGCGATACCGGATTTGAAATGGATATCCAAGAACAAGTCATTCAAGCGTTCCAGATCGAACATCGGGAACAGATTGAGGGCATCCGCTCCATTCTGACTTCGCTCGATCCGCAGAGCGCTGCGCCGAACGACCCGCGTTGGGAAGAAGCATTCCGCATGGCGCACACGCTCAAGGGCGGCGCGCGAGTATGCGACTTTCATGATCTGGAAGCGCTGGGCCATCGGATGGAATCCATGTTTGCCGGTGTGCGCGAGGGCTCGCTCGGTTTTAGCCATGAGGTCGCTGATACGATCTTTCGGGTTCTCGACGCGATTGAAGACTGGATGGCCGCGTTTGCCGCTGGTGGTTCACCGGCAAGCCCAGCGGAGACGCTGGACGCAATCGACTCTTGTCTTCGCGCGTCCAAGGAACGTCTTGCAATCGAGTCGGCTCATTCCATGAAAGAAGTCACGTTGTCCCCCTCCGCTGAATCGTCTGCCGCATTGGGTCCTCAGTCAGCCGGATCACATGAAATTGAGACCCTTCGTGTCCAGACAGGCCAACTGGACAAAGTGCTGCGCTCCACCGACGCTCTCCTCACAGTGAATGCGGATCACGAGCGCCTGGCAAATGAAATCGGACGCCTGTCGACGGAGGTACACGCATTACAGCGCGAGTGCGAAGCGATTCGTGTGACGGCGGGGCCAGTCCTTCGATGTCTCAGCGCCAAGCCCGAATTCGCGTGTGTTGCGAGGCATGTGGACGCGGTGGCGCGGCTTTCGCGCCGGATCACGAAACAAAAGCGGATCATTGGTAGCGCACATCATCGCTGTTCGTGGGCTTTACGCACAGTGAGCGCGGATCTTCGCCGTGACGTTCAACAGACGCGAATGATCTCGGCAGAAAACGTGTTACAGGGCCTGCGCCCCATGGTCCGCAGTCTGGCGCGGGAAGAGGGCAAGGAAGTCGATTTCCGTGTCGCTGGTCTGGATCTTCTCGCGGACCGAATGGTTCTTCAAGCAATTAAGGATCCCCTCGTTCACGTCTTGCGTAACGCTATTGTCCACGGAATTGAACCTCCGGACGTGCGGGAAGCACAGAGCAAGAGCCGCGTCGGGAATGTCGCGCTAACGTTGCGCGCGCATAGCAATCGACTTCATGTGCTTGTGGAGGACGACGGGCGTGGAATCAATGCCGAGCTAGTTGCTCACGAAGCCGCCAAGCGCGGTCTACTGACGGAGTCAACTCTTGACTGGGAGTCCAACGGCGACCAGCTCACACGTCTTCTGTTCCGCGCCGGGTTCTCTACTTCCTCTACGGTAAACGAACTTGCCGGGCGCGGCATGGGGCTATCGGTTGTCCAGGAGACCATCGCTCGGTTGAGGGGAAATGCTCGGATCGGCCCGCGATCCGGGCCCGGTACCGCTCTAGAAATATCCGTTCCGCTTTTCATTTCTGCCGAGCGATTGTTGCTGGTTTCCTGCGCCGGACAAGTCTTCGGGCTACCGATTGATGGAGTCGATCGATTGCTACGTCTGCGATCCGCCGACGTCCAGAACGTTGAGGGCCGCAGGATGGCCATCGTTGACGACTCGCCGTTACCCCTGAGGTGTCTTGCACAAGCGGTGGGCTGTGACGCTTCGACTCCCGCCCCCGACCGGGAGGTCTTGACTGTTGTTGTCTTGTCGGCCGTCTCACAGCGTGCCGGTTTCATTGTGGATGCTATTCTGAAAGAGCGTGAAGCATTGATCAAGGAGATCGATGCGCCCGCGGCGGACGTAAAACACTTCAGCGGAGCCATTCTTCTGGAAGACAACGATGTTGCGCTGGTCGTCGATCCTCCCTATTTGCTTGCGAATCTTACTGCGAGCGTAGCCTCATTCACAATTACAGGAAACGCGCAGGCGAAAAAGACATCGATCGTCCTAATTGTGGATGACTCGTTCACAACGCGCACATTGGAAAAGAGCATTCTCGAAACCAACGGATACGAGGTCCGTGTTGCCGTCGATGGTGTTGAGGCGTTGACCGTACTGCGGTCAGAGCCGATCGATATTGTAATTGCCGATATAGAAATGCCGAGGCTGAACGGCCTGGCGCTGTTAAAAGAGGTTCGAGGCGACATACACCTGGCGTCGTTACCGGTCGTTTTGGTGACTTCGCTTGATCGTCAAGAAGATCGCCAGCGCGGCATGGACCTGGGCGCCAACGCTTACATCGTCAAACGGAGGTTTGATCACCAAGAGCTGCTGAACACGATTCAGAAATTCTTGTAACTTCAGTGCGGAGCTATTCCGGGTGATCACCAAGAATAAGTTGGAAGACTCTCGATTGGATACACGCCTCCGCCGAGTGCGTACCATGATTGTCGAGGACTCGCGCGTCGTGCGCGAGTTTCTCACTCATATCATTGGGCGCGATCCACGACTCGAAGTCGCCGCCGTGGTGACGAGCGCAGAAGAAGCTTTGCGCGTTCTTCATCAGGTCATGCCGGACGTTATCTCGATGGATATTTGTCTGCCCGGTATGGATGGCTTTATAGCTACGCAACGCATTATGGCCGAACGACCGACACCCATTGTCGTCGTCGCGGCCAATGTCGGGTCGGACGACCGTAAGATCACCATTAACGCGCTTCGGGCGGGCGCGCTGTCAGTGCTGGAGAAACCCGGCGGTTCGACGCACGAGGACTATGAGTCATTCGCAGAACGGCTCTGCACGCAACTGGCCATAATGAGCCAAGTCAAGGTTATTACCCAACGAATTGGCCGTCGTACGCAACAAGCATCCACCGCTCCGTCAGCTACCTCGGTAGCGGTTCCCCGGAACTCGACCACTTCATACGAGATGCTCGGCGTCGTGGCGTCCACGGGTGGACCCAACGCTCTCGTTGAGATCATCAACGGGTTGGATAATGACTTTCGCCTGCCGATTTTGCTTGTCCAGCACATCACTAGCAGCTTCTCCACCGCTTTTGCAGCATGGTTGGACGACGTCTGCCCGCTACGCGTTGTGCAGGCACGACATGGTGAACGTCCCGGAGCGGGTCATGTTTATGTTCCTCCTGCGGATCGTCATCTGACGATTCACAACCGCCGGTTGCACTTAAGTGATGCTCCATTGGTCTCAATGCAACGACCTTCCGGAACTGTGCTGCTACGGTCGATGGCAGCAGATTTAGGCGCGCGGACGATCGGAGTTCTTCTGACCGGAATGGGAGAGGACGGTGCTGAAGGTCTGCTCGCAATCCGTGAAGCTGGAGGGCATACCATCGCTGAAGACGAATCTACGGCGGTCGTCTATGGCATGCCAGGTGCGGCCGTTGCGTTGGGAGCCGTACGCGAATCATTGCCATTACACGGGATTGCACCGCGGCTTCGCCATTTGGCGCGATGCTGAAGTCTGCGGAACCAAGCTATGAAGCCACAACACCATATTCTGCTCGTTGAAGACTCGCGGACTCAAGCGTTGCAGTTGATCAATGTACTAAAGGGGCAGAATTGGGATGTTTCCCACACCGAATGCGCAGAAAAAGCGATGGAGTGCCTCGCCCGCGCAACACCGGATCTGATCTTAATCGATTACTACTTGCCAGGAATCCGCGGGGACGAACTGTGTCGCCAGATGCGAATGCGTGTCGATACGCGCGTCGTCCCGATCGTCATCTTGACTGGAGACTCCGCCCAACAGGTGGAGCTACGGGGCCTGGAAAGTGGAGCCGATGACTTCATCGCCAAGTCTGCGAATCAGGATGTGCTCCTTGTTCGATTGCGGGCTCTTCTCAGCAAGGTACAAAAAGCTTCCGGGCCGTCAACTCCTTCTGACGAGGATTTTCGCGGTGCCCGCCTGCTCGCCGTGGATGACAGTCAGACCTATCTGGCCTTTCTCGTACAGAATCTTGGAGCCGAGGCCTTTTCCGTTCAGACAGCGAATAGCGGTAGTGAAGCGCTTGAGCGACTCCAGCACGAAGACTTCGACTGCGTCCTTGTAGATCTGGTGATGCCAGGAATGGATGGCATAGAGGTGTGCCGACAGATTAATTTGCTTCGCCAACAACTAGGCAAATCTCTAATGGTGATTATGTTAACAGCAAAGGAAGACAACCAGAGTCTGGCCTATGCACTTGAAGCCGGCGCGGACGATTTCGTTGGGAAGTCGAGCGACATCGTCGTACTCAATGGACGCATCCGCGCACTTCTGCGCAGGAAATTCTACGAGCAGGAACATCGGCGCCGTCTGTCCACCGAACTGCGCGCCAAAGAGCTTGAAGCTCAGCACGAGCGAAGTCAAAAGGAGGCTGCAGAAGCCCGCGCCGCAATGGTCGATGGCCTACAAAGAATGACCGAATTAGAGCTTGCAAGTAAAGCCGCCGAGGTGGCCAGTCGCGCCAAGAGCGAGTTCCTGGCCAGCATGAGCCATGAACTTCGCACGCCGCTAAACGGTGTGATCGGCATGATGGAGCTGCTGCTTCACACGGAACTCAGTCCCCAACAGCGACGCTATGCCTGGCTGGCGAAGTCATCCGGCGACATGTTGCTCAGCCTCATCAGCGACATCCTCGATTTCTCCAAAATCGAAGCGGGCCGGCTGGAGCTGGAGTCGACGGAATTCGACCTTCATTACACGGTCGAGAACATAGGGATGTGCTTTTCCTCCAGGGCAGCAAGCAAAAACCTTGAACTCGTTTGCGCGATCCATCCAACGGTTCCACGCCGGGTCGAGGGAGATCCTGGTAGGTTGCAGCAGATCCTCACGAACCTGGTGGGCAACTGCATCAAGTTCACCAACGAGGGTGAAGTGGTAGTTCGCGTTACCAAGGATGAGGAAACCAGCCGAAATGTAACCCTTCGATTTACCGTCACCGACACCGGCATCGGAATCCCCGCTGGGCGAGTGGACAAGTTGTTCAAGTCATTTTCGCAAGTCGATTCCTCTACGACGCGAAAGTACGGCGGGACGGGCCTCGGCCTTGCCATCTGCAAACGCCTCGTGGAGGCCATGGGTGGGGAGATCGGCGTTGCAAGCACTGAAGGCTGCGGTTCGACCTTTTGGTTCATCATCAAGCTCGTCAAGCCTGCGAAAAATGTGGACCAACCACTTTCTTTGTCGGACGACATCCGTCGCGTCCGTGTCCTCGCGGTCGATGACAATGCTACGAACCGAGAAATCCTTGGTGAGCAACTTACCGGCTGGGGCCTTGACCATGAGACGACAACTTGTGGTCCGGATGCGCTCTCGGCTCTGCGGGCGGCGCATCGTGATGGTCGGCCGTTTGGTATGGCGATCCTCGATCAACAGATGCCCGAGATGGACGGCGAGCAACTCGCACGAGAGATCAAAAAGGAACCGATCTTGGCTGACACCGTTCTCATTCTGCTTACGTCCGGGCTGGAATGCAACGAGGCGGAACGGCTCACCGACATCGGCTTCGCCGGATGGTTGAGCAAACCCGCTCGCCCATCCCATCTTCTTGAGACCATGACGGAAGCCTTCGTCTGCGCCAAAGCCGCTCGTCCTCGCACTCCCATTGACGAAACAGAGCGTGGGCCGTCGCGTCCGATGGGGCAACCCCGATCCGCCGGCGCGAAAATCCTGTTGGCCGAAGACCACGAGATCAGCCAGGAAGTCGGGTCCACCCTCCTCCGTCGTGCGGGCTTTGAATGTGAAGTGGTTGCTAATGGGAAGCAGGCCGTCGAAGCGGTGAAGTCGGGCCAATACGCCCTTGTCCTAATGGACTGCCAAATGCCTGAAATGGACGGATTTCAAGCCACGCAGGCTATCAGGAATTACGAGCGGGAACGCGACCTTATCACGGGGCAGAACGAGCGCATTCCGATCATTGCCCTGACCGCCAATGCGATCCAAGGGGACCGGGAACGTTGTCTGGCCGCGGGAATGGATGATTACACCAGCAAGCCCTTCGACCCCGAGCGACTAATCCGCCTCCTCGACGCTCACCTCTGCAACCACGCGCAAAAAACCGCAAAACCCGCACAGACTGCGGGGGAATCGTGTCATAAACAAGAGGCGGAACATGAACCCCGGGCGTTCGACACGGAAAAAATGCTGAAACAGTGGGGCAATGACACATCTTTCGTGCAGCGGCTCATCGCGAAATTCAGCGCACGTATTCCCGACGAGCTGCAGAAACTCCGAGAAGCAATGGAAAGAAACGATGCCAGCGAGGTGCAAAGACTGGCACACGGACTAAAAGGCGCGGCAGGCTACGTCGCCGCGGAAACCGTGCGTCGAATCGCCGACCAACTGGAGGCCCTGGCCCGTAGGGGCGATTTGAGCCTGGTAGATCCACACCTGCAAGAACTCGCCGCCGAGTTGCAGCGCTGTGCAGACGAGACCCCCAATGGACCAGCTGCCGATAAGTCGCAATTGGTAGTAGCGCACCCCAAGATCGGAGGAACACAATGACGAAAGTTCTTATCGTCGACGATGACGAACTCGCCCTGGAGGTGCTTCATCACCTGCTGACTAAAGCCGGCTATGAGGTCGTGACCAGCACTAACGGTGTGGAAGCTTTGAAGGAGCTTCGGAAGGACTCGTGCCGGCTCGTTGTTTGCGATTGGGAAATGCCAGCGATGGACGGCGTCGAACTGTGCCGTCAAATCCGCGCACAGGATTTTACGGGATACGTGTACGTGATTTTGTTAACCGGCCGGGACAGCAAAGAGGATACCATTGAGGGCTTATCGGCGGGGGCGGATGATTTTGTAACCAAGCCGTTTGACCCTGCTGAGCTGCTGGCACGCGTTCGCATCGGCGAACGTATTTTGTCCCTGGAGACCCGCGACGTGGCCATTTTTGCTATGGCCAAACTGGCCGAATCGCGAGATCCGGAAACGGGGGAACACCTTGAGCGGATGCGCACCTATTCGCGGATTATCACCGAATTCCTAGCCAAGGACAACCAGTTCGACGAACCCATCAGCGAGGACTACCCCAGGCTCATTTACCTCACCAGCCCACTCCACGATATCGGAAAAGTGGGTATTCCTGACTGCGTGCTCCTCAAGCCCGGCCGACTGAGCGACCGCGAATTCGATATCATGAAAACGCATACCACGATCGGCGCCAGCACGCTAGAGGCTTCGGTCCGACAGTATCCGGGCGTCGCTTATTTGCACCTTGCGACAGACATAGCCCTGACCCACCATGAACGGTTTGACGGAAGCGGGTATCCACGTGGGCTTGTGGGGCGCGACATTCCGCTCTGCGGCCGTATTGTTGCCCTGGCGGATGTCTATGACGCACTGACATCAAAGCGAGTTTATAAGCGAGCCTTCACCCACGACATTGCGCGAAGCATGATCCTCGAAGAATCCGGCAAGCATTTCGACCCCAACATCGTGAAGGCCTTCATCCATTGTGAGGAACAATTCCTCAACGTACTCGGGGCGCATTCCCATTTGGAATTGGCCGAAGTGTCGTGATCCAGTGCTCCAGCATGGGGAGATCTCAGGTTGAAGAAGATCCTAGTCGTCGACGACATGGCAATCTGCCGGGAGCCTATCGCTGAAGCCCTTCGGGGCCGCGGGTATGACGTCGTTTGCGCCGCCAGCGGGGAGGAAGCGCTATGCAAGTTGCGAGACCAGCAACCGGACATAGTGCTTCTAGACATGGCCATGCCCGGCCTGGATGGGCTGGCCGTTCTGCGGACGATCCGCCGCAATCCTGAGTGGCGATCACTTCCTGTGATCATGCTTACCGACAAGGCGGATCGCAAGTGCGTTGTGGGCGCGGCAAGCCACAAAGTTCAAGGTTATCTCCTCAAGAGCAAATTCTCCCTTGGCGCCCTCCTTGCACGAATTTCGGAATGTCTTGAGCCAGCCGCCGTGGCTGTCCCATGCCAATCCCCCAACGAGTCTTCGCTTGCTGTGAACGGACGGCGTGAGAACGCCCACAATTGCGGTCCCGTTTCGGGGCCGGGGATTAAGCCGTCGTTTTCTCCCGCCCCGCATCGTCAATCTGGTAACGCTCAACCATTTCGGGCTGCAAAGCCGCCATATGAGCGGGCGGCATCGCTCGGTGACTTGAAGCCGGTCATCACCAAGGACGAACTCCTCACCCTGGTGAACAAGGGCCTCGAGCTCCGCCCGCTTGGACCCTCTGTCCACAACGTCATGGCGGCGACTTCGGCCGCAGATTGCTCCGCTGAGGACGTCGCGAAAGCTGTTTCGCAGGACCAAGTTCTTTCGATCCGGATACTCAAACTCGCGAACAGTTCGGCCTACTTCCGTGGTCGGCCCGTTGACAGTGTTAAGGAAGCGGTCCAGCGCGTCGGCATTTCAGAGGTACGGAATATGGTGATGGCCCTGGGTGTGCTCGAACGGTACGAGCACGCGGGCGTCAATCGCCTCGATCCACGGCTGTTTTGGGAGCACTCCACGGCGTGCGGTCTTATCGCTGCCGCGATTGCCAAAAACCGTAATGCCAAAAATCCAGATGAGTACTTCCTTTGGGGCATGCTCCATGACATCGGACGGTTGATCATGTTCGAGCATGTTCCTGATGCGTACGCTCACGTATGGGACGCGGCCGAGCCCCTCGATCTACCTCTTGAAGCGGTCGAGGCAAAACTCATGTTGCTGGACCACTGCGACATCCTGCAGCGCGCCCTCGAACACTGGCAGTTCCCACGCGAATTCATCGCGCCGGTCGTCAACCACCACCGTTCCGTTGCAACGATACGACGTCTGGGCCCGCAGCACAGCGAGGCTGCCGCCACCATTGCTCTTGCCGACCGCTTCGCCCACGCGTTGCTTCTGGGCAGCAGCGGTAACGACGTGATCTATCCCTTCGAAGAGCTCGCCGAGTTTCTCTCGCTCACGCCGCAGGTCCTTGCGGACATTGCAAGGAAGGTGGCCGATGAAACTCGTGACCTGAAGTTTAGCATGTTGGCCCGCGCTCAAGAAACGGCCTGGCCGGACTTTGCGATGCAGATTCAGGAACGGATCGGCGTACCGATTCGGCCGCTTTACTTGGGTGGACACTCCGACGTGGACGCCTTTCGCATGTTCCTGGATCGCGTCGCCAGCGCGGCCGGCGACGGAACTCCAAACGTGGCAATCGTAAACCTGTGCACGACAGAGGAGATTTCCCAGATCATCACAAAGCTCGAAGGTGAAGAGAAAAAGCTTGCGGTTTGCAACACGCCGCTCTTGATGATTACGTCGGAACAAAAACTTCAGACTAATTGTGCACTCCTTCGACCACGTAGGTCCGCCCTTCTCCGAACCCCCATGCGCATTGGATCGCTCGTCCGTTGTATTACGGAACTCCTGGAAAAAGTCCCTGCATAAAGTGAGCAAGGCGACGACGCCCAAAGACACACTTTTTCATCGCTTTGCCCGACACAGGGCTGACCTGCGGTTCATGAAACAACAGCCCCGACCGTTTCCAAATCAGCTGTTACGACTGATATGAGCGAGGAACTGTCTTGGGCCGATGCTTTTCGCAGACCGCTGGTAATGGGCGCGCAATCTGGACCCACCTCGGGCTGTTGAATTCTCTGTGAAAAGGGCGCGCAAACCGGGCCCACCGTTAGGGACTCCTGTCGGGGGTTCCATGCAAAGCTT
>Ga0187892_10003707_pt1 | contig 27294 bp, 26 predicted proteins | sample MA1701073metaG_FD_139345 | JGI IMG/M metagenome (GOLD analysis project Ga0187892, IMG submission 139345) | Bio-ooze microbial communities from a basaltic lava cave in the Kipuka Kanohina Cave System on the Island of Hawaii, USA - MA170107-3 metaG ... | reverse complement strand
TCAACCCTTCGTTCGTCGCCGCCGGTCCGGGCGCAGCGTGGGCGGCGGCCTCGATCATGCCGCGCAGGGCCCAGACGGGCACCGGCCAACTCGGTGTCCATCTCCCCCACCAGTTTCCTGCGGGGGGCATGGTTACGCCCGGCCGCCGGATCATCAAGCACAAAATGACGAGCAGCGCGTCTTGACGGCGTCACGCCCCCCGGCGCAATATTGGCGCCGCCGGGCGGCTGCGATCACACCGGCATCGTTCCCGTGCGCCCACGTCTCACCCGAGGAGGACCGGAGATGAGGAAAACGGCGATCCGAACCCTTGCTGGAGCTTTCGTGGCCTTCCTTGCGCTCGGCGCCGGCCCGGCCGAGGCCGGCCACCGGCCGAACAACGAGGTCCTGATCGGTGGCGCCATCTCGCAGACCGGCCGCTACGCCGAGCCCGCCGGCCGGCAGGTGAACTCGATCAAGCTGTGGGTCGATGACGTCAACGGGCGTGGCGGGCTCCTCGGCCATCGGATCAACCTGGTCCTGCTGGACGACAAGTCCGACACCCAGACGGCCATCAAGCTCTACGAGAAGCTGATCACCGAGGACAAGGTCGATCTCGTGCTCGGCCCCTACTCGAGCGGCATCACCGAGGCCGTGGCCAACGTGACCGAGCGCTACAAGATGCCGTTCGTCGCCTACGGCGCGGCGTCGACCCCGATCTGGGAGAAGGGGCGGAAGTACATCTTCAATATCGTCGCCGTCGCCGAGGACTACCAGAAGGGCGCCGTCCACCTGGCCAAGCAGATCGGCGTGAAGAAGGCGGCGGTCATCGGTGAGGACAGCCTCTTCCCGCGCGAGTCGGGCAAGGGGGCCAAGGAGTGGTCCAAGAGGCTCGGCATCGAGATCGTCCTCGATGAGAACTATCCGACCAAGCAGACGGACTTCACCGCGTTGCTCCAGAAAATCAAGGCCGCCGGCGCCGAGGCCATCTTCTCCAACAGCTATTTCGCCGACGCCGCCGCCCAGCTCCGGCAGATGCGCGAGCAGAACCTGAACTTCAAACTCTTCTCGAGCACGGTCGGGCCTGGGTTGCCGAACTTCCCCGAGCAGCTCGGCTCGACCGCCGAGTTCGTGCTGGGCTTCAGCCAGTGGGAACCACTGCCCAAGATCCTCGGACATCCCGGGATGCCCGAGTACATCGACCGGTACGAGAAGCGCTTCACCGAGAAGCCCAACTATCACGCGGGGGGGGCCTACGGCGCGCTGCAGGTGACCGAGGCTGCGCTCAAGAAGGCTGGCAGCTTCGACAGCGAGAAGCTCCGGGAGGCCCTGGCCACGATCGAGGCGTCGACCATCTTCGGCCGCTACAAGGTCGACGCCAAGGGCATGAACGCCCACGAAGGGTTGACCTTCCAGATCCTGCGGGGGCAGCGCCGGGTCGTCTGGCCGGAAAAGTGGGCGGAGACGAAAGCGGAGCTGCCGGTGCCGGAGTGGAGCAAGCGGTAGCGGCCGCGTGAACCAGCGGGTCGACGAGGCCCCGGGCCGGGAGCCGCTCTCCCGGCCCGTCGCTCCCCCGGCGGCCGCGTCCGTCGTCGCCCCGTCGCCGGTGGCGGGTCGGGGAAAGGAGCGGAGCGAGGTCCGGAGCCTCTACCTGCTGGCGGCGTTTCTGGTCTGCGCGTACACGCTGCCCTTCTTCGTCGGCCTCTGGTACGGCACCGTCCGCGCCGACGAGCGCTGGTTGGCCTACCTGGCTACCGTCGTCATCTCCGGGATATTGCAGGGCGGGGTGTATGCCATGTTCGCCGTCGGTCTCACGCTGATCTTCGGCGTGATGCGCATCATCAACGCCGCCCACGGCGAGATGGTGATGATGGGCGCCTACCTCACGTGGGTGTCCTTCTTCTTTCTCGGCGTGGACCCGCTGCTGGCGCTGACCTTCACCCTCCCCATCGCCTTCCTGTTCGGCTTGGCCGTCCAGAAGCTGCTGCTGAACGCCGTCGTCGGAGCGCCCGAGCTGACGGGGCTCCTGATCACCTTCGGCCTCGGCCTCACGATGATCTACACCGTGGAGCTGATCTTCACCACGGACTTCCGGACGATCCCGTATGCCCCCGGAACGGTTCAGCTCACGAGCACCATCGCGGTCGGCCAGAACCGCGTGATCAGCTTCGCCATGGCGGTGGTCATCTCAATCGGTGTCTACCTGTTCCTCAAGCTGAGCCGTCTGGGCAAGGCCATCCGGGCCACCGCGCTCAACGCCGAGGTGGCCATGGTGTGCGGGATCGACGTGCGGCGGATCTACCTGATCACCACCGGCGTCGCCGCGGCGTTGGCGGTGGCCGGTGGGGCGCTGGTGTCGATCCAGTTCGGGTTCAACCCCGAGACCGGCGTCCTCTACACCTTGCAGGCGTTCGCCATCATCATCCTGGGCGGTCGGGGTCACTACGTAGGCGCGTTCATCGGAGGACTGATGTTGGCGGTGTTGGAGTCCCTGGTCTCCCTCATGGTTCCCAACGGCACGGCGATGGTGGAGCTGGCCGCCTACGGGCTCATGATCTTCGTGCTCCTGATCCGTCCGGGCGGGCTCATGGGCGTGAAGGAAGGCTGAGCCGGCGCCGTGACCCGGTACCAGCACCTCCGGAACCTGATCGTTCTCGGCGTCGCGGTCCTCGTCCTGGCCTTCGTGCCCCACCCTCTCAGCGTCTACCTTCGCTCATTCTTGCTGTTCACGATGATGTACGTGGTGCTCGCGCTGAGCTGGAACATCATCAGCGGCTTCACCGGCTACACGTCGTTCGGCCACGTGGCGTTCTACGGGATCGGGGCCTACGCCTGCGCCATCCTCGTGGCCGATTACGGGTGGCATTGGCTGCCCACGCTGGGGGTCGGGGCCGTGCTGGCCGCGGCCGTCGCGGTGGTGATTGGCTACCCGGTGCTGCGCCTCAAGGGCCCGTACTTCGCCATCGCCATGCTGGGAGCGGCGGAGGGGACCCGCGTCGTCGCCACGGTGTGGGACAGCCTGACCCACGGCGGGCTGGGCATCAGCCTGCCGAGCGCCGAAACCTCGATGGAGACGTACTACGCCATGCTGGTGCTGATGGTGGTCACGATCGTGGTGGCGTACGCGGTGGGGCACTCCCGGCTCGGGATCCGCCTCAACGCCATCCGCGAGGACGAGGTGGCGGCGGAAGCGCTCGGGATCAACGCCACGCTCTACAAGCTGACGGCCTTCACGCTCTCGGCCATGTTCCCAGCCGTGGCCGGCGGTATCCAGGCGTACAAGGTCCTCTACATTGACCCGCCGGCGGTCTTCTTTGTCCAGATCACCATCGCCATGGCGCTCATGTCGATGCTGGGCGGCAAGGGGACGGTTATCGGACCCATCGTGGGCGCCGTGGTCCTCTACAGCGCCCAGGAGCTCACCTGGGTCAACTTCCCGACCGCACACCTGATCGCGTACGGCCTCTTCATCGTCCTGGTCGCCCGCTTCATGCCGCGGGGCCTCATGGGGTTCGCCATCGACCGGGGCTGGGCTCGCAAGGGGATGGTCCACTGACGGCCCCGGGCGCGAACGGCGTCGTCCTGGAGGTCCGGGACCTGAGAAAGGCGTTTGGAGGCGTGCGGGCGGTGGACGGCTGCACCTTCGCCGTGCCCCACGGGCGAATCTCCGGGTTCATCGGCCCTAACGGGTCGGGCAAGACGACGACGTTCAACCTGCTCACCGGGATCGCCCTGCCCGACGCCGGGGAGGTGCTCTACCGGGGGGAGAACATCGCCGGCCTCCGGCCCTACCAGATCTTCCGCAAAGGCATCACGCGGACGTTCCAGATCACCCGCATTTTCCGAGAGATGACGGTCCTCGAAAACATGCTCTCGGTGACCGGCCTCGGCGTGCCCGACCGGGTCGCGCGCGAGCGGGCCGACGAGCTCATCGCCTTCGTCAACCTCACCCATCTACGCGCCGAGTATGGCGGGCGCCTGTCCTTCGGGCAGCAGAAACTGCTGGAGTTCGCGCGGGCTCTCATGACCGATCCCGACCTGATCTTGCTCGACGAGCCGGCGGCTGGCGTCAACCGGACGCTGCTCCAGCACCTGCTCGACCACATCCATCGCCTGCAGGAGCAGGGCAAGACGATCGTGATCGTCGAGCACGACATGAACGTGATCATGAACCACTGCGAGCGCATCTTCGTCATGGACTACGGGGTGAAGATCGCCGAGGGGCCGCCGGCCGAGATCCAGCGTGACGAGCGGGTGATCGAGGCCTACTTCGGGCGCCGCCGCGCCGCGTCCGCCCGCACCTGATGGCGCTCCTCGAGCTCCGCAACGTCGAGGCCGGCTACGGGTCCATCCAGATCCTCCACGGTGTGTCGCTCCACGTGGACGAGCGCGAGGTGGTTTCTGTGATCGGTCCCAACGGCGCGGGGAAGTCGACCACCTTCAAGGTCATCATGGGATTCATCAACTACCTGGGCGGCGAGATCGGCTTCGCCGGGCACAGCCTCGTCGGCCGGCGTCCCGACCGCATCCTCGGCCTCGGGCTCGGGTACGTCCCCCAGGGACGCGTCGTCTTCACGACCATGACCGTGCGCGAGAACCTCGAGATGGGCGCCTACCTGGAGCGGGACAAGGCCACCATCCGAGCGTCCATGGAATACGTGTTCTCGCTGTTCCCGCGGCTGGGGGAGCGGCGGCGCCAGCTGGCCGGGACGATGAGCGGGGGCGAGCAGCAGATGCTCGCCATGGGGCGCGCCCTCATGATGCGGCCCCGGATGCTGATGCTCGACGAGCCGTCGCTCGGGCTCTCTCCGCGGTTCGTCGACGAGGTGTTCGACAAGATCGTCGAGATGGCGCGGAGCGGGCTCACCACGATGCTGGTGGAGCAGAACGCCGCCCGCGCGCTGGAGATCTCGGATCGGGGCTACGTTCTGGAGCTGGGACGCAACCGGTTCGAGGGCACCGGGCGCGAGCTCCTCGACAACCCCGAGGTCCGCCGGATGTATCTCGGCGGCGCCGTCGCCCTCACCGGCGGGTCGTGATCCGCGCGACGGCCTCCTCGGTCTCGGCGCGGGATCCGAACGCGGTGAGTCGGAAGTAGCCCTCCCCGCTGGGGCCGAAGCCGGAGCCCGGCCCGCCGACCACGTGGGCGGTGGCCAGGACGCGATCGAAGAAATCCCACGAGGACAGGCCGGGCGGCGTGCGGAGCCAGATGTAGGGCGCGTTGCGTCCGCCGTAGACGGTGAACCCCGCCCCGGCCAGTCCCTCGCGGATGATCCGCGCGTTGGCCATGTAGTCGTCGATGAGCGCGCGCACCTGCTGGCGGCCGTCCGGCGTGTACACGGCGGCGGCCGCCTTCTGGATGACGTACGGCGCGCCGTTGGACTTCATGGCCACGCGGCGCTGCCAGAGCTGGTTGAGGCTCATGGTGGCGCCGCCGGCAGTCCGCCCCCGCGCCTCCTTGGGCACCACCGTGTAAGCCAGCCGCATCCCGGTGAACCCGGCGGTCTTGGAGAAGCTGCGGCACTCGATGGCGACCTCGCGCGCGCCGTCGATCTCGTAGATGGAGTGAGGCGTCTGCTCGTCGGCGATGTACGCCTCGTAGGCGGCGTCGAACAGGATGGTGGCGTCGTGGGCGCGGGCATACTCGACCCAGCGCTGGAGGGCCTCCCGGGTGGCCACCGCGCCGGTGGGGTTGTTGGGGTAGCAGAGATAGATGAGATCCACGGGCCGGTCGGGCAGCGCCGGCTGGAAACCGTTCTCGGCGGTGCAGGGCAGGTACACGAAGCCCGCGTAGCGGCCGTGCTCGTCGGCGGGCCCGGATCGCCCGGCGACCACGTTGGTGTCGGCGTACACCGGGTAGACAGGATCCATCAGGGCCACCACGCAGTCGGGGGCGAAGAGCTCCTGGAGGTTGGCGCTGTCGCTCTTGCCCCCGTCGCTGATGAATATCTCGTCGACGCCGACCTTCACCCCGCGGGCGGCGAAGTCGTGGGCGGCGATGGCCGCGCGCAGGAACTCATAGCCCGCGTAGGGGCCGTAGCCCTTGAACGTCTCCGGGCGCGCCATCTCCTCGGTGGCCTTGTGCAGCGCGCGGATCACCGCCGCCGGCAGCGGCCGGGTGGCGTCGCCGACCCCCAGGTCGATGAGGCGGACCCCCGGGTGAGCCTCGCTGAACGCGGCCGTCCGCCGCCGGATCTCGCTGAACAAGTAACTGGCCTTGAGCTTCAGGTAGTGCTCGTTGATCCTGGGCACGGCGCCTCTGCCCGGATCAGCGAAGCGTTTGCTGCCGCACGTGAGCGACGGAACGGAAGAGGAGCCCCGACGTCGAGACGCGCAGCTCGAGCTGGGCCGGCTCCCGCGCCGAGGCGAAGGTGGCCGACCCGTACTCGGTGTCGACCACGCGCCCCAGGAAGGCCAGGCTGCGGGCGATCTGGAACATGTCCACCGGCTTGGGGGACGACAGCGCGAAGATCCGCCGCGGCTTTCGCTGCTCGTCCTCCAGCCGGTCGTAGCGGCCGGCGACGCGGTCGAGCTGGTAAGCGGTGTGCAGCCCGAGCACGTTGGCGTACGAGTGCCACTTGACGATGTGGGCGTCGACGTAGAGAGCGTTGCCGGTGAGCTCGTAGCTCTCCTGCCGGCCGTCGGGGAAGGTGAAGGTGGCCAGGAACCGCTCCGGCCCCGTCGGCCGCGTCGTGACGACGGCCGCCACCGTCTCGCGCGTGAGGGCCCGGTAGCCCTGGCTCGCCACGCTGATGGTGGCGGCCAGGGCCGCCAGCGTGAGGAACAGCAGTGAGAGCGACACCGCCACGCTGCTGCCGAACCAGCGCTGCCGCCGCACGGCCGCCAGCGCCGCCGCGAGCAGGATGGCGCTCAGCAGGGCGAAGACGACCATGACCAGTACCAGCGGCTCGGGCATGCTCCCAGGCTAGCGTGTCGCGCGCGCGCCACGCAAGTTTGCCCACGCCGCTGGCGCCGCGTTGCGCGAGCGTCGGGAAGCTGGTATCAATTGATCAGGATCGTTCACCGGAAGGGAGCGGTGCGCGGCAGGCAGTGGAGGGATCGAGCAGTCGCCTGAGAAAAGCGCCAGGTCCGCCTGCGGGCGGATGACGAGGTAGGGACCGATCGAACCATTCGGCGGATGGTCCCTCGGCAGGCACGGTCGTGATGGGTGGAGTAAACCAGCGCGGTGACGCGCTGACAAAGACCACCCAGGGTGCCGACGATCCCCCCTTTGGCCTTCCACCGACGCTCGGGAGCCGCGAACAGTCCGTTCGCGGCGGCGCCGGAGATCCGCGCACCCATCCGGACAGGAGAGCCACCATGTGCGGGATCTTCGGCTACGTGGGCAGCACCGGCGACGCTGCCGGCATCGTTCTGCGCGGACTCCAGAAGCTCGAGTATCGGGGTTACGACTCCTGGGGGATTGGGGTGGCCCACGAGGGTCGCGTCGTCGTGGACAAGCGGATCGGCAAGATCGGCGCCGCCATGCCCGAGTTGCCGGCCGGCGCCATCGGCATCGGGCACACCCGCTGGGCCACCCACGGCGGGGTGACGGAGGCCAACGCCCATCCCCACCTCGACTGCGCCGGCCGCCTCGCCCTCATCCACAACGGCATTGTCTCGAACTACCGGGAGCTGCGTGACCCGCTGGTCCAGGCCGGCCATCGGTTCCGCTCCCAGACCGACACCGAGGTGGTGGCCCACCTCCTCGAGGACTGCCTGGACCAGACGCCGGCCGGCCCCGAGCAGCTTCTCACGGCCACGATCGCCGCCTTCCGGCGGCTCCAGGGGCTCAACGCCATCGCCGTCCTGGACGTGCGCACCGGGCAGATCGCCGCCGCCAAGAGCGGTTCGCCCCTGGTGCTCGGGTGGAGTGACGACGGCAACATGCTGGCTTCCGACTTCAGTGCGCTGCTCGAGCACACCCGTCGGGTGACCTTCGTCGAGGACCGCCAGGCCGTGCTGGTGAGCCGCGAGCGGAACCGGCTCTTCGACGTGGACACCAGTCAGGAGCTCGAGCCCGCCATCACCGAGGTCGGCTGGGCGGCGGCGGCCACCGAGCTCAGCGGCTATCCCGACTACATGACCAAGGAGATCCACGAGCAGCCGGCGTTGCTACGGCGTCTGGCCGGCGGTTGGGGAGACCACGCGCGCCGGCTGGCCGCCCTGCTGCGTGAGGCCAGCGACGTCTTTGTCATCGGCTGCGGCACTGCCGGCCACGCGGCCCTGGCCGCCCAGTATCTGCTGGCCCGAATCGCCGGCCGCCGCGTCACCTTCGCCACGGCCTCGGAGTTCTCGTACCTTCGCGACTTCGTGGCCGAGGGTTCGCTGGTGGTGGCCCTGTCCCAGAGTGGCGAGACCATCGACGTCATCGACGCGGTGCGGGCGGCCCGGCAGCGCGGCGCCCGCATCGCGGCCATGGTGAACGTCGAGGGCTCCACGCTCTGGCGGTTGGCCGACGTCGTGGTCCCGCTCGGCGCCGGTCCCGAGCGCTGCGTGCTCTCAACCAAGAGCTTCACCGCGAAGCAGGCCATCCTGCTGCTGACCGCCTACGAGCTGACGGGCCGGCTCGACGCCGGCGTCGCGCTGGTCGAGGGCGCCGCCCACGAGATCGAGCGGTTGCTCGCCGACGACCGGCGCGACCTTATCAGACACATCGCCGACGCGATCTACCGGCGCGACCACCTCTTCGTCATCGGGCGGGGCCCGAGCTACCCGCTGGCCCTCGAGGCGGCGCTGAAGGTGAAGGAGGTGAGCTACGTCCACGCCGAGGGCTTCGCCGGCGGCGAGCTGAAGCACGGCGTCATCGCGCTGATCGAGCCCGGCACCCCCTGCCTGGTCCTCGCTCCCGGCGACGAGACCTACGAGGACATCATGGCGGGGGCGATGGAGGTCAAGGCTCGCGGCGCCATGCTCATCGGCCTGTCGCCCGAGCCGCACGAGGCGTTCGACTGTCACATCCCGGTGGCCGACCTCGGTCCGGCGACGGCCATCGTCAACGCCGTGCCGGCCCAGCTTCTCGGGTACTATCTGGCGCTCCTCCGCGGCCACGACCCCGACAAGCCGCGCAACCTGGCCAAGAGCGTCACCGTGAAGTGACCGGGCGAGGCGGGCCGCCGTCCGCGAGGCCACTGCACTCGGTGGCCCAGGACGGCGGCCTCGCCGAGGCCTCGCGTTCCGTCCTCGGCTATAGTAGCGGCGGCGATGACGTTCTCGAGACCGCTATCCGCGCTCGACTATCACACCGAGGGCGAGCCCATGCGGATCGTGACGGCGGGGGCGCCGGATCTGCCGGGCGCCACCATGCTCGAGCGGAGCGCTCACTTCGCGGCCCGCCACGACGGGCTGCGCCGGTTGATTCTCGACGAGCCCCGGGGTCACGCCGCCATGTGTGGGGCGCTGCTGGTCTCCCCGGCGGCGCCGGACGCCGACGTCGGCGTCGTCTTCATCGAGCCGCTGGGCGTGGTCCACATGTGCGGGCACGGCGCCATCGCCATTGCCACCATGCTGGTCGAGACGGGACGCGTGGCGATGCGGGAGCCCGAGACGGCCGTGGTCCTCGACACGGCGGCGGGCCGTGTCGCGGCGCGGGTCCACGTAGCCGGCGACCGCGTGGTGGGGGCGACCATTCGCAACGTCCCGTCGTACTCGGCGCTCCTCGACGCCAAGGTGAGCGTCCCCGGGCTCGGCCGGGTCGCGTTCGACCTCGCCTACGGCGGCCACTTCTATGCGCTGATCGAGGCGGCCCCGCTCGAGCTCGATCCCGGCGCGGCGTCGCGCATCGTCGAGCTGGGCGAGCGCCTCCGGCGGGCCATCGAGGCGGAGGTGCCCCTCGTCCATCCCGAGGGTGAGCAATCGCGGGGCTTGCTCTACGTGCAGTTCTCGGCGTCGCCCCGGCACCCTCGCGCCCACCTGCGCAACGCCGTGGTGGTGGCGCCGGCTGGACTCGATCGGTCGCCCTGCGGCACCGGGACCTCGGCCCGCCTGGCCAACCTGTGGGCGCGCGGCGCTATCGAGCAGGGCCGCGAGTTCGTCCACGAGTCGATCATCGGCACGCTGTTCGAGGCTCGCGTGGTGGAAACGACACGGGTGGGCGGCCACGAGGCCGTCGTCCCGGAGATCACGGGCCGCGCCTACCTGACGGGGATCAACCAGCTCGTCCTACGGCCCGATGACCCCTTTCCCTCCGGCTTCCGGATCTGATCGGGGCGCGTGGGGTAGTACTGGCACTTTGAGAGCCGGTTCTACCGCAGCAACGGTTGTGGCCCACCGCGCGAATGGGGGAGGTTTGGAGGGGGTGGCCTCTGCCCCCTCCAACTTCAAAGATCAGGATTCACGAACGCTAGTTCGTGATGGCGTAGTCGCGGCGCTGGCCGTAGAGCCTCCGGCGCCACAGCAGGATCAGAATGATCGGTGCGACCTGTGACATCCGTTCTGCCGCCTCCCCCGAAGTGTGGGCGCTGAACCCTAGCGCCCAGCGGCATCAAGGTCAACCTCCCGAAAGGTACAGGGCTGGATGTCGTGCTGGCATGGCGGCGTCACCGTCCGGCACGACCGCGCCGGGGCCCCGTGCCCGAGATCGTCGGCGTCACGCCGGCTTAGGCGACGGCGGCTCTGGCACGTTTGCTGCTGGTCCCGCCTCCCAGTCGGGTACTCGACGTGGGCATCAGGGGCGCTCACCCGAAGCGCCAGGGAGGAACGGCAATGAACGTCCGATCCCATCTGCTCGTGGTCACCGCACTGGCGGTGTCGATCGGCCTGGCGGGGTGCGACTCGGGGCCTTCGTCGGCGCCGACCAGCCAGGCCCCACAGGCTCCGCAAACTCCGCCGATGGCGACCGCGACGGCCGCCCCGAAGACACTGGCGGGAGACTTCGCGGCCACCGCCGAGCTGAAGAACGTCCACTTCGAGCTCGACCAGGCACGGGTCCGGCGAGCCGACGCCCGGCTCCTCGAGGGCAACGCGCGCTGGCTCAAATCCCGGCGGGAGATGGTGATCCTGGTCGGAGGGCACGCCGACGAGCGCGGCTCCGACGCCTACAACGTGAGGCTTGCAGAGCGGCGCGCCGAGACGGTCAAGAAGTACCTGGTCGCTCAAGGCGTCGAGGCCGACCGCATAACGACCACCAGCCACGGGGAGAGCCGTCCGGTCTGCGCCGACCACGCCGAGGGCTGCTGGTCCAAGAACCGGCGGGCTGAGTTCCAGGTCAAGCCCCGCTAGCTGCTCGAAGGGGGGCTTCGCCCCCCTTCCGAAGCCTCCCCCCAGAAAGAGTTGCGCCGGCAAAGCCGGCGCTCGAAACGTGCGGACTCCGACATGCCGGTGGCCCGGGCCAGCCAACAATTCCTGCACGTTTGCGGAGCCGCGTTGTAGTATCCCAGGTGCCCGGACGCGGCACCTTGGGCGGCGCGGCGACAGTCGGGCAAAACGCGGCTCACTCACACGGCACGGAGGGGGAACCGATGGCGAAAGGCGTAAGTCTTCTGCTGCTCAGCGTGTTTTGTGCGGCGTTGCTGGCGGGTTGCACGACGATGTCTAACGGCCCGGTGTCCGCACTGATCGTGACCGACCAGAGGGGACCCGTCGCGATGGGAGCGGCCGCCGGTCAGTCCAAGGTCGGCCGATCCGAAGCCTGGGGCATCCTGATCTTCGCCACTGGTGATGCGAGCATTTCGGCGGCGATGAAGGCCGGCGGCATTACCAGAGTGCATCATGTCGACAGCGAGTCGCTGACGATCCTGGGGATCTACGCGAAGTACACGACCATCGTCTACGGGGAGTAGCGGTTCCGACTCGGCGGGCGCCCGCCAGTGAGCGGCGGGTACCCGCCCCCATCCATGGAGGGGGCCGTCGAGGCCCCCTCCCATCAGTTTCCCACCCTTGACAGCGCGGCTCCGGGCGCAGTCTCATGACGGCTCCGGAGGTGCCTATGCGCGCCGATCGCGTGCTCTCGACCATCGACTTCCACACGGCGGGAATCGGAATGCGACTGCTGACCAGCGGCCTGGGGCGGCTGCCCGGCGGCACGATCGGCGACAAGCGCCGCTGGTTCCAGGAGCGACTCGATCATCTGAGGACCGGGCTCTGTCTGGAGCCCCGCGGGCACCGCGGCCTGCTGATCGCGGTGATGACGGAGCCGGTCACGCCGGGCGCGCACTTCGGTTTGTTCTTCATCTACCCCGGCGGCTACTACGTCTCGTGCGGCGAGGGCACCATCGGCGCGGCCACCGTGGCCATCGAGACAGGCATGGTGCCGCGCCAGGGGGCGGAGACGCCGGTCGTCATCGACACCGAGGCGGGCACCGTGGAGACGATCGCCTGCGCTGACGGCGAGCGCGTGCGCGAGGTCACGCTCCGGTGGACGCCGTCCTTCGTCGCGCTGCCCGAGCAGGTCGTGGAGGTCGACGGGGCGGGCGAGGTGCCGGTGGATATCGCGGTCGGCGTGGGCAACGTCTTCGCCGTCGTGGAGGCCGGGCATCTCGGGATCGCCGTGCGGCGCGAGCTGGCCAAGAGGATCGCCCAGCGAGGCATGGCGGTTCGCGAGGCGGTCAACGCCCAGCTCAAGGTGGACGTGCCGGGCCTGGGCAAGACCAGCGTGGACAACGTCCTCGTCCATGAGCTGCCCGACGCCGACGGGGTGTCACCGAACGCGCTCGTGTGGGGGCCGGGTCAGGTTGACGCCGCGCCCTGCGGCTCGGGCACGTGCGCGCGCATGGCGCTCTTTCATCACCGCGGGCTCATGACCGTCGGGTCCACGGTTGTGAGCCGGGGGCTGCTGGGCCTCGACTTCCGGGGTCGGATCGCCGGCGAGACGGCCGTCGAGGGCCGGCGGGCGATCCTCCCGGAGATCACCGGCACCGCGTACCTCACCGGCTTCAGCCAGTTCCTGTTCGATCCCGACGATCCCGTGCGGGCCGGCTACCTCCTGGAGGCGTAACCGCCATGAAGACGCTCGTCCTCGGCGGCGGCGTCGTGGGGGTGACCACGGCCTACTTCCTGGCCCGGGCCGGCCACGAGGTGACGGTCGTCGAGGAGAAGGACGGGCTGGGCCTGGAAGCCTCGGCGGCCAACGCCGGGATCATCGCGCCCGGCCACTCCTTCGCGTGGGCGTCCCCGCGGGCGCCACGCATGCTGTGGCACTCGCTGCGCGGCGCGGAGACGGCTATCCGCGTGCGGCTGGGGAGCGACCTCCGGCTCTACACGTGGGGGCTGCGCTTCCTGCGCGAGTGCACGGCCGAACGGGCCCGCCGCAACACGCTCGTCAAGCTCCGGCTCTGCCAGTACAGCCAGGCGGTGATGAACGAGCTGGTGCGGGCCGAGGAACTCGACTACCACGCGATCACCCGCGGCGCGCTGTACCTCTACCGCGACCCGGCCGAGCTGGAGGCCGGGGCCAAGAAGATGGCGCTGCTCGCCGAACACGGGCAGAAGCAGGAGACGCTCGACCCGGCCCAGGTGGCTCGGCTCGACCCCGTCTTCGAGCCGGTCAAGGGCAAGATCGCCGGGGCCATCCGCGATCTCGGCGACTCCAGCGGCGACGCCCAACTGTTCGTCGAGAACCTGGCCCGCGTCTGCCGCGAAAAGCTCGGCGTGGTCGTGAGGCTCGGCGTGCGGGTCACCGCGCTCCATGCCGAGGGTGACCGGATCGCGGCGGTGGCCACGACCGATGGGCCGCTGACGGCGGACAACTACGTGCTCGCCCTCGGGGTCGGAAGCCCGATCGCGGCGCGGACGGCGGGCGTGAGCCTGCCCATCTATCCGGCGAAGGGCTACTCTTCGACGTTCCCGCTGAAGCCGGGAGGCCTGGCGCCGACCATCCCGGGAGTGGACGAGCAGTGGCTGGTCGGCTGGTCACGGCTGGGCGATCGGCTGCGCCTGACCTCGACCGCCGAGTTCGCCGGCTACGACTGGGGCTGGGCGCCGCGTGACTTCAACAACATCCTCCGCCTGGCCCGCGATCTTTTCCCTGACGCCGCCGACTGGGACCGAGGGCAGTACCGCGCGTGCCTGCGCCCGATGACCCCGGACGGCCCGCCGATCCTGGGCCTGGGCCGCCACCGCAACCTCTTCTTCAACTGCGGTCACGGCCACATGGGCTGGACGATGGCCTGCGGCACGGCCCGAATCGTCGCCGACCTCATGACCGGCCGCATGCCCGACATCGACCTCCAGGGCCTGACGGCCCGGCGCTGATCCTCGCCCGGGCGGCGCTGACGACCTACTTTTCGCCGAGGTACGTCTTGCGCACGAGATCCGATCTCAGCAGTTCGGCGGCGGCGTCCTGCACCACGATGCGCCCGGTCTGGATGACGTAGCCCCGGTGGGCCACCCGGAGCGCCATCCGGGCGTTTTGCTCCACGAGCAGGATGGTCGTGCCCTGACGGTTGATGTCCCGCAGCACCTGAAAGATCGTGTCCACCAGGATGGGCGAGAGGCCCATGGAGGGCTCGTCGAGCAGGAGCAAGGTGGGCCGGGCCATGAGGGCGCGCCCGATGGCCAGCATCTGCTGCTCGCCGCCCGAGAGCGTGCCGCCCTGCTGGGCGACGCGCTCGCGCAGGCGCGGGAACAGGGTGAACACACGCTCGAAGTCGGGCGCGATCGCTGCCCGATCGCGCCGGGCGAAGGCTCCCAGCTCCAGGTTTTCCAGCACCGTCATCCGCGGAAAGATCCGCCGGCCCTCCGGTGACTGGGCGATGCCCAGGCGCACGATCCGGTCGGTCGTAAGAGTGTCCAGCCGGTGGCCGTTGAAGCTGACGCGGCCCCGGCGCGGGCGGACGGTGCCGAGGATGGTCCTGAGCGTCGTGGTCTTGCCCGCGCCGTTGGCCCCGATGAGGGTGACGATCTCGCCGGCCTGAACCGCGAGCGACAGACCGCGGAGAGCCCGGATGTTGCCGTAGTACGTGTGGACGTCGGCAAGCTCAAGCATGGTGCGAGCAGACGCGATCGAGCATGCCGGCTAGCGCGCGCCCCGGCGGGCGGCCAGCTCGTCTTCATAGCCGGTGCCCAGGTAGGCCTCGATCACCCGGGGATGGCGCTGGATCTCCTGGGGCCCGCCCTCGGCGATGCGCGTGCCGTAGTCGAGCACGGTGATGCGGTCGGAGATCCCCATGACGACCTCCATGTGGTGCTCGATCAGGAGCACCGACAGCGCGAGCTCCCGCCGCAACAGCCCGATCAGCTCGGTCAGCGTTTCGGTCTCGCGCGGGTTCATCCCCGCCGAGGGCTCGTCGAGGAGCAGAAGCCGCGGCTCGGTCGCCAACGCCCGGGCGATCTCCAGGCGGCGCTGGTCGCCGTAGGCGAGATTGCGGGCCAGGTCAGCGCCCTTGCCGCCCAGGCCGACGAAGGCCAGCAGCTCGCGCGCTCGCGCGCGGGCGCGGGCCTCCTCGGCAACCACGGCCGGCGTGCGGAACATCCCGCCGGTCACGGTGGCGGTGAGCCGGCAATGCTGGCCCACCAGCACGTTGTCGAGCGCGGTCAGGTGCGGAAAGAGGCGGATCGACTGGAAGGTGCGCGCGATGCCGCGGGCGACGATGGCGTTGGGGCGCAGACCGACCACGCTCGCGCCGTCGAAGGTGATGCGGCCGCCGTCGAGCCGGAGCAGGCCGGTCACCACGTTGAAGAACGTCGTCTTGCCGGCGCCGTTGGGGCCGATGAGCCCGACGATGGCGCCGCGTGGGATGCTGAGGTCGACCCCGTTGAGGGCGATCACGCCGCCGAACCGTTTGGTCAGCCCCCGCACCTCGAGAATCGGCGCCGATTCCGGCCCGCCGCCGCGCTGGACGCGCTCGCGCAGCCAGGGCGGGATGGATTCGGCGCGGGCCGCCGGCGCGGCCTCCTGGACGGTCGGCTGGTCGACGTCGTCGACCACCGCGATGGGCCGCACCCGGCGTCCGGCCAGCCCCTGCGGTCGCACCAACATCACCAGGACGAGGCCGAGACCGAAGAAGAACCAGCGCCACAGCGTGAGGTCGGCCGTCGTGAGCGCGGGGATGCCGATGGTCCGCCCGACCCAGCGCACGAAGAACGTGGTCTGAGAGAGGAGGACCCGGTCGAAGACGGTGATCAGCATCCCGCCCAGGATCACGCCCTTGAGGCTGCCGGTGCCGCCGAGGACGACCATGCAGAGGAGCATGATCGAAACCTGGAACTCGAAGGCCCCCGGCGTGATGGCCTGCAGCTTGGCCGCGTAGACGGAGCCGGCGAAGCCCGAGAACCAGGCGCCGAGCGCGAAGGCCAGCAGCTTGGTGGAGATGGGGTTGACGCCCGTGCAGTCGGCGGCCGTCTCGTCCTCGCGGATGGCCATCCAGGCCCGGCCCAGGCGCGAGTCCTGCAGCCGGCTCATGGCCCACACCGACAGCGCCCCGATGACGAGGATGAGGAAGTACCAGGGCGCGGGATCGGTCTCGAAGGACACGCCGGGCAGGTAGGGGCGGCCCACGGGGTTGACGCCGTTCTCGCCCCCGGTCAGGTTCAGCCGTTCGATGGGGCGCCACCCGCCGATCTCGACGGTGATGTCGCCGAGGTTGCGGATGGCCACCGGGATGATCTCGCCGAACCCCAGGGTGATGATGGCCAGGTAGTCGCCGCGCACGCGCAGCGTCGGCGCCCCGATCACCACGCCCAGCAGCGCCGACACTGCGGCCGCCGCCCAGATGCAGAGCCAGAAGCTCCAGGCGTGCCCGTAGAGCGGCGAGCCGAGGAGCGGCGAGTTCAGCAGGGCCATGGCGTAGGCGCCGATGGCGAAGAACGCCGCGTAGCCGAGGTCGAGCAGGCCGGCGTAGCCGACGACGATGTTGAGCCCGAGCGCGAGCAGCACGTAGACCATGCCGTCGGAGACGGCGTGGATGGTGTGGAGCCCGAGCGCCCGATCGACGAAGGGATAGAGGACGAGGGCGGCGGCCAGCGCCGTCCACCCCGACGCGCGTCTCATACCTTCTCCGGCGTCCGCTCGCCGAGCAGACCGTGGGGCCGGAAGACGAGGACCAGGATGAGGATCGAGAACACGATGGCGTTCGTCCAGCGCGCCGAGATGTACTGGTCGCTCCACGCCGACAGGAACCCGATGGCCAGGCCGCCGAGCGCGGCGCCGGGCATGTTGCCGATGCCGCCGATGACGGCCGCGGTGAAGGCCCGCAGCCCGGCCTGGTAGCCCATCCACCACTGGCCGATGTTGTAGTACATGCCCTGGATCAGCCCGGCCGCGCCGGCCAGCGCGCCGCCCAGGAAGAAGGTGAGCAGGATCGTCCGCTCCACGTTGATCCCCATGGCGGCGGCGGTCTCCCGGTCCTGCGCGGTGGCCCGCATGGCCTTGCCCCACGTCGTGCGCGTGACGAAGTAATGGAGGGCCAGCATGAGCGGAAGGGTGGCCCCCACCACGAGCAGGTCCTTGGTGGTGAGGAAGATGGCGGAGTCCACGCCGAACCACTCGCGCAGGATGTCCACCGAGGGGAAGACGTCGGGGTAGGCGATAGGGGCCGGGCCCTGCCAGAGCAACGCGATGTTCTCGAGCATGAAGGACACGCCGATGGCCGTGATGAGCGGGGCCAGGCGGGGCGAGCGCCTGAGCGGCCGGTAGGCGGCGCGGTCGATGGCCACGTTGAGGGCCGCGGTGCTGAGCATGGTGAGGGCGAAGACCAGCGGCAGCAGCGTCACCAGCTGCCAGGCGGTCAGCGTCTTGGTCACGCCGAGCAGCGTGAACCAGAACAGCGAGATGAACAGCCCCAGCATGAACACGTCGCCGTGGGCGAAGTTGATCAGCTCGATGATGCCGTACACCATGGTGTAGCCGAGGGCGATCAGCGCGAAGACGGCGCCGCGGGTGAGGCCGTTGATCGTCTGCTGGACGAGGACTTCCCACCACTCCATTTGAAGGTCAGGGGCCCCGAAATGGCCCCCGACACCCCCCACGCTCGGAAGCGCCCCGGCCAAGCCGGGGCGCCCCTCGATGGAGCATGGTTACTCGAGGATGGTCTCGAACTGGAACTTGCAGCCGATGGGCGTGTCCGCCTTCACCACCTTGAACCCGGACATCGTGTCGTAGTCGACGTCGCCGTTCTCGTCGAAGCTCCACTTGCCGTTGATGCCCTCGAAGTTCTTGGTGGCCGCCATCGCCTTGCGCACCGCTTCGCGCTTGTCTTTGATGTCCTTGGTCTGGTCCAGGGTGGGGGCGGCCCGGCGAATGCTATCGATGACGACGCGCCCGGCCTCGGCCGCGTAGAGCGCATAGGCGGTCGGCTCCTTGCCGAACTTCGCCTTGTAGGTCTCGTAGGTCTTGGCGCCGACGCCCCTCATCTTCTCGAAGGGCAGACCGGCGAAGGTGATCCGCATCTCGGTGGCCAGCGCGGCGTCACAGGTGGCGCCCTTCAGCAGCTCCTCCTCCAGGAGCCCGTCCGGCCCCAGGAAGCGCACGCGCGGCGTCACCAGGCCCACCTCCTTCATTTGTCTGATGACGACCTGAGCGCCCGTCTCGATGACGCCGCCCAGGTAGATGAGGTCCGCGCCCGAGGCCCGGATCTTGGTCAGCACCGGCTTCTGGTCGGGCTGCTTCCAGTCGATGCCCTCGTTGGCCACGACGGGCAGGCCGATCTGCTTGGCGGTGTTCTCGAAGACGTCGGCGATGCCCTTGCCGTAGAGCTCCTGGTCGTTGAGGATGTACACCTTCTTCGCGCCCAGGCGCTTGGCCCACTTGGCGGCGACCGCGCCCTGGATGTCGTCGGCCGGCACCGGGCGGAAGTAGTTCACCACCCCGGTCGGGCGGTAGACTCCAGGCTCGCCGGGGGCCGCCCCGCGCTTCTTGGTCAACCCGGGGTAGGTGTTGGCCGGGGTGATCTGGGCCATGTGGGCGCGGTTGGTGATGGGGATGGAGACCTTGGCCGCGCCCGAGTTCTAGGTGCCGATGTAGACGATGGCCTGCGGGTCAGCCACCGCCTTGTTGGCGTTCTCGGCCTCCACGGCGCCGTCCCACTTGCCGGTCTGGGGCGAGGCGTCGTCCAGGTTCACGACTTCGAGGCAGTACCCCGCCACCGTCCCGCCGACCTCGGACACCGCGAGGTCAACGCCGTTCTTCATGCCGGTGCCCTCGGGGATCATCGCCCCCTGCATCGGCCAGGACGTGTAGAGGCGCAGCTTCCCCTTCGGGCACTGCTGAGCCTCGGCGCCGGTGGTGAGGGCGACGACAGCGAGCAGGAGAACGACGACGGTCGTGATCCGCGAGACTCTCATGGCTGGCCCTCCCTCATCGGCGCTATGATGCGGTCCGGGTCGGACGTGGGCGGTATGAGACTATGGCTGCTCCTTCGTTGTCAACAGCGCCACGAGGCTCAGAGATGGCACGACCGCGCGTGATCTACGAGGCGAAGCCGGGTTCGCCGCTGGAGGTCGATCGCGTTTTCTACGGACGCCTGGCCCGAGAGCTCGGTGGGCGCAAGCTCGTGGAGCGGTTCGTCGTCCCCCGTCGTTCGGGCCGGGCCTGGCCGGTGCGGGCCGGCCAGCTCTTCCGCATCGTGGCGGTCGAGGGACCGCAGGTGGCGGACCTCAACGTGTGGAGTCTGGCGAATCCCCGGGAGCGCTTCTGGGCCTCGCGCACGCGCCAGCTCCACCAAGCGCACCTGACGGCGTTCGACCGGCTGTGGTCGTGCCTGCCCTACCTGCGGCCGCTGCTGACGATCACCGCCGACACCATCCAGTACGGACGCGACGGCGACGGCGCGGGCTGCCACGACCTTCTCGGCACCCGCTGCGACCCCTACGTGCACAAGCTGCTCAACGGGGAAGAGTTCGACCTCTGCTGCCACTCCAACCTCGTGCGCGCGGTGGCCCCGTACCACCTCACCGAGCTCGACGTGCACGACGTCCTCAACGTGTTCCAGGTCACTGGCCTCACCGCCGACGGCCGCTACTTCGTCAAGCCGAGCCCAGCCCGGGCCGGCGACTTCCTCGAGTTCTTCGCCGAGATCGACGTGCTCTGCGCGATTTCGGTGTGCCCTCACGGCGACCTCTCGGTGCCGGTGTGGGGGCCCGGAGCCGGCGATGCCCTCGCCACGTGCCGGCCGCTCGGCGTGGAGATCTGGGACCCAGCCCGCGAGCTGCTCGCCGGTTGGGCGCCCCCGCGGCCATCCGATTATCGAGGTGGCCACAAGTCGGAGGGGGCCTCGACGGCGTTGATAAAGTTGGAGGGGGCAGCGGCCGCCCCCTCCAAACCTCCCCATTCGCGCGGGGTGCGACAACCGGTACGCCGGCGAAGCCGGCGCTCGAAACGGAGGAGTCGCGGATGAAGGGTGAGCTGGTCGCGATTCCGGCGAGGCGGGGCAAGGCGGCCCGCGTACGCGCCGGCCAGCGGATCCGGATCGTGAACACCCATGGCACGCAGGTGGTGGACACCTGGGCGTTCAACGCGGTGGACGTCACCGAATGGATGGCGATGGAGGCGAGTCGCGCCTGGTTCATGAAGCTGGCAGCGGTCGTCGGCGACTCGTTCGTGACGAACCGGCGGCGCCCGATCCTCACCCTGGTCGAGGACACCTCGCGCTGCGCCCACGACACGCTCATGGCGCCGTGCGACGTCGAGCGCTACGGTTTGCTCGGTGCCCAGGGGTATCACGACAACTGCCGGGACAACCTCCACGCCGCTCTCGGTGAGCTGGGGATCGCGATCCCGGCCACCCCGCCGTCGCTGAACGTGTTCATGAACATCCCGTGGACGGCCGACGGGCACCTGGCCTGGGGAGAGCCGGTGTCCCCGCCGGGCAGCTACGCGCTGTTTCGCGCGGAGATGGACCTGGTGATCGCGTTCTCGGCCTGTCCTCAGGACATCCTGCCGATCAACGGCCGCACCGGCCGGACGACCGACGCCCACTTCGCCATCGAGTCTCCTGGCCCCGAGCCCCGACCCCATCGAATGTCTCCGTGACACGCTGATCTCTGCTCGACACACCGGCGAGAGGGCCGGCTTCTAAAACTTTCGTCTACAGGCGCGGTTGCGCGACACTAGCTCTGGCATGGTTGCTGCTTGCCTGCCCGCCGGGTCTGCGTGGCGCAGGAGTACCGCGACGAGACCCGGGCCGATTACCAACAACATCAGGAGGAGGTGCCGATCATGCGGAAGGGGCTGTGGGCCGTGTGTCTCGCTGCCGGGGTGCTCTCGGGATGTGTCTCGCAGTCGAAATATCAGTCTCTCGAAACCAGGACGGCCGCCGAGCGGACGGCCCTGGAAAAGGAGATCAGCAACCTCCGCTCCCAGAGGCAGGAGCTGGAGCGGCTGAGGTCGTCCCTGGAGCGGAGCTTGACCGGTCTCCGTGACGAGATGACTCAACGCGAGGCCGAGTTGTCCACCGTGACCCAGCAGGTCGACGCTCAAAGGCGCGAGCTGGCCGCACTCGTCGACCGGCTCGCCGAGACGGAAAAGCGCTCGGCCGAGACGGAGAAACGGGCCGCCGAGATGGGCTCGCAGAAGGATACCGAGATCAACCGGCTCCGCGGCACCTACGACGACCTCGTCAAGGACCTCAAGGGCGAGATCGCCAAGGGCGAAATCAAGGTCAAGCAATTCCGTGACAAGCTCTCGGTGCAGCTGGTGGAGAAGATCCTGTTCGACTCCGGCAAGGCCGAGGTCAAGCCGGAAGGTCACGACGTCCTGAACAGGGTGGCCAACATTCTCAAGACCCTCAGCGACAAGCAGATCCGGATCGAGGGGTATACCGACTCGATGCCGATCGGCTCGGCGCTCCGCCGTCAGTTCCCGACCAACTGGGAGCTGTCGACCCAGCGGGCGACGACGGTCCTGCGCTTCCTGGAGAAGGGCGGCGTCGACGGCAAGTATCTGTCCGCCGTCGGCTATGGACCCCACCGGCCTGTGGCCAGCAACGAGACGCTGGAAGGCCGGGCGGAGAACCGCCGCATCGAGATCGTCCTGATGCCGCTCGAGACCGGGGAGCTCGTCAGCGAGCTTCGGTAAAACTATGAGCTTGGAGGGGGCAGTGGCCGCCCCCTCCAAACCTCCCATTCGCGCGGGGTGCAACAACCGTCCCCCAAACCTCGTTGACATCCTGCGCGACCGCCAGTAGAAGAGGCTCACCGTGGCGCACCCCACTACCGCCAGGCGACTGGCGCGCTTCGTCGTCGGCCTGACCCTGGACGACATCCCCGCGCCGGTCGCGACGAAGGCCACGCTGCTGGCGCTCGACACGCTGGGCAACTGCCTGGCCGCGACGCGGGAGGATTTTGGGCGCACCGTCCTCGCCGTCAGTGAGCGCCTGGGCGGACCGCGGGAGAGCACGCTGATCGGCAGTCCGACGAAGGTCGCGACGGCCAACGCGGTCCTGGCCAACGCCACGCTCGCCCACGGGCTCGACTTCGACGACACGCGCGAGGACGCCATCGTCCACACCGGTGCCCTCGCCGTCACCACGGCGCTGGCCGCGGGCGAAGCCGCCGGCGCCGGCGGCCGGGCCGTGCTGGAGGCGCTGATCGCCGGCGTCGAAATCATGTGCCGCGTGGGTCTGGCCGTCCCCGGCGCGCTCCACGCCCGCCATTTTCACCCGACGGCGGTGGCCGGCAGCTTCGCCGCCGCCGCGGCCGCCGGCAAGCTGCACCGGCTGTCGGAAGACCAGCTCGTGCATGCGTTCGGGATCTGCGGCAGCCAGGCCGGGGGCATCATCGAGTACCTGGCCGACGGCTCGTGGACGAAACGGCTCCACGCCGGCTGGGCCGCTCACGCGGGTGTCGTCGCTGCGCTCCTGGCCCGCGCCGGCTTCACCGGGCCCGAGACGGTCTTCGAGGGGCCGCACGGTCTCTACGCGGCCTTCGCCGGCGGGCACGACGCCGTCCGGCTCGAGCGGCTGCTGGAGACTCTCGGCCGGGCATGGGAGCTCGAGCAGCTCACCCTCAAGCCATACCCGTGCGGCTCCATCGCCCAGCCGTACATGGACTGCGCGCTGAGGTTGCGCGAGGGGCATCGCATCCGGCCCGAGGACATCGCCGCCGTGCGATGCCGCACGGCCGCCGGGTCCGTGCCCCGGCTCTGGGAGCCGCTGGCGGCCAAGCACGCGCCACCGAACGGCTACGCGGCGAAGTTCAGCCTGCCCTACCTGGTGGCCGTCATCCTGGTCAAGGGTCGGGCGGGGCTGGCCGAGTTCACCGACGAGGCGGCGCAGGACAAGACGGTGCTCCGCGTGGCCGAGCGGGTCACGTATGCGCTGGACCCGACCATCGACTATCCCCGCCAGTTCATCGGCGACGTGGAGATCGCGCTGACCGACGGCCGCGCTGTCCGCGAGCGGCAGGACCGTCCCCGAGGCGGGCCGGACGCGCCGCTCACGCGTGCGGAGCTGGAAGCCAAGTTCCGCGGCAACGCCGCCCTCGTCCTGCCCGCTGACCGGGTCGAGCGCGTCCTCCAGAGCGTGAGCGGGCTCGCCGCCGGGCAGTCGCTGAACGACCTCCTGACATCTCTCACCGCGTAGGGGAACGACCATGATGAAGCGTTCCGTCGTGCTGCGACCGATCGCCGCCGGGCTCCTCGTCTGCTTCGCCGGCGTGGTGCCGGCCGGCCCCGCTTCCGCCCAGGACGCCCGCGTGGAGGCGGCCAAGAAGGAGGGCAAGGTCGTCTGGTACACCTCGCTGGCCCTGCCCAGCGCCGAGAAGGTGGCGAAGCTGTTCGAGGCGGCCTACCCGGGCATCAAGGTCGAAGTGCACCGCACAGGCTCACAGCGCATCCTGCAGCGGGTGATGCAAGAACTCCAGGCCAACATCAAGAACGCCGACGTCGTCCACACCTCCGACGCCGGCCACTACGTTCTGCTCAAGGACAAGAAGCTGCTGGCCAAGCACACGCCGCCCGGCGTGGAGCGGTTCCCGGACGGCTTCAAGGACCGGGACGGCTTCTACTATGGTCTGCGGGCCACCGTGAACGTCATCGCCTACAACACGAAGATCGTCCCGGCCGCCGAGGCGCCACGGACCTGGAAGGACCTCCTCGATCCCAAGTGGAAGGGCAAGATGGTGACGGCGCATCCCGGCTACAGCGGCGTCATCGCCACCCACGTGCTGGCCCTCGTCCATCTGCACAGCTGGGACTACTTCAAGCAGCTGGCCCAGAACAAGCTGATGCTGGTCCAATCGGCCGTCGATCCGGCCGGCGTGGTGGCCTCGGGCGAGCGGCCGGTGGCGGTGAACGGCGGCGACTACACCTTCTACCAGACGAAGAAGAAGGGGAACCCGATCGAGATCGTCTATCCGAAGGAGGGCGTCCCGCTGGTCGTCTCGCCGAGCGCGATCACCAGCTTCGCCCCGCATCCGAACGCGGCGCGGCTCTTCACCGACTTCACCTTCAGCCGCAAGATCCAGCAGGTGATGGCCGATACCGAGGGGCTCTACACCGGCCACCCCGAGGTGACGTACCCCGCCGACAAGCCCAAGCTCACCGACCTCAAGCTCCTCACCGCGGATCCCGAGGAGCTGGAGAAGCGGAACGAGGAGATCAAGACGCGCTTCGTGGAGTTCTTCGGAGCATAAGACCGTAGGAACGTCCGTTTCTTGACCTGGCGGAGCGGCAAGCCGACCTTCCGTCTATGCCGATGGCTTCAGGCTGCATCGGAGCACCACTCCAGTGACCCCGTCAGGCTCGGCATCCGGCCCCGAGCAGGTGGCCCGGAAGAGGATCGACCTGGCACTGGCAGCGGCCGGCTGGGTGGTCCAGGACCGCGAGGCCATGAATGTGAGCGCCGGGCCGGGTGTCGCCGTTCGGGAGTTCAAGCTGGCCACCGGCTATGGCTACGCCGACTACATGCTTTCGTCGGCGGTAAGGCGGTCGGCGTGGTAGAGGCCAAGCCGGCTGGTCATACGCTGATCGGCGTCGAGCCCCAGGCAGAGCGTTACGCGGACGGGCTGCCGAAGGAGTTGACGTCCCCAGTCCGGCCGCTCCCGTTCCTCTATCTCAGCACCGGCGAGATCACGCTGTTCACGAACCTGCTCGACCCGCACCCTCGCAGCCGGGAGATCTACCACGTCCACCGGCCGGAGACGATCGCCGAGTGGCTGGCCGCGGAGTCCTTGCCCGCGTGGGCCGGCTCCTGGGCTTCCGATCTGAAGGCGGCCGAGCCCGCGCCGACGGGAGTTCCATATGCCGACAGACCGTCGTCCCTACGGAGCCGCATCCGCCACATGCCGCCACCCGAGATCGTCGGGCTCTGGCCGAACCAGCGGAGCGCGCTCGCGAACCTCGAGCTATCGCTGCAGGACGACCGGCCCCGTGCGCTCATCCAGATGGCGACGGGATCGGGCAAGACGCTGCTCGCAGTCTCATCCACGTACCGTCTCATCAAGCTGGCCGGAGCTCGACGCGTTCTTTTCCTGGTGGACCGCGGCAATCTCGGCAAGCAGGCCGAGGACGAGTTCGCTGCCTACCGCTCGCCTGATGATCCGCGCAAATTCAGCGAGCTCTACAAAGTGCAGCGTCTCACGACGAATACCATCGCCGCCTCGGCCAAGGTCGTTATCTGTACGATTCAGCGCCTCTACTCGATCCTGAAGGGCGGACCGGAACTTCCGCCAGACGCTGAGGAGGGTTCGCAGTTCGGGCCTATGGACAGTTGCCCAGGGAGCCGGTGCCGGTCGTCTACGACCCCGCCATGCCGCCCGAGTACTTCGATTTCATCTTCATCGACGAGTGTCACCGGTCGATCTACTCACTCTGGCGCCGTCTCACTCCTACGCTTCGCCCTGCGCCGGGATGGCGAGCTCGTGCCCTTCGCTGAGCGCGTGCGCGAGCGGTTCGCGACCTGGCTCGCCCAGCAGACCGGCCACGGCCGTCACTTCACCCCTGAGCAGATGCGCTGGCTGGGGATGATCCGCGACCACATCGCGACAAGTCTGGAGATCGACTCCGAGGACTTTGGCTACACACCGTTCGTCGAGGCCGGTGGCCTGGGGAGGGCTTCGGAGGTCTTTGGATCTGCTCTGAGGCCCTTGCTCGATGAGCTGAACACGCTACTCGCGGCATGAGTCAGCGAGCACGACCGGCGCTTCCTGCCACCTGGAGATGGGTTGCCCTTCAGGAGCTGGGCGATTGGTCCGGTGGAGGGACGCCGTCCAAGGCGGATGCCGCCTTCTGGCGAGGCGGCAACATCCCATGGGTCTCACCGAAGGACATGAAGGCAGATATCATCCGCGATACAGAAGACCACATAGCGGATGTTGCCCTGGAGGGCTCCTCCGTGAAGCTCCTGCCGCGCGGTACCGTCCTGGTGGTCACTCGCAGCGGCATCCTTCAGCACACTCTGCCCCTTGCGGTGACAGACGTTCCCGTGACAGTGAATCAAGACCTGAAGGCTCTCTCGCCTCATGCGGGTGTGCATCCGCGCTTCATAGCCGGAGCCTTGAAGGCCGTCGAAGACGACGTGCTACTGCAATGCAGCAAAGATGGGACGACCGTTCACAGCATCGATACCGCAAAGCTCCTTGCCTACGAGGTCCCGATCTCTCCTTCCGCCGAACAGCATCGGATCGTTGACGCAGTCGATTCGTACCTCAGTAGACTTGACGAGGCCGTGGACCTGCTGGAGCGGGCACGAGAGAAGCTCAAGCGGTATCGAGCCGCCGTACTCAAGACGGCAGTCGAGGGCCGCCTAGTGCCGACCGAAGCCGAGCTGGCTCGCGCCGAAAGGCGTGATTACGAGCCAGCACAGGTGCTCTTAAGACGTGTTCTCTCTGAGCGTCAGCGCGGCTCACAATTCCCTGCACACAAGCGGCGGTCGAAGCTCAACCAAACGCCCTTCTGTGAGAGTCAAAAAGCAGAGGAAGGGGAGCCCGTGGCCGGCAGAGCGGAATTAAGCGTTCTGCCAGAAGGTTGGTGTTGGGTCACTGTTGATCAGATCGCATCGGACGAGCCAAGATCAATTCAGAGTGGACCGTTCGGCAGCAACTTGCGTCATTCGGAGTTCCAGCAGACTGGCCGGCTCGTGATAGGCATCGACAACGTGCAAGACGGGCGCTTCACTATAGGCGCGAACCATCGCCTTAGTGAGGCAAGATTCAGAGATCTGCAGAAATACCAGGCACGACCCGGTGACGTCCTCATAACCGTAATGGCGACGATCGGGCGCTGCTGCGTTGTTCCGGAAGACATTGAGCCAGCGATCATCACCAAACACGTCTACCGAATCACGCTCGACAGCCAACTCGTGCTACCACGATTCATACTCCTCGGAATGTGTCAACGACTTTGAGACACCGTCGGCACGCATTTACTGTCTAACCCCGGACGGACGACGGTGGCCCCGTTTTTCGGGGTATCAAGATGGCAGCCCCCCTTGAGATCGTCGATCC
>Ga0187892_10003705_pt1 | contig 27320 bp, 25 predicted proteins | sample MA1701073metaG_FD_139345 | JGI IMG/M metagenome (GOLD analysis project Ga0187892, IMG submission 139345) | Bio-ooze microbial communities from a basaltic lava cave in the Kipuka Kanohina Cave System on the Island of Hawaii, USA - MA170107-3 metaG ... | reverse complement strand
CCAGAATCATATCCATCGACTGCATGCGCAAGGTGCGCGCCGCTATCAGCAACTGCGGAAGAAGATTGAGTCGCGGTACAAAGGCCAGATTATCGCCATTGAAGCGGAGTCGGGTGAGTATGTGGTGGGAAAAGATGAACTACAAGTGGCGCTAGAAGCGGTGAAAAAATTCCCCGGAAAACAGTTCACCTTCTTTCGCATCGGCTATCCTGCGGTCCACAAGCTCCGCGTTCGGGCATGCTGACGGGAAAAGTCAATCAGTATGGGGAGCCGCGTGTTGCCGTCTCTCTGATCCTCCGTCAGCGACCTGTCCGGTTTTCTGCAGTGCTTGACACCGGGTTCAACGGGTACCTCAGCGTCCCCACGCGCGTGCTGACGCGCAGCACCTGGCAACTTATCGGAACCGAGACGTATGAAATCGCCACTGGTGCACTCGTCGAACAAGAGGTCTATTTGGGCGAGGTCGTCTTTGATGGTGATCGCAGTAAGGTGTATGCCGTAGCGACGAATGCACAAGACGTGCTGATTGGCACCAAGCTCTTACGAACGAAGGTCCTCACGATTGATTTCCGTACGCAGCGGGTTGTCATCACGTGATCCTTGTGGAGTTCCCCTCATACAGATTGCCGCTCGGCGACCAGTCGGCTAAGAAAAGGGCACACGTACTACACACAGTCCGAAGGAGGAGCTATGCCCACGACCAACGTCGCGGCTATTATTCAACAGGCACGGACACGTAACCGTCACTTACTCACCGAAGTTGAGGCGAAAGCTGCTCTCGGCGCAGCGGGAGTTCCTGTCGCTGACACACGACTGGCTCGTTCACGCGAGGAGGCAATCGCTCAGGCACAAGCGCTTGGGTTTCCTACCGTTCTGAAAATCTGCTCGCCTGACATTGTGCATAAAAGCGACATGGGTGGAGTGCAACTGAATCTCCGCACGCCAGATGCAGTCGGTCAGGCGTTTGCGGAGATGATGCAGGCGGTAAAGCAAACTCAACCCACCGCGACTATCGATGGCGTCTCAGTCCAACCGATGGCTACCGCCGGACTCGAAGTGATTATCGGGGTGACGAGTGACCCACAGTTTGGTCCAGTCGTCATGTTCGGCCTCGGTGGGGTGTCAGTTGAAATTCTGCAAGATGTCGCCTTTCGCCTTGCACCACTGAGTCCACACGATGCACACTCGATGATTCGTGAGATCAAAGGTTTCGCGCTGCTCTCTGGCTATCGCGGGCAGCCAGCCGTTGATCTCATAGCGTTAGAGCGCTTGCTCCTGCAAGTCTCAGCCTTGGTCGAAACTCAACCAGACATCAAAGAACTCGACCTCAATCCGATTTTCGCCTATCCCAATGGCTGCTTGGCGGTTGATGCTCGCATTATCCTTCACGAAGCCAGTCCAATCACAACGGTTCGCCCGCTGTCGGCGGCAACACGGGCGGCACTGGACCGTGCGTTCAATCCCAGAGCCGTTGCCGTCATCGGTGACAAGCGTGCTATGAATTACATGTGGCTGCGCAGCCAGAGCACCTTTCAGCGAAAGGTCTACTCTGTACAAATTGACGAACGCGAACTGCCAGGCATTGCTGCACTGGGCGTGCCGAACTATCACAGTCTCGCCGAGATTCCTGATGAGATTGATTACGTCATGACTGCTGTGCCACGTCAGATCGCGCCTCGGTTAGTGGCGGATTGCGCAGCCAAAAAAGTCGCTGGGGTGATGCTCTTTACTTCCGGATTCTCCGAGATTGGCGATGACGAAGGGAAACGCCTTGAGCAAACGATGGTCGACACCGCACGGGCAGCAAACATGGCGCTGATCGGCCCGAACTGCATGGGGCTGTATCACCCCCGTATCGGCCTGCGGAATTATGCCGAACTCCCAGCCGGTGAGGCAGGAACTGTGGGATTTATCGGCCAGAGCGGAACCCATAGCATCACATTCAGTTTGGCCGCTCCGCATCACGGAGTGAAGATCAGTAAGGCGGTCAGCTTCGGTAATGCGGCGGTTCTTGACGCTAGTGACTATCTAGATTATCTCGCGGCTGACCCCGAAACCCAAATCATCGGCATGTATCTGGAAGGGGTTCGTGAAGGGCGACGGTTCTTCTCGCTCCTCCGTGAGGTTACTCCCAAGAAACCCGTAGTGATTTGGAAAGGTGGCATGAGTGAAGCTGGGAAACGTGCTATTTCGTCACACACGGGCTCGCTAGCGGTTCCCGCCGCAGTCTGGAAGGCAATGGTCCATCAGGCCGGTGCGATTTCCGCTGAGACCTTTGATGAAACCCTTGATGTGATTAAACTGCTGCAATTTGTGAAACCGACCACCAAAACCGGCGTCGGTTTGATTGCCATGACTGGTGGTCCCTCAGTTGTGATCACTGATGCCTTTGAACACGCTGGACTGAGTGTCCCATTGTTAAGTGACGCTTCGTACCAGGAACTCTCCTCATTTTTTACGGTTATCGGTGGGAGTTTCCGTAACCCGCTCGATTCTGGTCATACGATTGGCATGGGGCAGACTAGTGATAACTTGGAACGGTTACTATCTATTCTTGATCGGGACCCGAATATCGACACCATCGTGATGGACACCGGCGCAGGCCTGGTTGCCGGGCAATGGCAAGCTCGCCCGAAGACACTTGAAGCCTTGCTCGAAACTCTCACAAACTTTGCCACTCGCTCAGCCAAGCCCTTCTTTGTCGTCCTCCAACCTTTTGCCCTCGAAGCTGCCTTGTTGCAGGTGCGAGAACAGTTTCAGGCACGGGGCATTGCGACCTTTGCCACGCATCAACGGGCTGCCTGTGCTCTTCGTTTGGCAACTGGGTATTGGCGCTTTCATGCCGAAAATTCTGGAAATTCGAGTAGATAAGGTTGCGTGCAGGAACAAAGCCCGCTAGAACAGTATTAAAGAGAGGAAATCCAGAGAAAGGGAGATACTCATGAGGGAACAATCAATCTTCACAAACCCCCTTGCTGGCCTCACCTCCGGTGTGGTGGTTGCTGTTGTGGTTTCCTGGTTTGCAAGCAGTGCCTATCGGGAAGGGAGTTTGTTCGCACCTCTTCTTGCCTTAACTTTGTCGCTAGGCATCCCATGCTTCTTATATGACTCCTGGGAGAAACGGCTGACCTTTGGTTTATTCGCTGCGGCACTACTGTCGGGATTTTCCTTACTGGTGCTCGTGGTCGGTGGACAACCAAGTGGCCTCACGGTCTTTGGGTTGAGCCTCTTGTCGGTTGCCTTCGCTGTTGGTATGGACCTTGTCCTCCAAGACTTCGGGACGCGGGTGAAGGTCTCTCCAAAGTTTTCTTATGGAGCTGTGGCCACTTTCCTCATCGTCGCCTTGCCGCTGAGCACTCATCAGATCGTTCGAGAACATCACCTCGCAGTAGAGGAAGATGACGCACTCATTCGCACCGTTGCGCAAAATGTCCACCCGCAAGGGGATACGATTGTCTTCGAGTCTATTAGTCCACAGCAAAAAGAGCAGTTGAAAAAGCTCGTCTCTGTCCGCACTAAAGAGAAAACCTACACTCTGGCAGATGCTGATGTTGAATCGGTGGTCGAAGAGCGCACCGTCAAACGGGAAAATCGTAAGCAAACCAAGCCTGCGGTCGTGAGCCGCGAGCAAGCCGAGCGGATGCGATTGATCCTCAGTCTGCAAGGTGCTCCTGTTCCCGACGACATCATCCTGTTCTCCCGCCGTGGGCCGATTACGACTAGTGAACTCACCGTTGCTCTGGAAAAGAAGAATCCAGGGTAAGCACCTATCATCGAGGCGAGATAAGATACTGCTGGAAATCCTCCCTATCCCTCCTTTGACAAAGGAGGGAACCCAAAAGCCCCCTTTGCAAAGGGGGCCGCGCGCAGCGCTTCCGAATCCGCAATTGACCTCTGTTAGTCAATACGATACCAGAAGGGGCGATATACGGAGCCAGCAAGGTTCTATTGTCTGGTGAAAACTGATTACCTAAGGTAAGGAGACAAAGATGACCTATATCATCACGCGATTGTGCCGAGATTGTGTAGACACGGGGTGCGTGGCAGTCTGTCCCGTCGATTGCATCTATGAATACACTGGCAGCGATCGAGACCAATTTCCCAATCAACTTTATATCCATCCAGATGAATGTATTGACTGCGGTGCCTGTGAGCCTGAGTGCCCGTGGCAGGCAATCTTTGAAGAAGTCTCCGTCCCAGACGTTTTCAAGGATGATACTCCTCTGAACTATGCAATGAAGGACAATAGCGACGACTTCAAGGTGTCCCCGCACAAGAAAATTCAGCATCCCACCGCTGACCAAATTGCTGAGAACAAAAAGAAATGGGGCTGGGCTGGTTGAGTCTAGAGTCTGAGAGTCCGGGGTCTAGAGTCTGAGAGTCCGGACTCCAGCATTTGGGGCTGGATGCGCTCTTCGTCACAGCCTTTTTCTTCTTCGTACTAGCCCCTAGCACCCAAACCCTAACCCCTCTTTTGCTCTCGCCGTAGTTCTTCCTCCACTAACACCAGTCGATCATTGCCAAAAAACATCGCGCCGTTGACGAAGATCGTCGGCGTACCGAACCCACCGCGCGTCATGACTTCGTCGGTATTGACACGAACGCGGTCTTTGTATTCCTGTCGATTAATCTTGTCGAAGAACTCTTGTGGATTGAGGCCAACTTCCCCAACGATCGTCCGCAGCACCTCATCCTTGCTAATGTCTTTATCCTCCCCCCAATACGACTCGAAAACACGCTGACTATAGCGCAGAAAGGTTGCTGAATGTTCGAGCGCAACCAGCGCCCCACGCAGGGCTTTTACTGAATTGACCGGGAACACCGTTGGGGTCTTGATCGTCAACCCGTAAAATCGTGCCCAGTCTTGCAGATCTTTCGCTGAATACTTCGCTTTGACGGGCACGCCATGTTCGCGAAACTCATAGACTGAAGGATTGACGGTATTAAAGATGCCGCCGACCAAAATCGGTCGCCATTCGAGCGCGGCCCCATATTTCTGGCAAATCCCATGAATCTTGGTAAAAGCCAGATATGTCCACGGACTCGAATAGTCATAGAAAAATTCAACTTTTGCCATTGCTGTGCTCCCTCCCCTGAGTGTTCATGATAACTGTAAGAATTCAACAATCCTTTGGTTGAACTCCTGCGCGTATGCAAGATGGATATTATGCTTGCCGTCGGGAAACATGTACAGCCGTGAATTGACGATACCCTGTTGCAGCACGTCCGCATGAAAAGTTGGCACCAGCGGATCTTTCCCACCGTGCAAAATAAACGTTGGACAACGAATCAAATGGAGTCGGGTACGACAGAGTTCCCCGCCAGCACAGTAGAGCGCCAGCTGGGCGTCGCACCAGCGCGACCACAGGTCTTGTAACTCTTCTCCGTAAATTGCCCCCATCACGTCAATCATCCGCTGTGACCATGAAGACAGCGACCGCGTCGTTTCGTATGCCTCAACATCTTCAAACGCCAAATATGCATTTCCTCCCCAAATCACGAGTTTCGACACACGCTGAGGCTGCTGCAGCGTCAGTAACAGGCTGATAATAGCTCCGTCACTCCAGCCTCCGACCGCATAGGACTGACAGCCAATGGCTTCCATCAAAGCCGCGCAGTCTTGCGCGTCCTGTTCATAAAAGTCGAGCGGGAATTGCCGTTTGGGAGGACGAGATTTGCCATACCCACGCGCGTCGGGAACAATCACCCGCACTCCAGCCTGGGGCAGTGCGTCAAGCTGCAAACCAAAATCACTTTGCCCAGTGCCCAACGACCCCGGGATCAATAGTAACGGTAGACCTTGGCCACGGTCTTCGTAATACAAATTGGCCCCTCGTACTCGTGCGTACGGCATTGCTTCTCCCCTCTCTGGTGGGTCTGACTGATAGCACGAAGCTCACGTGCAGAGAACCCTGACTCTCACTTGCAGAACTTCTCGATCTCTGCAACAACCAAACGACTACTCGACACTGGCAAGGATGCAATAACTCATGAAAACGATTGGACTCACGGGCGGCATTGGCTCAGGAAAAAGCACGGTCTCGCAAATCCTGACTGAGCTCGGCGCATTTGTGATTGACGCTGATAAAGTTGGTCACGAAATTTATCTCCCCGGCAAAGAAGCCTGGCAACAAGTGACGACCGCTTTCGGGCGTGAGATCCTCGCGGCAGATCAAACCATTGACCGCAAAAAACTAGGAGCCCTTGTCTTCGGCAGTGACGAAGCACGCAAAAAACTCAATGCCATTGTTCACCCGTTGATGTTCAAGGACATTGATCGTCGTGTCAAAGCCAAACGCGCTGAAGATTTCACCAAACCAATTGTCGTCGAGGCCGCTATTTTAATCGAGGCCAACTGGTTGCCGCTTGTTGATGAAGTCTGGTTGGTGGTCACCAACAAAAATGCCGTCATCGAGCGGGTCGCAACTCAGCGCGGCATGGCAGCTAAAGACACGGAAGCGCGGATTGCCAGCCAGTTATCTGATCACGAACGACGCAAACATGCCCAGGTCGTCATCGAAAACGATGGGTCACTGGCAGAGTTACAGCAAAAAATTGAGAGCGCCTGGAATCGGATCTCCGCATGACGAAGCCGTTACGTGTGAAGGGTGTCATCTTCGATGTCGATGGCACCCTCGCCGACTCCGTTGGCATGTTCTATGAGGTCGCGCTGGAGGTGCTCCAGTTGGCAGGTGTTCCTCCAGCGCCGAAAGAGCAGGTCTACGAGTTGATGCGGGTGGGAGATGATAACCCCTTAGAGAAACTCTTTCCGCCGGATTATCCGAACCCTGCGGCAACCCTGAAACGGATCGTCGATGAACGCATGTCCGAATGGATGCGACGGTATCATTACGAAACCGAGGCGGTTCCTGGCAGTGTCGAGTTGCTCCACGAACTTGCAGCCAAGGGGCTACGCTTGGGCATCGCCACTTCGTCGGGTCGCGCACTACCATTTCTTGACCAGTGGGGCGTTCGTCATTTGTTTCATGGCATTGTTGGACGTGAAGATGTTGAGAGTCGCAAACCCCATCCCGAACCGATCCTCAAATGCCTTGGTCACTTGGCTCTCGATCCACACGAAGCGATCTATATTGGCGATTCACCGATCGACATTCGCGCGGGGAAAGCCGCTGGTTTATATACGATTGGGGTTCTCACCGGAACCAGTCCTCAGGAGGTATTGTCACTTGAGTCTCCAGACCACATTCTCGACAGTGTAGCTGAACTTCGGCCTTTCCTGTTGTTGTAGCAACCAGGGATGTCCCCGAATGAAATCCGCTCTAGGGCTCCTCGCAATGGCATGCGCCGTCCGGTTTTCGGAAACGCTTCTACCACAACTGCTGCGACGCAATACGCGCGCCCTCTGCCATCGCTTGCAACTTCGCCCACGTAATCTTGGGATCAACGTCAGAAAGCCCAGCAAACGTGGCAAAACCGCAGTCCGTGCCAGCAATCACATTCTCTCGCCCCACTACTTCAGCAAACCGGCAAATGCGTTCAGCCACTAACTCTGGATGTTCAATATAGTTGGTGGTTGAATCGAGAACACCGGGGATCAGCACTTTGTCCGCTGGTAAGGTAAATTCCTGAAACACTTTCCATTCATGGGCATGACGCGGGTTTGCAGCTTCAAAAGACAATCCAGATGGGCGAGCTCTCAGAACCACATCGATAATGTCGCGAAGCGGGATATCGCGGTGATGTGGCCCTTCGTAGTTGCCCCAGCACAGATGCAACCGCATCCGTTCTGACGGGATGCCAGCGAGTGCATAGTTGAGCGCCTCAATGTGCAACTCGGCCATCTTCCGGAACTCTTCGACACTGGCATCGGCAAACTGAATGTGTCGCCCCATAGCCAAGTCTGGACAGTCGATCTGCAAAAGCAAACCCGCCGCATAGATGGCGTGATACTCCTCACGCATGGCATCGGCGAGCGCTTCAAGATACGCCTGGTGATTCGGGTAGTACTCGTTTTTGAGAAAAAGCGAGATCACTCCTGGAGAAGCAGCGCTCATAAACGCTTCTTCCGGATTCACGCTTTGCAGCGCAGCCTTGAAGCACGCAAGTTCTCTTTGCAGCGCGTCTTTGTCCTTGTACGTGATCGGCCCGGTGCACGCCGGGCGTTTCGCCAATACGCGCGAGGTCCGACGAGCGTACTCTGGAAAGTCCAACATATCCGCCGCGCGCAGTGGTCCTGCCTGGCCATCAAAACCAGTCAGGCGGTCTTTGACATAGGTTGAGTAGCCAATCTTCCCGGCCTCGCCATCATTGACGACATCAACCCCACACTCTACTTGCTTTTGGACGACCTCTACCACTGCGTCGCTCACGTGCTTTTCAAAAGCGGCTTGATCTTGCAACTCGCCTTTGTCTTTTGCGTAGAGCATCGTCACCAAATCATCCGGGCGTGGCAAACTACCAGTATGCGTCGTCAGGATACGGTCAGTGCTGCGTTTCATGAATGGCTCCTTTCTTCATTGACTCACTTATTCATTGATTCATTAGTTCATTCTTTAATGGCTCAATGGCTCAATCTATCAATGACACAATTGTCTACGTGTCCTCATACTTCGGCTCGCGCTTTTCCAGGAACGCTGAGATTCCTTCGTGGACATCGCTGGTTTGGGTCGTGAGAATCTGGCTGCGATCCTCCATCGCGATCGCCGCTTCGAGCGTCGGCGCATCGACAGAATACCGCAAACATTCCTTGGTCAGACGAACACCGAGCGGAGAGTTCCGCAAAATCTTGCGTGCCATTTCTTCGGCTGCATGGTCAAGTTCAGTGTCAGACACAACACGAGAGACTAGACCCGTTGCCAACGCCCGTGGAGCATCAATGAAATCTCCAGTGAGGAGCAACTCGGAAGCAACCGACGAGCCAACGATTCGCGGCAGGAAATAACTCACCCCGACATCACAGGCAGAAAGGCCAATGCGAATAAAGGCAGCATTCATCCGTGCCGACTCGCCAGCGATACGAATGTCGCTTGCCAGAGCGAGGGCAAAGCCGCCGCCTGATGCCGGGCCACGCACAGCGGCGATAAACGGTTGCGGGGCTCGATGGATTTTGATCGCCAGTTCCGCAATGCGTCGTTGGTCGCGCAACCCCTGTGCAACTGACACTTTAGTAGTACCAGCATTAGCCTCTTTCAGATCCAATCCCGCACAAAACGCACGTCCGGCTCCACGCAGGATCACGACGCGAATACTCTGATCATCATGAAGCATATCAAGCACGCCATGGAGTTCGTCGATTAAAGGGCGGTTCAACGCATTAAGCGCGTGCGGACGATTGAGTATTAACCACAACAGACCGTCTTCACGGCGCACTTCTAACGTTTCGTATTGAGCGTCCATAAGTTACTCCGTATAGCTGTCAACTCTCAGCACTCAGCCAGAAATTTGCGTGAATGGAACATTACGGCACGCATCATAAGTATGAATGAATTTTGATCCTCTCGCTGATCGCTGGATGCTGACCGCTGAACGCCTTCTTCAAATCAACGACCGCGACTGACATCCGTCAACAGTAATACAAGCCCCAGAAACCCACTGTGCGCGGCTGGAGGCGAGGAAGACCACAACATCGGCCACTTCTTCTGGCTTGCCGAAACGGCCAAACGGCAACTCGGTTTTCACAAAAGCAGCAATCCCTTCAGGATTCTCTTGCTGCCGTTTTTCCCATGAGCCACCAGAAAACAGGATTGATCCAGGAGCGACGCTGTTCACACGAATGCCCTGCGGAGCCAACTCACGTGCCATTTCTTTCGAGAGACTAATCATTGCTGCTTTCGCCGCATTGTAGGTCATGGGACCGCCCCACTCACGTCCGTAGATCGAGGCAATGTTGATCACGCAACCACTTTTCTGACTGCTCATCAGCGGAATTACTAGACGGCAAAGATCAAGCGCCGAAAAGAAGTTTAACGCGAATCCATTCTGCCAATCTTCACGTGAGGCAGAAAGATTGCCACCAGGACGCGAGCCACCGACATTGTTAATCAAGATATCGACTCGACCAAAACGTTGCTGCGTGTCTTCCACCCATCGACGTGCATCAGCTTCGCTTGTCACATCACCAGCCAGCACAGTCACCTCAGCGCCTACTCTTTGCACTTCCTGGGCAACACGATCAACTCCTTCTTTCCCGCGAGCACACAGACTAAGACGACAGCCCTCCTCTGCTAGTCCCAAAACTATTGCGCGCCCGATCCCACGGCTCGCACCACTGACCATTGCCACTTTGCCTTTGAGGCCAAGATCCATGATTTCCCCCTATGGCTATTAGCTGTTAGCCAGACGAAAAACCTCCGAACATTCCGAGCTAATAGCTAAAAGCTAATAGCTGATCGCTGCGTCTCTTGCCAGGTTCACAGCACTATGGCTAGATAGGGACCCGGTGACAAGGAGGCAACTATGCCGGATCATTTTGTTCTGAAGAAAGAGGGGCGGATTGCAACATTAACCTTTAATCGTCCAGAGAAACGCAATCCCCTCAATGAAGAAATCGTGCTCGAACTCGAGAGCCTGCTGCACCAGATTCGTGACGATAAAGACATCCGCGTGCTGATCTTTACTGGCACCGGGAATACGTTCTCTGCTGGAGCGGACCTCTCACAAGTGAAAGGCATTACTGATCCGGCCGAACGACAGCGGATCTTTGCTCCGCTTGGCAAGCGGCGGGTACGATTGATTGCTCGCGTCCTCCATACGTTAGTCAATCTTGAACAAGTGACTATTGCTGCCATTAACGGATACGCCGCTGGCGGCGGCTGGTCGCTCGCACTTGGCTGCGATCTCCGTATTGCCGTCGAAGAAGCCGAATTCTGGTTTCCTGAAGTAGACCTGGGAGTGCCGCTCAGCCCAGTGTCAACATCCCTCCTCGCTGCGCACGTTGGTCCAGCCTTGGCCAAGGAGATCATTATCACCTGCCGTCGCTTTAAGGCCGCAGAACTGCTGCCACTCGGTATTCTCAATCGTGTGGTGAAAAAAGCCGACCTCATGCCCACCGTCCGTGAATTGGCGCAGAGCTTGGCGAATAAGAACCCGACCGCGGTCATGGCCTCAAAAGCAACAGTGAACGCGCTCGCCCTCGGACAGACGGTCATCCGCACCGATACATTTATGACAAGGGAGTAACATGAACTGGCAAACTGAATATGAAAAACGTCTCACGACGGCTGACCAAGCCGTCAAAGTCGTCAAATCTGGAGATCATGTTGCGATTCCGGTGTACTCAAACCCGTCGTTAATCTCTGGAGCATTAGCAAACCGACTTAACGAGTTGCGCGGGGTGACAGTGCATATCGGTGCGGCAGCGGCAGACCTGCCGTGGTATCAGCCTGAAGCCGCTGATGCCTTCATGATCGAGCCGTGGTACACCAGCCCATACCTACCAAAAGCGATTCGCCAAATGGTCAACGAAAAGCGCAGCGATCATCGCGTCTGTCCCAGTGCGCTGCTGTCTAAGACGTGGGACGAAGCGCGTCCAGACAGCCACCGGCCTGATGTCGCTCTTCTTGATGTCTCGCCGCCGGATCACAACGGTTTTGTCAGTTTGGGAGCTGGCGTGTGGGATAAGAAAGAACTGGTCAAATACTCACGTACGGCTATTGCCGAAGTAAATAAAAGTTTCATTCGTACTGGTGGAGATAATTTCGTTCATGTGAGTGAGATCGATTATTTTGTTGAACTTCTGGGGTCTGAAGAATTTCGCCCTCCCTTCCCCGCCGTAGAAATCAGCGACACCGTCAAGAAAATCGCGGCCTATGTCGCTCCGCTTATCCGTGATGGCGACACCATCGAAGTCGGGGCCGGAAGTACAAGCGAAGCGATTGTCACTGCCGGTATCTTCGCGGGACGCAATGATTTGGGCTGGCATACCGAACGGATTCCGCGTGGTGGGGTGGCCCTCGTCCAGCAAGGCATTTTTACCGGCACCCGAAAAACTCTCCATGTCGGCAAAGCGATTGCCACCGCGGTTGCTTACAGCCGTGAAGAGCGAGACTTCGTGCATCAGAGCCCCCATTTCGAGTTATATGGCGTGGCGTATGTGAACCATCTCCGTACGATTGCCGCCCATGACAATATGGTCGCCATTAACAATGCCCTGCGAGTAGATCTCACTGGGCAAGTCGTTGCCGATTCCTTTGGTCCACAAATGTTTACTGGTACTGGCGGTCTGCCAGAGTACGCTATTGCGTCCGTCTATTCCAAAGGGGGGCGTTCCATTATCGTCCTGCCATCCGTCACCTCGGATGGAAAAATCTCACGTATCGTTCCGTTGATAGAAGAGGGGAGTTTCATTACATCTCCACGACAGTTCACCGATTATGTAGTCACCGAGTACGGCGTTGCCAAACTCTTCGGCAAGTCTCAACGGCGGCGTGCGGAAGAGCTGATTGCCATTGCGCACCCGGATTTTCGTCCAGAATTAGAGAAGAAAGCGAAGAAAGTATTTTGGCCGTAGAAGAGCTTTCAGTTATCAGCAATCAGCTTTCAGCAAAACTCCTTTCTGGCTGAGAGCTGACCGCTGATAGCCTTTTGATAAGGAGTGCTACCAATGCCTAGCAAAGAACAATGCCCCGAAATCCGCGCTGAGATTCGTAAGTTTTGCAGCAAATACGGAGACGAGTATTGGCGCAAATTGGATAAAGAGCACAAATATCCCGAACAGTTTGTGTTGGAACTTACGGAAGCAGGGTGGCTGGCTGCGCTGATTCCGGAACAATACGGCGGTTCGGGCCTCTCGATGAAAGAAGCAAGCGTTATTCTCGAAGAAATCAACCGCGCTGGGGGCAACTCCGCCGCCTGCCATGCGCAGATGTACATTATGGGCTCGTTGCTCCGGCATGGGAGTGAAGAGCAAAAGCGGCGCTATCTCCCCAAAATCGCTAAAGGCGACATCCGTCTGCAAGCATTCGGGGTCACTGAGCCAGACGCAGGCTCTGACACGACTCACATCCGCACTTTCGCCCGCACTGAGGGCGATTATTACGTCGTCAATGGCGGGAAAATTTTCACGTCACGGGTGCAACACTCCGATATGATGCTGCTCCTTGCTCGCACGACTCCCTACGAGCAGTGTGAGAAGAAGACGATGGGCATGAGTATTTTCCTGGTTGATCTGCGGACGGCAGGGGACTCACTTGAAGTGCGACCCATCGACGCGATGATCAATCATGAAACCAATCAACTCTTTTTCCATGAACTCAAGGTCCCCAAAGAAAATTTAATCGGTGAAGAAGGCAAAGGCTTCTACTACATCCTCGATGGCATGAACGCCGAACGTATTCTCGTCGCTTCGGAGTCGATTGGTGATGGCCGGTGGTTTATCGACCGCGCTGTCAAATATGGCAAGGAGCGGGTCATCTTCGGTCGCCCTATTGCCAAGAATCAGGGGATCCAATTCCCGATTGCGCAAGCGTACGCGCAGATTGAAGCGGCGGATCTCATGCGCTTCCGTGCCGCAGAGATGTTCGACGCCGGTGAAGCCTGCGGTCCTGAAGCCAACATGTCGAAATTACTCGCCTCACAGGCTGCCTGGGCAGCGGCCAATGCCGCAATCGACACGCATGGCGGGTACGGATTCGCCGCTGAGTACGACGTTGAGCGCAAATTCCGCGAGTGCCGGCTTTTCTCAATCGCCCCAATTTCGAACAACATGGTGCTCAATTTTATCGCCGAGCATGTGCTGGGGATGCCACGAAGCTACTAGGGGCTGGGTTTTAGGGGTTGGGGGCTGGGGTGAAAACTAACCCCCAACCCCCAGCACCCAACCCCTTTTCGCAACGAACCTGTACTTGTTGACTGCTTCTTCGAAAGGAGTGACTCGATGAAAGTTGATACCGCATTCTTTCCGACAACGTTCGATACCGCAGCGCAGCTTGCCCGCCGTACTGAAGAAGTTGGCTTTGACGGTCTGTGGAGTGCCGAGACCAGTCACGATCCGTTCTTTCCGCTCGTTGTCGCCGCTCGTGAAACGCAACAGATCAATCTGGGCACCGGTGTGGCCATTGTATTTCCCCGGAGCCCGATGGTGCTCGCCAATATCTGTTGGGACCTGCAAGCAAACTCGAAAGGCCGATTCATTCTTGGGTTAGGCACCCAAGTCAAAGGTCATAATGAGCGTCGGTTTAGCGTCAAATGGGTTTCGCCGGTCAAACGATTACGTGAGGTCATTCTCTCGCTCCGGGCCATTTGGAATTCGTGGCAGAACAATACCACGCTGGATTTCATCGGCGAGTTCTATCAGTTCACCTTAATGACCCCGTTCTTTAATCCTGGACCAATTGAACACCCCAAGATTCCTATTTTCATCTCCGGCCTCAATCCGCTGATTACCCAGCTTGCTGGGGAGTTGTGCGAGGGATTTTATATCCACGGCTTTCACTCGGCCAAGTATATTCAGGACACCGTGCTCCCGAACCTGCAAAAAGGGCTCACCAAAGCGGGACGGAAACGTGAGGAGATGAACCTCATCACCGGTACCTTCATCGCCAGCGGAGCCACGCGCGATGAAGTAGAAAAAGCAAAAGCCCCGGTCAAGCAGCAAATCTCCTTTTACGCCTCGACCCGCACCTACAAAGGCGTGCTCGATGCTCACGGCTGGGGTGATACCTGCTTTCGTTTGAACGAGAAGGCAGCAAAAGGCAAATGGACAGAAATGGCGTCAGAGATCACCGACGAGATGCTCGAAGAACTCGCGATTATCGGAACGTATGATGAAATCGCTCAGAAATTAGCCAATCGTTACAAGGGCGTACTTGACCGTGTTGTAGTCGGTCTCGGTTCGCCGGAACGACAGGATTCAGGTCGCTCGCGCGAGTTCGTGCAGGAAATACGGCAGCAGATGGAGAGTCCAAGACAAGTCTAAGACAAGTCTAAGGCACGTCTAAGGCACGTCTAAAGAAGGAACGACTCTAATTTGCCATGACTTGTTTTAGACCTGCTTGAGACTTGTTCGAGACTTGCCCTGGACTGACATTGGACTTGACCGAGACAAGTATGTGGACAGGAGGAAATAGATGGGATCACTCACAGATAAGTATTGCATCGTCGGTGTCGGCGAGACGCCGCACATGCGACCGTCGAATCGCACCACGTTGTCGATGGCTTGCGAAGCGGTGAAAAAAGCGATGGCCGACGCTGGCCTCGAATCGCGTGACATCGACGGCATGACGAGTTATCAAGCTGGTGATTCGACCAGCTCAAACCATGTCTCGACATCTTTGGGTATTCGCCTCAACTACTCGCTCGACATCTTTGGTGGCGGCTCAAGCACCGAAGCGCTAGTCGGCCATGCTATTGGTCTTCTCGAAGCTGGATACTGCAAGACCCTTGTGATCTTTCGGTCAATGAATGGCCGTTCTGGTCGTCGCATGGGTGGACAAGCTCCCAGTGGCCCTGTCCCGCCAACCCAAGCCATTGGTGATCAACAGTTTTATATGCACTGGGGATGGACCACACCTGCGCAGTGGTTCGGCATATCCGCCATGCGTTACTTGCGTGATACCGGAGCAACTACGAAGGCATTCGCTGAAATTGCGGTCGCGCATCGCTACCATGCCAGTCTCAATCCGAAAGCCATCATGCGGGCCCCGATTACGATTGAAGACCATCAACGGTCTCGTTGGGTCTCGAAGCCGTTCCGATTGCTCGACTGTTGTCTCGAAACTGATGTCTCTGCGGCCATGATTATCACTTCGCGTGAACGCGCGTATGACCTCCGGCATCCTCCAGTTTTCATTATGGGTGGCACGGGCCGCACGATGGCTCCAAGTCCCGCTTGGAACTACTCACGTCCGGAGATTCACTATGTCGCTGGGAACTATGGTCGTAACCGTTTGTTTGGCATGGCTGGCATCAGTCAGAAGGATGTCAACTTGATCTCGTGCTATGACGCCTTTACGTTCACAACGCTGATTCAACTCGAAGCCTACGGATTCTGCGGCAAGGGCGAAGCCGGTGAGTTCGTCAAAGGGGGCCGTCTCCAAGTTGATCACGAACTACCCTCAAACTTGTCCGGTGGTCATCTCTCGGAAGGATACACGCACGGCATCAGTATGGTCATCGAAAACGTCCGCCAGCTCCGCCATCGCGCAGATGACGCCTGTCCACGGTGGGCCGAGGGGCGGCATACCTACGATCGTAAAGCCGGCTGTCGTCAGGTCAAAAATGCGCGGATCGCTGCCTGCCTCGGCTGGGGTACGGAAGCGACTTCGAGTTCAGTGATCCTCCGAGGAATATCAGCGTAATTACGCCTCACGCCTCACGCACCACGTGGGACGTAGAACGTGTTACGTGAACCTGGCAACAACGGTTCAAACGCAGATACGGAAAGGATTTTTCCCATGCCCGGACCAATCGACTACAGCAAAATAGTTATTGTTCCTGACTTTGACACTGCCGAGTGGTGGCAGGGAACACACCGACGGAAATATCTCGTTCGGCAATGCAAATCGTGTGGCCACAAATGGTTCCCCCCCTTCCCGGCATGTAGCAAATGCACGTCGATGGATCTCACCTGGTTTGAGACCACGGGCAAGGGAGTGCTGCATAGCTACGTTGTGGTGACACAGCCGATCCTCAGTGCTTTTATCGAAGCTGTTCCCTATGTCGTCGGACTCATTGAACTCGACGATTGCCACGAGGTAGATGGCGCCCTGGTCCGTGTGGCAGGGACCATGCTGAACGATGAACAAGAGGTAGCTATCGGCCTCCCCGTCGAAGTCGTGTTTGAGGAAACCAAGGACCCGCATATCGTTATTCCCCGCTGGCGGGTAAGTGGTACAGCAGAAAATACTTGGAGGTTTGCGGAATAACCGGAGCCAGTATCGCTACAAAAATCGGAAAGCCCCTGATGCAAACTCAGCAAATATATGTAGGAGCGTGGCATTCCATATCCCTAGGACTTCACCCCGGAGTTGCGCTTTTTCATCTTCATCTCTATCACTACCATTGCTCTAAAGCGTTTCCACTTCGCACCGATAGTATTCAACAATGACTACTTCCACTTCGCGCGTACCGCTGGTCCTTGTCGTCGATGACGGTATGACCATTCGCCTGTTGGTTCGACAAGCGCTCGAACAGGCAGGGTTCGCCGTTGAAGAGGCAGAAAACGGACAGCACGCCTTAGAGATATTCCCGTATATTCGCCCTGACTTGGTTTTGCTGGACGTAGTCATGCCAGTAATGGATGGTTTTCAGACCTGCGCTGCGCTGCGTCAGACTCCCCAAGGAGAGCACCTGCCGATTGTCATGCTCACTGGTCTTGAGGATGAATCATCGATTGACCGAGCGTATGAGGTCGGGGCAACGGATTTTATTACCAAGCCCATCAACTGGGTACTGCTTGGCCACCGTGTACGCTACTTATTGCGCGCTAGTCGGGCGATTGCAGAGGTGAGACAAAGTGAGGACGCATTGCGTCAGGAAGTTCAGATCTCCACTACACTTGCGCAAGTGGGACGTGACCTGACGTCTTCACTTTCGACTCATGTCATTTTAGAACGACTGTGTCAGCTCACCGCCTCAGTCCTGGGTTGCGAGCGGAGCTATACCTTGTTGTATCAGTCAGAGCAGGACACCTACGCTGCCGTTGCGAGTTACGGATACCGTGCTCAGCGGTGGGAGACACTGAAAACGATCAATCTTCCTGGGGCAGTCATCGCCCCATTCTTGAAACACTTGTCCCCTACGGAGTTGCTAACGCGGGAACATACGGAATCCTCATCCATTATCCCTTCGGCTCTGCTAGAACCATTCGACCTCAGTACAGCGCTGTTCCTTGCCTTACGTCGTGGGAGCGAAGTGATCGGTATCCACACTGTTGGGTCAGGCGCACTCCAAACCGCATTCACCCCCCATCAGCAGCGTCTCGCGCTTGGCATTGCCCAATTTGCCTCGTTAGCCCTCGACAACGCTTGCCTCTTAGAGCAGGCAGAAAGTGCGACCCGCTTAAAATCGGACTTTCTTTCGACCGTCTCTCACGAACTCCGTACTCCATTACACATCATTCTTGGCTATAACGATCTCCTGCGCGAACAAACGTTTGGCCCCTTGACATCCCAACAACACTCTACTCTGCATCGACTTGAACGGAGTGCGAAGGAGTTGTTAGAACTCATCGATAACGTTTTACAGGTCGGACGGCTTGAATCCAGCAAGCTGCCCATCGAGTTGCAAGAGATTGATGTCCCATCCTTGTTTGCCCAATTACAAGCCGAGACCAGCAATCTCTGTGAACAGAGCGAGTTGCAGTTTGAGTGGCAGTTCGAACCAGGACTGCCAGTCTTGCTCACTGATGTGGGGAAGCTCAAGATGGTCGTCAAGAATTTGATTGGGAACGCAGTCAAGTTTACCCAAGAGGGGCAGGTCATCATTACTGCCCGTTCTCAACGCGAGGGCGTGGAAATCAGTGTCAGTGACACCGGCCCAGGAATCCCTCCCCAGGACCTCCGCTCGATCTTTGACGCCTTCCGACAAGGCGGACAGGTGCTCACCCGGCGTCATCGTGGGGTTGGGCTGGGGTTATATATTGTCCGACAAATGCTGGACCTCCTTGGCGGTATGGTCTCCGTTGACAGTACCGTAGGGCGAGGCTCCACATTCGTTGTCTGGATACCGCAGCGCCGTTCTCTCTCCAGTCACACAATCATTGTTACCAATTCAACTTCCGACCATCCTCTCGCGTAACCCTTCTTCCGCACCATGAGTGACCTGGGAAGGCCCAGACGTTGTACCTTCCAGACTCCCCTTGGTCTTGAGACGTTGCACAGACTGTTACTTCACCTCAGAAGTGCAGTGTCCACAACGGGGAGCTTTCCTCAGAGATTCGCCTCATACCCCCAACACCGGCAACGAGACGATGATCTCCGTCCCCCCACTGGCCGGACAATTCACCCCTACCCGCCCCCCATGACTCTCCACTAATGACTTCACAATAAATAACCCCAACCCCGTCCCCTCCCGCCCCCGATTGCGCCCCCCCGTGCGATACTTCTCAAAGATCGTCGCTCGCTCCTCCGCCGGAATCCCCGGCCCCGTGTCCGCAATTGTCACCACCACATCCTGCTCGCGCCGCTCCGAGCGCAGTGTGATCTGCCCTCCACTGGGCGTGAACTTCATCGCGTTGGTTACGATATTGGCAAACACTCGCTCTAAGGCCACCGGGGCTCCCGCTACCAGGGGCAAGCCTTCGGCCAGGACAAACTGCACGGTGATGCCCTGGCGCTGCGCTTCGGGTTCATACTGCTCGCCCACCCGACGTAAGACCTCATTGACGGCCACCGGCTCTTTGACCACGGTTAATGTGCCGGCCTCGATGCGCGACAAATCCAAATAATTCGTCACCAACCCATGCAACGATAACGCACTTGTTCTGATCGGCTGGAGAAATTTTATGTTATCGAGGAGCAGTTCCGTATACCCGAGGATGGCCCCAATCGGCGTGCGAATATCATGCGTGAGCATGGCGAGAAATTCAGCCCGTTCGCGCTCCTCCGCGTGCCTCTCGGAAATATCTCGCCAGAACATCTGGAAACCAACCATAGTGCCTTTACTGTCCCGCAGCGCACTGCTCCGCAACTCAACCGCGGCCGCACTGCCGTCTTTGCGAACAACCTCCACCTCAGAGACCACCTTCTCTTCCCCAGCGAGTAAACGACGTTGATGCTCTTTGAGAGTCGCTTCGGCAGAAGCCGTCACAAAGTCACCGCATTGGCGACCAATCATCTCCGTTCGTGCGTACCCGAGTAAGGTCTCCATCCCGCGGTTCACGGTTTGAATTGTTCCCTGAGGAGCACAGACAGTGATACCATCAACCGCATTCTCAAAAAGATTCCGATAGCTCTCAAAGAGACTTCGATAGCGGGCTTCACTCTCGCGCAACGCCGACTCTACCTGCCGCCGCGCTTTTCGTTCTTCTGCTTCCCGCAGTTCTCGCCGTACTGCGGGGGCAAGCCGAGACAAGCCGGTTTTTGCTACATATCCGCTCCCTCCACCTTTCAAGGCATCAAGAGCGACTTCTTCTCCCAATATGCCAGATACTCTGATGACGGGGGTATCTTGCACCCGGTCCCGTGTCGCCGGCAAGGTCGTTAATTTTTCAAATTCCGGGAACAAATAATCCACCAGGAGAATCACATCAAAGGACTGCTGCTGCAATACCGCAGAGAACTCCCGTCGTTTCTCTACTGCGATAATCTCGCACGGTAAATCGTTGGCAGTGAGCGTTGCTCCAATAAGCTCAGCATGAAAGGCAGGGTCTTCAAGAAGAAGGATGCGCAGGGGGTTCACCAGGATGCTCCTCTTGCTGTTGTCGCCTATTAGTTCGCAATCAAAAATAGGGGGAAATAGTAAAGATAGGAAAGGCTCTCAGAAAAATAGCGGTGTTGATACGTATTCTCACGGAAGAAAGAGAAGTCGAATCCAAATTTAACCTGATCTCCTCTACTCCTAATACCTGAAAATACAAGATCGCTACTGAATGCGCAAATCTTATGCCGCCTAATATCCAGAAAAAATTGTCGAATTGTAAGGGTTTCACCCTAAGAAAATCAGGATTTATGACAAAAATGTCAATAATTTCTGACATTTGGCAGGTAGATGACAAAATGATGGCAAGAAAGAAAAAACGGCGAAAGAGTGGCGCAAAGTCATACTCTACGCCACCAGTGGAAACTGGAGAGACCCGCTGCGTGGAGCGCAGAGGCCTATGAGATGTGGCGCTTGATCCTTGACAGCAGGCGACGTTTGCTCCTAATGAACAGACGAGGGGAAAAACAAAAAAGGAGGGCCAATATAATGAAACTGAGTGGTCAAGTGGCGATCGTTACCGGTGGCAGTTCCAGCCAAGGGTGGGCCACCGCAGTGCTCTTCGCTCAAGAAGGAGCGAAGGGCACCATCGGCGACATCAACTGTAGTCCGCCAAGCAAACATGTCGTGATGATCTAGGAGAGGAATAATGCCAACGTTTGGTTCACCGAAGGGTTTGATACGAAAGATTTGCAAGAAGCCAAAACATTGCTGGAAGCGCTCGCGTGAACATCGAAACCACAAGTGCGTGAGGGCACCGTGCTGGCCGCCGAGGGTACGCCGCTTGTCGGCATGGCGTTACTCCATGACTCGCGCATCACACTCGAAATCGAAGATGGAAGCCTCGTCACGATTGAATTGCTACCGTAAACAGGGAGAAAACAAGCAGTGAGTCATCTCACGAATTGATCTTCCACCACTCCTTATCCCAGTTTCTACATCTGTCCCTTCGCTCGTAAATCCTCTCCCGCGGTGGGGTTCATGGTGCGCTTCCACCGTTTGCATCTGCTGTCCCCTTCATGTGTTCAAGCGGAAGAGCCTTATAAGCGTTTCTTTGCCTCAAGGTCCGCGACCAGGGATTGTGCCGCAAGCCAGAAGAACACAACGGAAATTACGTTCATAATTATGGCGGCACCGAGCAATGAGTAGCGAATCGCATCCGGCGTACCGATCAGGTCATTCATGATGCCGACGGCCTGCGGGCCCGCGCCCATGCCGATAATCGTCGTGATGAAGAGGAATACGGCGGAGGCCATTGCCCGCATGGTCGGGGGAACAAGATCTTGCGCGGTGGCGAATGCCGGACCGATCCAAATGGTGCTACAGATGCTAGCGGGAAGATACATTAACAGCGCCCATTGCGTGTTTTCCAGTAACAGCGAGGCGCTGATAGTAGGGATGGAAAGCGCTACGCCGACGACTCCCATATACATGCGCGCTCGTGGCTGACGACGCACCCAACGATCCGCAAGCCATCCACCCAAAAACGTTCCGCCACCACCGCCGAGGGCGGTAATCCACGACAGCCAGCCGCCGAGTTCTCCTGGTGTCATGTGGTGCATACGCACGAAGAACGCGGGAATCCAGGCGCCGAGTCCGTAAGCCACAAACGCATGGAATCCGGCGGCAAAGGCAAGTCGGCGCCCAGTCGGTAGCGATGCAAAGAAACGCCACGTTTCAGTGAGGGAATACGCCTGGGTAGCAGTAACGTTGTGCTCGCTCATGCCTCGCAGCGGTTCACGCACAGTGAACCGCACGAGGAGCGCCATGAGAATGCCGGGGAGACCGACAACGAAGAAGGCCATTCGCCAGCCATAAGCGTCGTTGATCCACCCGCCGAGCCAGAAGCCTAAGCCGACACCGACGTAGATGCCGCTCGAATAGATAGCCAGAACGGTGGCGCGTTTCTCCGGCGGAAAGTAATCCGAGAGCAGCGAATGTGCCGGTGGCGAGGCCCCAGCCTCGCCAATGCCCACGCCGATACGCGCAAGGGCGAGGTCGGTAAAGTTACGAGAAAGTCCAGACAGAGCGGTCATCAGACTCCACGTCGCCAGGCTGATAGCGATCAAACTGCGTCGCACCCAGCGATCGGCGATGCGCGCCAGCGGCAACCCCGCAAACGTATAAAACACGGCAAAGGCAAACCCGGTTAGGAATCCCAACGCGGTGTCGGAGATTTTGAGATCTTGCTTGATCGGTTCGAGCAGGATCGCCAGAATCTGGCGATCGATGAAATTAAAAATATAGACCACGAACAGCACTGCCAGAACGTAGTAGGCATACGGTCCGCCGACAGCAGGAGCGAGCTGAGGCGGCGGTGACTCCGAGGTCGGTTGCTGCTGCGCACGGTCCTGTCGTGAAGGTTGTGACACTGGTGACATGACGTCCCCCTCGCCAAGAAAGAGCGGCTCCCTTCTGGCTGAGCGGGAGCGGTTTGTCAAGCAATACGAGCGATCAGCGACCAGCAGTTGGTCGTCTCCGGGGAAGGTTACGACTGAGGCGCACGTTTACGAATATAGTTCGGCTTGCGTTTCTCCTGCAGCGCTTTCACCGCTTCTTTATGATCCTGGGTCGTCAGTGTCAGGGCTTCGTACGCGAGCCCGGCATCCATGATCAAGTTGGCCTGTTGTTTGAGCCACTTGTTCACCGCTAGTTTGCTCCACCGGATCGCCCACGTCGGCCCATCCGCTAACCGCTGCGCGAGTTCGCGGGCTTTCGGCAGCACCTCCTCCGCAGGCACCGCATAGTTGACGAGGCCGATACGCGCAGCATCCGCGCCAGTTATCGTATCGCCCAGCATCAAAAATTCTTTGGCACGGTTGGGACCAATCAGCAGCGGCCAGATCACGGCTCCGCCGTCTCCCGCGACGGCGGCTAAGGAGACATGGGTATCGGCCAGCTTCGCAGTTTCCGCGGCTACGGTTACATCACAGAGCAAGGCGACGTTGGCCGCAAACCCGAGGGCGTCGCCATTAATCGCGGCCACGATCGGTTGTTCGACATCCAGCAGGTTTTCGATCACCCGCCGTCCATCGGCCATGACGATCCGTCGTCCGCCCCGCCCTTTGCTCTTGGTGGGTTTATCATGACTGGTGAGATCGCCTCCCACGGAAAACGCTTGCCCGGCTCCAGTGAGCAGGATCGCGTTGACATCACGATCCTCGGCCAGGTCCAGCCAGATTTGCTCAAACTCATGGTGTAGCGCGGCATGCACGGCATTGAGCCGTTCCGGGCGGTTGATGGTCACCGTTGCGACCCGCTCGACCACGTCGATCTTGAGATACTCGTAGGCACTGTAGTCCATCATGGCGTTAGCCCTCCTTTTGCTCACCGTCCTACCACTAGTGACGTGGCCGGAGCAAGTTCCAAATCCTCTCTTCCTTGCCTTTGTCTCTGACAAGAACAGACGCTCCGTTTGACAACTTCCGTGCCTCCAGTGTAAAGCTCTCTCCAAGGAAAGACCGGCAGCACTGAAGAAGTAAGCGCTCAGTTATCAGCGTGAGGAGGGAACGATGCCACAACGTGACATAGATGCCAGCACTCCGAAGTACTTGCGCAACAAATACGCCATCGTGGGAGTGGGAGAGACAACCTACCGCCGCGGGTCGCAAGAATCCACCCGCAACCTGGCGACCTGGGCGATCAATAATGCCCTTGATGATGCGGGTCTCGAAGCGACGGACATCGATGGCATGCTATCGTACTCTGGGAACGACTCGACAATGTCGCCGTTCGTGGCGGGCGATCTCGGAATTCGGCTGAACTTCTACATGGACGTGCATGGCGGAGGCTCTAGCAGCGAGGCGCTCATTGGCATTGCCATGGGAGTGATCGAGGCTGGTATGTGCAAGACGGTCGCCATCTTCCGTTCCATGAACGGCTACACGCAGGTGCGAATTGGTGGCACCGGCGTGCGTGCTGCGGCACCGATCAATGGTGACCAAGTGCATATGCGAGCGTACGGCTGGCAGAGCGCTGGCCAAATGTTCGCGCCGACGTTCCTCCGCCACATGTACGACTACGGCACGACCTCGGAACAGGTCGCGCACATCAAGGTGGCGCACAGCAAGCACGCCTCGAATAACCCCAAGGCCTTCTACAAGACCCGCTCCACGGTCGAGGACGTCCTCAACTCGCGGATCATTTGCATTCCCTTGCATCTGCTCGACTGCTGCGTGGAGACGGACAATGCGACATGCCTCATCGTGACCCGGGCCGAGCGTGCCAAGGATCTGAAGCAACCACTGGTGCAGATCCGCTCCGTGGTGGGACGCTGTTGCAAGCCACGGATCGACATGCACTATCAGCACGGCCCGATCTCAACAGTCGCGGGCCATTATGCCAAGGACATCCTCTGGCCGAATGCCGGCGTGGGGCCGGAGGAGATAGACCTTACCGGCTCCTACGATGCGTTCACCTTCACCACCATGCTGCAGCTTGAGGACTACGGCTTCTGCAAAAAGGGCGAGGGTGGCCAGTACGTCTCGAGTGGCATTATCGAGCTCGGTGGAGCACGTCCAAACAATACCTCGGGTGGCCATCTCTGTGAGGGCTACACGCACGGGATGAATATGGTCATCGAGAACGTGCGCCAGTTGCGCGGCAACGTAGACGATTCCTGTCCGCTCAGACCCAACGGCAAGCGCCAGCACACATACAACTACAGCGAAGGTGGCTGCCGCCAGGTAAAGGATGCTGAGCTAAGTGCGAATCTGGGCTGGGCGATGCCCGGTACTGGATCGGCCATGGTTATGCAGCGCGGGTAAGGCGCGCCTACGGGAGGAACAACAGATGTTACAAGGTGAATATCTCGGCATGCGGTTGACCATCGAGGACGTCGACAAGGAAAACAGGGCCTTCTTTAATTACTGTGCCCAGGGCGATTTCCGTCTGCAAAGAGGGAAGAAATCGGGGCTGCTGCGCTATCCCCCGACCACGGCCTGTCCGTGGAGCCGGGATCGGGAGTATGAGTGGGTGAGCGTAGAAGGAAAGGGAACAGTCCACTCCTACGTGGAGGTCCACCACGCCATCCAGCCCGCATTCCGCGAGCACGTGCCGTACATGATCCTGCTGGTCGACCTCGACACCCAGAAAGGGAAACCGAGTGAGTACGAAGCCCTGCGCGTGGTTGGCAATCTGTTGACTGCCGATGGGAAGTTCGCCCCGCCGGAGATGATCAAGAAGGTGGGGATTGGCACGCGCGTGCGCATGATCTTCAAGAAGGTGAGCGACGGATTCGCGCTACCGCACTGGACGATCGACGAGGAGGCGGAGCAGCCAGCCACTCCCTGGCGCTATCCGCAGGCATGAGAAAGGAGTCTGGGAGTCTAAATCAGACCACACGACATTGGTACACTGTGGCACTTACTGTGAAATCCTCCCTGTCCCTCCTTTGCCAAAGGAGGGGACCTCAAAGCCCCCTTTCGTAAAGGGGGCCGCGCGCAGCGCGGCATAAGCGCTAACTTAACGAAAATGGGTTCCAGATTTCCAAGAAAGACGACGCAGTCTGACTCGATCTTCCAGAAAAATCCGCCTTAAGTTAGCGCTTATGGCGCAGCGCGGGGGGATTTTGTCAGAGACGGTACCAATCTCCTGTGGTTCGATTTAGGAGTCAGAGAGTTTAGGAGTCGTACTCCTTAACGGCTCACTGCTTACTCCTCACTTTCCCCTTTGAACCTTTTCGCCGTTGTCCCCTTCTGGCTCGCAGGGCAGGCTATGTCTGCCATTATTAACTCCACATCTTGCTTTGCTGTAGCGTTTATATAGCCCTCACGCAAATTTCTGCACCAGCGCTGCGTACGTATCAAGAAGCGGGAGGACGTGCTCGCGCTCCCGCGATGGGACGGTAAACACTGCTCGCTCAACACCAAGTTCTTGGTAGCGATGCAGGACCGCTTCCTCAGGTGCGGCGCCAAAGATTGAAACGGGGACCTCTCCTGGTTGGCGCCCGGCTTGTCGCGCACGATTGTGGAGACTCGTGATCGCCGTAGCCAGGTCGTCCATCTTCACTCCGGTCGGAATCCACCCATCACAATACTTCACCACACGATAAAGGCCCTTGGTTGACAACGTGCCCAGAATGATCGGCGGGTGTGGCTTTTGCCACGGCTTGGGGTAACTCCACAGTGGATCGAAGTTGACAAACTCTCCGTGATATTCGGCGGCCTCCTCTGTCCAGATCCGTTTCATCGCCTCAATGCGTTCCCGCAACACCTGCCACCGTTGCTGAAACGGCGTCCCGTGATTCTCCATTTCCTCAGCGTTCCACCCCGCACCAATGCCAAACAGCAAACGTCCGTTGGAGAGCTGGTCCACTGAGGCCACTTGTTTGGCGAGGAGAATCGGATCGTGCTCAACCACCAGACAAATCCCACTGCCGATCTTGATCGTCTTCGTTATCACAGCGGCAGCGGTCAATGTCACAAAGAGATCGTGCAAATGGTACAGATAGCGAGGTACCTTGGTGCCAATCGGTGGAGGTGTCCGCAAGCTCGTTGGGATGTGGGTATGCTCCGGAAACCAAACGGACTCAAAGCATCGGTCTTCACAAGCCTTGGCCAGGTCATCTGGTCGCATCGCATAATCGGTTGCGAATATCGTAATGCCGAGTTTCATGCCAACCTCCTGACAGTTGTTCCCGACCATCGTCTACTGCTTCCGCGCTTCGTAACGCGCGCACCCCTCACGGACGCCCGGCAGCACGTCCTGCACCAAGCTCTTCCGCGCATGCTCTTGTAACGCTGGATCAAGGTGTCGGTGCCTTCACCGAAATCGCCCACCTCTTTGAATTCCAGCATTTTGTAGAATGCCAGCGAGCGCTCGAAGTTCATGCAGTTAAATCCACGAGATATTTGGCAGTCCTGGCTTCCTCCCCATTTGCCCATCAGCCTACCGTCTTCCCTATCAAAATTTCTGCGGGCGACCACTAGTCGGTTCTGTTTTCGGTTCAACAGGGAGTTCGGCTTTCTGCCACGCTTCCCACCCGCCGATGAGCGCGCGGGCGT
>Ga0187892_10003703_pt1 | contig 27325 bp, 30 predicted proteins | sample MA1701073metaG_FD_139345 | JGI IMG/M metagenome (GOLD analysis project Ga0187892, IMG submission 139345) | Bio-ooze microbial communities from a basaltic lava cave in the Kipuka Kanohina Cave System on the Island of Hawaii, USA - MA170107-3 metaG ... | reverse complement strand
TGCGGCGACCCGGAGGAGATGGCGGATCTCGTCCGTGATGTCGTCGTGCACGAGATCGGCCACTACTTCGGCCTCGACGACGAGACCATGGACGATATCGAGCACGATCGAGGGCGCGACTAGTCTAGCCCGCGACCGCCCCGTTTCCCTCCTCGAACACCGCGCTGCTGTTCTACCTCGATCCGCCTGCCTAAGTTTTTTGCTTGACAGGATTTTCAATTGTTCTTATGGTTTCAGCAGATGCTGAAAACGAAGGAACAAGTGAAACAGAAAGTGAAGGGATGGGGAAAGCAGACGATATCAGGACGCTGGCGGCGCACCGCGTGCGCGAGCTCATATCGAAAGCCAGCGGGTGGGAACAGTCTGCCGACGTGAAGGTTGGCGGGCAAACTGTTGATCTGGTGTTGAAATTCAAGATGGGCGACAAGCCTCACGCCCTTGCCATCGGTGTGACTTCACTCGGCCAGCCCCGGCAGATCCGTGAGGCGGTAACCCGCCTTTCGGAGATCCGCCGGGAAATGCCCGAGGCCTACCCGGTCGCGGTCTCCCCCTACATCAGCCCGCAGAGCGCGGCCCTGCTGAAGCGCGGCGGCCTCGGCTATCTCGATCTATCGGGCAATTGCTTCCTGAGCTTCGAGAGCGTGTTGATCGAGAAGGAGGGCAAGCCCAATCTGCGGCCGTCCACCCGGCCCCTGAAGTCGCTCTTCGCGCCCCGGGCCACGCGGGTGGTGAGGGTGATGTTGGTGGATCCCCAGCACGCCTGGCGGCTGGAGGAGCTGGCGAAGGCCGCCGAGGTAAGCCTCGGGCACGCCCACAACGTGGTGAAGCGGCTCGAGGAGCTGTCGTGGGTCGGGCGCAACGGCCAGCAGCGCATCCAGCTCGCGCGACCCGGCGAGCTGCTCGACGCCTGGGTGGATTCCTATTCGTACCGGCGGAGCGAGGCGCAGGCCTACTTCTCGCCGGAGCGGATCACGCGGGGCCTGGTGGGGGAGCTGGGACGGGCGGCGCACGAAGCGCGCCGCCGCTATGCCTTCACACTCCATTCCGGCGCGGCCCTCGTGGCGCCCAACGTGCGCTTTCCGGCCATTCACTGCTACCTGGAGGGGGATCCCGAGCCGATCGCGCGGGCGCTCGGGCTGAGGCCGGGTGAAGGCGAGGGCAACGTGTACCTGCTCGCGCCGTACGACCAGGGCGTCTTCTACGCTCCGATCGCCAAGGGAGGGCTGCCGGTGGTGTGCCTGCCCCAGCTCTACGCGGATCTCTATCACTACGAGCGTCGGGGTCGGGATCAGGCCGCCCACCTCCGGCGCGAAGCGATGGGTTACTGAGTCTCGGACCGGAGGGAGGTGAGACCCCACATGCCGAAGCGCAAGAAGGCCGTCAAGAAGGGTGGCAAGAGGAAGAAGGCCACCAAGAAGGGTAAGCGGAAGTAGCGGATCAACCTGTGATGAAAGGAGGTGACGACCTCATGGCGAAGAAGAAGAAGGCGGCCAAGAAGAAGAAGAAGTAACGCGGTAGGAGTAAGACGGTTGTCGTGCGGTGGGGGGTGGCGGCCTCCCACCGGGACTCTGTCCCTAGGCTTTGGCTGCAGGGTGCGGCGGGGGGTGGCGACACCCCCCGTCCCCGTTTTGGGGCTGAACCCTCAGACGACCTTGACGACCTTGCCCGCCTTGAGGCAGCGCGTGCAGACGCGGAGGCCCTCCACCTTGCCCTTGATCAGGGCGCGCATCGAGACGAGGTTCGCGAGCCACCGCCGCTTGGTCACGTTGTGGGCGTGACTGATCTTGTGTCCAACCGCCGGACCCTTCCCGCACACATCACAACGTTTGGCCATGCTGATCCCCTGCCGATCTTGGAGCGTGAGTGTGGTTTGCCGGTTGCAGCCTCCGTTTATAGCATGAGGGGTGGTATGAGGCAAACCGTTGCCCCCCACTAAGCCGGTCGGCGCTACGAGCCGACGCCCGGGCTCGGAAGCGACGCATCCGCTCGCGACGCCACTGCAGTTCCTCAAGGGCGTCGGGCCCGGGCGGGCCAAGCTCCTCGCCAATCTCGGCCTGCACACGGTCGAGGACGCCCTCTACTATCTACCCGCGCGGCACGAGGACCGCAGCCAGCTCACCTCCTTGCGGAGTCTCAAGCCGAACGACGTGACCACGGTGGCCGGGACGATCCGCGCGGTCAGTCCACCGCCGCGCGGCCGCCCGCGGGTGCCCCTGTCGGTGCTGCTGAGCGATGGCACCGGCTTTCTCACCTGCGTCTGGTTCGGCCAGGCCTATCTCGAGCGGGTCTTCCAGCGCGGCCAGCGACTGATCGTCCACGGCAAGGCGCAGCGGTACCGCAGCGGGCCGCTGCAGATGCAGGTGAAGGACTACGAGATCATCGAGGAGGAGGCGGGGGAGGCCGGGGGCGATCCCCTGGACGAGACGCTTCACACCGGCCGTCTGGTGCCCGTCTACGGGCTGACCCGAGGGCTCACCGCGCGGCCGATGCGCCGGCTGATGAAGCGCCTCGTGGACGGCTACGCCGACGGCCTCGAGGATCCCTTGCCCGCCGCGCTCGTGGCGCGTCATCGGCTCGAGCCGCTCGCCCTGGCCCTGCGCGCCGGACACTTCCCGAAGACGGAAGCGGACTACGCGGCGGCGCGGCGCCGGCTCGTCTACGACGAGTTCCTCCTCCTCCAGCTCGGTCTCGCGATCCGCCGCCATCGGCAGGGACGCCGGCCGGGGCTCGCCATGAACCCGCCCGGCGCGCTCGCCCGCCGGCTGCTCGCCTCGCTGCCCTTCGCGCTCACGCCGGCCCAGGAGCGGGTGTGGCGTGAGATCCGCACCGACATGGCCGAGCCCTATCCGATGAACCGGCTCCTGCAGGGCGACGTGGGCTCGGGCAAGACGGTGGTGGCGGCGCTCGCCATCCTCACCGCGGTGGAGTCGGGGTTCCAGGCGGCCCTCATGGCGCCGACCGAGATCCTGGCCGAGCAGCACCTGATGACCCTCACCCAGCTCCTCGATCCCCTCGCGGTGCCGGTGGCGTTGCTGACCAACGCGGTGAAGGGCAAGGCCCGAGAACGTACCCTGGCGGGGGTGGCCGCCGGGGAGATCGCCTGCGTGGTCGGCACTCACGCCCTCGTCCAGGAGACCGTCCGCTTCCGGCGCCTCGGCGTGGCGGTGGTGGATGAGCAGCACCGCTTCGGCGTGCACCAGCGCGCGACCCTCAAGCGCAAGGGCGAGAACCCGGACGTGCTGGTCATGACGGCCACGCCGATCCCGCGCACGCTCGCGCTCACGCTCTACGGCGACCTCGAGGTCTCGGTGATCGACCAGCTGCCGCCGGGGCGGAAGCCGGTGGTGACCAAGGCGCGCACCGGGTCCGCTCGCGGGCAGATCTACCGATTTCTGCGCGAGCAGGTCGACGCGGGACGGCAGGTCTACGTCGTCTATCCCCTGGTCGAGGAATCGGAGGCCATCGACCTGCGCGCCGCCAGCGAGATGGCCGAGCGCCTGCAGCACGAGGTCTTCGCCGACCTGCGCATCGGCCTGCTCCACGGGCGGATGAGCTTCACCGAGAAGGACCGGGTGATGCGCGCCTTCAAGGCGGGCGCCATCCACATACTGGTCTCGACCACCGTGATCGAGGTGGGCATCGACGTGCCGAACGCCTCCGTGATGCTGGTCGAGCACGCCGAGCGCTTCGGCCTCTCCCAGCTCCACCAGCTCCGCGGCCGCGTCGGGCGCGGGCCGTGGAAGAGCTACTGCATCCTCCTCTCGGGCGCCTCCTCCCCGGAGGCCAAGCTGCGGCTCGACGCGATGGGCGCCACCAACGACGGCTTCAAGATCGCGGAGGTGGATCTCTCGCTGCGCGGGCCCGGCGATTTCTTCGGCACCCGCCAGTCCGGGCTGCCCGAGTTCCGCGTCGCCGACCTGCTGCGCGATGCGGCGGCCCTCGAGGCGGCGCGGCGCGACGCCGCGACGCTCATCCGCGAGGACCCGCATCTGCTCGCCCCCGAGCACCGGGCCCTGCGCGGGGCGCTGCTCCAGCGCTGGCGCGGCAAGCTCGACCTCGCCGGGGTGGGCTGATGATGCGCCGGTGGTGGCGGGCAGTCGCCGCCGCGCTCGCGCTCGGGGTGACGGGGGCGCCCGCTCCGGGGAGCGCGCAGGACAGCGCCGAGGTGGCCAGAGCCCGTCAGGTGCTGGAGTACTACCAGGCGTGCGAGCGCGCGCGTCGCTTCGCGCCGTGCTGGCCTCTCCTCTCCAAGCGCGTGCAGGAGGAGTGGGTCAAGCAGGGCCGGGGAACGCCCGGGGAGTATGCGGCGGCGAAGGGTTTCGCGGAGCCCCACTACTCGGACTTTCGCGTTCTGCAGATCCGGCGGAGCCCGTCGCGCGTCGTGTTCGTGGTGGAGGCGACCGGCGGCGGGGAGAAAGCCCCGAATCGCGAGCGCGTCGAGTATGCCCTCCGGCGGGAGGGCGGTCAGTGGAGGATGGACGGTCTGCGGGTGGGGCAGTCGGAGACCGCCCCGTGAGAGTGCTCGCCGGTGAGCTGAAGGGTCGGCGGCTCACCACTCCCCGCGGACGCACCACACGCCCGACCGCGGACCAGGTGCGCATCGCCTGCCTCGACACGCTGATGCCGTTCCTCGGCGCCGGCCCCTTCCTCGATCTGTTCGCGGGCGCGGGTGGCGTCGGCATCGAGGCCCTCTCCCGCGGCGCGCCCTCGGCCGTGTTCGTCGAGCAGGACGGGGCGGCGCTGCGCGCGCTCCGCGACAACGTGGAGCGCCTGGGCCTGAAGGACCGCGCGCGCGTGCTGCGAAGCGATGCCGCGCGCGCGGTGGCGGACCTCGGCGCGGGCGGCGAGCGCTTCGCGGTCGTCTTCCTCGACCCGCCCTACGATTCGCCGCGCGTGAAGCCCGCTCTCGAGGCGGTGGCGGCCGCCGACATCCTGATCGGGGGCGCGGTGGTGGTGCTCCAGCACGGGACCAAGCGCCCGGCGCCCGAAGCGCCGGGCGTGCTCGGGCTCTGGAAGGCGCGCCGCTTCGGGGAGACGACCTTGACTTTCTTTCGATCCGCCGCGTAGACTGAGCAGCGTTTTCAGGTATTTTCGAGACGGAGCGCATGGGGGCCGGCGTGGGCAAGCGGGCGGTGTATCCGGGCATGTTCGATCCGATGCACAACGGGCATCTGGACCTCATCGAGCGGAGCCTGCGCATCTTCGACGAGCTGATCGTCGCGGTGGTCGCGAACCCGTCGAAGGAGCCTCTCTTCACGGTCAAGGAGCGTCTCGAGCTCATCGACGAGTGCACCACCGGCCTCGGCATGGGCCGGATGCGCTTCACGTCGTTCGACGGGCTCCTGATCGACCTGGTGGAGCGCGAGGGCGCGGATTGCATCGTGCGCGGGCTCCGGGCCGTCTCCGACTTCGAGTACGAGTTCCAGATGGCGCTCATGAACCGCAAGCTCCGCCACACGGTGGAGACCGTGTTCATGATGCCGCACGAGCGCTACACCTATATCTCGTCGCGCCTCATCAAGGAGGTCGCTTCGTTGGGGGCGCCCGTCACCGGCCTGGTGCCGTCGGCGGTGGAGGAGCGCCTCGCCCAGAAGTTTTCCAGCCAACGGTAAGACAAAGGTAAGGAGCCCATGCTCGCCGACCGAATGAAGACGCTCGCCCCGTCGCCGACCCTCGCCATGCAGGCCCGGGCCAAAGCTATGCGCGCGCAGGGGATCGACGTGATCTCGTTCGGCGCGGGGGAACCCGACTTCGACACGCCCCGCCGGATCAAGGAGGCCGCGGTCCGCGCCCTCGAGAGCGGCCAGACGAAATACACCGAGGTGGGCGGCATTCCCGAGCTGCGCGCCGCGGTCTGCCAGAAGTTCAAGCGCGACAACGGCCTCGACTATGCGCCGGACGAGGTGACCGTCTCCTGCGGCGCCAAGCACACGCTCTTCAACATCATGATGGCGCTCGTGAACCCGGGCGACGAGGTGCTGATCCCGAGCCCCTACTGGGTCTCGTATCCGGAGCAGGTGCGGCTCCTGGGCGGCGTTCCCGTCTCGGTGATCACGCATGAAACGACCGGCTTCGATCTCGATCCGGGCGCGCTCCGTCAGGCGGTGACGCCGCGGACGAAGATGATCGTGCTCGACAGTCCCGGCAACCCGACCGGCGCGGTCTTCTCCCCGCAGGCCCTCGCCGAGGTCGCGAAGCTGGCGGTGGAGCGCGATCTCTGGGTGATCTCGGACGAATGCTACGAGTCGCTGACCTACGAGGGCCGGCACTTCTCGATCGCGTCGCTCTCCCCCGAGGTGAAGGCGCGCACCATCGTGGTCAACACGTGCTCGAAGGCCTACGCGATGACCGGCTGGCGCATCGGCTACGCGGCCGGCCCGAAGCCCATCATCCGCGCGATGACCGACGTGCAGAGCCAGGTCACGTCCAACCCCACGTCGGTCGCCCAGTGGGCCGCCGTCGAGGCTCTCGCCGGACCGCAGGACGAGGTGGCCAAGATGGCGGGCGAGTTCGATCGCCGCCGGCGAGTCATCATCGCGGGGCTCAACGCGGTGCCGCGCGTGCGATGCGTGATGCCGAAGGGCGCCTTCTACGCCTTCCCGAACGTGTCCGGGCTCTTCGGCACGCGCGCCAAGGGCGGGGTGCTGCGCGGCTCGGCCGATGTCTGCGCGTTCCTGCTGGACGAGGCCCGCGTCGCCACGGTGGCCGGCGTGGACTTCGGCTCCGACGCCCACATCCGGCTCTCGTACGCGACCGGGCTCGACACCATCAAGGAAGGGCTGCGGCGGATGGACACGGCCGTCCGCGCGCTCGAGGGCTGAGACATGAAGATCGAAGGCTCGGCCGACATCCCCGCGGCCAGAGACAAGGTGTGGGCCGCCTTCCTCGATCCCGATATCCTCGCCCAGGCGCTGCCCGGCTGCGAGAAGCTCGAGGCGGTGGGACCGAATGAGTACAAGGCCACGATGAAGGTCGGGGTGGCCGCGATCAAGGGCACCTTCGAGGGCAAAGTGAAGCTGAGCGATCTCGAGCCGCCTCACCGCTATCGCATGGCCGTCGAGGGCAGCGGGGGGCCGGGGTTCGTCCGCGGGGACGCGGGCATGCAGCTCTCCGACGTCGACGGCGGCACGCGGGTGAGCTACGACGCGGACGTGCAGGTGGGCGGGCTCATCGCCAGCGTCGGGCAGCGCATGCTGGGCGGCGTCACCAAGATGATGCTCGATCAGTTCTTCACCCGCATGACCGAGCTGCTCACGTCGCAAAAAGCGTAACGCTGCTCACGCTGGCTCCGTTCCTGCTGGCCGGCCTGCTCTCCGTCGCGGCCGCCGCCCCGCCTCAACCCGTCCCCGGCGATTGCGCGGGCGGAGACCCCGCGCAGCCCTCGCGCTGCATCTACCGCTCGGCGTTCCCGAGCACCGGCCTGATTGCCCACTGCCGCTCGGACCGCGACTGCCGCGTCGGCTACTACTACGGCGACCCCGAAAAACCCGTCTGGCTCGACCCCCCGCCCGGTCTCACCCCGCTGCCGAAGCCCGCGGTGACCTGGCACGAGGCCATCTTCGCCGAGATCCGCTTCGACTGCGGCGCCCCGTGCCGCATCAGCTACTTCTTCCAAGCCAAGCGCCGCCGTCTATCGCCGCCCCGTCCCCAGGTTCTCGATGTCGAGACGCGTCGGCTTCTGGTGGCACAAGCCGACGCCCGCACGCTCGTCGTCCGCCAGATCTTCTCCGGCCACGAAGTCGCCCGCATCGACCGCGACTGGGCTCCAGGCTTGTCCCTCGAGGCGGCCCTGACCACGATCCGCTTCGACCCCGACGGCCGCCTGTCATTCACTTGGCTGAAGGGCCCAGACCGGACTCCAGTCACCGAACGCGTGTCCGTGCCCTCCATCCCCCGATAGGCGCGAGGCGGGGCGCGGGGGGAGGTGGCAGGGGGGCGGCCTCTGACCACGATGCGCTGCTCCTCCGGCCACCCTCTCAGCAGTTCCCAATCCGGGTGGTTGCCGTCCTCGTTCTGCTTGGCCGGAACGGGTCACCCGGCCGCCCCCCTGCCACCTCCCCCCGCGCCCCGCCTCGCTCGCGCTCAGGCAGAGTGGGTCGCGGCGACGGTGGCGGGCTGACGCAGTGGCAAGGTGAATGGCAGGGTCAGGAAGACGACTAGTCCTACTACGGTCAGGGTGAAACGGACGCCGCCCCAGTCGCTGAGGAGCCCGTAAGCAAAGGGGGAGAGCGCGGAGGCCCCGATGCCGAGCGTGTAGAACATCGCGTAGCTGCGCGCCCGCCGGTCGCTGGAGACCAGGTCGGCCACGCTGCCGTAGAGCACCGACGAGGTGCCGTTTAGCGCGATGCCGAGCGGCGGGAGGGCAAACAGACAGGCGCCGAGCGGCAGGGTCAGCAACAGCAGGATGCCAACGCCGGTGGCCGCTTCCGTGATCACGACGGTGCGGATCACCCCCACGCGGTCGGCGAGGGCTCCGCACGCGAACTTCCCGACGGCGCCGCCGATGAAAACCAGCATGAGCGCGAGGCCCACCGACTGCACCGTCGCGCCCTTGGCGATCAGGAGGAAGGGCAGGAAGGTGAGGAAGCCGGTCCGCGTGGAGTTGTCGATGACGTGGATGGCCGAGAGCGCGCTGTAGGCACGCGCATCGCGGATGCCCCAGCCGCTCGGGCGGCTCGTGGCGGGGTCGGCCGACGGCGCCTCGACGCCTCGCCCCGCCTGGAGTCGCGCGAGCAGCAGGAGGATGGCGCCGGCGGCCAGAAGGCCGATCAGCGCGTAGACTTCCACCGCCCGGCGCCAGCCCACCCACGGCAGCGCGAGCGCCACCGCCGCCGGGACGGCGACCTTGCCGAGATCGCCGGAGAAGTTGTAGGTACCGAGCGCGGTGCGCCGCCGGCCCGTCTCGTAGGCCTTCGCCACCAGCGAGGAGGAAAGCGGGTGCTGGCAGCCGGAGCCGAAGCCGCCGACCACGAGACAAGCGAGGAGGGCGAGGAAGCCGCCGGTGAGCCCCGCGGCCAGGAATCCAAGTGCGGTCAGCGCGGTGCCCGCGGCGAGCAGACGGGCCTCCCCGCGGCGCTCGGCGAGAATGCCCGCCGGCACCTGGAAGCCCGCCATCCCGCCGGTGTAGAGCGTCTTGAGCAGGCCCACCTGCGCGAACGTGAGGCCGAACTCGGAGGCCCACACCGGGAGCAGCACGTAGAGAATGTCGGAGAAGCCGTCGTGGATGAAGTGCGCGCCGCAGGCGACGGCGAGGACAGCGCGGGCGCGGCGGCTCACCACGCGATTGTTTCACAAATGTTACGACGCCGGCAATGCCCGGCGCCGGCGCTCAGCGGGGATGCCGGAGCAGCATGCGGAAGATCATGAGGTGCGTGATCACCAGCGCCGGCACGATGAAGGTGGGGATGTAGTAGGCGGCGGCGAGCTGGACGTTGTTCGACAGCCCCTGGTAGAACGCGTTGATCAGATCCAGGAGGCCCAGCACATTGAAGAGCCAGGTCAGGGGAATCGCGAGGCTCGATCTCGTGCGGAGCGCGCCCATCGCGGCCAGCGCGAGGACGCCGGCCAGGCGGCGGGCACCGCGAAGCTGGCCGGAAGCGCCGGGCCGACGACGGTCGGCACGAGGAAGACCATGCCCATGTGGCGAAGCGCGTGGAGTACCAGCAGCGGTTGCAGAGCCGCGCCGAGCGGGAGCGTGGCGAGGCGCGGGCTGACGTACCATTTGGCCACAAGTCCGTACACGAGGAAGCTGAGCAAGACCTGAAGCCCGAAGATCTGCTGACCACTCATGATGCCCTCCGGTTGCGATGGATACCCCACGCGCCCAGGCGGATCGCCGCGACGTTGATGATCCCGAGAATCACGAGGGCCACCGCCATGGCGGCGAACAGCCCGGAGAGCCCACCATCGAGCCCGCGGGTGGCGAGCCAGCCGCCCGCGCCCGCCACGACGAGACGCGTGAACCCGGCCAGGAGCGGCCAGAGCAGCCGGCCCGCCCCCTGCGAGGCGAAGTAGAGGGCGAGCCCGACGCCGAAGAAGCCGTAGCAAGGCCCGACGATTCGCAAATATCGGGTGCCGGCGGCCAGCACCTCCGGGTCGGCGGTGAAGAGACCGAGCCAGGCGTGCGGGAACAGCGCCCCCAGGATCCCGATCGCGCCGGTGATGCCGGCGGCCATGGCGGCCCCGACCCACGCCACGCGCAGGGCCCGCGCATGATCGCCCGCGCCCACACTGGTGCCGACCATGGTCACGAGCCCGGTGCCGAGGCCGAAGACGATCGGGATCTGCAGGTACTCGAGCCGCGCGCCCATGCCGTAGCCGGCCAGGGCGGCAGCGCCGAACGGCCCGACCAGCGACGTGAGCAAGACCACCGTCAGGTTCGTGAGGATCGTGTTGAGCGAGCCGGGGGCGCCGACCCTCAAGATTTCCCAGAAGAGGGTGCGCCGGAACTGCAGGCCGCGCAGGGTGGGCCGCACCAGACTGCGTCCCGAGAACAGGAAGCCGAGCAGCGCGAGGCTCCCAAGGCTGAAGGACGCGACGCTCGCGGCGGCGGCGCCCGCGATCCCGAGGCGCGGCAGCGGCCCCCAGCCGAGGATCAGCGCGGGCGACAGCGCGAGGTAGAGCAGGCCGCTCCCCACCATCACCGACGCGGGCAGCGCCATGTTGCCGGTGCCGCGAATCACGCTGCCGAGCGTGTTGAAGAGCCAGTAGGCGAGCGCGCCGCCGAAGACCACGCGCGAGTAGAGCACGGCCGACTCGAGGACCGCGTCGGTGCCGCCCATGGCGCGGTAGAGCGCGGGGCCGCCCAGCCCGAGCAGGAGCGTGAAGGAGGCCGCCATGACCAGCGCGACCACGAAGGCGTGCCCGACCAGCGCGTCGGCATCGGCGCGGCGGCCCCCGCCCAGCGCGCGCGCCACCGCGGAGGCGACCCCGCCGCCCATGCCGCCCGCGGACATGGTCTGCATCAGCATGGCGAGTGGGAAGACCAGGGAGACGCCGGCCAGCGCGTCCGAGCCGAGCCAGCCGACGAAGACGGCGTCGAGCGTGCTCACCGCCGCCTGCAGGACCATGACCAGCACGTTGGGCGCGGCCAGCCGCAGCAGGGTCTCGGCCACGGGCCCCTCGAGCAGGAGCCGAGTGCGCGGAGAGAGGGTGGCCGTTCCCGCGGCGGCCACCGCGACGGCGGACTGGCTCACCTAGCGTCCCACCGCCTGCTCGCCCCGGAGGGTCATGCAGGTGCTGGACGCGCGTGCGACCAGCCGCTCCTTGTCGTCCACCACGTCGCACTCGACCAGGCCGACGGTATGGCCGCCCTTGACGACGCGGCCGGTGGCGACCAGGCGCCCGGTCCGTACCGGTTTGAGGAAGTTGATCTTCAGCTCGAGCGTCGTGAAGGTCTCGTTCTCGTCGAGCGCGGCCGCGTAGGCCATGCCCATGGCCGCGTCCGCGATGTCGCACAGCACGCCGCCGTGGAGCGTGCCCATCGGGTTGGCGTGGCGGCCGTCGGCGTCGAAGGTGATCACCGCGCGCCCGGGCTCGACCTCGGTGAGGGTGAACCCGATCAGCCGGGCCACCGGGGGCGGCGGGGCCTCCCCGCGCTGGACCATCCGGATGAAGTCGATCGCCTTCGGCATCGGACCCTCCTCGAAGGGTGGTGGAGACCCAGTGACTACTAAAATAATAGTGACTTGCTCCGGTGTCAAGCGGGCGTCTATACTGCCTCCATGCCGACGCGATACAACCAGTCCTGCCCGGTGGCCAAGACCCTCGAGGTGATCGGCGACCGCTGGACGCTCCTGGTGGTGCGCGATCTCCTGTCCGGGGCCAAGCGCTTCCAGGATCTCCTGGCCACGCTGCCCGGCATCGCCCCCAACATCCTGTCGGCGCGGCTCAAGCTGATGGAGGAGCACGGGCTGATCGGGCGGCGGTTCTATTCGGACCATCCCCCGCGGGCCGAGTACGCGCTCACCGACAAGGGGCGAGAGCTCGGCATGGTGGTGGGCGCGCTCGCCGCGTGGGGCGGCCGCCACGTGCACAAGCAGGCCAAGCTGGTGCACACGGGGTGCGGGCACCCCGTATCGGTCGGCTACTACTGCCCGGACTGCGGGGAAGCGGTCCGGGGGGCGGAGGTCACCGTCAAGCGGGGTCGAGCTCGTCCAGGAAGTCCAGCACGGCGCGGTTGAAGGCTTCCGGCTGGTCGCGGTTGCTGAAGTGGCCGGCCGGGGAGAGCAGCACGAAGCGCGACTGCTTGACCTTCTTCTCCATGACCCGCATCGGCTCGAGTGAGAGGTCCTCGTCGCCGCAGACCAGCAGGGTCGGCACGCTGATCTCGGGCAGGCGCTCGGTGATGTAGTCCATCTGCAGCAGCGCCCGGAGCGAGTTGGCGTAGCCGATCGGCGTCAGCACGCGGTAGTAGTCGAGCATCTCCTGGCGGGCCGCCGGGTCGAGCCGGAGTCGCCCGGCCACGTTCGGGTTGGAGGTGATGGCGAACTCGGCCATGGCGTCCATCCCGCCCTTGAGCGTCACCTCGATCGACCGCGCCCGCATCACGAGGTTCTCCACCGAGAGGGGCAGCCCCGGCGCCGAGGACGAGCTCACCACGATCAGGGCCCGGACGCGCTCGGGATGGGCGAGGGTGAAGCGGGTAGCGATGCCCCCGCCCAGCGAGAGGCCGCCCACCACCGCGTGGGTCAGCCCCAGGTGGACCATCAGGTCGCGGAGGTCGAGCACCCAGTGCCCGAAGGTTACCTTGGCCGGATCGGCCGGGCTCTCCGAGCGGGCGTGCCCCCGCGGCTCCCAGAGGATGAGCCGGTGCCTCGCGGAAAGCGCATGGATGTTGGGCTGCCACATCCCCGCGTTGCCGCCGATGCCGTAGGCCAGGAGGATCGGGTCGCCGTCGCCGCGGGACTCATAGTAGATCCGGACGCCGTCGCTGGTGGTGAAGTGCGCCACGGGCCCCTCCCTGCCGGATTGTGGTACAAGAGGGTTCTATGGAACGGTCGTTTGCCGAGGAAGTCAAGCAGCTGGCGCTGGGCGACGGGCAGGTGCTCCGGGGGGAGGGAATCCTGGCCATCACCAAGGCCCTGCTCCAGTGCGGTGTCTCCTACGTGGGGGGCTATCCGGGGGCGCCCGTCTCCCACCTGCTGGACGTGCTGGCCGACGCCAACGAATCGCTGCTGCGGCCGATGGGCGTCTATCTCGACGCCTCGGCCAACGAGGCGGCGGCGGCCGCGCTGCTCGGCGCGTCCATCAACTATCCGATGCGCGGCGCGGTGACCTGGAAGTCCATCGTGGGCACCAACGTGGCCGCGGACGCGCTGTCGAACCTGGCCTCACCCGGCGTCATCGGCGGCGCGCTGATCGTGGTCGGCGAGGACTACGGGGCGGGCGCCAGCGTCATCCAGGAGCGCACGCACGCCTTCGCGCTGAAGTCTTCGCTGCTGCTGATCGACCCGCGCCCGACCCTGCAGAACCTGGCCCGCATGGTGGAGGAAGGCTTCGGCATGTCCGAGGCCTCCAACCTTCCCGCGGTTATCAGTCTGCGGATACGCGCCGCGCACATGCGCGGCAGCCTGGTCTGCCGCGACAACGTGCGGCCGGCCATCGGCATGAACACCCCACTCGATCGGCACTCCTTCGACTACAGCCGGCTGAGCCACCCGCCCTCCACCTACACCCAGGAGGCGCAGAAGTTCGAGCGTCGGCTGCCCAGCGCGCGGCGTTACATCGTGGAGCGCGGCCTCAACGAGGTGCGGCCGGGCGAGGAAAAAGCCCTCGGCATCATCCTGCAGGGCGGCCTCACCCCGACCGCGCTCCGCGGCCTCGAACTCTTGGGTATGGCCAACCCGTTTGGAGAATCTCGCGTCCCGCTTCTCGTCCTGAACGTGATCCACCCGCTCGTGCCGGACCAGCTGGTGAGCTTCCTCGAAGGCAAGCAGCGCGTGCTGGTGCTGGAAGAGGGCATGCCGAGCTTCATCGAGCAGGAGCTGAAGGCGCTGGCCTACGAGCACGGGCTCACCACGCGCATCCACGGCAAGGACGTGGTAGCCGCGCAGGGCGAGTACGTGCCCGAGGTGGTGCTGGCCGCCCTCGCGCGCTTCCTTGGCGACGACGCCCAGCGGCGGCGCCAGGCGCTCACCGGGCACGTTGGCCAGGGGCGGGCGCTGCTGCGCGCGCCCCTGCCGAAGCGCCCACCCGCCTTCTGCACCGGCTGCCCGGAGCGACCGGTATTCAGCGCGCTCAAGATCGCGCAGCGGGAGCTGGGGGAGACCCACGTCGCGGCCGACATCGGCTGCCACGCCTTCGCGACGCTGCCGCCGTTCAACCAGGGCAACACCATCCTGGGCTACGGCATGAGCCTGGCCTCCTCGAGCGCGGTCGCGCCCAGCTTCAAGAAGCGGGTCATCTCGATCCTGGGCGACGGCGGCTTCTGGCACTCCGGGCTCACCGCGGGCGTGGCCAACGCGGTCTTCAACAAGCAGGACTCGATCCTGGTGATCCTGGAGAACTTCTACACCTCGGCCACCGGCCAGCAAGCCAACCCCTCGTCGGGCAAGAACCCGCGCGGGGAGCCGGTGAAGATGTCCATCGCCGGGACCATCCGGAGCCTCGGGGTGTCCTGGATCAAGACGGTGAACCCCTACCGCGTCGGCGACACCTTGAAGGTAGTCAAGGAGGCCATGACCACCGCGGCGGGCGGGCTCAAGGTCATCATCGCGCGCGCCGAGTGCCAGCTCGAGCGCCAGCGGCGCGTGAAGCCCGAGACCGCGGCGCGGCTCAAGGCGGGGATGCGGGTGGAGGTGCCGCGCTTCGGTGTGGACCCCGACGTGTGCACCGGCGACAAGTCGTGCATGCGCTTCAACGGCTGCCCGTCGCTGACCCTCAAGGAGAATCCGGACCCCCTGCGGGACGACCCGGTGGCCCACGTGGACGGTAGCTGCGTCGGCTGCGGGCTCTGCGGCGAGGTGGCCCACGCCGCCGTCCTCTGCCCCTCCTTCTACGAGGCGCGCGTCGTGCACAATCCGGGCGCGTGGGCGCGCGGGCTCGCCACGGCCCGCCGCCGGGTCATCGGCTGGCTACAGCCGGCGTGATGGAGGCGCGCCGTCCCGTCTCGATCCTGATCGCCGCGCTGGGCGGGCAGGGCGGCGGCGTGCTCACCGAGTGGATCGTGGGCGCGGCCTCCCACGCGGGCTACCCGGCCCAGTCCACCTCGATCCCGGGCGTGGCCCAACGCACCGGCGCCACCACCTACTACGTCGAGGTCTTTCCCGAGCGCGTGGCGGCCGGTCGGCCCGAGCCGGTTTTCTCCCTCTATCCGACGCCGGGTGACGTGGACGTGATCATCGCCTCGGAGCTGCTGGAGGCCGGTCGCACCATCGAGATGGACTACGCCTCGCCCGGGCGGACCACCCTGATCGCGAGCACGCACCGGCTGTTCTCGATCGCGGAGAAGTCGGTCCCCGGCGACGGGATCTTCCCGCGCGAAGGCCTCGAGGCCGCCGCCCGCAAGCTCAGCCGCCGCTTCGTCGGCCTCGATGGGCTCGCGCTCGCTCGGCAGCACCAGACCGAGGTGAACGCGCTGCTGCTCGGTGCGCTCGCCGGCACCGAGATCGTGCCCATGACCGCCGCCGACTTCGAGGCGGCGATCCGCGAAGGGGGTGTCGCGGTCGATAGAAATGTCCGTGGCCTCAAGGCCGGCATGGAGCTGGTGGCCGCCGGCGAGGCTGGCGGGGAAGCGGCGCGGCGCGAGCGGCCGTGGGCGGAGACGAAGGTCGAGCGCGCCGCCGCGCTGGGCTCTCGCGCGTCCGCCTTCCTGTCCCTCACCGCGCGGGCCGAGGCTGAGTTCCCGGAAGCACTGCATCCGGTCCTGGGCGAGGCGCTCGCGCGGCTGATCGACTACCAGGACGCGCGCTACGCCGAGCTGTTCCTGGAGCGGGTCCGGCGCGTGCGCGCGCGCGACTCCGGCACCCGGCTGACCGGGATCTTCGCGCGGCGGCTCGCGGTATGGATGACGTACGAGGACGCGATCCGGGTGGCCGACCTCAAGACCCGGCGCGCCCGCTTCGACCGCATCCGGCGGGAGCAGGCCACGCCGGAGGGCGCGGTGCTCGTCGTCACCGACTATCTCAAGCCCGATCTGGACGAGATGTACGGCATCCTCCCCGCCTGGATCGGCGGGCCCATCGCGCGCTGGGCGGAGCGGCGCTGGCCGGAGGGCCGGCCGACTATCGGCCAGCACGTGAAGACCACTTCGCTACTCGGATTCCTGCGCGTCTGGCTGCTCGCCCGGCTGCGCTGGCTCCGGCCGGCATCGCTGCGCCGCCAGCGCGAGTTCACCCTGATGAGCCGGTGGGAGGAGACGGTGCTCGCGGCCGCGGTCCTCGACGAGCGCCTGGCCTCCGAGGTGGCGGAGCTGGCCAATGTCGTCAAGGGCTATGGCGAGGTGAGGCGACGGCTCTCCGGTGTGATCGCGCGCTTCCTCGACGAGGCGGTGCGCCCCGCCATCGAGTCCGACCGCCGCGCCGGCCACGGCTTCGCCCGTGCCACCAACCTCGTGCGCGAGGGCCGGGAGCGCATGCTCGCCGATGAGCAGACCACCGTCCCCTTGGGGGAGAGGGCGTAGGGGCATAGTGTCTAACGTTCTCTTGACCCGCGACGGTGCGGCTGCCACCGTCGCCCTCGACCGGCCCGAGCGCCGCAACTCGCTGAGCGACGAGATGCTCACCGAGCTGGCCGCCGCCTTCGCCGAGCTCCGCGACGACGCGACCATTCGTGTCGTCATCTTGACCGGCACGCCGCCGGTCTTCTCCGCAGGCGCCGACGCCGGCCACGCCAAGGCCGCGACGCCCGAGGAGCGGCGCCGGCTCTTCCTCTCGCGCAAGAGCCAGTTCCGCCGGCTCTTCGAGCGCGCCAACACGACGCTCGAAGGCCTCGAGCAGCCCACCATCGCCGCGGTGAACGGGCACGCGGTGGGCGGCGGCTGGGGCCTGGCCCTCGCCTGCGATTTCCGCATCGCGGCGGCGGAGGCACAGTTCTGGATCCCGGAGGTGGATCTGGGCGTTCCGCTCGGGGTGGCCACCACGACCCGCTTCGTGAGGATGGTGGGCCCGGCGCGCGCCAAGGAGATCATCATGGGCGGCGCCCGCTACTCCGCGGCGGACGCGCAGGCCTGGGGACTGGTGCACCGGGTGGTGCCGGGCGCCGAGCTGGGCATCGCGGTACGCGACTACGCGCTGACGCTCGCCAAGAAGCCCTTCCGGCCGCTGGCCGAGATGAAGGCGCGCATCAACGCCATCGCGCGCACCGGCATCCCGGAGGTCAACGCGATGACCGAGGGCTTCCTCGAGCGCGAGTGACCGCGGCGGCCCACCGCTTCGACCAGTCGACCAGCGGCAGGACCTGCTCGATCAGCTCGCGTCCGAGCCCGGTGAGCCCGTAGCCCAGGGCGCCCGCGGAGTCCACCAGGCCGCTCTCCCGTAGCTCGCGCAGCCGCTCGTTGAGCACGGTGGGGCTCACCCCGCCGCAGGCCTCCTGCAGCGCCCGGAAGGTCACCAACGCCCTCAGGATCCCCCTCGAGGCGTACGGGGCGCGCTTTCCGCAGCCGGCCGGGAGGGACGAAGCCGGTGATAGACGTTCTCGCCCCGGGTCTCCACCAGAACGAAGCTGAGGCCCACCGCGACCAGCACGAAGAGCGCGCAGATCGCGAAGGCGCCGCGGTACGCGGCGACCGGATAGACACGCGCGCCCTCGGCCATGACCCCGGCCCAGCGCGCGTCGAGGACGGCCCCGACCGGCCCCTGGGTCAGCGCGGCGCCCACGAAGCCGCCCAGGTTGGCCACCGCCACCGCGATGCCGGCCAGCGCGGGCGGGTTCACCTCGCGCCCGAGCGGCCAGGTGAGCATGAAGGCGCTGCCCACCACGCCCATCGCGAAGAAGAGCAGACTCACGCCGGCGAGCGGCAGGGTGCCGACGGTGAGCACGAACACCACCCACACCAGGAAGAGCACGATCACCAGCCCGACGTATGGCAGCTTGCGGCGCCTTAGCACGCGGTCGGAGAGATAGCCGGTGGCCGGCCCGGAGACCAGGAGCGCCACCGACGGCAGGGAAACGTAGAGCGCGGCCTGCGTGGTGGTGAGGCCGTAGACGTCGTGGAGGAACGGCACGCTCCACAAGAAGAAGTTGCCGAACGCGGCGTAGAGGAAGAAGAAGCAGAGGAAGGGCGGCCAGGTGTAGGGGTTGGCGAGGACTCGAAGAGTTCCCGCGAGGACTTCGCGGAGCGAGGCGGAGGCCACCGGCTCGCCGCCCGCGCCGGGCGGCTCGTCGCGGACGATCGCCACGCACAGGCCGGCCATGGCGAGCGTGGCCGCCCCGATCACGACCAGGGCCCCGCGCCAGGAGACGGTCTCGGCGAGGGCGGCGAGGGGCGCGGCCCCGACGAGGCCGCCCAGCACGCCGACCGTCGCGGTGACCGCCGACATCGTGCCGAAGTGCGACGGCGGGAACCAACTCGCCGCGATCTTGAGCGCCCCGGTGAAGGTGACGGCGGCGCCCAGGCCGACCAGGAGACGTCCGCCGAAGAGCGCGGCGGGGCTCGGGGCGAGGCCCATCGCCAGCGAGCCCAGCCCCATCACCGCGCCGCCGCCCGCGATCACCCACCGTGGCCCGAGGCTGTCGATGAGCACGCCGCCCGGCACCATGAAGCCCGCGTAGGAGTAGAAGTACATCGCCGAGAGCAGGCCGATCACGGTCCCGGTGGCGTTGAAGGCCTGCATGAGATCCTTGGCGATCACGCCCGGGGCCGCGCGGTGAAGGAAGGCGATGAGGAAGATGAGGGCGGGGATGCCCCACATCAGCCAGGCGCGGGCCGAGGGCGCGGGTTCCGCTGCAGGCACTGGGATCAGCGGGTCCAGAAGCCGGCCGGGTCGCACTCGCGGACGATGGCCAGCTCCTCGCTGGTCGGCGTCGCTGTGCGCCCAACATCGGGCGCCACCCGCAGCGCCCAGCCGGTAGCGGCCTTGACGCTCTCCACGCTCTGCCCGGGATGGTAGGAGACGAGGTACATCTCGCACGTGGTGGGATCGAAGCGGAAGACCCCGAGCGTGGTGATGACGGCGGCGGGCCCGCCGCCGGGAAGCCCCACGCGCTGCCGCCAGCCCGCGCCCTCGCCGAATCCGGGCGAGGTGATGTAGTGGACCCGCTCGCTGAAGCGGTGCTTCTCCTGCGGCATGATCACGACGAAGCGGCGCGCCAGGCTCGCGATGTCGGCGCCTCCGCCGCTGCCCGGCAGGCGGACGGTGGGGCGGCGCCAGTCTCCGATGTAGGAGGTGTTGAGGTTGCCGAAGCGGTCGATCTCGGCCCCACCGATGAAGCCCAGGTCCACCAGGCCCTGCTGGAGCAGGCCCATGACCTCCAGGGTCCCGCCGGACCACACCGCCCCCGGCACATTGGGCGTATCGCTCATGGTCAGGAGCGTCTCGAGCGTCGGTCGGTCGCGCACGATGCCGTTCTCGAAGAACCCGAGGGCGCGCGGCGCGTGGGTGCGCTTGGCGAAGGCGAAGGCGACGAGCGGCAGGCGCATGCCCACGAAGACCACCTCGCCGTCGCGGATCTCGCGGCCGGCCGCGATGACCATGAGCTCGCGCTCTGTGAAATCGAGGCTCACGTGAGCACGAAGGGCTGGGCGGCGGTCTTGACGAAGGGGTGGCGGCGGATGGCTTCTTCGTTGATCTCGACGCCGAGGCCGGGTCCAATCGGCACCTCCACCCAGCCATCGCGGGCCTGGATCGGGCGGGTGAGGAACGGGGTCTCGTGCTCCCCCGTCGGGAACTCGATGGGCAGGCTGCCCCCGAAGGTTGCGGCCACGTGGAGCGTGGCGGCGAGCCCCGGTCCGAAGTAGAAGGAGTGCGGCGCGATCGGCAGATTCGCGGCCTGGGCGAGCGCGACGATCTTCCGGAACTCGGAGATGCCCCCCACCTTGGTGATGCTGGGCTGCAGGATGTCGCCGGCCCGCTGCCGGACGATCTCGCGGAAGCCGAAGAGCGTGGATTCGTTCTCGCCGAGCGCGATCGGCGTTTCCGTGTCGGCGGCGACGCGGGCGAGCCCGGCGTAGTCCTCGGGCGGCCATACCGGCTCTTCGAGCCAGAAGAGCCGATAGGGGGCGAGCGCCCGCGCCATCGCGACAGCCTCGAGGGGCGTCCACGGGCAGTTGGTGTCGAGCATGAGCTCCACGTCCGGGCCGACCGCCTCGCGCGCGGCGCGCACGGAGGCCACGTCGGTCTGGTGGAGCTTGAGCATGCGAAAGCCCCGGGAGATGAAGTGCCGGCAGGCTCCCGCCACCGCCGCGGGCGAGTCGTAGCGCAGGAGGCTCGCGTACGCGGGCAGTCGTGGCCTCACCGCTCCGCCCAGCAGCTCGTAGACGGGCGCCCCGCGCAGCTTGCCGAGCAGATCCCAGAGCGCGATCTCGACGCCGCTGATCGCGAACATGGCGAGCCCCCGACGGCCATAGATCATGGTGGCCCGGTGCATCAGGTCCACCAGCGCCTCGATGCGCAGCGGATCCTGGCCGGCCAGCAGCGGGGCCAGGCTCTCCTCGATCACGCTCGAGACCGCGAGCGGGGCTCCGTAGGCAAAAGCCTCGCCGACGCCGACCAGCCCGCCATCGGTGATCACTCGAACGATGATCTGCTTGCGCGTCCCGCCCGTCCACGCCGACGGCGGGTCCATGGGCTTCAGGGGAATGGCCAGGGTGACGGCCTCGATGGCGGTGATCTTCATGGCGGTCAGGCTCCGTAGTCGAGCGGCCTCGAAGGTAGCGGGTGCTTGATGCGCACTGATTTTACGATCTCGTCACCGAGGCGGGTGAGAAACCCCTCCCAGTCCGGGACGCCCAGCACCCAGTGCTCGAGCCAGCGATGGAAGCCTTCCACGGTGCGACTCTCCTCGTGGAAGCGGTGGAACGAGTCGTGGTGTCGGGCGTAGTAGCCCTGCACCGGGGACGGGAAGGCCCCGAGCGGCTGGTCCACGACCGCGACCACCTTGATCTCGGGCGTGAGCACGAGGTTCGGATCGCTCAGGATCTCCGCCCGCGGAACGATCTCCTCGGCCACGAGGATCACGCGCCGCGCGGCCAGGGCAGCTGGACGCGTCACGCCCAGCGTGCCCCAGACGTGGGCGCGGCCGTCCTCGTCGGCCCGCTGGACGTGAAGGATGGCGACGTCGGGGACGAGCGCCGGCACCAGGAGCAGCGGGGCCCCGGACCATGGATCGGCGCCGCGCTTGAAGGTCGGATTGGAGTCGAGCAGGTCGGTGCCGAGCAGGGACCGGACCGGAAGGTAGGGGATCCCCAGCGCCCCCGCTTGCAGCGAGAAGGCCATGGTCAGGTTCGAGTGATCCTCCACCTCGATCGGCGCCGGCACGCCCTTCTCCGCCGCGCGGCGGTAGTTGTGGCCGAGCCCCGCGCTCACATTGCCGACCCAGGCGGCGATGATCCGGCGCACACAACCCGCCCCGATGAGCTGGTCGAAGAGCATGTCGGAGATGGGGCCGATCAGGGTGAGGTCGCGCCGCCGCTGGCGAATCAGCTCGTGTCCCGCCGCAAAGGGGATGAGGGCCTCGAGGGCCGTGTTGAGGCAGATTGACGTGCCGTCGGGTACGAAGCGGGCGATGGCCTCCCGCATGGGCATGACCTTGAACGGCACCGGGACATCTTACCTCTCTTGACAGAGGGCTGACGGGTGCCCTATACCACTGGCGCTGAGACCTGAGATCTGAGATGCCGGCAGCAATCTCGTGCGCATGAAGAAGATACTGGCCCAGTGTCCGTTGCGGCGGGTCGGTCGTCCCGACGACGTCACGCCGATGGTCCTGCTCCTGGCCTCGTCGCTGTCGGGCTGGACCACCGGTCAGGTGGTATCGGTCAACGGCGGCTACGCCATGGTGTGAGGAACCCGGGCGCGCCCCGGTGTCCAGCACCCCGCATTCCGGGACTTCGAGCGTGTTCGGGGCGCGTGTTCCCCGCAAGGAGGACGCGCGCCTTCTCACCGGGCGAGGCCGGTACGTCAGCGACGTCGAGCTGCCCCGCATGCTGCACGTGGCCTTCGTGCGCAGTGCTCGCGCGCACGCCCGGATCCGCGCCGTCGAGACGACGCGCGCGGCGGCGGCGCCCGGGGTCGTGGCGGTGGTGACGGGCGCCGATCCGGGCTTCGCTCGGCACCGGGTGCGAGCGCGGTCGGCGCTCCCGACCTACGTCGAGACCGAGCAGCCGATCCTGGCCTGGCCAAAGGTCCGCTTCGCGGGCGAGGCGGTGGCCGCCATCGTGGCCCGCGAGTGCTACGCGGCCGAGGACGGCGCCGCGCTCGTGGAGGTCGACTACGAGCCGCTGCCCGCCGTGGTGGACGTCGTCGGGGCCCGCGGCGACCGTGCCGTCGTCCACGACCCGGCGCCCGACAACGTGCTCCTGTCGCGCCGGTTCGAGGACGGTGACGTGGAGACGGCCCTGGCCGGCTCGGCCGTCGTGGTGGAGCGCGCCTTCCGCACGAACCGGCAGACCGCGGCGCCGCTCGAAGGGCGCGGCGGGGTCGCGGAGTGGAACCCGGCCGAGGGCAGGCTCACCCTCTGGTCCGGCACCCAGGTCCCGCACCTGGCTCGCCACGGCCTCGCCGAGATCCTCGGCCTGGCCGAGAACCGGGTCCGGGTCGTGGCGCCCGACGTCGGGGGCGGGTTCGGGGTAAAGGCGATCCTCTATCCCGAGGACGTCGCGCTCTGCCTGCTCGCGATGCGTCTGGGCCGCCCCGTCAAGTGGGTCGAGCAGCGTCGCGAAGGGCTCCTGGCTGCAGCGCACGCGCGCGATCACCACTACGCGGTGCGGGCCGGCTTCGATCGGGCCGGCCACCTGCTCGCGGTGGACGTGCGTGTCGCGTGCAATGCCGGCGCCTACTCCGTGTACCCATGGACGGCGGGGATCGAGGCGCTCATGGCCGGTGGCCTCCTGACCGGGCCCTACAAGCTGCAGCACTACCGGTGCAACGTGGTCGCGGTAGCGACCAATACCGCCCCGGCGGGCCCCTACCGCGGCGTCGCGCGTCCGGCGACCACCTTCGTGATGGAGCGGGTGCTGGACCTCGGCGCGCGGGCGCTCGGGCTCGATCCCGTCGAGGTCCGGCGCATCAATCTGATCGGTCCGGCCGACCTGCCCTACACCGCGGCCACCCGCCTCGTCCACGACAGCCCGAGCTATCCGATGTGCTTCGAGAAGGTGGTCGAGGCGATCGGCTATGACGCGATCCGGGCCGAGCAGGCCCGTCTCCGGCAACAAGGCCGCTATGTGGGCGTCGGCTTCGCGAACTACAACGAGCTGACCGGCCTCGGGCAGGCCGCCTCGGCAGGCCCTCGCATGCCCTTTCGCACCGGCCACGAGGGCGCCACTGTCCGAGTGGATCCTTCAGGGACCGTGACGGTGTTGGCGGGGGTCACGTCGCAGGGGCAGGGGCTCGAGACGACGGTGGCCCAGATCGTGGCGTCCGAGCTGGGCGTGCCGTTCGACGCGGTATCGGTCGTCCTCGGGGACACCGATGCCACGCCCTTCGGCCTCGGAGCCTTCGCCTCGCGGCAGGCCGTGATCGGCGGGGGGGCCGCGATGCGAGCGGCCGGGGCCGTTCGGGACAAGGCGGTCCGCATCGCGGCTCACCTTCTCGAGGCCGCCGCCGAGGATCTGCAGGTGCTGGATGGTCGTGTCGCGGTCAAAGGCGCGCCGGGGCGCGCAATCACGGTGGCGGAGATCGCCCGGGTCGCGCATCTCGAGACCCAGCGGCTTCCGCCGGACATGGAGCCGGGCCTCGAGGCCACCAGGTTCTACGACCCGATCCGCGGAACGTTCGCGGCCGGATCGCAGGCGGCGGTCGTCGAGGTCGATGCCGCGACCGGAGCCCTCACCATCCACCGCTACGTGTGCGTCGAGGACACGGGGCGGATGATCAACCCTTTGATAGTCGAGGGTCAGGTGCAGGGCGCCATCGCCCAGGGTATCGGCGGCGCGCTCCTCGAGCACCTGGTCTACGACGACGCGGGCCAGCTCCTCACCGGGACCTTCATGGAGTACGCGCTGCCGACCGCGGCCGTCATGCCCGCGCTCGAGCTCCACCACATCGAGGAGCCGGCCGACAACCTGGCGGGCGTGCGCGGGGTGGGCGAGGGCGGCACGCTCGGGCCCGCCGCCGTGCTCGCCAACGCGGTGGCGGATGCCCTCGTCCCGTTCCGGATCGAGCTGAACGACCTGCCGGTCACGCCGGCCCGCCTGTGGGGCTTGTTGACAGGGGAGACGCGGCCCGAGTACGCTCGCCGCGGATCGGCATGAGACGTCCGCCGCTCGTGGTGGTCTTCGTGGGTCTCGTCGTCATCGCGCTCGGGGAGACGGCCGGGGCGGTGATGTCGCAGCTTCGCCCGCAGATCACGGGCTACGCGCGGGCGCGCGTCGCGGCCAATCCGCAGGCGCACGGCCTGGCCGGCTCGGCGGAGTACGACGCCGAGGTTACCGCGCGGGTGGTCTACGCGGTCGAGGCCGGCCTGTCCTTCTTCCACACCCACGCGCAGGGGCTGGGCCCCCTCGTGATCTTCGCGGGCACGGTGGCCGCGAGCACGGTCCGGTGGCGTCTCGCCCGCGGCGCCGTCGCCGCGCTCCTGGGGCTGGGCGCGCTCTTCCCGCTGGGCTATCTCGCCTACTCGCTCGCGGTGCTCGAGCGGGGACGGGAGGCCGGCATCGAGATGGCGGAGCGGTATGTCCTCACTCCGCTCGGCGGCGCCGCCATCGTCGGCCTCGTCGCGCTCGCGGTGCTCATGGTGGCGGGTCGCGGCCGGGATCGGGACGCATGACGCCACCGCCCGCGGACGTCTGGCGCCGTCCCCCACTCCCCACGCTGGTGGCGGCAATCTTGTTGATCGCCTGCGCCGAGGTCGGAGGCGCTTCCATGGCCAAGTTCAAGCTCGAGCTGGCGCGGGGGGCTCGTGCGGTCATGCTGTCGCGGCCCGCCATGCACGGGCTGGTCGGGGTGCGCGACGTGGACGAGCAGATCATCGACGAGGCGCTGGTCAAGTTCGACGCCGGGCTCCGGCTCTTCCACCTGCACGCGGAAGGGATGGGCCTCGTCATCATCGCCACCACCATGACCGCGGCCACGCTGGTCCGGTCCGAAGGAGCGCGGCGGGCGATCATCCTGCTGCTCACCGTCGGCGGCGCCGGCTATCCCTTCGGCTACCTGCTGTGGAGCGCCTTGATTCCGTACTATGGGATCCAGACCGGCAAGGCGGTGGCGGAGTGGATGGTGTGGATTCCCTTCGGCGGGGCGACCATCGTGGCCGCGTGGTGGCTCGTGGCGCTGGTCGGCGTTCGCCTGGTGCGGCGCGCATGATGACTCGATCGCTGCTCTTGATGCCCGCCCTGGTGGCGCTGGTGGCGGCGCCGGCCGCGGCCCATCACGTCGGCGCGTACGTACCCCGCGACAACGAGGTCTCGGCGAACTTCAAGCAGCTCAAGTTCTCCATCCAGGCGCGGAAGTTCGACGTGGCCGCGCGGCTCTTCGAGACCGGCGCGATCCGGTCCGCGATGCGGGCCGAGGCCGACCGGCTCCCGGCCGGCCTCGAGGAGACGACGCGCGCCGCCCTGGTTGCGGGCGACGGCCCGCGGGCGGAGCGCGGCCTCGTGGTCTTCTTCGCCGCCCTCATCCGCGACCTCGCCCTGGAGGCGGACCGGCGGCTCGCCGACCCGCGCGAATCCGCCGCGACCCGGGTCGCGACCGGGTGGAAGCTCCTCGAGGCCATCTGGCGCTACTACAACCTGGTCGACTTCACGGTCGGCCAGTACGACCCCAAGGCCGCGGTGGCCGTCCGCCTGGCGTTCGACGAGGCGGAGGGCTACGCCCAGGGCTCCACGGCCGCGGCGGGAGACCCAGCGGGAAAGAATGTCGCTCCGGAGTCGAGACGGGTGTCGGCACGCCCAGTGGCGGCGCCCGCCCCCGAGAAGATGCGCGAGCCGCTCCAGCGGATCGCGCGGACGCTGTCGGGGCTGATCGAAACGTCCGTGACGCGGTAGAGGAGGAACGCATGAGGAACAGGTTCGGCATCGCGGTGCTCGTGTCGGGGGTGCTGCTGGCGTGGCTCGCCGCGCCGGTGGCCGCCCAGAAGGTCGTCAAGATCGGCGACCTCGGATCCAAGGTCGGCGTGTTCGAAGGCTACGGCAAGTACCAGAGCATGGCGATCCAGCTCGCGGTCGAGGAGCTGAACGCCAAGGGCGGCGTGCTCGGCCACAAGATCGAGGTGATCGCGGAGGACGACGAGACCAAGCCCGCCCCCGCCGTGCGCAAGGCGGAGAAGCTCATCCTCCAGGACGACGTCAAGCTGCTCGTCGGCGCGGTCTCGAGCGGGGCCACGATGGCGGTGATGGACGTGACCAAGAAGCACAAGGTCATCCACTGGAACTCGGTGTCCTGCGCGGAGTTCATGCGCACCACCAAGTTCCACAAGTACTACTTCTCGAACCAGCCCGATTCGCGCATGCAGGCGGCCGGTCTCGCCAAGTACATGGTCGAGAAGATGGGCAAGAAGGTCTATATCTTCTATACCGACTACGCGATGGGTCAGTCGGACGGCCGCCAGTTCAAGACCGCGCTGGAGAAGCTGGGCGGAGAGGTGGTGGGCGTGGCCGGGGCGCCGCTCGATACCAAGGACTTCAGCCCCTGGTTCGGCGCGATCACCCAGTCGAACCCCGACGTGCTCTTCCTGGCCTTCGCGGGGACCGACTCGCTGCGCCTGATGACGCAGCTCCACTCGTTCGGCATGACCAAGAAGTACAAGCTGGCCGGGATCGACTGCTTCCTGCTGCAGCAGGATCTGCCCGCCATCGCGGCGCCGATGGAGGGCTTCGTGCAGCTCGCCCACTTCTCCGCCTACAACCCGGACAAGAACATGCAGGCGTTCAACGCCAAGTTCAAGAAGAAGTTCGGCGTCGACGCCAACATCATGGCCGGGGCCTACGACGCGGTGCTCTTCTGGGCCGCCGCCGTCGAGAAGGCGAAGAGCTTCGATTCCGACAAGGTGGCGGAGGCGCAGGAGGGCATGTGCCTCGACAACACCCACATCGGCCGCCAGTGCATCCGCAAGGAGGACCATCAGGTCGTGATGGACATGCATCTCTACCAGGTGAAGGACGGCAAGAACCTGCCCATCGCGGTGGTGGCCGGCAAGGACTCGATCGGCGAGCCCCTGGTCGGCCAGGACCCCATCAAGGACTTCACCTGGGACATCAAGAAGAAGTAGGAGCAATTCGTCGAGTTCG
>Ga0187892_10003702_pt1 | contig 27326 bp, 37 predicted proteins | sample MA1701073metaG_FD_139345 | JGI IMG/M metagenome (GOLD analysis project Ga0187892, IMG submission 139345) | Bio-ooze microbial communities from a basaltic lava cave in the Kipuka Kanohina Cave System on the Island of Hawaii, USA - MA170107-3 metaG ... | reverse complement strand
GAGCTGATTGCCCCGATCGCGATGGAACAGGGACTGCGCTTTGCGATCCGTGAGGGCGGCAAAACCGTCGGCGCGGGCGTGGTCGCCAAGATCATCAAATAACTAAATCCGGTACCGGACTTTGTTACAGCTTCAGGCAGACAGGTAGAAATCATGGCTAACCAGAACATCCGTATCCGCCTGAAGGCGTTCGATCATCGCCTGATCGACAACTCGGCCCGCGAGATCGTCGACACCGCCAAGCGCACCGGGGCGACCGTGCGCGGGCCGGTGCCGCTGCCGACGAAGATGGAGCGCTTCACCGTGCTGATCTCGCCGCATGCCGACAAGGACGCGCGCGACCAATACGAGCTGCGCACCCACAAGCGGCTGATGGACATACTGAATCCGACGGATAAGACGGTCGACGCACTGATGAAGCTGGAATTGCCGGCCGGTGTGGACGTCCAGATCAAGCTGAACTAGAATTCGCGGCTCTTTTTGGCCCGCGCATTCGGGCCAGCCGTAAGTAGCTGTTTTTACGGCGCTCTCCGCCAATCGTAGCGGGGCGCCTGAACTGAGGAATGACAATGGCAATCGGTCTGGTTGGCCGCAAGTGCGGCATGACCCGTGTCTTCACCGACGCCGGCGAACACGTGCCGGTGACGGTGATCGAGGCGCTGCCCAACCGTGTCACGCAGGTGAAGACCGCTGACAATGACGGCTATCGCGCCCTCCAGGTCACCATCGGCTCCCGCCGTCAGTCCCTCCTGTCGAAGCCCGTCGCCGGCCACTACGCCAAGGCCAGCGTCGCGCCCGGCCGCAGTCTGATGGAATTCCGCCTCGCCGACGGCGAAGCGGGCGATGTCGCGGCCGGGGCCGAGTTCAAGGTCGACATGTTCAAGCCCGGCCAGGTCGTGGACGTCACCGGCACGACGCTCGGCAAGGGTTTCGCCGGCACCATGAAGCGCCACAACTTCGCCGGCGGATACAAGTCGCACGGCAACTCGGTGTCGCATCGCGCGCCGGGCTCGATCGGCCAGCGCCAGACGCCGGGCCGCGTGTTTCCGGGCAAGCGCATGTCGGGTCACATGGGCGTGCGCCGCCGCACCATCGAGAACCTGCGGGTCGTCGAGGTCGACGCCGAGCGCGGCCTCCTGCTGGTGAGCGGAGCGGTTCCCGGTCCGGAGGGTGGCCGCGTGATCGTGAGTCCGTCGGTCAAGGCCGCGCGCCGTGCGCGCCGCGTGAAGATCGCGCCGGTGAAGAAGTCATGAAGCTGAAACTCGTCAACCATGCTGGCTCGGCCAGCGAAGTGCAGGTTTCCGACGCCACGTTCGGACGCGAGTTCAACGAGGCGCTGGTTCACCAGGTCGTCACCGCCTACCGCGCGGCCGGCCGTGCCGGCACCAAGGCGCAGAAGACCAAGGCCGAAGTGCGCGGCGGTGGCAAGAAGCCGTGGAGCCAGAAGGGCACCGGCCAGGCGCGCGCCGGCAGCATTCGCAGCCCGCTCTGGGTCGGCGGTGGCCGTGCGTTCGCGGCGCGTCCGCGCGACTTCAGCCAGAAGGTGAATCGCAAGATGTATCGCGGCGCCATGCGCGCGATCTTCTCCGAGCTGATCCGCCAGGACCGTCTCCTGGTGACGCCGGCCATCGAGGTCGACGCGCCCAAGACCAAGCTGCTGGCCGAAAAGCTCAAGTCGCTGACGCTCGACAACGTGCTGATCGTCGTCGAGGCCTTCGAAGAGAAGCTGTTCCTGGCCGCGCGCAACCTGCCGCACGTCGACGTGCTGCCGGCCGCCGCTGTCGATCCGCTGTCCCTCGCAAGGCACGAAAAAGTGCTCGTGACCGTCGGCGCGCTGAAGATGCTCGAGGAGCGCCTCGCATGATTACCAAGACGGACAGCGCCAAGACCGACGCCGCGCAGGCGAAGAAGGCAAAACCGGCGAAGGCGGCGAAAGCCGACCGGCTTGCGACTGCGGCGCGGCCCGCGGGCACGACGCTGAGCAAGGAACTGCTGTCGAACGTGCTGCTCGCGCCGCACATGTCGGAGAAGAGCGCGCGCGTCAATGCCGACGGCAACCAGTTCGTGTTCCGCGTGCGCGGCGACGCCACCAAGAACGACGTCAAGGCCGCGGTCGAGCTGATGTTCGAAGTGAAGGTGGACGGTGTGCAGGTGATGAACCAGCCCGGCAAGAAGCGCCGCTTCGGCCGCATCGCCGGCCGCCGCTCGGGCTACAAGAAGGCGTACGTGCGTCTGGCCGCCGGCCAGACCATCGACTTCGCCGGCAACGCGAAGTAACGGACGGACACCATGGCACTCATCAAGCATCGGCCCACTTCACCCGGCACGCGTTTCGTCGTGAAGGTGAGCCGCTCGCACCTGCACAAGGGCGGGCCGTTCGAGGGACTGGTCGCCCACCAGAACAAGACCGGCGCGCGCAACAACGTCGGGCGCATCACCACGCGCCACATCGGCGGCGGCACGCGCCAGCGCTATCGCATCGTCGACTTCAAGCGCGACAAGGACGGCATTGCCGGTGTTGTCGAACGGCTCGAGTACGATCCGAACCGCACTGCGCACCTGGCGCTGGTCCTCTACAAGGACGGCGAGCGCCGCTACATCATCGCGCCGAAGGGCATGAAGCCCGGTGACGAAGTGCGCTCCGGCTCGGAAGCGCCCATCAAGGCGGGCAACGCCATGTCGCTGCGTCACGTGCCGGTCGGCTCGACCGTGCATTGCGTGGAGCTCAAGCCCGGCAAGGGCGCGCAACTGGCGCGCAGCGCCGGCGGCGGCGTGCAGTTCGTCGCGCGCGAGGGCATTTACGCGACTCTGCGCATGAAGTCGGGAGAGACGCGCAAGGTGCACATCGACTGCCGCGCCACCATCGGCGAGGTCGGCAACGACGAGCACAACCTGCGCAGCTACGGCAAGGCCGGTGCCATTCGCTGGCGCGGCGTGCGCCCGACGGTGCGCGGCGTGGTCATGAACCCGGTCGATCACCCGCACGGCGGCGGCGAAGGCAAGTCCGGCCAGGGCAACCCGCACCCGGTGAGCCCGTGGGGCTGGAAGACCAAGGGCAAGAAGACCCGACACAACAAGCGCACGAACAACATGATCGTGCAGCGGCGCAACTAGGAGCGAAACCCGTGCCCCGTTCATTGAAGAAAGGCCCGTTCGTCGACCTGCACCTGCAGGCCAAGGTGCGTGTCGCGGTGCAGAAGAACGATCGGCGCCCGATCAAGACCTGGTCGCGCCGCTCGATGATCGTGCCCGACATGGTCGGGCTCACGCTCGCCGTGCACAACGGCCGTCAGCACGTGCCCGTGCTGGTGTCGGAGAACATGGTCGGCCACAAGCTGGGCGAGTTCGCGCCGACGCGCACGTTCAAAGCGCACTCGGGCGACAAGAAGGTCGTGACGGCGGAGTAGCAGCATGCAGGTCAAGGCACAGCTCAAATACGCGCGCATCAGCCCACAGAAGTGCCGGCTGGTGGCGGACACCGTGCGCGGCAAGCCCGTGGGCCTGGCGCTGCAGACGCTGAAGTTCATGCCCAAGAAGGGCGCGCGCCTGGTCTACAAGGTGCTCGAGTCGGCGATTGCCAACGCCGAGCACAACTCCGGCGCGGACATCGACGAGCTGAAGGTGGCGCGCATCGAAGTCGACGCGGCGCCGCAGTACAAGCGGTTCCACGCGCGTGCCAAGGGGCGCGGCAACCGCATCATCAAGCGCAACAGCCACATCACCATCCACGTCGGCGACGGTAAGTCGGGCGACTGAGGCGTCTACATGGGTCAGAAAGTCAATCCGGTTGGCATTCGTCTCGGCATCACCCGCGACTGGACCTCGAAGTGGTTCGCGGACACCCGTGGCTTCCCGGGCCACCTGTTCACCGATCACCTGGTGCGCGGCTTCCTGCAGAAGCGCCTGGTCGAGGCTTCGGTCAGCAAGGTGTCGATCGAGCGCGCCGCGAAGCGGATCAACATCACGATCCACACCGCGCGCCCGGGCATCGTCATCGGCAAGAAGGGTGAGGACATCGAGAAGCTGCGCGGCCAGGTCGCGAAGATGGTGAAGATGCCGGTGCAGGATGTGCGCCTGAACATCGCCGAGATCCGCAAGCCCGAGCTCGATGCGCAGCTGGTCGCCGAGAGCATCGCGCAGCAGCTCGAGAAGCGCGTGATGTTCCGCCGCGCGATGAAGCGCGCGGTCACGAACACGATGCGCAGCGGCGCGCTCGGCATCAAGGTGCGCGTGTCCGGCCGCCTGAACGGCGCGGAAATCGCGCGTACCGAGTGGTATCGCGAGGGCCGCATTCCGCTGCACACCTTCCGCGCCGACATCGACTACGGCCTGTCGGAAGCGAAGACCACGTACGGCGTGATCGGCGTGAAGTGCTGGATCTTCAAGGGTGAGGTGTTCGACAAGGCGCAGACCGAGGTCAGCGCCGCCGAAGCCGAGAAGATCGCCGAGAAGGCCCCGGGCGAGAAAGCCACGGGCGAGAAGGGCGCCGATGCGGCGCCGACAGCGCCGGCGACGGCCTGACGCGAGACAGCGGCCATGATGCAACCGAAGCGGACCAAGTTCCGCAAACAGTTCAAGGGCAACAACGCGGGGCTCGCGCACCGCGGCAGCAGCGTCGCGTTCGGCGAGTGGGGCCTGAAGGCCACCAGCCGCGGGCGCATGACTGCGCGCGAGATCGAGGCGGCGCGCCGCTCCATTTCCCGCTACGCCAAGCGCGGCGGAAAGATCTGGATCCGCGTGTTCCCGGACGTGCCGGTGACGCAGAAGCCGCTCGAAGTCCGCATGGGCTCGGGCAAGGGCAACGTCGAGTACTGGGTGGCGCGCGTGCAGCCGGGCAAGGTGTTGTTCGAGATGGAAGGCGTCGATGAGCCGACGGCGCGCGAGGCGTTCCGGCTGGCGGCCGCCAAGCTCTCCGTGTCCACCATGTTCTGCAAGCGGCAGGTGCTGTGATGAAGCTGCGAGAGATCAAAGCCCTCAAGACCAAGCTGCGCAGCCAGGAGGAGCCCGCGTTGCGCGATGAGCTCCTGAAGATGCGCCGCGAGCAGTTCAACCTGCGCATGGCGCGCGCGACCGGTTCGCCGCCCAAGCCCAACCAGTGGTCGGTGGTCCGGCGCAACATCGCGCGCCTCAAGACGCTGCAGGCGCAGAAGGCGCAGCAGGCGGAGAAGAAGTGATGAACGAGACCAACACTCAGGCGGCCAAGCCGGAGCGCGCGCTCACCGGCAAGGTCACCAGCAACAAGATGGACAAGACCATCGCCGTGGAGATCGAGCGGCTGGTGAAGCACCCGAAGTACGGCAAGTACATCCGGCGCACCACCAAGCTGCTGGCGCACGACGAGAACCGCGAGTGCAAGGAAGGCGACATGGTGAGCATCGCTCCCTGCCGCCCGCTGTCGCGCCGCAAGTCCTATCGCCTGGTGCGCGTCCTGGAACGCGCCGCCGAAGCGCAGTGAGGAGCAGGCCATGATCCAGATGCGGACCATGCTCAATGCCGCCGACAACAGCGGCGCGCGCACCCTGATGTGCATCAAGGTGCTGGGCGGCTCGCGCCGCCGCTATGCCTACGTGGGCGACGTGATCAAGGTGAGCATCAAGGATGCGATCCCGCGCGGCAAGGTGAAGAAGGGCGAGGTGTACGACGCGGTGGTGGTGCGCACCAGGCACGGCGTGCGCCGGGCGGACGGCTCGCTGATCCGCTTCGACGGCAACGCGGCGGTGCTGCTGACCAACAAGCTCGAGCCGGTGGGCACGCGCATCTTCGGGCCAGTGACTCGCGAGCTGCGCACCGCGCAGTTCATGAAGATCATCTCGCTGGCGCCCGAGGTGATCTAGGTTTGGATCGGAGCGAGGCATGAACAAGATTCGCAAAGGTGACGAGGTGGTGGTGATCGCGGGCCGTGACAAGGGCCGCCGCGGCGCCGTCATCAAGCTGCTCGACGACGGCACCGTCATCGTCGAGAACGTGAACATGGTGAAGAAGCATCAGAAGCCGAACCCGCAGATGAACCGCCAGGGCGGCATCGTCGAGAAGGAGGCGCCGCTGGACATTTCCAACGTCGCGCTCTGGAACCCGGCGACCAAGAAGGCGGACCGCGTCGGAATCCGGCGCCTCGCCGACGGGCGGCGCGTGCGCTTCTTCAAGTCCAACAACGAAGTCGTGGACAGCTGACATGTCTAGGCTACAAACCGAATACCGCGAGCGCATCGTGCCCGAGCTGAGGAAGACGCTCGGCCTGACCAATCCCATGGAAGTGCCGAAGATCACCAAGATCACGGTCAACATGGGCGTGGGCGAGGCGGTCGCGGACAAGAAGATCATGGACAACGCGGTCGGCGATCTCACCAAGATCACCGGGCAGAAGCCGCTGGTCACCAAGGCGCGCAAGTCGATCGCCTCGTTCAAGCTGCGCACCGGGCTGGCGGTCGGCGCCAAGGTCACGCTGCGCGGCGAGCGCATGTACGAGTTCCTCGACCGGCTGATCAACATCGCGATCCCGCGCATCCGGGACTTCCGCGGGCTGTCGCCGCGCTCCTTCGACGGGAGCGGCAACTACAGCCTGGGGGTCAAGGAGCAGATCATTTTTCCGGAGATCCAGTACGACGCGATCGACCAGGTGCGCGGCATGGACATCACCATCACCACCACGGCGCGCGACAACAAGCGGGGCCGCGCGCTGCTGGAAGCGTTCAATTTTCCGTTCCGCGACAAGGGAACGAGGTAACTGTCGATGGCAAAGACGAACATGGTCGAGCGCGAGAAGCGCCGGGCGAAGACGGTGAAGAAATACGCCGCCAAACGCACCGCGCTCAAGGCAACGATCCAGAACCCCAGGACGGGCGCCGAGGAGCGCGCCGCTGCGCAGGCGAAGCTGGCTTCGCTGCCGCGCGACGCCAACCCGATCCGCCAGCGCAATCGCTGTGCGATCACGGGCCGCTCGCGCGGCGTGTACCGCAAGTTCGGCCTGTCGCGCGTCAAGCTGCGCGAGGCGGCGAACCGCGGCGACATCCCGGGCCTGGCCAAGGCGAGCTGGTGAGGAAGACACGATGAGCATGCACGACCCGATCGCCGACCTGCTGACGCGCATCCGCAATGCGCAGCGCGCCGGCAAGCCCGACGTGAGCAGCCCGTCCTCGCGCCTGAGGGTGGCGCTGGTGAAGGTGCTGAAGGACGAAGGCTACGTCGCCGACTACGCGGTCACGCGCGACGGCGGCAAGTCGCGTCTCGACGTGCAGCTCAAGTATCACGACGGCCGGCCGGTGATCGACCGCCTCGAGCGCGTCAGCCGCCCGGGCCTGCGCATCTATCGCGGCCGTACGCAGCTGCCCAAGGTGCTCGGCGGCATGGGCACCGTGATCGTGTCGACGCCGCAGGGCCTGATGACCGATGCGCAGGCGCGCGCCGCCGGACAGGGCGGCGAAGTGCTGTGCATCGTCTCCTAACGAACCGAAAGAGCGACGACCATGTCCAGAGTTGCTAACAAACCGGTGGAGCTGCCGCAGGGCGTCACTGCCTCGGTGGCCGCGACCGGCGTGACGATCAAGGGCGCGAAGGGCAGCCTCACGCTGCCGATCGGCGGCGGCATCAAGGTCGTGCAGGAGCAACAGAAGCTCGCGGTCCAGGCCGGCACGGGCGAGAACGCCAACGCCGCGGCTGGTGCGACACGCGCGCACCTCGCGAACATGGTGCGCGGCGTCACCAAGGGCTACGAGCGCAAGCTCGAGCTGGTGGGCGTCGGCTACCGCGCGGCGGTGCAGGGCAAGAACCTGAACCTGACGCTCGGCTTCTCGCACCCGATCGCCTTCCCGATCCCGGAAGGCATCAGCATCGAGACGCCCAGCCAGACCGAGATCCTGGTCAAGGGCATCGACCGGCAGAAGGTCGGTCAGGTGGCGGCGGTGATCCGCGGCTACCGTCCGCCCGAGCCCTACAAGGGCAAGGGCGTTCGCTACTCCGACGAGCAGATCACGCTGAAAGAGGCGAAGAAGAAATGAGCGGCAAGAAGGCACAGCGCCAGCGGCGCGCCTCGCGCGCCCGGCACAAGATCCGCGAGCTGCGCGTGGCGCGCCTGTCAGTGCACCGCACGCCGCGGCACATCTACGCCCAGGTCATCGATGCCGACGGCAGCAAGGTGCTCGCTTCCGCGTCCACGGTGCAGGAAGCCGTGCGCACGGGGCTCAAGGGCACGGGCAACGTCGATGCCGCGAAGGCGGTGGGAAAGGCAATCGCCGAGCGCGCGAAGGCGGCCGGCGTGGAAGCGGTCGCGTTCGACCGTTCGGGTTTCAAGTATCACGGCCGGATCAAGGCGCTGGCGGATGCCGCGCGCGAGAACGGCCTGAAGTTCTAAGCACGAAGGTTCAAGCACATGGCCAGAGTCGACAAACCGCAATCCGGTGACGAGCTGCTCGAGAAGCTGGTCGCCGTCAACCGCGTCGCCAAGGTCGTCAAGGGCGGCCGCCAGTTCGGGTTCACCGCGCTCACGGTGGTGGGCGACGGCTCCGGCCGCGTGGGCTTCGGCTATGGCAAGGCACGCGAGGTGCCGGTCGCCATTTCCAAGGCCATGCAGCAGGCGCGCAAGAACATGATCAACGTCAGTCTGCGCGGCGAGACCTTGCATTACGCCATCACGGGCGCACATGGGACCACTCGGGTCTACATGCAGCCGGCGGCGGAGGGGACGGGCGTGATCGCGGGGGGCGGCATGCGCGCGGTGTTCGAGTGCGCGGGCGTCCGCAACGTGCTGGCCAAGAGCTATGGCTCGCGCAACCCCATCAACGTGGTGCGCGCCACGATGAAGGCCCTGTCCATGATCCGCTCGCCCGAGGACATCGCGGCCAAGCGCGGCAAGACGGTCGAGGAGATTCTGGGGACACACGCATGAGCGACCAGCCTGCCAAGGGCCAGGTTCGGGTCACGCTGGTGAGGAGCACCGCGGGCCACCTGCGCAACATTGCCGATTCGGTGAAGGGCCTGGGCCTGCGCCGCATGCACCAGAGCGCGGTCCTGAAGGACACGCCGGAGGTCCGTGGGCTGATCAACTGCGCCCGGCACCTCCTGAGAGTCGAGGAAGCACGATGAGACTGAACGAACTGAAGCCGGCGCCGGGCGCAAAGCGCCCGCGCCTGCGCGTCGGGCGCGGTGCCTCCGCGGGCCAGGGCAAGACCTGCGGCCGCGGCGTAAAGGGCCAGCGCGCGCGCAAGGGCGGCTACCACAAGGTCGGGTTCGAAGGCGGTCAGATGCCGCTGCAGCGGCGTCTGCCCAAGGTGGGCTTTCGCTCGGCCATCAAGGCCACGCGCTGCGAAGTCCGCCTGGACGAGCTGGCGGGCGTCGAAGCTGCCGTCATCGACCTGAAGGCGCTGATCGACTCCGGCGTCGTGCCGGCCCAGACAGAGCGCGCCAAGGTCATCCTGTCCGGTGAGCTCAAGAAGGCTGTCACCCTGAAGGGCATCGGCGCCACCAAGGGCGCGCGCGCAGCCATCGAGGCCGCGGGCGGAAAGATCGAGGAATGAGAAGGGGCCTGCCCCTTCCAACGAGCCATAGATAGGTAACAGTGGCCAATCCCGTCACCAGCAATCCGGCTGCCGCATTCGGCGAAGCGACGCGTCTCGTCGAGATGCGCCGTCGCCTGCTGTTCCTGCTGGGCGGCCTGATCGTGTTCCGCATCGGCACCTTCATCCCGGTGCCCGGCATCGATCCGGTCAAGCTGGCGGAATTCTTCGCCAGCCAGCAGGGCACGATCCTCGACATCTTCAACATGTTCTCGGGCGGCGCGCTCGAGCGCTTCAGCATCTTCGCGATGAACGTGATGCCGTACATCTCGGCCTCGATCATCGTGCAGATGATGACCGTGGTGGTGCCTTCGCTCGCCGCCATCAAGAAGGAAGGCGAGTCGGGCCGGCGCAAGATCACGCAGTGGACGCGCTACGGAACGGTGGGCCTCGCGGCGTTCCAGAGTTTCAGCGCCGCCGTGGCGCTGCAGAACAGCGGCATGGCCATCACGCCGGGGGTGCAGTTCCTGTTCACCGCCACGGTGACGATGACCACCGGCACCATGTTCCTGATGTGGCTCGGCGAGCAGATCACCGAGCGCGGCATCGGCAACGGCATCTCGATGATCATTCTCGCCGGTATCGTGGCCGGCCTGCCGGCTGCGCTGGGCAACACGCTGCAGCAGATCAACAGCGGCGAGATGAACGGCGCGTTCGCGTTCCTGCTCATCATCGTCATTGTCGGCGTGACCGCCTTCTGCGTGTTCGTCGAGCGCGCACAGCGGCGCATCGCGGTGAACTACGCCAAGCGCCAGGTCGGCCGGCGCGTGTACGCGGGCCAGAGCAGCCACCTGCCGTTCAAGCTCAACATGTCGGGCGTCATCCCGCCGATCTTCGCCTCCTCGCTGCTGCTGTTCCCGGCCACCATCGCCAGCTTCTTTGCGGCGGACGCGAACCCCGGCACCGCGCAGACGTTCCTGCAGGGCATCGCAGCGACGCTCGGCTACGGCCAGCCGCTGCACATGACGCTCTACGCCGCACTGATCATCTTCTTCTGCTTCTTCTACACCGCGCTGGTGTTCAACGCGCGCGAGACGGCGGAGAACCTGAAGAAGTCGGGCGCGTTCATTCCGGGCATCCGTCCCGGACAGCAGACCGCCGAGTACATCGACAAGGTGCTCACGCGCCTGACGATGTGGGGCGCGCTGTATGTCACCGCCGTGTGCGTGCTGCCCGAGATGCTCAACGTCTACGGCAGCGTGCCGTTCCAGTTCGGCGGCACCAGCCTGCTGATCGTGGTGGTCGTGGTGATGGACTTCATGTCGCAGCTGCAGGCGCACCTGATGTCGCACCAGTACGAGGGCCTGATGAAGAAGGCCAACCTGCGCGGATACGGCCGCACGCCGTGAGTTTTCAGGCCTGCGCCGCGGCGCGGGCGTCGGAGAAGGGTCATGAAGGTTCGTCCATCGGTGAAGAAGATCTGCAAGAACTGCAAGGTCGTGCGGCGGCGCGGGGTGGTTTACATCATCTGCTCCGATCCGCGGCACAAGCAGAGACAGGGGTGAGATTCGGGCGCTGGCGGCCCGAACGGGCCCTGGCCTCTTTTTAGCGATTGATTGGCAAGGGTTTTTCGGCTAAAGTTCCGCGCTTTTTCGCGGGCGGTCTGACGGTTTCCAGGAGCTGACTTCCATGGCGCGTATCGCCGGCATCAACATCCCGATGAACAAGCACATCGTCATCGGGCTGACGCACATCTTCGGCGTGGGCAAGTCCCGCGCCGCGATGATCTGTTCGGCCGCGGGCATCAAGCCCGAGACCAAGGTCAAGGATCTTTCCGAGCCCGAGGTCGCCGCGCTGCGCTCGCAGGTCGCCAAGATCACCGTCGAGGGCGATCTGCGCCGCGAAGTCTCGATCAACATCAAGCGACTGATGGACCTCGGTTGCTACCGCGGCATCCGTCATCGCAAGGGGTTGCCGCTGCGCGGTCAGCGCACCCGCACCAACGCGCGCACGCGCAAGGGCCCGCGCAAGGCGGCGATCAAGCTGCAGGCGCCGGCGGGCAAGGCATAAGGCAGGTTTCAGCACATGGCCGAAGAGAAGCAAGAGAAGCAAGAGAAGCAAGAGAAGCAGCAGAAGCAGGCTGCGCCGGCATCCGGCGCGCCGGCGGGTGGCGCGGCTGCGGCCGGCGCTGGTGCGGCAGCTGCACCCAAGCAGCGCAAGAAGGCACGCAAGAACGTGCTGGAAGGCATCGCGCACGTCCACGCTTCCTTCAACAACACGATCGTCACGATCACCGACCGCCAGGGCAACACGCTGTCCTGGGCAACGGCCGGCGGCTGCGGCTTCCGTGGCTCGCGCAAGAGCACGCCGTTCGCCGCGCAGGTGGCCGCCGAGAAGGCGGGCCGTGCCGCGCAGGAACACGGCGTGAAGAACGTCGAGGTTCGCGTGATGGGCCCCGGCCCGGGACGCGAGTCCGCCGTGCGTTCGCTCAACGGCTGCGGGCTGAAGATCACGCACATCGAAGACGTCACCCCGATTCCGCACAACGGCTGCCGCCCGCCCAAGAAGCGGCGCGTCTGACATGAGGGCTTTCTAAAATGGGTCGTTACCTGGGTCCCAAGTGCAAACTCTCGCGCCGCGAGGGCACGGACCTGTTCCTCAAGAGTGGCGCCAAGCCCCTCGAGTCGAAATGCAAGCTCGAAGTGCCGCCGGGCGGCATCAAGGGCGAGCGTCGCGGGCGCCTGTCGGATTACGGCGTGCAGCTGCGCGAGAAGCAGAAGCTGCGCCGCATGTACGGCGTGCTCGAGAAGCAGTTCAGCAACTACTACAAGCGTGCCGCGGGCCGTCCCGGCGCCACCGGCGAGTCGCTGCTGCAATTGCTCGAGTGCCGCCTGGACAACGTCGTCTATCGGATGGGCTTCGCGGTGACGCGAGCCGAGGCGCGCCAGCTCGTGGCCCACAAGGGCATCGCGGTCAACGACAAGCTCGTGAACATTCCTTCCTATCAGGTGAAGGCGGGCGACACGGTGAAGGTGCGCGACAAGGCGCAGAAGCAAACCCGCATCACGGCCGCCCTCGCGGGCGCCACGCAGGTCGGCTTCCCGGATTGGGTGGAAGTGGACGACAAGAAGATGTTCGGCGTCCTCAAGTCGGTACCGGAGCGCGATGAGATCCTGCCCGACATCAACGAGAGCCTGGTCGTCGAGCTCTACTCCAAGTAAGTCCTATTTTTCCAAGGTGGACCCCATGCAGGGATCTGTCAGCGAGTTCCTGAAGCCCCGTGTCGTCAAGGTGCAGCCGCTCACGGCGCGCCATGCGCGCGTAGTCATCGAGCCGTTCGAGCGTGGCTTCGGCCATACGCTCGGCAACGCGCTGCGGCGCGTGCTGCTGTCCTCGATGCCTGGCGCGGCCGTCACCGAGGCCGACATCGACGGCGTGCTGCACGAGTACACGAGCATCGAAGGCGTGCAGGAAGACGTGGTCGACGTGCTGCTCAATCTCAAGGCCATCGCGCTGCGCATGCATTCGCGCGACCAGGCCGAGATCCGGCTGCACAAGAAGGGCCCGGGCCCGGTCACGGCCGGCGACATCGCCGGCGACCACGACATCGAAGTGCTCAACCCGGACCTGGTGATCGCCAACCTCACCAAGGCGGGCGAGCTCAACATGACGCTCAAGGTCGAGCGCGGCCGCGGCTATCGCCCGGCAGTGCAGCGCGTGGCGTTCGAGGAGCAGAGTCGCCCGATCGGCCGCCTGCAGCTCGATGCCTCGTTCTCACCGGTGCGCCGCGTCACGTACACGGTCGAGAGCGCGCGCGTCGAGCAGCGCACCGACCTGGACAAGCTGATCATCGACATCGAGACCAACGGCACGATCGATCCGGAAGAGGCGATTCGCCGCGCCGGCTCGATCCTCAAGGATCAGCTGTCGGTGTTCGTCGACCTGCAGGGCCAGGAGGACGCGGTCACCAAGGCTGCCGAGTCGCAGTTCGATCCGATCCTGCTGCGCCCGGTGGACGAGCTCGAGCTCACGGTGCGCAGCGCCAACTGCCTCAAGGCCGAGAACATCCACTACATCGGCGACCTCGTGCAGCGCACCGAGGTCGAGCTGCTGCGCACGCCGAACCTCGGCAAGAAGTCGCTCACCGAGATCAAGGAAGTGCTCGAGAGCCACGGCCTGACGCTGGGCATGCGCCTCGAGAACTGGCCGCCCGCGGGCCTGAAGCGCGACGACGAGCGCGAAGCGGTCTGAGCCCGCGCGATCTGAGCGAAGCGAAGCCGTTCGACCGGAAGAGTAAGTCAGTACTTACTTACTATTGAAACAAGGCACGACAGAAAATGCGTCACCAACTTTCCGGCCGCCAGCTCAGCCGCAACGCGTCGCATCGTCACGCGCTGATGCGCAACATGGCCACGTCGCTCCTGCGCCATGAAGTCATCCGCACCACGCTGCCCAAGGCCAAGGAGCTGCGCCGCGTCGTCGAGCCCCTGATCACGCTCGCCAAGAACGACAGCCAGGCCGCGCGCCGCCGCGCGTTCGACGCGCTGCGCGACGAGGCCGTGGTCGAGAAACTGTTCGCCGAGCTCGGCCCGCGCTATCAGACGCGCCCGGGCGGCTACACCAGCATCCTGCGCATGTTCCCGCGCCCGGGCGATGCCGCTCCGATGGCGCTGATGCAGCTGATGGACCGGCCGGAAGTGGCCGAGACCCCGGCTGCGGACGAGGGCGAGGACAAGAAGGCGAAGAAACAGAAGGCAGCGAAGGCGGCAGCCGCCGAAGGGGCGGAGGAGGCCAAGCCGAAGAAGGCGAAGGCCAGGAAAGCCGCGGCCACCGAGGACGACGGCGACGCGGAAGCGAAGCCGGCGAAGAAGAAGGCCGGGGCCAAGAAGAAGGCCGCCGCGAAGAAGGCGGGCGGCAAGAAGAAGTAATCGGACCGCCGCGACCAGAGACCACTATGCGAAAGGCCGGGCTTTGCCCGGCCTTTTTTTGGTTCTTCACCGATTTCCGGGGATGACTGAGCGGGCGTACAGCCGCCACTGCTAACTTGCTGTTACCACACATCAAGAAGGCAGGAGGGCGACCGTGGCCAACAGCCAGCTTACACGTCCTCCCGGTATTCACTTTCCCCCGCCCGAAGCTCTCATGCTGTGGGGAAGTGTGCCTTGGGAGGCGCTTTGGTTCCGAACGACAATCGAGCATTCGTTGCCGACATCGAGAAGCAGCATGGACAGCGGCTGCGGCGTTTCCTGGCGTCTCGTCTGCGGCATCGATCGGCCGATGTCCCCGATCTCGTCCAGGAGGTTTTCCTCCGGCTGCTGAGAATCGAGCGTCACGAGACGATTCGCAGCCCTGAAGCCTATCTGTTTACGGTTGCCTTTCACGTGCTTCATCAGCACGTGATGCGCCGTTCCGCGCTGCCGGAATCGGTGGAGATCACGTCGCTCATCGACCAGATGGAATCGGCGCCGCAGAGCGATCCTGCGACTCGCGCCGAAACGCAACAGCAGCTCGACGAACTGCAGGGCGCGTTGCGGCAGCTCTCGCCCAAAGCGCAGGCCGTCCTACTTTTGCATCGACGCGACGGGTATTCGCTCGAGGAGATTGGCGCGCGGCTTGGTTTCTCACGCGCGATGGCTGCGAAGTATCTGAGCAAGGCGTTCTTGCATTGCCGGCAGAGAATTCAGGACAGGGAGTAGGGACGCTATGAACAACCAGATTTACGAACAGGCAAGCGAGTGGATCGTCAAGTATCGCGACGGTGGTCTGGACGCACAGGAAAAGAAGCGATTCGACTCCTGGCTGCGTGAGTCGCCGCAGCACGTGCGCGCGTATCTCGAGGTGTCAGCGGTTTGGGAAGAGGTGCCGTCGTTGGATCCGAGTTGGAATCCAGACGCGGACGAGCTCATTGCGCGCGCACATGCGCAGGAAAACGTCGCCCCCCTGAACGTCTCGTCGCCCGAGGTTCCTCTCCCTCACGCTCCGCGGACCCTCCCTCCCATTGCTCCAGCGTGGAGACGAGCCTGGTTCGCAGCGGCGGCGTCAATCCTGGTCGCGGTGCCCGGCGCCTGGTTCTACGGACAGCGCAATACGTACTCGACTGACGTGGGTGAGCAGCGATCGCTCGTGCTGAGCGACGGCTCAACCATCGAGCTCAACTCCCGGTCACGCGTGCGAGTGCGATTTGCCGATGCGGAGCGCGCTGTGGATCTTCTCGACGGTCAGGCACTTTTCCGCGTTGCGCAAGATCTCACGCGTCCGTTCGTCGTTCAGAGTGATTCCGCGCGGGTGCAAGCGGTCGGCACGCAGTTCGATGTCTACAGGAAGCGCGCCGGTACAGTCGTGACAGTCTTGGAAGGACGCGTGGCGGTGCTTGCTCCTGCTGAGGCGGCAGAGCGCCGCGGCGGTCCGCGAGCGGGTCCCCGGGAACAGGAGACTGAGGATTCCGCGGAGTGGGAGGGCGGAGGCTTTCTGCTGACGGCCGGCCAGCAGATCACTGTGACGCCCGCGGCAGCGACACCTCCGAAAGCCGCGAACGTTGCCGCGGCGACAGCATGGACACGCCGCAGCCTCGTGTTCGAATTCTCTCCACTCACCGAAGTCGCTGAGGAATTCAATCGCTACAACACGCGCCAGCTCGTCGTACGCGATCCCCGGCTCGAGGACTTCCACATCAGCGGTGTGTTCTCGTCCGTCGACCCCGTCATACTGCTGCGCTTTCTGCACGACCAGCCGGAGCTGGTCATCGAGGAGGAGGACGAGGAGATCCGCATCTCGAAGCGATGATCTGCTGGATCTACGCAACCGGGTATTCGCTTTTCTCGTGGACTCGCTCTTTAGGCCGTATGAAGCCGTCGCCGTGTTGGACGACGGCCACCACCAGCCTCCTGCGAGGCGGGGGAGTGCTCATGCGCCGGAGCGTAGTCGCCACTGCGATTTTCCTATCCATCGTCGGCCTGTCAGGTGCCACCGAGGCAGAGGCGGAGATTCGTCGGCCAACGAGCATTCCGGCACAAGGATTGGCGCCCGCCTTGCAGTTCCTCGCGAAGGAACGGGACATCCAGGTCGTATACCGCAGTGAGCTCGTTGGCGACCGCCGCACGAGCGGCGCTACCGGCGAGCTTACTTTGGCGGAAACCCTGTTGCAGCTCCTCAGCGGCACTGGACTCACGTATCAGTACCTCGGCGAGAAGGCGATCACTATTGTTCCCCTCCCCACAGCCTCGGCGGGCTCCCCGACAGGAGCGGGTCAAGCCAGTAGCGACAACGGTTCTCTGCGGACGGGAGAGCGCAGAGGAGAGAGAACGAAACGATGGTGGCACCGCCTCGCGCAAACAGCCCCCGGTTCCGGGATGGGAGATGACCCGCGAGTCGGGGAGCGTGACAGCTCAGGGTCCGCCCAAGACGAGAGTCAGGACCTTCCAGCGCCCGGCGAGACCGGCAGAGACGTTCCCGAGATCGTGATCACGGGTTCTCGAATCCGCGGGCGCGCGCCTGCCGGCTCGAAAGTGATCACCATCGACCGGGAGCAGATCGAACGGACGGGACGAGCGACGGTGCAGGATGTCATCGGGGACCTGCCTCAGAACTTCGGTGGCGGCATCAGCGAAGACACGCGTGGGGGACCCGAGGCCGATACCAACTCCGCCGCCAGTACCGCGATAAACCTGCGCGGGCTCGGCGCAGGCGCGACACTCGTTCTGGTCGACGGACGGCGTATTGCGCCGGCGGGCACCGAGGGACGCTTCACGGATCTGTCGAACATTCCGCTGTCCGCCGTGGAGCGGATTGAAGTCCTGCCGGACGGCGCGTCGTCGCTCTACGGTTCGGATGCCATCGCCGGTGTCGTGAACATCATTCTCCGGAAGAACTACGATGGCGCCGAAAGCTCCGCGAGGTACGGCGGCACCACCGACGGTCCGCTGCGTGAGACTCAGCTTTCTCAACTGGTCGATACAACGTGGAGCGGCGGCAACGTCCTGGCGGCGCTCGAGTTCTACGAGCGCACGGAGCTGCCACATTCGAGCCGCGAACAGGCCTCGAGCGACTTGCGGCCATTCGGAGGATCGAATCTCGACACCAACGAGTGCAACCCCGGAACGATCCTCGCAGGTACCAGTACCTATGCGATACCAGCGGGGCAGGATGGCACCGGCTTGTCGGCCGCATCCTTCGCCGCCGGCACTTTGAACGAGTGTGAGCAGAATGCCGGCCGCCTGCTTCTATCAGACCAGGAGCGCATCAATCTTCTGGGCCGCTTCAAACAAGAACTGACGGCCGGCGTGGCCTTCTTCCTGGATCTGGCGGCGGCACGACGCACCGTTCACAACGAGTACCCGAACAAGCTGACGATGACGGTCGACAGCAGCAACCCGTTCTTTGTGAACCCGACCGGCAGCTCCGACCCGATCACGATTCGGTACGACGGCCTGGCTGCTCTCGGCCCCAATCTGGCCGACATTGAAGCCGAGACATTGGACCTTGCCAGTGGGCTGCAGGTCGATCTCGGTGGATGGCAGGCCGTCGCGCATGCCGGCCGTTCGCTGGAGCGTGAGGATCAAGTCACGCGAATTCCGGACTTCGCCGCCTTGAGTGCCGCACTGTCCGATCCGGATCCGGCCACGGCGTTTAATCCATTTGCCGACGGAGTAAACACGTCGCCAGCCACGCTGGCCACGATCGCCCACCGCCAGGCTTTCCATTTCAAAGTCGACAATCAAGTCGACTTCGTTTCAGTCGTGATGGAGGGCCCGGTGTTGGCTACCGCGGCCGGTGTCGTTCGGGCCGCTGTCGGCGGAGAGGCGCGTCGCGAGAGCATCGAAAGCACCAACGAAATGATCGAGCCGGCGCAGCTCGTCTTTGCCACTGCAGATGTCGATCGCAGCATTTCGGCACTCTTCGGGGAGCTGTCCCTCCCGCTGGCCGGACCCGATCGGCAGGCCGCGTTCGCGCGAAGCGTGGAGCTGTCGCTTTCAGGGCGGTATGAGGACTACCCGGATTTCGGTTCGGTTTTCGTGCCGCGCGCCGGATTGCGCTGGGGTGCCCGAGACGATTTCGCTCTTCGAGGTTCCTGGGCTCGGGCGTTCAAGGCACCGCGACTGGCGCAGTTGAACGAAGCTGCCGGCGGGACATTCATCAGCGATGTGACGGACCCGGCGGCGCCGGGCGGCTCCTCGCCGGTCTTGTTCTGGACAGGGCCGAACGCTGACCTAGAGCCGGAAGAGGCGACGACTTGGACTGTCGGAGCCGATTTCCACGTCGGGACGTTGCGCGCTTCGGCAACGTACTTCTCGACCAGGTTCGACGATCGAATCGAAACGCCATCGTCGTTCGAGCCGTTCATCGACCCGAACTTCTACGGTACCGTCATCTTCGCGCCCACGGCTGCACAGTTGACAGACGTGTGCTCGCGGTCGCCCTATTTCGGAAATTTCTCGTCTGCCCCCGGCACGTGCACGACGACCCCGGTGACGGCGATCATAGACAGCCGCGCCCGCAATATTTCAGGTCTGAAAGTATCCGGGATCGACTTCGATCTGACCTACGCGACCGACGCCCTGGGCGGTGACCTCGGCGTGTCGATCGGCGGCACCCGGCTGCTCGACTATTCGCGCGCCGTCCAGGCCGGATCGCCGTTCGTCCAGTTCCTCGACAAGCTGGGGAATCCCATCGATCTGCGCGCCAGGAGCTCGGTAACCTGGTCGGATGGACCGTTCGAGCTGGCTGCGTTCGTCAACTACGCGGACGACTATATCGACAACTCGAGCGAAAGCTCGCGCGGCATTGGGTCGTGGACGACCGTCGACCTGGCCCTTGCCTACACGTTCCCCATGGCGGAGCGGAATGGGCCGACCATCAGGCTGACGGCCCAGAACCTGTTCGACGAGCCGGCGCCCTTCGTGAACAACGTCGCCGCATCCGTTGGCTACGACCCGGAGAACGCCGATCTCATCGGCCGGGTGGTTCGCCTGAGCGCGATGTTCGCGTGGTAGGCCGCAGTATCAGGCAGCGTCGCATGAGGACGTCAGGTCCGTATGTACCCCGGCAGTGTGAGATGAGCGAATCCAGGTCGAGCGTCACCATCTTCGTCGGGTACGTAGCGGCTGCACTTTGCGCCTGCACGCCGGTACTCGCGATGCAATCGTCGCAGGCACGCAGTGTCACCACCAGCGACCTTGCGCGCCTGGTTGACATGGATGGCCTGTCGGTTTCGCCGGACGGAAGGTGGGCTGTCATTCAGGCACGACAAGGCGATCCGGCTTCGAACACCTTCACGCTATCCTGGTTTCTCGTTCCGCTCGCCGCAGGCGCGCCGCGCGAGGTCGCAGCCGGTGGCGAGCCGATCCTGTTTCGCGCGTTCGGCCACAACAGCGGCCATATCACGGTGATGCCACCGCAGTGGACCGCGGACAGCCGCCGGTTCATTTACCTGCGCAAGCAGGGTTCCAGTGTGCAGCTTTGGAGCACGAGCGTCGACGGCAACCAGACCGAGCAGCTGTCGAACGGCCCGCGCGAAGTCGAAGCGTTTCACCTTTCCGGCGACGGCGCCCGGATCCTGTTCCAGGTGGGCCCCGATGAGGCCCTGGTCGAGCGCGATCTCGAACGCGAAGGGCGCCGCGGCTACCTCTTCGACAACAGGTTCATCCCGTACTACTCGGCCAAGCCTGTCTCCTACGCGGATTTCGATCTGGACAGCGAAACGTCCGCATCGTCGGACGCTCAGCGATCCATCTTCGTGTACGACCTGCGGCGGGGCATGCAGCGCGAAGCGACAGCCTCGGAGATCGCGGACTTTCGCGAGCATGAGGCACGCCGACCCGCCGGATTGCCGTCAAGCGCACGGGAGCCCATCGCGCATTCGAAACAAGGAGCACTCGCATGGGTCGAGGCCCGCGACCCTTCCCGGCAAGGGGCCCTGCCACCCGTTACCCTCGTGACCCGACAGGACGCCGATAGTGGACCGGTGGTGTGTGCGTTCAAGGAGTGCACCGGCGCTCGCATCGCAGGGGCGTGGTGGAGCAATGAGCGCGAGGTCGTATTCGCCCGGAGCGAGGGGTGGGTGGGCCCAACGCATACCCTGCACGCCTGGGACGTTCTCGAGAACAAGACACGACAAGTTCTGTCGATTCGAGAGGCGATGCCGGTATGGGACCAATGCGCGCCCATACCGGATCAGCTGATCTGCGCAATCGAGGAACCCCTGCGGCCGATGCGCCTCGTTCGTATCAGGCTGTCGTCCGGCGGGATCGAGACGTTGCTCGAGCCGAATCGGGAGCTCACGAGCCTCGCCCTTGGACGGAGTCCTCAACCGATTGAGATCCGCACGCGCTCAGGCGTGCTCGCGCACGGCTACTTGACTCTGCCCCCGCAGAATCGCAGCGGGGATCGCCTGCCGCTGGTGATCGTCACCTATCGCTGCAACGGCTTCCAGCGAGGCGGTGTCGGCGATGAGTATCCGATCCTGCCTTTCGCTGCCTCAGGGTTCGCGGTGTTGTGTTATCACGTCCCGGAAGACTACGAGCTTCTGGAGACGAAAGGATGGGCCGACTATGCGAGCCACATGCGTGGCCCCGGTGATCTGGACAAGCGCCGCGTGCAAGAAGGACTCGAAGCGCTCGTCGCCGAGCTCGACCGGCGAGGAATAGCTGACGCCGGGCGAATCGGAGTCACCGGCCTTTCGTTCGGCGGAGAAACCACCGAGTATGCGCTCTTCAACATGCCGACAATGGCCGCGGGCATATCAAGCGGAGGCAACGGCTTCAGCCCGGTGGGTCTGTACCTGTCGATGCCCGGCGCCTGGCGCTGGTTGGCGCGCTGGGGCCTGGGGGACTCTCTGAGCGAGCGGTGGAACACGCTTTCGCTGTCTCACAACGCAGCGCGCGTGCGTGCCGCGCACCTTGTCAATGCCGCGGACCATGAGCTTCTTGTGTCGGTGCAGGCATTCGGCGCTCTCGATCAGGCTGGGCGAAGTGTCGAGATGTACGTCCATCCCGACGAGTACCACATCAAGTGGCAGCCGGCGCATCGGTTGGCCATCTACAACCGCAATATCGACTGGATGAACTTCTGGCTTCGCGGGGCCGAGAGCGGACTCACCGGTGATTCTGCCCAGTATCCGCGCTGGCGCGCGATGCGCGAGCGGCAATGCAGACTGTTTGGACCCGACGGATCCGAGCGTCGTGGCGATGACCCATCGCCGTGGTATTGTCAGCCTGGCGCGCTCACGCGAACGCAGTGAACTCCGCGAACGCCCGCTAGCGTTCGAAATCGCCGATGCTGCCGACGCTGGCCGGCTTCGCAATGAACGTCCCCTGCATGGCGTCGCAGTCCGCCGCCTGCAGGAACGCGAACGTATCCGCCGTCTCCACGCCTTCGGCGCACACGCGCATCGAGAGTCGATGTGCCAGCTCGATGATCCCATGCACGATGGTCGCGGCCTTGTCCGAGGTGGTGACCTCGCGGATCAGCGAGCGATGGATCTTGAGCTCGGTGAAGGGCAGTCGGTGCAGTTCCATCAACGAAACGTTGCCGGTGCCGAAGTCGTCCAGCGACAGCCCGATACCGTGCGAGCGAACTCGCGCCATGGCGTCGGCGAGCAGTTCGCGATCCCGCGCCGTGGCGCTTTCGATGACCTCCAGCGCAAAGCGTCGCGGCTCCACATCATACTGTCGCAGCAGCCGCATCAGACGCTCGGCGAACTCGAGGTCCCGTATGAGTCGCGGCTCCAGGTTCACCGCAACTCCGACGTCCCGGCCCTGCGCCGTCCAGACGCCTACCTGCTGGATCGCCTCCGTCATCACGAAATCCGTGAGCGCCGTGGACAGCCGTGCCGAGCGCACGGCGCCGAGGAACTGACCCGGATACATCAGGCCGTGCTTCGGATGCTGCCAGCGGACCAGCGCTTCCATCGTGCGCACCGGCCAGGCACTCGCCTTGCGAGCGACTATCGGCTGATAGTGCACAAGGAATTGCTGTTCGCGCAGCGCGGTGCGCAGCTCCTCGCTACTGATCGACACCTCGGTCTGCGCATGCGACGCGAGCAAGCCCAGCAGCGCGTTCATCGATAGCGGTGGTGGCAGCGTCCCGGCGATGTCCAGCGACACAGTCGCGCCCACGCTTTTCGCGTTTGCGAGCGCTCTCGGATCCCTGCCCGCGAGGAGGACCACCTTGGTGTCGAGAGACAACGCGCCCAGAATGTAGAGGATCTCGATGGGATCGACGCAGCGCGCATCGAGATCGACCACGACGGCGGAGGGGGGTGGCTCGCTGAGCGCGACGAAGTCCTCGCGGGTGCGTGGGATCACGCACTCGTAGGTCACGGCCTTGCTGCCGACCTGTACCGTATCGAGAAACTCATAGTCGTCGGCGACGACGATGATCCGGCGCGGCGCCGAGGCGTCGGGTAGGCCTTGGGCCGGCTCGCCTGTGGCAGTTGCTGCGGTGCGCAATGGGATCCCGTCACCGGTTCAGGGGATGACCTCGTATCGGACCGTGCGACGCGACCTTGAGGGCGCGCGCCGTAGGAGCGAACGAAAGCCCGACCGGAGGATGACGAAAGGCAGGAGGCAGCCCAAACGACTTGCGGTGCCGGCGAGTGAAGAACGCTGGCAGGATGCGCGCCCTCTCGCAGCAGGACCCGTACATGTCGCAGCTCGATTCGCGTGGAGCGCCAGTCTCCACCGACAACCCGGTATTGCTCGCCCACTACGAGCGGGCCCTGGATCTGATTCACGGCTACTACGTCGATCCGATGGCGGTGCTCGATCAGGCGCTCGCCGAGGATCCCGATTTCGTCATGGCGTACTGCATGCGCGCCGCCTACGCCATCCTGTTCGGCGACAGCGCGATGCAGCCGCTGCTGCTTGCGGCCGTCGAAGCGGGCGAGGCGCGCCTCGCCATCGCCAACGATCGCGAACGCCGCCACCTGGCTGCCGCGCGCGCGTGGCTCGACGGCGAGTTCGCGCTCGGCGTGCGCCGCTACGGCGACATTCTCGAGGACTATCCGCGCGACAGCCTCGCGCTGCATCTCGCTCACGTCGGCGACTTCTTCCTCGGACAGTCTGCGCTCCTGCGCGACCGTGTCGCGCAGGTTCTGCCGTGCTGGGACGCCACCGTCCCGGGCTTCGGCTACCTGCTCGGCATGCACGCCTTTGGCCTGGAAGAATGCGCGGAGTACGCGCGTGCCGAGGAATCCGGGCGCCGCGCTCTCGAGCTCAATCCGCGCGATCCGTGGGCGGTGCACGCGGTGGCGCACGTGATGGAAATGCAGGGTCGCCAGGCGGACGGTATCGCCTGGCTCAGCTCGCGCAGCAAGGAGTGGGTGCCCGACAACGCGTTCGCGATCCACAACTGGTGGCACCTGGCACTCTTCCACCTCGACCTCGGCGAACATCCCCGCGTGCTCGAGCTGTACGACCAGCAGATCCGCGCGCAGCACTCGCCGTACGCGCTCGACATGGTGGATGCCTCGGCGATGCTGTGGCGGCTGCACCTGCGCGGCGTCGATGTCGGCACACGCTGGCAGGAGCTGGCCACGAGCTGGGAGCGCACGCTGGAGGACGGCTTTTACGCGTTCAACGACGTGCACGCGATGATGAGCTTCGTCGGCGCGGATCGCCGCGACTCGATGCTGAAGCTCCTGCAGACGCTCGAACGCCGTGCGCGCGCGCAGGGCACCAACGCGATGATGACGCGCCAGGTGGGCCTGCCGCTGTGCAACGCGCTGGCCGCGTTTGCCGAGGGCCGTTATGCGCCGGCGCTCGACACGCTGCTCGAAGTGCGCACGATCGCCAGCCGCTTCGGCGGCAGCAACGCGCAGCGCGACCTGATCCAGCTCACCGCGGTGGAAGCCGCGCATCGGGCGGGACGCGCGCGCCTGGAGTTCGCGCTCGCCTCGGAGCGCACCAGCAGCAAGCCGACGAGCCCGTTCAACGCCAAGCTCGCCGCGCGGGCGCGCCAGAGGCTCTCGCAGGCCGCCTGACGCCGGAAGCGGGGTCAGGTTTTCTTGCGCTCCCACAAAGACGTTTGAACGCGGACCACGGCACGGATCGGTATCTTCGGCGCATGGACCTCACGATCGAAATCGCCGGCTGGGCCGGCGCCGTGCTCGTGCTGATCGCTTACGCCCTGGTGTCCAGCGGGCGCATCGACGCGCGCTCGCCGATTTTCCAGTGGCTCAACATCACCGGCGCGAGCGGCTTCATCCTCAACAGCGGCTGGAACGGCGCGTACCCGTCCGCGGCCGTCAACGTCCTCTGGATCGGCATCGGCCTATACGCGCTGACGCGGCGCGCGGAAAGCCGAGACGGAGTCTGAGCCGGCGTCGAAGAAACGCCAGCGCTTGCGAGCCCAGTCGCCCGCGTAGTCGATGCCGATGCGCGTGCTGCGCGCGACGCGCGGCGAGCGGAATGGCTCCGGCCGTTCCAGCCAGAGCCGGTTGCCGCGCAAGTCCTCACCATTGAGCGCCCGGTCGATGGTCATGGCCTGACACAGCAGGCCAGGCCCGCTGGCGCGTTCGATGCCGCGCACGGGTTCCAGCGCGCGGATCAGCACCGCGTGCGGTGTGCCCGGCGCGCCGGTCACGATGTTGAGGCAGTGCCACACGCCGTAGATGAAGTAGATGTACGCGTGCCCGGGCGGGCCGAACATCACTTCGGTGCGCGCCGTGCGCCGTCCTCGCGCCGAATGCGCCGCCAGGTCGCGCGGCCCCTGGTACGCCTCGGTTTCGACGATGCGCCCGATGCGCAGCTTCCGGCCTTCCCGCCGCACCAGGTGCATGCCGATCAGGTCGCGCGCCACGGTGAGCGTCGGGCGCGTGTAGAAGATCGCCGGGAGTTTCACGAGTGCTGGGCCTGGGCCGGGCCCCGTTGTCCGTCAGGCCGATCCGCCGGCTTCTCGGGAGCAATTCGCGTCAAGGTCCCTTCCTTGCCGGACGGGCCGGTGAGTGCAACGACCGCGCGTGTCCAGCCCCGCCATTGTGGCACGGTCGGGCACTGGTCTAGGCTGTCGTCCGCCCGGCACTCGCCGGGCAAGCACCGGGGAGAAGCCAATGGGCCTCGCTTCTGAATTCAAAGAATTTGCGATGAAGGGCAACGTGGTCGACATGGCGGTCGGCGTGATCATCGGCGCTGCGTTCGGCAAGATCGTCTCGTCGCTGGTGGGCGACGTGGTCATGCCGCCGCTCGGCCTCGCCATCGGCGGCGTCGACTTCTCCGATCTGTCCGTCGCGCTCGGGACGAGCGCTGCCAGCGGCGAGCCCGTGGTGCTCAAGTACGGGTTGTTCCTGCAGACCATCTTCGACTTCATGCTCATCGCGCTGGTGCTGTTCATCGCCATCCGCGCCATCAACAAACTCAAGAAACCGCCGCCCGCGCCGGCAGCCGCAGCAACTCCCCGCCAGGAAGTCCTGTTGCAGGAAATCAGAGATCTCCTGGCCAGACAACAGCGTTAGGCCACGATCCGACAGCGGCCGCGACCTTCGCGCGAAGGTCGCGGCTCGCTCGTGGCCTCATTCGATGCCGCTCAGGCCGCCGCGAACGCCTCGCGGGTGAGATTGCGGATTCCCTGCTCGGTGACGACGACGTCGTCCTCGATGCGGATGCCGCCGTAGGGCTTGAGAGCTGCGACGCGTTTCCAGTCGATGCTCTTGCCGTGGCCGTTGCCACGCGCCTTCGACAGCAGTTGCTCGATGAAATAGACGCCGGGTTCCACCGTGACCGCGAACCCCGGCTCGAGCTTGCGCGTGAGCCGCAGGTACGGCTGGCCCGCTGGCTTGTCGATCGTCGCTCCCGATTCGTCGCGCATGAAGCCGCCGACGTCGTGCACCTGCAGGCCGAGCAGGTGCCCGATGCCGTGCGGGAAGAACACGGTCGTGAGTCCGCTCTCGACCGCGGCGTCCGGCGTGCCCGTGATGACTCCCGCGTCGCGCAGGAACTGGGCGATCTTGCGATGCGCCAGCATCTGGAACTCGCGCCAGTCGCCGCCGGGCTTCACTGCCGCGCACAGCTCCCGCTGCAGCTCGTCGAACCTGCGCACCAGGTCCGCGAATTCGTCGTCGCGCGCCGAATGCGTGCGCGTGATGTCGCAGGCGTAGCCGTGGTGCGCGGCGCCGGCGTCGAGCAGGAACGAATGACGGTGTGCGGGCGACTCCCGCGCGAGAACCTGGTAGTGCAGCACCGAGGCGTTTTCGTTGTACGCGACGATGTTGTTGTAGGGCATTTCCTCTTCGCGCTGGCCGCAGGCCTCGAGATACGCCATGTGAGCCTGGTATTCCGAGCCACCGCCACGGAAGACCTTTTCGGCCGCGCGATGGCCGCGTACGCCGCGGCGCGACGCCTCCGCCATGCACTCGACTTCGTAGCGGGTCTTGACGGCGCGAGGGTAGTGCAGGCTGTCGAGCAGCGTGCGCGAGTTGACGCTGCCGAAGTTCCATGCGGCGACCTCGGCCGAAGGTTCGCCGACGAGTGCGGCGGCGCCGAGCGCTGCCGGCAGCTGGCTGCGCGCCTCGGCGAGCGTTGCAACGGGACGCAGGTCGAACTCCGAGACCCAGAAGGCATCGGGCAGGGTGGCGGGCTGGTACCAGTAGTCCACCGGCTGATGAAACAGCAGGGTCGGCCGGGACCCGGGCTCGTAGACGATGAAGCACTCGGGATTGTCCGTGACCGGCACCCAGGCCTTGAACTGCGGGTTGACCTTGAACGGGTAGCTCTGGTCGTCCAGGAACAGCATGGGGAGGCTGCCGGAGTACACCACCAGCATCCGGCTCCCCGCCCGTTCCAGGGCGTGGTCGGCGCGCTGGCGCACGATACGAAGGTGTTCGGAATACAGGGAACGCCAGCGTTG